>JACCDR011615832.1_pt1 | contig 18390 bp, 30 predicted proteins | sample 7446431 | NCBI WGS metagenome assembly JACCDR01 (sample SAMN15323443, study PRJNA562643) | freshwater metagenome | isolation source: river surface water | place: USA:Blue River Watershed | collected 2017-08-17
AGGTCCCGTCCCGCCGGGGGGCCCCCCTCCCGGACTAGTGCCACTGAGGATGGGGGAGAGGTAATAGTTCTAGCTAGGGAGTAATTGGGTGCAAATTTTGTACCCCCCCCCACCTCAGAATTTGTAGGGGGTAGGGGTTCAAATTTTGTAGGGGGGGGTACAAAATTTGTAGGGGTTGACGCGTCAACGGCCTCTGGAGCCCGCATCATCCTGGGAATCGAGGCATCAGGCTGGAGATTGACCTCGGGCTCCAGACCAAGGCGCCGCGCCTTGGGGGTGAGCGAGTAGGAGCTCGTCGCCCAATACGCCTCCTCGATCTCGATCCACCCCGTCCCTTGAAGGAGGCGTAGGTGGGTCCGCGCCGTCCCCTCGGAGACGCTCGCCCACGAGGCGAGGGTGGCCACGGAGACGTTGCAGCACCCGCCACGGAGGAGCAGGTGCTGGAGGAGGACCGTCTGGGTAGGGTGCAGCCCCAGGGACAGGGCTGCGATCATCGCTGTCATGGCGTGGCTCCAAACAAAGAGGGGCGCCCCGAAGCAGGGGCAAGGGGAGAGGCGGGGACCGCTGCCAGCTCGCGCCGACGCAGCGCGACCAGCAGGGCAGCCTCCAGGAGGGCGTCAGGGAGGGCGCGGTGCATGTCCAGCTCGCCGTCGTAGCGGACCCGGCGAGCCACCCACTCCAGAGCGCCGTGGGGGTTAGGGAGAGCCTCAGCCGCTGCCAGCTCCTTGCTCCGCTGGCGACCCAAGAGGCGCTTGGCTGTCTGCATCAGGCATGGCCCCCAAGGCAGGGGCCAGGTCGTGGTGATCGGAGCAGACCCGCAGCCATCTGCCTCGATGAGCGCCCCACCCAGGGCCGAGCGATCGAAGGGGCTGTTGTAGGCGATCAGCTCTGGGGAGCTGCGCGCGAAGTGCCACTCGGCAAATTCACGCGCAGCCTCGTGCTCGGAGAGCACGCCAGACTCCCACAGCGCCGCTACGGGGACGCTGTTGCCGAGGAGCCTGGTGACGCTCCTCGGTAGATCAGTGGGGCGACAGAGCCGCTGGTAGACGGCGCCGGGGTAGCCGTGGATGTCCACCATCACCGCGCCGATCTCGACCAGGCGATGGCGCTCACCGCGCCCGCCAGGGTGGTAGGTCTCCACATCGACCACACAAAGTGGCCGATCGAACAGTTGCGCCGCCATCTTTTCCTCTCCTCAGTGCGTGACGGGAGAAGTAGGCGGCCAGAGGTCCTGCTGGGTGCCCTGGAGGGCACGCAGACGGATCGTTGTCTCCGGATGGGAGACCGCCGCCAAAACGGCCTGGAGAGGGCGCTCCTCTTCCTCCACCCCGAACCGGGCGAGGGTCGCGGCAAACTCCTCGATGTCGTGGGGGCGGACGCCGGGCCCACCATCCTCCTTCCAGACGGCATGGCTGAGCTCGTGGTGGATGAGTCGAGCCCGACCCACCTCGCTGAGCAGCAGCCAATAGGGCAGGCTGAGCTGCAACCTGAACTCTGGGGCTGGGCCCGCCCCCGTCCACGCCTCCCGGTCAGCGCGGGGGACCGCGGAGCAGCTCCCCAGCACCGCCTGACCCTGGCGCATCCAGCTCCGGGTACGCCAACGAATTTGCCAGACCGCGCCGCGAAGGTGGCTGTGCTCAGGGTAGCGAGAGACAGCCTCATGGACGAGGGGTCTCGCCAACGGAAACAGCCTTTCGTCAGCGAGGGCCACGCCGGTGCGGAGGAGTGATAGATACTCCTCCGCCATCACCGAGGGGAGCCCTCCTCGAGCAAGGGTCTCCAGGATGCGCTCGATGATGTCGGGACGACTCTTACCGTCCTCCTGCCATTTGGAGATCCGATCGACGAGGTCGACCAGGTGCTCCAATCGTCCCTCGTCTATCACTGAAAGTGTCGGGGATTTCATTGTTTTCTCCAATATGGGTACCCGTCCGGTGACCAGGTCACGCCCTGGTCGGTCCGGGCAAGGCAGTAGACGCGCCAGGGCTCGCCGGTTGAGGCTGAGCGCTCTCGCGCAATCTGGTGGGCGGACACCGCATTCTCCGCATCCACCGGGGAGGCGCACCCTCCCCAGCGATCGGCGACGACGACGTAGCGACGGGGAGGAAAAGAATGGGCGCCTGCGCAGGCTGAGCGAGAATGGAGGCCGTCCTGCGCAGGCTGACCCGATAGTGGGTTTGTTTCTTGTTTTTCTTGTTTTTTGAGGCTGTATGAGCCTGGTGGTGGCGCGCCACCACCAGGCTGCCGGGAGTCAGCTTCCTCTCCGGCCCCCTGCTCTGCGCCGAAAGGCCTGGGCGGGGCCGTCTCGGATATTGCCGCCCGCAGGCCAGCAATTCGTGTCAGATGAGATGTCAGACGAAGCGGGGAGGTAATCCTCACCCCCTCCCTCCCGCGCAAAGTCGCGAGACGTCGTGCGTGGATCTGCGCTGCCTCGATCGAGGGCAGGCGATCCCACTCGTGCCAGTGGCCCGCCGAGTAGACCTCGACCACCACATCGGCAGGCGCCTCCTCCGCAGGCAGGGGCAGAGGCAGGGCCGCGAAGAGCTCGGCCTGGGTCCGCGCGGCACCAACAGCCGCCAACAACTCCGCAGAGGGCAACCCAGAAGGCCCCAGCTTCTTCGTGCGTAGCTTGCCCCGCCGCCCACGCGAGCAGACGATGGCCTCGATGCCCTCACCGGAGACGCGGGTGCAGGTCATCGGCTCGCCCCTCGCCAGTCCCAGCCGTGGGTGCAGGTGGTCGACCCCGTGTTTTGGCGATCCCACCAAAACACGCTGTAGGCCGCACTATCGGTACGGCCTCCCTCAATGAAACTTGGGCGTTGCGCGAGCCGCCACTCATGACGACAGGGATGCTCGCGCCAAAAAGGCACGCGCGAAGAGGACTCCGCAAACGCAGAGCGTAGCAGAAAGACGACGTGGCGACGGCTCAGCTCCAGCGCGCGCCGGACGTGGGCTTCCGCTTGATCGTAGGGCGGATTGCCGATGATCCAGTCTGGCCCCTGCCCCCGGAAGGGCGAGGAGCTGGCCAGGAAGTCATGCCCTGGCCAGCTCTTGAGCACGCCAGGGACAGACAGCCCTGGCGCGGCTGGATCGATATCGCTGACGTAAGCGACGACCCCGCGCTCCACCAGCGATCGGGCGAATGCACCCCCGCCAACGTGAGGCTCCCAGGCTGAGGCCGCGCTGAGGCCGGCAGGCAGCAACTCCGCGACGATGGCCCGCGCCAGCGGCTCTGGCGTATAGTAGCGATCGCCCTCGATGCGCCCCCCCTCGCGAGCAATTGCTGGGGTCGAGCGATCGGCATCGAAGAGAGTCTTCATCGAATTACCCTGGTTTGATGGGCCTCATTTTTTTCGTCAAAACTAACAGCGCCGTCAAACACCGAAAAATGCCAGGCCCACCCACGGCGAGACATGCCCTGCTCGCCGTGGGTGGCCTGGCTCATGCTGCCCTCCGCCCGAGCGCGGAGACCAGCTGGCCCGCGAGAGCCTGCGCCTCCGCCACCTGGCGCGCGAGCTGGAGGTCCACGACGACGTGGGCTGGGGCTGCCCCCACGTCCTCAGCAAGCAGCTCCAAGAGCTCCCGACGCTGGACGGGAGAGACGTGGCGGAGGAGGGTCCGCAGGAGGTGACCTGGAGGCTGGCGGTGGCCCGCGAGGTAGCAGCGGATCGTTGAGCCTGCGCAGTCCGCAGCCGCAGCGAGCGACTCAGCGGAGCAGTAGCCCCGCTCGATGGCGATGCGGGCAAGGTCGATCACGATCATCGCAACGTCTCCGCGCTGGCTTGTTGCAGATGTGGGGCGGAGATCTGGGCATGTCGACAGTCCGCGAATACCGACGCCACAAACGCCGCCCACAACAAAAACGGCCCCCAGAAGGGAGGACTGGGCCAGCCCGCCGTAGACGCCCCAACAGTGGGGCGATTCGCGATCGGGCCAGCACCAGCCAGCGAGACGCTCAGAGCCATGGAGCCACCATGGTGTTCCGCCCCCTCCGAGCCGGGAGCCGGGGGGCCCCCCGCGCGGGATACGGTAATCGGCATCTACTGCGCCCTCTCCACGGGGAGGGCAGCAGGCTCCTCCTCCACAGAGCCCCGCCAGGGCCGGGGCTGCTGGCGAGGCACAGCCCCCGGCAGAGGCCGGGAGCCGCTGGGAGGATCGCAGCCCTCCCAGCGGGAGGGGCCACCCAAACCCCGTACCGCCGGGAGGACTTCGATAGGAGGGCATGCGCAGGGGCTGCCATGGCAGGTGACGCACCGCATCTACCGGCCCTCCCCGCTGGCAGCCGCCAGCACCAGCTCGCGCGCCCGCGCCCAGAGTTCGTCCGCCTCTGGGCCATCGGAGGCACCGGGAGCATCGTAGAGGTCGAGGAGGAGCGCGAGGACCTCGATGGGGCTCAGCTCTTGCTCTTCCTCTTGTTGCGCGGGGAGGAGGGTCGTGGAGGTCGGCCGCCCCTCCTCCCGCCACTGGGCCAGCGCCACATACAGGATGGAGGCGGGATGGCCGGCGGGATGGCCGGCGGGCTGCAGGACCTCCAGCACGCCGTCTTCGTCGAAATGGGCGAGGAGATGAAGGAGGCGGGTGGCGGAGTTGGGTCCCATCTACGCAGCCTCCCCGTGTTGGGGGGTCGCCTCGGCGCGGAGGGCGTCGGCGAGGTCGACGCCGAGCAGGCGGGAGACCCTCCGCAGCAGATCGACTGAAATGCGATATTGTCCGGCCTCAATGCGGGACAGGTTCGCCTGGGTCATCCCCAGGCCCGCCGCCATTTGAGCCTGGGTCATCCCCGCCGCTTGTCTTCGGTCTCGAATCCATTGGTGCGTCATGAGGATCCATTATGACCAAGTCTCATATGAGCGCAAGTCATGAATACGAGAAAAACGATATAAACGATCCTGGGTGGGCCGATTATCTACAGAAGATGCCTGATTTGGATATGGTTCTCGCCCGCAACGTCCGCCTGATTCGAGAAGCCCTCAAGATGACCCAGGAGGAATTCGCCGACGCCCTGGGTGTCACCCAGGGCGGGGTCAGCCGCATGGAGACCGGGGAGAGCTTCAGCCGCTTCAAAAAGCTCGATGAGCAGCTTCGGCAAGCAGGCGCAGATCCCAAGGATCTACTGCTGGCATCGGAGCGCGGGCGCGCCACTGACGCTGTATCCGCCAGGATTCACGAGCTCCTATTGAGCGCCGACCCAGACGTGCGGGAGATGATCTTGCAGATGCTCGAGCGCCTGGTGGTGGGGTCAAAGACCCAGGGCGCGCTCCACCGCTGATAGTTGCGCCTCATCTGCTGCGGCTAATCGCTCCATAATGAGGCCAACCCTGGCATTTCTTGGCTTTATTGGTATGTTCCCAACCATTACGACGTGGGGTGTCTTTTTTTGCTTGCCATATGAGTTTTTCTCATATACCTTTTCCTCATGAGTTACCACCCTCAGCCCCCGCGCCTCACCCCGCCCCTTGGCGGTGCTGAGGCGTTCGGCGCGCTCCTCGATGGCGCTGCGGACCTCTCCGAGGTCAGTGGTACCCCAGAGGCGCCCGATGTCGTCGGCATCGAGGAGGTCGTCCTCGATGGCCATCAGAGTGAATCGCCCGGCGTCGCAGGAGCCCCACCAGCTGGGGTCTCGGGGAACAGAGTCAATAGCGTAGGTGCGTCCCATGCCTACTGCTCGCCCATTCAGGGCGTCTTGTCAATGGGGCAGCAACAACAACCACCCACAACAAGTCAGGAGTCCAAGATGGACCGCCAGATTTTCGTGCCACTCGTGGCACATCCGGAGACGATTCGTCGTCTCACCGTGGAACTCGACATCGACACCAACCGCACCCGACTGCTCCTTGAGGGGTGGGTGCATGGCTGGCTGGCCTCCAGCCCGGCCCGCTTCGATGACGTCCGCTGCTACCTCCAGATCGTCACGGAGGTGCCTCCTCACCTCATCGTCTCCTACTGCTCCGTAGACTGGGCGCAGGCTAAGGCGTTGCAGGTCGCCTGCCTACAGCTCCTCGATGCCGAGGACCCCGACCCCGTCGTCTCCAGCGGGTCTGGGGACGATCACCTGGTCTGGTCCGAGCGCCAGGTCACCTCCTCGCTGCGCGAGCTGGGGGTGGCGGCATGACCCCCATCCCCCGATCCCGCTCCGGTTCTGTCCTCGTCCCTGAGCCTATGGCTGCTCGTGTGCTGGCTCGCCTGGCCTCCGGGCAGGGTCCGAACCTCTACCCCGCCTTAATCAACGACTCCGACGACCTCTCGCTGGTGCGCTGGCCCGACCAGCCGAGGGCCACCACCTTGGAGGAGGCCCTCAGCCTCCACGGAGACAGCTTCCTCGACGGGGAGGGCCTCTTCTGGCCCGACGTCAGCGTTCAGGCGAATGGCTCCGTCCGTTGGATGCCCTGGCAAAATCGCGGGAACGATCGCCAGGTCACCTTCTTTCGTGAAGGTGACCTGGTCCGGGTGGAGTGGCACAGCTCTGCCCCCTCGCGGTTCCTCGACCTCCTTTTGGGCGAGGTCATCGCCTACGCGCAGGCCCAGTGATGTTCTCCTCCGATCGTATCCGTCAGAGGATGATGGCTGCCTCCCGTGACGGAGTCGAGATCGATCTCGACTCCGACGATGTCTTGTACGATCGCGATGACCCAGGTGGTGTCTGGATTATCCGGTGGCGACTCCCCAACGGGAAGATCGCTACCATCACCCGCTCCACGGAGGCGTCGGCTCGCGCCCACGTCGGGACGATGCTCCGCCAGTCCTGGTGTGGCGAGGTCGAGCTGCTCTGGGCAGCCTCGGTCACCGGGGGGCCTGCGCTGCTCCAAACCTGGGGCGCCCCCAAGAAGCCCACCCCCTCGCGCGAGCCTCAGCGCGAGGGGGGCACACCCCTGGCCGAGCTGCTCCTCGATACCACGGAGACCTGGCCTGATGGGCGTCTCCGTGTGTGGTGCCATCGTCTGCCCCTCCTTCTCCTGGCGACCCCCACGGGCGCCAGCATCGACCTCGGCGCCTACCCTCGCCAGGGAGGCCCGCCCACCGAGGAGCAGCTCGACGAGGTCGCCCACTGGCGCGTCGTCGCAGAGATCGCCGACGGGGGCGAGACCCAATGGCTCGCCCTGGCTGAGTGGGCGACCTCCCGCCTCTACCCGGCCTACCAGCGCCGATTCGGCGCATCCCACCCCTGTCTTGAGCGCGTGCACTATCTGCTGCGCGCTCAGCCCGGGAAAGTAGTCCAGCCCCAAAACCCCCAAGGAAGGCCCATGTCTACGCCTCCCCCCGCCCCGAGCGGGGTTGTCAACCTCCCGAGCGGGATTGTCAACCTCAAAGGGCGACAGTACAAGACTGTCGCCCTCCGTGTCCAAGAATTCCGCGAGAAGCACCCCATCAGCGAAGGCTGGTCTATCGCCTGCGAGATCGTCTCCCTCGACAGCGACGGCGTACTGATGCGCGCCAGCATCAAGACCCCCCAGGGCACCGAGGTCGCTGTCGGCTTCGCCGAAGAGCGGCGCTCAAAGAGTGGCGTCAATTCCACCAGCGCGCTGGAGAACTGCGAGACCAGCGCCATCGGACGCGCCCTCGCTGCCGCAGGCTACGCAGGCACCGAGTACGCCAGTGCGGACGAGCTCGTCAACGCGCTCAACCAGCAACGCCACGCCCCCCGCCCCGAGTTGGCGATGGCTCCCCCACCGGAGCATCCCTCATGGGAGGGGGCGCGAGAGACATTCGTCGCGGCCCTCCAGCCGCTGGGGATCAGTCTCGCCCAAGTTGACGCTTGGTGTGAGGGGCGAGAGCGCTCTCGCCCCTCACAGATGGATGAGACGGCAAGGAGCAAGGCCCTCGCTTGGCTGCAGGGGGCAGGCGCGGCGGTGGTTGCGGCGGAGGTGTCGCGATGACCCCCTGCCCCCTCCACTCAACCAAGCAGGCACGCCCTGGGTCTGGCCTCTGCCTCGGGTGTGAGGCGATACTCCGCCAGCCCGGCCTCTCGGGTGAGGCTCGGGCTCGCGCCCGAGAGGCCACCTCTCGGGACTGGCTGAAGCGCTACGCCCCCCACCAGCTCTGCCTGCTCCCGGAGCCTTCCGCTGCTCCCCTGGAGCCTTCTGCTGCTCCCCTGGAGCCTTCTGCTGCCCCAGGGCACAGCAGGGCGTGCCGAGTCCACCCCGAGAGGGGCCACAAAGCGGCGGGACTCTGTCAGTCCTGCATGGTATCTTTGTACAGGATCGAGAAGAATCAGGCGGGACTCCCCGCAAATGGGACGGCGAGTCGTCAAGCCCTGATACTCTGCGACCCCGTCTGGCGAGCGCGCCACCCCCACCTGAGCGAGCTCTACGCGCTTGCTCAGGTGCGGGCCCTGGGCGCCCCTGCCCAGACCGACTTCGAAGCCCCTGTGGCCGGCGCCGGCCACGACGCCGAGGTAGCCTTGCCACAGATAGAGGGAGTGCTTGAGCTCATCGAGGGGCGGGAGGAGGAGGCCCCCACGCTCGCTGCCATCGAGCAGCAGATCGAGACCCTGGAGGCGCAGCGAGAGAGCCTGACGGTGCAGCTCGGCGAGCTGCACCGAGCCCGGACCCGCCTCGTGGCAGCGGAGGCCCTGCTCCGCCTGCACCCGCCCGAGCTGGCAGAGGTGGAGGAGATCTGCCCCGAGCAGGTCTACGCCATCCACCTCGCCTACGCGAGCCTGCGCGCGGCCCTCGCCGCGAACCTCAGGGAGGCGTCATGAACCTCGCAGACCTTCTTCATGACCTGAACACAACTCGTCGTCACCTGGCCTACCTCGGCGACCGAGTCGAAGACACCCTCCTCCACGAACTGCGTCTCCGAGAGGCCGCGCTCGTGAGTATGGCGCGCGCCCTGGCGACCCGGGCGGTTTGCCGTCGCGCCACAGCGGGGGAGGGATGATGGGTCTGGTCTTGGCATGCCCAGATTGGCAGACCGACGGCCCCTGGGGTCGGTGGGACGAGCTTCACCACTACCGGATCCAGATTGGGCTGCCGATCGCCGTGGGCGACCTCGGCAGGATCAAGGTCAACAAGTGTCAATGCGGGAAAACGCTCGATCTGGTCGACATTGGCGGGCCCTCGCCAAACCAGGAGTCAAAGTCATGAGCCGACGAACAGATCTGCTGGATAGGCGTGGTGCCGCCGCGTACCTGGGGGTCTCCGCGACCTGGATCTCCCAGCACCCCCCTGCCAAGGGAGGTCCGCCTCGCGTACAGATCGGGGGCCGAGTCTGGTATCGTCAGATTGACCTTGACTGGTTCATTGACGAAAAGTGCCGACAAACCGAGGAAATATGCATCTCTACCAAAAAGGAGACTCCGCTAACTGGTGGTGTGAGTTCCGACTCCAGGCGGGGCCCAAAAAAGGCAGCAAAGTCCGTCGATCAACGGGCGAAACAGATCGAAGACGAGCTGAGATCGAAGCTGGCCGCATCCGGGCAGACCTCGAAAAGGACGCCTCCCGAGAGCCCGCGCCTCCAGCTCGTGACCGACTCACCCTAATCGCGCTGGCGGGGCATGACCTGGCCCGCGCGGAGGCGAAGGGGGCGGGGGTCAAGCAACTGGAGTCGATCGAGAATTGCTGGAGGCATCTCTGTCGAGTACTCGGTACGGAGACGGACCCTGCGACGGTCTCCTACGACGTCCTCGAAGACTACCTGCGGACCCGCCGGGGGGAGGGAGCCGCAGGGCAGTCGATTCGCAAAGACCTCCAGGCTCTTCGCAGGGGCCTTCAGGTCGCCAGACGAAAGGGCGCCTTGGTGGATCTGCCAGAGTTCCCAGAGGTGGCGTCCAGCCCCCTCAGGCTCAACCAGAGAGGCAAGCTCCACCCCCTCCCTGTCCTCCTGGCCTGGCTGGAGGCCCTAGAGAAAGACCCCCGGGCGGACGGCGCGAGAGACCAGGCCGAGCTAGCGCTGCTGACGGGCCTGCGCGCTACGGAGCTGCGCCGTCTATCGGCGAGCTGGATGGAGGCTGCCCAGCCGGGAGTCGGGGTAGCGTGGCTCCTCCGCGTGCCCGCGTGGGCAGCGAAAAATCGCCACGAGCGAGTACTTGGGCTGACCGGCCCCGCGGCGCAAATCATTATGCGCCGCGCCAAAGGATGTGGCGCCAACGACTCGCTGCTGCCGAGCGCCCATCTCCGTGCCTTCGCGGCCGCCGCGAAGGTGATCGGCTACCACCAGCCGATCACCCTGAGAGACCTGCGCCACACTCACGCCACCCTTGCAGCCCAGGGGACGGGGGACGCGGCGGCAGCCCAGGCCGCCCTCGGCCACAGCGACCTGGCGACCACCCAGCGCTACCTCAGCACCACCATTGAGCGGACGGCTGGGGCAGCCGTCGCCGTACTCAGCGCCCTGTCTGCCCACCGTGGCCCGCCCACCGGAAGCAATATACCGGAAAACGAGCAACAAAAAACCCCGCCCGAAGGCGAGGATTTTAATCGGGGTGAGTGGATTCGAACCACCGGCTTCCTGCTCCCGAAGCAGGAAAAAACGCTGCAACGTCATTTATCGGAGTGCCGGTACTGCCAGATTGTGGTGGCAGAGTGCATGGGGCTACAGATCGTTACAGGGGACACTGCCCACCGCCCCGCCCACCGCCAGAAGGCGGCAGGGTAGCTCTCTCACCCCACCAGCCAGGGCCAGACCCCCGCGACGTCTCCAGCCTCGGCTCTCGCCCTCTCCAGCCATGCCTCTCCCGCCGGGGTCAGCCTCCACGTCTGGAGGCTGCGCAGCGGATCCTCCGGGTCCGGGGCCAGCCCCTCGACCTCTGCCAGCCCCTCGCCCCTGCAGTCGAGCAGGAGCTGGCCGATGCGGCGACGGGTCCAGCGACCGTCGCCCTCGTCGGCGAGGACATCGAGGGCATCCGCGACCGAGGCGGAGCCCAGGCCTCTCAGGACCGCGAGGACGTAGGCGCGGGGCCACAGGAGACGGGGGAGGCGTCTGTAGTCGCGCCAGGTCTCCCCAGCCTGGGTCTCGGCCCAGCTCGGGAGGCCCAGGCGCCGGCGCGCTGCGTAGACGGCCTCGGTACTGACGCCGAGCTCGTCGGCAGTCTGACTGTCGGGCCGAGACGGGCCCGACAGTAGCGCGGCGTAGTCAAGATCCTTACGCGCGGCCATTGTGATTCCCGGCGCGGGCAGCCAGCTCGTCCTCGGTAAGGAGGGAGACCAAGTCTCCCTCCACAAGCAGAACGAGCTTGGTGCGGGGGACCAGATGAGCACCAACACCAGACGGGTATCCGATTTGACCCTCGGCCCAGATCTTGACCCACTGAGCCAGTCTCTCCAGGGAGACTGGCCGGGTGCCGAGGCGGGCCTGGCTCAGAGACTGTGCGGAGACGCCCATCATCCGGGCGACCTCCGCGTAAGTCGGGGCCTTGGAGGCCCCGCTGCGGACAATGTCCGCAACGGCGATATCGATGAATTTCTGTGTGAGGGTAGCCTGCATTTTATCTCCTGCCCGTTCTGTCTCTACGCTACTACGGGCGTCGTAGTGCAGAGAATCGTGACGCCGGGAATCGAACCCGGCCAGGCCCCAGGGGTCACGAGGGAGACTACCGACCGTAGGGGTAGTCTCTCCTCTCTGCCTCGCGGCGGAGGCGATGAGCCTCTTTTTGCATCTCCTCCAGTTCGCGGGATGCTCTGTGTAAAGCATCCCGAGAGCCTCTGACGTTCGCGACCCACCGATCCTCCTCATCGGAGGTTTCCTGGAGGGCCCGGAGGGTTTGGTTGTGGTTGGGGGCAAAAGCCCCCAACGAATGGGCCACAGAAGCGCGTTTAGTTTGCGAACGCGCATAAAGCAGCTCAGCTTCATCCTTGGCAAGTTGACGCGCCAAGGATTCAACGTTTTTCTGTTTTTTAGCAATGTCACCGTTGTCATCGTTCATGAATCACCTCTTGGGAACTTGGGTTTCTCTTGGGGATGGGCTTAAGGAATACGGAACAGCAGAGCGACCTTCGCCCTGCTGATCTGATAATCAGCAGGCAGAAAGCAACTTTGAGACACTGGATTGACCGCCTCGTGATCGTAAGAGGTCGAAATGTAGTCCAGGGCGGCGCAGACCTGCTCAAGACTCATCGTCTTGAAGTTCATCGCGCGGAGAAAAGCGTCTTTTTTCTGATCAACAGGCTGGGCGGCTTTCTGGGTGACCTTCATTTCGACCTCCTGAACACAATCTAAGCTCAGAAGCTTAGGGCGTCAAGAGAAATCTAAGCAGAACAGCTTAGAAAAAATCACCACCTAAAAACCAGCTTGCTACCTGGGCGCCGCCTGCTCCAGCGCCGCGCCGATCGCAAGCTCGCCCAGCTCTCGCGCCCCCGCAAGACCGAGCCCGAGACAGAGGCCCAGGAACCCCGCCACCACCACCGGCCCCCATCGCCCCCGTAGCGGGGCAGCGAGAGCCCCTACGGAGCGTCCCACCAGGTCTGCTTGCGCTCGAGCTGCAGCAGCGGCCTCCCGGTGGGCCTGCCTCTCCAGCTCCGAGCGCGCGGCCAGATCGTCGATCTGCGTCGATAGCCGCACCACCTCGGAGCGCAGCGCGAGGATCGCGCGAGTCTGCCGCTCCGAGAGATCAGTGGTGGTCATGGAGCCAGGCGTCCAGCTCGCCCCAGACCGGATCGGGCTGCTGGAGAGCCGCTCGCGCTCGCTCTGGACGGCCCGCCTCCAGAGCTGCTCTCGCCTCTCGTACCTGGGGAGGCGTCGCCCATTGGCTCAGGCTGGCGCTGTGGGTCGCCCAGGCTGCGCCCAGGGCCTGCAGGGCCAGCCCTGCAGCCAGCCATCCCCAGCCACCCAGGGGCCTGCCAGCAAGGACGGAGACGGCCCCCGCAGCAACGACGGCGAGGAGCAGCTCGACAGCGAAGGTGACCGCCCAGCTCTGGATCACGCGAGGATCGCGTAACCACTCCCTCAGAGTCGCGAGGTGGAGGCCAGCCACGCCCACGAGGACCAGCAGGGCGCCTATCTGGCCAGCGACCTGGTCGCTCACAGGACCGCCCTGGCGCCAACGTAGTAGGCCGTGGCGATGGCTTGCTGTCCAGCTTCGCTCAGGAGGATTCGGGCGTCGGAAAGATTGGTATGAAAGCCGACCTCCCCAAGAACGGCTGGGGATTTGGATTTGCTCAACATCCAGAAATCGGCCTCCATATCCCCGTCTCCATCGCCCCAATCGCCCCTGCGCACCGGCATTCCCAAGGGCTCCAGGTGCCGCCGAAACGCAGCCAAGAGGCTATCGGCGAGCGCATCCGCCCGTGTCTGGCCTCGGCTGGTGTAGATCTCGATCCCGCGAGCAGACTGAGACGGCCCCGAAAGCGCGTTGCCGACGGCGTTGCTGTGGTGGCTGATCAGAACGGAAGAGGGGATACCGTTGGCGTAGGCGGTCCGAGCCGAGAGCGCGACGTCCTGCTGCTCCAGCTCCTGCCAGCTCGGTGCTCGCTCCCACCGTCGTCCCGCCACGCAATCGTAGACCTCGACTCCTGCGGCCAGCCAGAGCGCGATCTCGCGTGCCACGATCTGGCGCTGGACCACGCCCTCCAGAATCATCAGCGGGGGAGAGACGTCGGTGTGGGTGTACCTCTTTCCGGCGGTTTGGTAGCGACCCCCAACGAGGCCACCATGCCCGTAATCGAGCACCACGCGGCTCATGGACGGCGCTCCAGCGCATCACCCACTGAGTAGTGGGCGCGGACCCGCGTGGTGGCTGTGCCGGCGACACTGGAGCTACGACCATGGCAGAGGGCGAGGTAGACCCCGTTGGAGGTCGTGACCGACTGGCTCACAAACGAGTTATATTGTCCGTTTCTGGCGTTGGCGCTGGTCAGCGCCACGAGGACAACGCCTTCGATCTGCGCCAGACCGGGGTAGATGATGCCCTCCACCAGGTTGACCCCGCTTTGCGGGGCGCTGTCCGTGCCTCCACCGTAGCGGATGTCTGGGCCCGGGGAGGCATCGTAGTGGAGGCCGATTTGGCGGCTATTGAGTAGGCCGCCATTTGGATCGTCGGTCAAGGCGAGGCTGACCCAATGGTCGCTGGTCAGCGACGGGGCTGAGATCACCTCCAGCGATACCCGCACCACCCAATTCCCACCCCAGGCCAGAGCGACCCCCTCAGCATCGTAGAGCTGATACCACCAGCACTGCCCCGCGCCGACAGTACCAGTGGCGGTCAGCCCGCCCAAGGCGACCAGGTCGATCGCCCCGCCGGCCACGTCAGCGGAGGAGCCACCGACAGAGCCGGGGTCGCGAGTGCCGTCGGCATCGGCAAGCTGGAGGTTGGTCCAGGCGTCGTTTTGCGGCGTCTGCGGCGTCTGCGGCGAAAGCTCAGAAGGAAATACGAAGATGGACATTATAGCTCTTGCCCCATCACCTCGACCTCGATTCTTGCCGTACCTGCTTGCGCCGCGACGCAAATTGTCGCGTAGCCTACCCCTGGCCCCGCGCCTCCCGCGATCGTCTCGTACCCTGCGCTAGCCTGGGTGGCGGTGAGTTCTTTCCGAAGCGTTGCCGCAGGGGTGGCCCCGCCATCGCTTACCCCATTGAATAGGTAGATGGCGGCGTCCGCGAAAATACGGACACGGTGATGTGGGGGTACCCGAATTTGCGTGCAGTTTGTATCTGCCGCCGCAACAGCCATAAAGGCCGGTAGAATGGATGTGTTTGTGATGTCGATCGCCATCTCGTCACCTTCCTTTGGGGACGATCTTACCCCGAATAATGCAAATAATCAAAGTATGGTTCCAAGTACCCATCAAGTACCCATCAGACGCCTTGACGGCGCCCGATTCCTGCGCGATCCTCAAGCCGGAGGTCATATGGTCACGTTCTTGTTGGCTTGCGGAAGCGGTGGCGACAGTTCTTCTGCGTCGCCTTCTTTTGTCGAATACACCTACGACTGCGCCGAGCTCGAGCTCGGCGTCGTCAACGAAGACCTTGCGGGGTCGCTCTACACTGTAGAGGCTTGCGGAGGTCAGTATTGCCGCCCAGCAGAAGACTGGTACTATGCCATCAATGGCATAGCCCCAGAAGGTATCTACACGCTAAGCCATCGCTGCAGCGGCGACACGACTTATCTTCGAATTCGCGTCCTCCAGTAGCTACTCCAGGAGCTGCTCCAGGCCGTCAGCCTGGATCTCCAGCCCCCAGACCCACCCGCGCCGGGCTGCAGACCAGCGGCGCGTCGCAACGCGCACACGTCGGGCTGTGGGGATAGACAGATCAGCGCAGATTAAGGCGAACTCGTCCCCCGCCTCGATCCACCCCAGGCGAGGGTGCGCCCAGACGGTGGCTGCGGTCGGGACAAAGCCCGCCAATCGCACCATCCACGACAGGACCCGGTCTGCGCTCGCGATCGAGTACAGGTAGGCCGTCTCCATCGAGGGGCCAACGCGAGAGCCGTAGAGCCCTCGCGAAGCCTCTGCGGCGTTGTCGGGGACTCGATCGGCTACTGTGGGGTCCCCAGAGAGGCGTCGCCACGCCTGTGGCGCGTCTCCCTTGGAGATTGCGAGCCCCAGGGAGACGTCGTTGACAATGTCCGGCAGGGCGCGGAGATCCTGCTCGGCGGAGATCAGTACCAAGTCTCCGTCGCCAGTGGAGAGCTGAGGCAGCTGTGCCAGCGGCCTCGTAGGCAGTAGCGGAATCACCCCAAGTCCGCGCGCCGAGCGGCGCGGACGTATCGGCAGCAAGGGAAGCAGCTCGTCGCGCAACCAAGGCCAGATCTGCGCGGTAGGGTCGTTGACGTACCCGGCGAGAGTGACGCGCCGGAAGAGCCTGGTCACACTCTCCCAGGCCCCCTGATCGAGCCCACCTCGAGCGCGCGTCACCAGGTGACGGACGAGCTCGTCCGCACGCTCGAGCGCACCAGCTCGGTACGGCGACGGTGCGCCGCCGCCACTGTGCCAGCCTATCCAATATTCAGAGGAATCCGACGCAAATGAGTCAGAAACCATAGATATATCACAATACGAACAGATTTGACCCAGTCCGTCTACACGCTGTTGGACGGGGTAGACGGCGGAGGCATCATTATCAGCGTCGAAGACCGTCACGCTCCCCGCCATCACCGGCCCTGCGGCGATCAGGAGGTACTTCTGGAGCGAGACCGTCGATACCAAGTACCCCGGAGTCGCTGGCGTCGTCTGCATCACCCCCGACGCGTCCTGCCAGTACCCTGGCGCGCCAAACACCCACGGGTACGATTTTCCCGTGTGTCGCTCGTCGTGGGTCGGCCACGTCTGCGCAGAAATCACCCACGATGGATCGAGTAGAGGCGTCTCCGTAAAGGGCGCCTCTTCGAGGGAGAAGGCCGCCCAACCGACAGACTTCCCCGGATCTCCCCACAGTGGAGAGGTCAGCGAGCCCGAGAGCAACAAGAAGCGCTCCTCGTAGCGCTGGAGGCTCTCCGCGCGGCCAGGCGCACCTACAGCCAGCACCATCGACAGCTCACCCGTAGCTAAATGTAGAGGGAAACCCTGTCTTTGGCGCTGCGCTACGTTGACGGGGAAAACGACCTCGATCGGAACGGACGCCTGCTCTGCTGATTCCTCCTCGATCGAGTCCACATACTCGATCTCCCCGAGCCCACCCATAAAAGGCAGCCATCGCCCAGAATCCATCTCGACATCAATGGGCTCAGAGGAGAACCGGTAGATCTCCCCGCACCACCGGATCTCCAAGAGGAATACAGGCCTGGACCCCACCGTATCGGCAAGACTGAGGCGGCGGCTCACACCACCTCCTCGTAGGGGATCGCCTCAACGCGCAGGATCGCCCCACCGCTGGAGGCGCCCTCTCGACCGAGTACTCGGCGCTGCTCGATCGGTCCCAGCAGGTAGGCGCGGGTGTGGAGGTGACGTTCGGTGATCACCGCCGTGCTGAGGTCGGTAGCGATGTTGGGCAGCAGCACCACGGGCCGACGCGCCCCCTGTATCCGCCGAAAGATCCCATCGAGGTCGGCGGATACGGAGCCGTAGGTGGCGACTGCACGGGCACCAAGGGCTCCCGCGATCGCGACGTAGTCTGGCGCGGCAGCAGCCCCCTCCAAGGGCCCGACAGACATGGGCGCCGTCCAAGCCAGCTCGCCCTCTCGCCGAGCTGGAGCGCGCTCGATGGCTGCAGAGAGGTAGTCGTCGCTGTCTGCGCGCAGCGTCCCGGAGACGGTGGTGGTGCGTTCGTTGTCCTCGTGGGGCTGGCCCAGGATGACCACCTCGCCGGGCCAATAGCAGCCGATCTGGGCGTAGCCTGTCGGGGTGTATTGCGCGTCGATCACTAGGCGCCACCCCGCAGCACGCTCTCCGTCCAAGAAGGCCAGCACGGTGATGTCGGGAGGATAGAGCAGAGCCGTCCCGCTGGAGGGCTCGCTGCCAGCCATCCCCTCCAGCTCGAGCACTACCGCAGGGGCGCTCGCCCCTGCGACGGAGAGGCCAGAGCTATTCCGACGCACCCGACGGAATGTTGGGGGCGCGCTGCTGTCGAGCTTGACCCACCACCCCTCAAGCTCATCGAGCCGGAAGAATCGACCCGACGTCGCGTTGGAGGAGGGCACCAGCGTAGAACCTCTACGCGTATAGGCGAGCGAGATCGCAGTGTCGATCGCTACCACGTCTACCCAGCCCGCTGAGCCTACGTCGTAGCGCTGAAGTTTGCCGCTGCGCCAGTTGATACCGGCAAGATGGACGCCGAAGACCTGAGAGAGCGGCTCGCTCTCTGCCCCGGAGAGGATACCCGGATCGAGAGCCAGAGCGATGCGTTGCTCGGCGATCTGCGTCGAGGCCGACGACCCAGACGAGCGCCAGGCGTGACGCGGTGACGGTGCCTCAGACCAGAAGACACGGTCGATGGGATAGTCCGCATCAGGCGCGATCTCGTAGAGGTCTCCCTCTCGACCAGGCCCCTGCAGGGCGCTGATCAGCAGCCCTCCATCCAGGTAGGTGGCGCCATCGACGCCAGCGTAGTCGCGAGCATGGAGATCGTCGGGATTGACGGCGGGGAGATCCCGCGTCCCTGTCTCCTCTTCCGAAGAATACGCCAGGAGATACCACCGTGACACAGCTACGCCGGTTGCGGCGTGCCCAAAGCCCACCACAGAGGTGCCCCCACCCCCACTGTCGGTCAGGGTGCCTGTCGGCCCCTCTGTCCAGGCCCGATCGCTGCTGAGGTCTCGCACGCGATACCAGAGCTGGACGTCCTCGCCCCGCATCTCCACGCGGATCTCGTAGGTGTTGGCCCAGTCGATCCCCGAGGTGATCGCTGCGCCTACCACCGCGCCACCCGCAGCGTCGTAGAGGCCGATCGCAGCCGGGGAATGACGCAGACGCACCTGGAAGCCATACCCGACGCCCGCCTCTTCGATCAGCCCGCGAAAGCCGAGCTCGTACATCGTCAGGGAGCCCCCGCTCTCCAGGCGCACGTGGGCCTCTACGATCA
>JACCDR012672100.1_pt1 | contig 18390 bp, 19 predicted proteins | sample 7446431 | NCBI WGS metagenome assembly JACCDR01 (sample SAMN15323443, study PRJNA562643) | freshwater metagenome | isolation source: river surface water | place: USA:Blue River Watershed | collected 2017-08-17
GGTGATTTAATTTCAAATACAAATTGTGTTAATACTCTAATTTACGATAAATTAAATAAGTATCAAATTAGTAATAAATCATTTGAAATAGAATTTACTAAAATAAAAAATACTATATATAAAAAACTATGTCAATTTATTAACAATGAATTACATATACCAAAACAATTAAATTAATAATTTTATAAATTCATCTCTATTAATTTTATAAAATTTAATAAGTTCCTTATTGATATTATCAATATCTCTTATATTGATAATATCAATATTAAAATCGGTATCGATATTATTAAATTCCACTATTCTAATAATATATTGAAATAACTGAAGATTGAATAACTCATAAGTATCATAATGAACCAATGATTTAATCAATATAATATCGGTATTGAGTGGATTAAATATTAAATATTTTTTTTGATTTAAATAATGGCTGATTATATTTTTAAATGCGGTAAGAAATAAATCAATACCCTTTAAATAAAATTTTAATTTATACAATTGTTTAGAAAATAAATATTTTGTATAAATATCATCAATACCAATTGAACTTAACTGAAAATTAAAGTAATAAATACGATCGACGTAATTTAAATTATTAAATATAATTCTTATTCTAAATTCTAATACTTGGACAGGCATTTCTGGTTTCAATAATGTATCACATGGCATTATTTTTTTTAAATGCTTTACTAATTTTTGACGAGAATTAAAATTCTTTTTACATAAGTTGCAAAAAATTTTTGACATACTATTCAAATGTTTTTTGGTATTTAAATGTTTTATATAATTACACTTGATTAAAGTATTATAATTACACGCTCGACATATATAATCACGCGACATTATTATATATCTAGATTTTACTTAACGCGCAATAAATTCATTAAGTAAATATATATTATACTTTTTAATAATAAATTGATTAAAAAAAAAGTATAATATATACAAATATATAGTATACTAACAAATTATTAAGTTTTATTTTGAAACATTACTTACCCATCAATATGAAAAATATAGATTATCTACATACGAGTATTATTATACTCGCAATATTAATATTTATATTAGATATTTATGAGTGGTTCACGCATGGGTTTCACTTATATAATCCAGTATCATACTTAATAATTGTTGAAATGGCCTTATATTCATGCTTATTATATAGAGATAAACGACATGTGTTTTTAACACATGATAAAAAACATAACTAATCATCATTTGTAAATACTTGAGATCCAGATATACTTATTGATGATGATGATAGTGTACCACTATTAGATACACTACTTGATGTAGTCAATGTACCACCAGGTATATTAACTATTGTAGATGTTGTACTTGGTAATGTAGATGGTTTATTAGGCGATGTTGGTAATATTATATTATATGTTCCGGTATTATTCGAAGTTGTTAATGGTGTTTCGTTATAAGTCACAATAGTAGATTGTTTTTTTGTAAGAATAAAATAGAAAACAGTTATTACGGATAATAAAACTGTTATAATAATCGCATTTTTAATATATTTTCTAATTTTAGAAGAATCTGTAGGTGATAATATTGATTGTTTAGGCGTTAAATTAGATGTTGATTTTGTTAATTTTGAAATTTTATTAGTATGCATAGGCTGTAATTTAAAGTCTATATTTGATTTTGTTTTAGCTGGATCGCTTAACATAATCCCAGATATTCCTATTACTGGAGTTTCCATTGTAGTCGCAGGAGTTTCCATTGTAGTCGCAGGAGTTTCCATTGTAGTCGCAGGAGTTTCCATTGTAGTAGCAGGAGTTTCCATTGTAGTAGCAGGCGTTTCCATTGTAGTAGCAGGCGTTTCCATTGTAGTAGCAGGAGTTTCCATTGTAGAAGTTTTAGTTAAAAACCCATTATTACGTTTATGTTTAATAGAATTGAAACTATTTATAGATTCTCCAGGAAATGATAAATCTGACATTTTTATATATATTATAAATTATATAAAAAAACAATTATTTTTATTTTACGCATTTAAATCATCCTTCCACCCCCATACAATAATTGAAATTCTTTTATCCATATCTTCTTTAATTCCTGGATGAATTCCATGTTTCCATAAACAGTTAATATCATGAGTAAATGCATAACATTCGCCATCCTTACTCGGTGTAGATAAATATACATCTTGATGTTTATGATGTTGAAGAATAACTTCACGAGTTTGACCAAAGCTTACCGCAATTGTAATATTTTGTTTTTTTGCAATATGCGGTTTAAGTTTACTAGCATCGTGATGCATTGGTTTCCAATCATCTGAGTCTTTATATAAATTAAATCTTGTTGATTTTGGCTGTACATTAAAATATGTACATAATTTATTAACAACCATGTTAAATGTTGGGCATTGATCTTTCCAATTAGTTTTATCATCTGCAATAAAATGAGTTCCTTTAATATTTTTATTATCACCATGCCATAATTTTAATAATTTATCTGAGTCAATACCACAATTTTTAATTTCTTGATCTAATTTGTGATACATTTCTAATTTTTCAAATTGATTAAAAATATTTGGTGCTAATAGGATATCTAGTTTTGACATTTTTGTTTGTAATTGTTCTTGATGAGTATCTACAACAATTCGTAAATCTACTGATTTTTGTAATGGTGTAAAATCAGTTGTATTTTTTGGTTTTCCTTTAGAATGAATAAATTTACAATCTTTATCATATTTACAAAAACCTTTTACAAAATGTTTACAGACTGATGATTTTTTATTTTGCGACATTATGTATGGCAAAGTTTATTTAAAATATTTAATAAATAGTTGGTATTATATGAATAGTTCATATTAAATTTTAATTAATAATAAAATTATAAAAATTGATTTTATAAGTAACATATATAATCTAAGGTATTGAACGGATAATTTTCATAATGGACCATCATAACCTAATCTTAGAATTTAATGACCTAATCTGTTCTTCTATTTTAAAACATAATGGTGTTATTTTTGGTGGGTATATTAGAGATCATATTTTACGTAATCATTGCATTTCTGAATTTAATAAAGTATTTAATCCTACTTGTGTAGATTATGATACTACTTTTTCAAATTTAAAAATTTTACCAGAATTGCGTGACCGTATGATTGTATCAAACGATATAGATTGCTTAATAACTAAACGGCGCATGAACGCAATTTTAAATGAGTTGCGTTATGATCACAATTTATGTATTAGAAAGGTATTTAAACGTGATCCTTGTAAATATATTCCATCATTTAATGAAATAGATTCTGGTAATTATTGTCATTACAGATATTGCATTCAATCATATAATCCCAATATTCTAAATCAATTAAAATTTTTAGGTATTAGTAATTCTGTTATAAATGATATTAGATATACTAAAGTCATCATTAAAATAACTGTGGATTTTATAGTTTGTTTAGATAATAAGCTCCCAGCTGATCCATTTTTAGTTCCAATTGATTTTAAGTGTAATGGATTTTACGTTAAAAAAACAATGGAATTACCACTGCTTACTTCTCAAATTTCTAGTCATAGCGATTGTATATCTGAAAATTATAAACGTTTAAAATCTATTTATGATAATATCTATAATAAGGTAGCAGTTTGTGTATCTCCTGATAAAGTACGAATTAACAAAATGGTGATGAAAGGATATAAGATTACGCAGATTCCTATTTGCTCACCATTTACAATCATACCCGATTCACATGATGATGTTTGTATAATTTGTTTAAGTGATTTAGCAACTAATCATATAGTAACGAATTGCTGTAAAACACATTTACATCATTCATGCTATGATGAATTATATTTATCAAGTATTTCAAACACAATAGAATGTCCTATTTGTAAATAATATATTAATTATCTTGATGTCTAATGACGCCAATTTTAATATCATCATTTTCATTAAAGCATAAATTATTATTTTTATCTAGTATAAAATTAAATGGTTGTAAAATTTTTGTTTCATTTTTTTCTAATGTAATTTTAAAAGTTTCAAACATAGTATTTACGGCATTAATTAAGAATGTAATATCTACATTATAATCATCTGGTAAATCATGGACATAATCTTTGCTTACCACAGATAACCCAAACTTAATATCATTTTTGATTATAAATGGCTGTTCTACCGGAATCTTATCATACACATCGTTGATATCAACGTCAAATTTTTTTTTGATATATTCTTGTAATGTATATGATGCATAGTAAAATATGTATTCTAATTGTTTTTGATTCGACATGTTTATTATTATATAATCGTAATTAATTATTAAAATAGTTAGTAGTATTAAACCAGCCAGTCATATTTAATGTAATTAAACCACTAATAAATTGATTCAAGCTATTTTGCATTAATGCTGATGGTGCTCGAGATGTTACTTCTGTTGGCGGCCGTGTTGTTGGTGGTTGTGTTGTTACTGGCTGTGTTGTTACTGGCTGTGTTGTTACTGGCTGTGTCGTTACTGGCTGTGTCGTTACTGGTGGTGTCGTTACTGGTGGTGTCGTTACTGGTGGTAACGTAATTACATCATCATTATTAGACCCGGCATTATTAGACCCGGTATCTGTATAATTATCACCAGTATTATTAGGTGCAATTATAATCGGGTTATCTACGGTAACATACGCATCGTAGCAAGTGATAAAATATTGACCAGGATTAAATGTCCAAATCCATTTAAACGAATAAACTCCGGATGTATAAAAATTCGTATCTAGTTGAAATGTGTTATAACATGGCGATAAATCTTTATTATTACAAAAATCAAAACATCTTTGAAATCCGAGCTTATCAATTTGCCCATTAACATGCTGTGGTTTAACCATTGGTATATTTATAATAAAATCATCAGTTTCCGGAACTACTGATCTTAATACTACAACACCGCCATCTGGAATGAATTGATTTGTGCATACATCAGCTACATGATTTTTTGCAGGCCATGCCATGTTAAAAATTTGCCCAGGTGTATAGTTTGCCATAACTACTTTATTATTATATAGATTAGGATTATATGCTGCCGGGCATGGAATACTGGCGGCTCCTTTACCAACTTCATCATTAAATCCTGTATCAATGCCAAATCCCGCGTCAAATTGTCGTTCAAATGCTCGTGGAAATCCTTTACATTTGGATTGTTGATATGGCGCTACCACATCATCATCATATTTTGTACATTCCGCCCATGAATGAGCATCAATGGTATTAATAAAAATAATCCCAATAACTAAAAATTTATACATGATTTTTTTATACTATATATTTGATATATATTTCTAATATTGAATTAATCAAAAAATTGATTAATTCAATATTAAATATAGCATGACAGTTACCAATATGACTTACGATACTTATATTACTCTAGCATTACAAAAATATAATTATAATGATATACTTATGTATTTAAATTTTGAACTTAATTCATCTGACAATTATTTACATAGTATACATCAGTTTGAAAAAAATGATGTAGTAATATTATTATCACGGTTATTGAATAATAAAAATTTATTATTTAGTAATTAAAATGATAAATCTGATGAGTATTCTCCAAGTCCACCTACATTAGTTTGTTGTGTTGGTTGAATAGCAGCAGTTTCTACATTATTAATTATTTTTTTCATATTTTGTTGTCGTTTAAATGTATTTAAAACATTGTTAGTTTGTTGTTGCTGTACTTGTTCTTTATTATGGCAAACCCATCCAGCAACCATACATAATGATAGTAACACACATATGATAATAAACATTATAATGATTGTATTCGCTACTGGGTCATGCCCAGTCATTACATTTTTAAATGTATCTTTTGATTTTTGTTTTGGTATGGTATCATGTTTACCACGTCGAGCTGGTGCACCATCTCTACTATCAATTTCTGGTAATTGTCTATGCGGCATATGTGGGTTACTATTACGATCTTGATATTCTACATCTTCAGCTGGTACTACAGCAGTGCCAATTTTTGCAATATTTTGATCAGTTGGTTGATCATTCGATTCACTAGAAAATGTAGCACCCATATTAACTTATAATTTATATTATAAAAAAATATATTAATTTTAATTTTATAATATTTGTTTATTAAAAATCATCATCGTCGGAATCGTAATCCATTAATGTACCCATGACTGGTTTTTGATAAGTAGTTTCCTTGGCTTCAAAGAAGTTACATTTATCAGTCATCCCTAACATTCTCATAAAATCAAATGGGTTTGGCGCGTTGTATAATGGATCTAAATCAATATCTTTTAATAACTGGTCTGCTACATATTTAATATATTGTTCCATTAGTGCTGCGTTCATGCCAATCATATCACATGGAATTGATACATTAATAAATTCAGTTTCTATAGCAACTGCTTGTTCAATCATTTGATAAAATATTTTTGGATCAAACTCCATTTCGTATTCGTCATGATTTTTTAGTTTATTAAATAATGTGACTGCAAATGTATAGTGTAAATTTTCATCTCTGTTAATAAACTTATTAGACTGAACTAACCCGCGCATTAAATTTTTGTTAGTATCTTTTTGTCCTAACCAGAAAATTGAACAAAATGATCCACTGAAGAAGATTCCTTCTAAGATTGCAAATGCAATTAATCTAATTGGAAATGTTGATGTCGTGTCATCAATATATTTAGCAGCCCATTCTGCTTTTTTTGTAATTGCTGGAATATTTTGAATTGAATTTTTATAATGGTTATTTTCCGTATAGTCTGTAATTAATGTATTTAATAATGTTTCATATGTTAATGTATGAATGTCTTCAATCATTTGTTGAAAGTTATAAAATAATTTACTATATTTATATAAATCACTTGGAATATTTTCAATATCTTTTACAAATCGTTCTGATAAATTAATATTAACTAATTGATCTGATTGTACAAAGAATCCTAATATATGGCTAATAAAATACCGTTCATTATCGTTTAATTTATTTTTCCAATCTGATACATCATAATCAAGTTCAATTTCATCATGGGTCCAGTATGTAAGTCTAGCCTTATCATAAAGTTCGTATAATTCCATATCCGATACCGGTAATAGACTATAAAGCTTATCTTGAATATGTTCCATGATTTCTAATAAATTATAAATATATAAATTATCCTATATAATATAATTTATTATAATTTCAATTAACAAAAAAATAATAAATATATTATACTCATTGATTATATGCTAATAATATAATGAATATTTAAAATTTATTTCCCCCATTTAATTGTATTATAATCTGTATTAATGTATTTAACTAGTCTTGGATTATTGTGCACTGCCTCCCATGTAATTTTATGCGGATAATATTTATAAATAGTTGATGAGAATTTACTTTTTTGTAGCAAATCAAAATTAATAAGTTCTGGCATTGTTAGTAATACCATATATGCATTTGGATTATATTTTATAAATAATCCCATATTAATATAATTTATGTTTAGCATAATATATTTAATTGCTTTTGGATTAGTTGATATTTTATCCCAATACCTACGTTCAGTAACAAATCTACCATTATAATAATATGAATTTGTGATATAATCATAATCATATGATGGATCATATTCATTAAATATGATCGTATCATAAAAGTTATGAGAATGAATCATTAATTTATTGTACGTATTAATACTTTTATAAAATTGGTTATTGTGTTCCATCGTTATCTTGATAAGAAATTGTCTGTTATTATATATAAGGTGTATAAAAAATCAATTTTTATAGACATGTCTTACACAATTCCATTACTAGTATTACTATGCTTATGTATTATGTATATAGCATATACTATTGATTATGGTAGAAAACAATGTTTATTATTTGTGGATGGGTTTTGGTCTTATGATAAAGATGATATCAATATAATTTTATATTTTGATAATGCTCAACATACTGGTACTATGATGGTATCTAAAAAAGGTTTAGTGAAATCTGAATTTCCATTTGATTATACTTTAATTCATAAACGGGGCAATAAGTATTCTATAAATATTACAGTTTCTGATAATTATTCTAAATATGCCAAGTTATTGTCAAATGATACTGATTATATGGATATATATATAAATGAAGGAAAGCTTATATTGTATAATGATAACGAAACAATATTAACATTGTTAAAAGATAATCAAATGAATGATTTAATGCTTGATTATGTGATGAGTTAACTTCTCAACATATGTATTTTTTTGTATGCTTAATTTAAAGTTAGTTTATATATAATATACCGCAATTCTAAAAAATTGCATTTTTTTAAAATATAATTATATCAAAGTATTGATTACTATAATATACTTTCTTTAACCATGGCTGCGACAATTACCAATAATTACACGTATCCTGAAAATGAGATTGTTAGTGTAGAGTTCTATATTATGGGATCTGATGATCACAAACTTAACTCATCTTGCAATATTACATCTAAAGATTTATTTAGTAATGAGCGTCCTATTGATAATGGAATCTATTCATTAAATATGGGAACAACTAGTTATTCTTATAGATGTAAAACATGTCTTAATCCTAGAGATAAGTGTTTAGGTCATTTTGGCAGTATCCGATTAAATTATCCAGTTACTAATACATTATTCCGTAATGAAATTCCTAAGTGGTTAAAAGTAATTTGCCATAATTGTGGTAATGCTATTACCAATTTATCTGAAGACATTTCTTTAAGTAAAGCGGTAAATATTGCAAAAAGTATTACTAGTAAAAATTTAACATGTAAAACATGCGGGTTTAACCAACCTCAAGTATTGAAGGATCCTAAAGAACCGTTATTTTTAATTACAAAAAATAGCGATGATGAAGAAAAACGATTGTACTATGATGAAATTGAGGCAATTTTTAGTAGAGTTTCTAACGAAACAGTTTTAAAATTAAATAAAACAATTGCACAACATCCTTCTAAATTTATTTTACGAACAGTTCCAGCAATTCCAAACAATGCACGACCTGATGTACGTAAGATGAAAGGTGGTTCCCGTTCAAACAATAACGATACTACTACATTTATTAAACATATTGTAAGTACTAATGAAAACATTTCTCCAATTATAAAACCTGAAGATAAGGCCTCTCATGAGACTATTTTGAATTTATTAGAAATTGCTTTTCATTCAATGATTAAGGAAACTCCTAATTCATCATCATCAAGTAAATTAATTGGTGGTAATGGACAATCATTGGCGTCAATTTCAACAAGATTACGTGGTAAAGAAGGACGAATCCGTGGAAATTTAGAGGGAAAGCGTATTCAATATGGTGGGCGTTCAGTCATCAGTGGTGATAATAATATCAAGATTGATGTTGTTGGAGTTCCAATGACAATTGCTAAAACATTACAGATTCCTGAAATTGTACGGCCTTATAATATTGATAGATTAACTACATGTTTCTTAAATAAAAACTTAGCTTATCCTGGATGTTCTAAAATTATTAAAGCATCTAGTGGTGAATCTTACCATATTGATGCATATGATGATAATTTAAAATTAGAATTTGGTGATATTTTATTTAGAGATATGATTGATGGTGATGACGTAGCTATGAACCGAGCTCCATCATTATTATATAGTGCTATTAGTGGTCAAAAAGCTAAAATTCTTAAAAATGGTGATACTTTTAGATTATCAGTAAATATTGCGGATACATTATATGGTGGTGATTTTGATGGTGATGCAATGTCTATTTATCCTCCTCATAGTATTATTACGCGTAATGAATGTGGTACCTTAAGTCATTTAAAGAGATGGTTCATTTCTTATAAAGATAGATCCCCAGCTATGGGAATTTATCATGATAACTTAATTGGTACATTTGAATTGACAAAAAATAATATGTACGTTGATAAATATCATGCGATGTGTTTATTATCACAGGTTGAATATGATGCATATTTACATAAATTTAAACCATTGGATGATATTGAAATTGGTAGAGATCTATTTTCAAAACTGTTACCAGAAATTAACTTTTCAAAGAAGTCATCATTTTATAAACCAGAATATTCTGGATTCATTAAATATGATAAAAATGAAACTCATGTAGAAATTAAACGTGGTAAAATTATTTCCGGGCGACTAGATAAAAAATCTGTTGGTCAAGGTGTTAATGATTCATTATTTCATAATGTTTATAATGCGTATGGTGTAAACGTTGCGATGGATTTACTTTATAATATGCAACAAGTTTCCACTAATTATCTATTAATGCGTGGATATACAATTAATTATGATGATATTGCAATTAAAAAAGATATTTTAAAAAAAATTAATGATATTACTGCATCAATTCTATATGAATCTGATAATTTAACTAAAAAATTAAGAGCCGGTCTAATCACACCACCAATTGGTATGACAGTTGATGAATATTATGAACAAGAACAAATTAATATTCTAAGTCCTGGTGATGATTTTACTGAAGTTGTAATGTCTAGCTTAAACCATGAAAATAATAATTTATATAAATTAGTTGCGTCTGGTACTAAAGGTAAGCCAACTAATATCTTACAAATTAGTTCATCTATTGGACAAATGAGTATTAAGGGTAACCGAATGAAAAAAACATTTGATTTTGGTAGAGCCATTCCTTACTTTAAACGATTCCATGATGAGCCACAAGCAGTTGGATTTATTCCAGATTCTTATGTAACTGGTGTTTCTTCCTTATCTGCAATTGCACAACAACAAGATGGACGTAATGGTATTACTACCAAAGCATTATCAACAGGTGTTACTGGTTATCATAACCGCAAATGTAATAAAAATGTTGAAGCTGTAATTATTGACAATTTGCGTAGAACTACTAAATATGATTTAATTATTCAACACTTATATGGTGATGATGGAGTTGATATTAGAAAAGTTGCGTATGTTAATATGGATATTTTACTAGCATCTGATGCTGATTTTAATGAAAAATTTGCGGTAACTGTAAAAGATTTACCACCATCATTAAATACATCCACAGCAAAAGCAATTTTAGAAGATTCTTTAACTGAATTATATAAGGATAGAGAATTTTACAGATCAGGTTTATGCAAATTAGAATCTTGTAACTTTAAAGAAAGTCAATTATCCGGTCAACAAGTATTGCCCGTAAATATTGATAAAATTATTGATGATATTGCTTATAATCATTCTAATTATATTGCAGAAAATAAAACGTATGTTACCCCAATTGAGTGGAAGTCTAAAATTTCTGAATTAAAGGAAAGACTACTCTACTGCCATTATAATGAAATTCAATATAAAAATAAGTATACGATTCCATGGCATATTAAGAATTCCTTTAATTTGTTCAATATTTCAATCAATGTATCATTAAGTTATAAAAAATTAATGAAACTAGGATTTGACTTAAAGTTAATTGATTTAACAATTGAAAAAATTTGCAATATGTTCAAAACTTCATTAGTTGAGTATGGTACAAGTATTGGAATGATTGCATCTGAATGTACATCCGAGTCAATGACTCAAAAGATTTTAGATTCTATTCACAGTTCAGGGACATCAAAAGGAAATTTCTTAAGTACCATTAAAGAAGTGTATGGTGGTAAAACTACGGCACAAATGGCTGCACCTTATATGAATATCTTTATTAAATCTGAATATGAAGATGATTTGTCTAAAATTCAGGAAATTGCAAATGATATTGAAATGATGGATCTTGTTAAATTTGTTGATAGAGCACAAATCTTCTTTGAAGAGTATAAAAAGATTGAACATCCTGGTTATAAACATGAGATTACGGCAATCTTTGATGTATTTGAAAAACATAATATTAATATGCATATTCCTAGTAATTTAATTAAATGGTGTATTAGATTAGAATTCAATCATGAAACTATGATTGAAAAAAATATGCAGATTGCTACAATCTATAGAAAGATTAAGAAACAATTTCCAATGTTATTCATTGTTTATACAGATGATAATACAGAGCATATTATTATGCGTATCTATATGCAAAAAGATTTATTTAAAAAAGAATCAGTTATTAACCAATTTACGGTTAAAGAGTTTCTACATACTAAGTTATTAAAAATTATTATTAGAGGAATTATTGGAATTACATCTGCCTCAGTTAAAAAGAATTTTGTACCACGTAGTATTGTTAGTGAAGATGGTTCAATTAAAGTAATTAGAAAACATATTATTCAAACAACTGGAACTAATTTATCAGATATTACTAATAATAAATATATTGACACATCAAAAACGACCTCCAATTCTATCTTTGAAATATATGAATTATATGGAATCCATGCGGCAAAAATGATGTTCATCCAAAGATTAAGAGAATTATCAGGAAGTGATATTAATATTAAACATTATATGTTAATTGCTGATGTTCTTACATTTAATGGTTACATTTCTAATATTGAGAAATCCGGTTTATCTGCTGATAATACAGACAATGCATTATTATCAATTAGTTATTCTCACCCATTACAAACTATTGCCGATGCTGCCTTAAATAATGATCACTCATTAGTGAATACAAACATCAGTTCATCATTAATGATGGGAACAACTCCTAATCTTGGTAGTAACTATAATAGTATTACAATTAATGAAAAATTTATTAATGAAAATAAAGTAGACGTTGCAAATTTAATTGATAATATGTAATATTAATATACCAAATAATTATCTTATTTATATTATATTTTTTTATGATATCAACATATTCAAATCAACATTCACAAATCCATCTAAAATAGAAATGGTTGATGCCGTTAACTCAAATACAGATGTTTTTGGATTTTTCTTTAATAATAAATTTTTATATATGATATACTTTGGTTTATCTTGTAAAAGTTTTTTACCATTTTTTTGATATGACAGATTGTTAACTAGTGGACTATCTACCATAATTGGTATATTTTGATTATTGACATAACAACCAAGACTATCATTATATGTTAATAAATTTAATTTATACGCTTCGTAAATAATTTTCTTAATTGATATAATACTTTCCGTAAAATCTGAATTTGTAATTGTATTAAGCAACGCCATTTGATTATATAATGGCTCATCTTTATATTTATATGGATTCAAACAAGCATGATCGACTAATTGCCAATACAATTCATCAACTTGATCAATTAATTTTGATAGTGTGTAAAAATTTAACCCATTTAATTCACACCATTTTTTAACATTAGTTATATTACCATTGCATGTTAATATTTGTTGCGAAAATGCTTGGTATACCAATATTAATTCAATAAATTCACAGCCTACTAATACTTTATATTTAAACTTATTAAAACTATTCACATTATATTTATTGTAATCATTAGACGCTGTAAATTTATTTAAAAGTTTATCACCAGTTAGTAATGTGATGTTTTTATCAAAATTATTCATTTTAAAAATATCACCTTTTTTTAAACTTAACATTGCGGTTAAAACAATAATATCACCTATATTGCGACGAAATCCAAATGGAGATAAGATTAATTTACGTTGTTCTAAATCCATTTTTCTAAAAATATTCATTAGTTTCCCTAGTTTAGTTATTTTTAATTTATTATCAATAGCACCGAGAACATATAATTTTTCTAATGAATAATTAATAGAATCTATAGATGGTGTTGTTATTAATTTATATATATAATTGATTGAGTCGGTTTGTAAAATAGTTAGTATATGAGAACTTATATCTGTGGTTAATACATCGGGCGTATTATCCACTACCATATAATCAAATGTTTCTTCTGTAAATAATGGATAAAATATCCCAGCGAAATTACGACCAACTCGGCCTTTGCGTTGTAATGACATACTAGCAGTTGTTGGTTTTACCATTAGCATATTTGATCCATATTTATGATTAAATTCAGCTGAAAATACTAGCGCCGAATCAATACAGTATTTTAATGTATTTAACGTTAATCCTGTTTCGGCGACATTTGTCGCGATGATAACACGTCTATTTGGTATATATTTCGTACCATTTACAATAACAGATAATTGTTCAATAGGTGAAAATAATAATCTATATGCTTCTGACCCATGACTAATATCAATACTAGTAATTGGTATTATTAATAATTTATCAGCTAAAGATTCATTTAATTTTTGTAGATCAGTTGCCATTTTATTTATATACACAATATTTGGCATAAATATAATAATATCTTTAGGACCAGGACCGGCTTTCTTATCCATTTGAATATTTTGAATAATTCTACACGATTCGTTAAATATATTATCAATATTATATTTTGGATATATTACATCAATAGGTTTTGATTGCCCAGTAACTTCAAAGATTGTTTTTGTATTAAAATATTTTGTATAATCTTTTACATTTAAAGTCGCGCTCATTAAAATTAAAAATGGTGGATTTTTTGTTAAATTTCTAGTTATAATTTGCTTCATCATAAATAATACTAAATCTACATCTAGTGATCGATCATGAGCTTCATCGATAATGATAAATTTAAATTTTTTTATGAATTCGTCATCGGTCATATTTTTTAAATATTGTAGTAGAATACCAGTTGTTGTAAATAAAATTCCTTTTTCTTTTGGCTTCTTAACAAACTCTTGAGTTTGATATCCTAGGTTCTTAAACAATTTAATAGATAATCCTTTTTTATTTGGTTTTTTATACAAATCTATTTTTGATATATCCTTTGGAATTTCAACTGCTGTCAATACCCTAGGTTCTGTTATAATAATACGTTTTCTATACTTATCAAAAAATCGTAAATATAAATTAGGGGCAATTGCTGTAGATTTACCGGATCCGGTTTTAGATAATAGAATAACTACTCGATCACTCATTGTCAAGTTATTTTTTTTATTATCTAACTGCGATTCAAACCAATTCATTATATAATCAATTGGCAATAATTTATCTAAGTCATTTTGGGTCTCACCCATTCTAGCGACAAGCGAACCCTTATTTAATAACGTAATTGGTGCCATTTTGTAATTTATATTTATTTATATATAATACATATTAATATAAAAATCAAGTATAATTATAATTTCAAATTAACTATTTTACAATTATGTCAACCAGTAGATTTAGTAATGATTCAAAGGTCCATATTGACAAGTTATCAAATGCATCGTCAAGCCATTCATCTAGCCCTCGTTATATTAAACGAGAAAATCAAGTAATTGATTTATCAGATATAACTACTGATTTTTTTACACATAACCAGCAAGAACTTGTATTAAATGATATCCCAATATCTGAAATAGGGTCTCAAAATTCTCAAGCAACGTCAATTGGCGTACAAATGATAACAAAAACATTAAAAAATCAATTAGATAACTTATCTCCAATGCAAGTTACTTATAAAATTTTAAAATTAATTAAAAAGTTAGAAAATATAAAACATCGACGGTTTACTTTATATGAATTTATCGATATGTTACGCGACTTAGTATATAATGATGTAAGCTTAATATTATTTGAAGAATATAAACGAAAAGCTAGATTTATACCAAAAGCTCATTATTTGCATTATTATGTATATTTCTTACATTATTGTGAGTATTATCACGATAGTCGATATAAGCTTAATAGATCTGATGTTAAATTAAAAGCATATCATAGTTTATATTTAAAAAATACTCGAGATCAATTAAACTATATTCATAATATAATAAATACAAATAAAAAAATTGAAGTGGAGCGAGAAAGTACGAAGCACAAATTATTAAAAAGTCAACATAGTAATTCTGGAAATGACGAAATTAATTTATAAAAATTCTAAATTTATTGAATTGGATAAATTAAACAAATTATATTTAATAATCAATAAAAAAAAATCAAAATATCCATTTAATATAAATGATGATCCGCTATTTACGCAAAATGAAATGATACTACATTACAAATCTAATTACCTCTTATCAGACAATCCTAATACTAGTAAATCTGGTGGTATTACAAATAACGTTAGTATATATGAATATGTTTAAAAAACTCACGAAATTGATTTTATTTTATATAATAAATATATAAGGTGATTAAACTTTAAAACTTTACCAACTAAACCACTAACTAATACTACTAGTAATTAGCAATATGTCAACAACGGCTATTAAAAAGATTTCTGCGATTAAGACCGGAGACATTTTAGAAGCTTATGCGACACATGGAGCTGATTTTGTAGTAATTGATATTGATACTATTAGAGATTCTAAATTTTCTCAATACATTGACCCAATTTATAAATTGGCTAATGGAGATTTAGTTAAGCCTGGTAGATGGATTATGAAGTCCCCAGATGGAATTAAAATTGCTTCACGACTTAGAGCTCATACTGAGCGACGTTATGAGCAACTACGATTTGGATTAAATCAAGTTGATGAAAATGGTAATGAAAATGATAATATGAAAGCCTTAAAATATGTATGTGAATCTATTGAACTTAAACTAAATGAACTAATTGACCAAAAACTAATTACTGATGATAAAAAACGTTGTAAACTAGTTGATGGTAAAACACGACCTGTGTATTTCATGTCTACGAAAGTAGATACTCCTATTCAAAAAGAACGTTTAAACAAAGAAACAAATGAATATGAGGCATTAGAACATAACTATTATTGGATTAATCTTCAGAAAAAAAGATACTGGGGTACTGAAAAAGCACCAGCGCCAACTCAATTTGAAGATGCTTATTATTTAGATGATAGTGGAAACCCAGATGTTGAGCGTCCAGTTATGATTCATGAGTATAATACTAAATTCTTTAATGTTGAAAAAGGATTCTTTAATAAGAATACTGGTAAAAAAATGTATAAACTAGCTGGTGATTATGATACAGAAACAAAACAAACAACGTTAAACAATATTAATATTCAAAACTATTTAACTAACGGAACTCTATTACTTGGTGATCTTCAAGTACAAATTGCAATTAGTAGAACTAAATGCAAAGTAGATGTATCATTAGGACGAGAAGCTTATATTAAAACTAATGTAGTTGAATATGGTGAAGGTATGGATTTTGAAGGATTAGATGAATTTGCTAATCATGTTGTGTCTAGTACAAATGTAACAAATAATGACGATGACGAAGAAAAAGAAGAAGCAATTGATGATTTAGATGAAGAAGATTTCTAAAATTGTAAATTAGCTATTAGCGGTATATGATCACTACCTATTATATTTGATTGTATTGTAACGGTATTAATATAATTGATTATTTTTTTGTCAACCAAACAATAATCAATTCGCCAACCTCTATTATATTTACGAGCTTTACTACGATAATCAAAATAAGTATATTCAATCTTATTGGGATGTAGATATCGCCAACTATCTATTAATTTACTAGATTCTAATAAATTATAAAATGCATTACGTTCATCAATTGTATAACCAGCGCTATTAAGATGCTTATCAGGATTTGCTATATCAATTTCAGATGCGGCAACATTTAAATCACCAACAATAATAACTGGTTTTATCTTCTGTAATCGATTAACATATTTTTGAAATATTTTAGACCAGTTATTAATACGGTAATCTAACCGAACTAATTTATTACCCGAATTAGGCTGATATACATTTATTAATATAAATTTATCATATTCTAGACCGATCACGCGACCTTCATCATTTTCTGGAAATTCATATGATTTCAAAGGACTTAGTTTTGAATATATACTAACTCCACTATATCCCTTTTTTATTATAGAATGGGCATGATATTGATATGGATAATTTTGTAAAATATTTAATTTAGACATATCTGCTTTACTTATTTTCGTTTCATTAAAACAAATTATATCACAATTTATCTTATTTAAATAATCTAAAAATAATGTATCATTATTTACATTTTTTTTAATAATTGCGCGAATACCATTAACATTCCATATAAATATTTTCATAGTAATCTCTATATAATAACAAAAAAATATTATACATATTGTTCATTTTTTATAATTGGAATCTTATTTCCACATTTTTTTATGGAACTTAAACAGCATTGAAATGTATAGTATATAATACCTAGTAGAATACTAAATGGTACTAATATAAAAATAGCATTAATTATTTTGCACATAGAATCTTGTAATTGTACATTAGCGGTCATTATAATTTTTAATAGAAACAGCTACTATAGTAACTCCACGATGTGTTACAAAATTTAATTTTTCATCAACCGAGCTGGATGGCAATGGAGTTGTATAACAGTAATACTTTGGCTTGCACAAAATTATTACACGAACTCCAATTAAATCGTTTATAGAATTCCAATTAATATGATTAATATAAATATTAGCAAATTTAATATCGATATTAATCTCGTTATAACAAAGAGCATCTCTTTTTAATTTTTTTAGAATATCGTTAGTTTTTTCA
>JACCDR011818358.1_pt1 | contig 18389 bp, 19 predicted proteins | sample 7446431 | NCBI WGS metagenome assembly JACCDR01 (sample SAMN15323443, study PRJNA562643) | freshwater metagenome | isolation source: river surface water | place: USA:Blue River Watershed | collected 2017-08-17
CAGGCCATCATAGATGTCCATAACCCAGGCCATCATAGATGTCCATAACCCAGGCCATCATAGATGTCCATAACCCAGGCCATCATAGATGTCCATAACCCAGGCCATCATAGATGTCCATAAAGCATGAGATGATGCTGAAAGAGTTGACAGAGCGGGTTGAGGCGCTGGAGCGGTCCTCTGACGTAATCAATTCGCTGGTTAGCCAAATATCGGCTCTGTCAACGAACCTCAATCTACGACTGGCGGCGCTTAGCGAAATGCTGCGAGAAGATCAGATAGGGAGAGAAGAATGGTCTCTGACCAAGACCTGCTGAGCGCAGTCCGCCGTGTTGTCGAGGAGTCGTGGACCTACGAAGGTCAAATCTGGCGCGACAGAGAAACGGCGCTCCACTATTATTATATGCGCCCGCTCGGCAACGAGGAGGAGGGGAAGTCTAGCGTCATCACGTCCGACGTGTTCGACATCGTGGAAGCAGAGATTCCTGGACTCATGGAAGTCTTTGCCTCCTCGAAAGACTGCATCCAGATCAATCCGCTCCCCAACGCAGATCCACAAGCCTTCGCGAAAGCCAAACAACAGGCCGCAGAAGCCAAGACCATCATCGACCGCATCCTCTGGAAGCAAAACAACTGGTTTCTCATCCTGCATACCTGGATCAAAGACGCACTGCTAACGAAGAACGGGGTAGTGACGTGGTATCCGGAAGCGATCACGGTCGTCAAAGAAGACGTTTTACAGGGGGCGGCTATCGAGCAGCTGGTGATGCTGCAACAGCAGGGTGCTGAAATTGTCGAGCACTCCGCGAACATCGACGGCACCCATGATGTACGTTTCCGGGTGAAGCAGAAGAAGGTCAAGATCTGCATCGAGAACGTCCCGGCTCCGGAATTCATCCCTGACCAGAATGCCCGCTCGCCTAGACCGGCGGACATGACCTACTGCGCACAAGTTTATCCGGTAACACTCTCTGACCTGCGCATGTACGGTTATCAGATCGAAGACGACATCTCGGACGATATTCCTTACCAGCGAGACCACTTGTGGAATGCGTTGCGCCAAGACCAGAGCTATGACGAACGCATCCGCCACGAAGCGAATGCGGATCCGAGTACCCGTATCGTCTGGCTGCGCAACGTCTTCATCCTCATCGACAGAGACGAAGACGGGATTGCCGAGCTACGGAATATCAAGTATGTCGGGGACCGGCTGCTGGAAGATCGGGTGGTCGATCACATCGCCTTTGCCTGCTTCACGCCGATCCCACTGCCTCACCAGTATTACGGGCTGGCAACCGCCGACCTAGGGATCCCGCTGCAAGACCTGTCTTCTACTCTGTGGCGGCAGGCGATGAACGCCATGTATCTCGCCAACGAACCCAGGCTGACAGTACGTCGAGGCTCAGGGGTGTCCTTGGACGAGCTTTTATCCGTTCGTCCTAACCAAGTCGTCAGGGTGGGAACTCAGGACGACATCAAACCCATGTACATTCCTGTCGCCCAGACGACAGAGCAAGCCTACCGCGGCATCGAGTTTGTCAGATCCGTGACAGAAGCCAGGGTCGGCGTGAAGAAGTACCACCAAGGGATCGACTCCGACGCCCTCACCCAGAAGACCGCCAAAGAGGTTGGTCTTACCTACACTGCGGCGATGCAGCGACAGAAGCTACGCGCACGCATTCTCGGTGAGATCGGCCTCAAAGACTTGATCCGCGGGGTCCTCTTGACCGTCAAGAACTACGGCAAGAGTATGGACATGTCAGCAGAAGTCAATGGCATGCAGTATACTGTCGATCCATCGCAGTGGCCGGAAGAGTTTGACATCGAGATCAACACGGGAGCGGCTTTCGATAAAGATGCGCAGATGATGGTGTGGCGAGAGCTGGCGCAAAACCAGTCTACCGCAATCCAGATGGGCGGGCTAAACCAGATCGTGACCCTTGCCAATGTCTACAACGCCCAGACTCGCTTCCTGGAGGTCGCCGGCATTAAGAACGTGACGGATTACTGGACCAATCCCGCGAGTCAGCCGCCCCCGCAACCGCAGCCCAACCCGGAAATTGAGGCGGCCAAGCAGAAAGCAGAGCTGGAGATGCAGAAAGAGCAGATGCGCTCTCAGACGGAGATCCGTAAGGCCGAGATCATGGCTCAAACGGAACTCCAGAAAGAGAACATCGAGTCGGCGACCAAGCTCAGGCAGGTCGAGCTGGAGCTTGCAGCCGGCATCAACCCGTACGGACGGTAACGGCCAGGGGTACGGGCGTTAAGCTCGGTGCTGTTACGGACGATAGTCCTTGGGTTACGGACGCTAATTATGGTGCTAAGGACACTAAATGGACCACAATACCGCACAAAATGACATCAATAGGGCAGTAAAAGCCCGTGAGATCATTGAAAATGACCTGTATAACGAGGCCTGGAACAAGATTCGTGAAGAATTGGTGCAAAAGTGGGCCGATACACGCGATCCCGGGCATCGGGACGAGCTGTGGCGCTATTACAAGCTCACTGTCACGCTACAAGAGGTTTTTGAGGAGCTGATATCGACCGGGGAGCATGCCAGAGCGCTCCTGGAGCGAGAAAACGCCTTCTCTCACAAGATCAAATATTGGCTAGGAGACAAATATGCCAGAAACAGCAGCCGGTAGTCCTCCGGCTCCGCTCGTAGACTTAACGCACGGGAGCGACCCAAAAGGAAGCAGTGTAGAAAGTGCAGTCGCTAAGATTTCCGGGATGCTTAGCGCTGAAGATCCAGATCCCGACAACGCCAGAGTGGAGGGTGATGATGCACAACCAGACGATGGGGCCAAAGATGGGCCTGAAGACGATACCAAAGCAGAAGAAGAGCAAACCGAAGACGAAGAAAAAGAAGAAGTAGTCGAATTCAAGGACAGGAAGGGCAATGTCATCAAGGCCACCCTGTCAGAGCTGAACGAGTGGCGGGAGAACGGCCTACGCCAGTCCGACTATACCCGCAACATCCAGATCGCCAAGCAGAAGCAAGCCCAGGCCGATCAGGTAGAGGGCGCGGCGCTGACAGGGTACTCGGAAGGCATCGCTAGACTGAAGGCGCAGGTCATGTCTGCGATTGCGCCTGAATTCTCGAACATCGACTGGAACAAGCTAGCTGACGAAGATCCGCAAACGTATAACAAGAAGCTGAGACGCTGGACCCAGCTAAACGGGGTGGTGCAGCAACTAGACCAAGAAGCGGCGCGTCTGCGGCAAGAGCAGATCACTAAAAAGCAGCAGACCTTCCAGCAGGCGGCTGAAGAGAGCCGGGAAATATTACAGCGCGAGATCAGCGACTGGTCGGACGAGAAATACCAGCGGCTCATGCAGATCGCCATTAAAGACTACGGATACCCGGAAGAGGAGGTCTTGAGCACAACCGACCACCGGGCCTTCAAGCTGCTCAACGACCTGGCCTTCTACAAAGACTTCTACACGAAGGTCCAGAAGGGCAAGCCGGCAGTGGAAAAACAGATCACTACGCTACCGAAAGTGGCGAAGGCCGGGGTGGCCAAGCCGGCGGAGAGCAAGGATCTGGTGCGCCGCGTCAGATCGACCGGATCCGTAGAAGATGGCGTAGCGGCAGTCCATGCCATCCTCTCCAGGCGTTGATCCCTAGACGAAACCATGACACTTATGTAGACTCTAATCCGTATCCGGTGGACAGCCAACGAGACAAGCCTAGGCCTCTTTGCGGCGAGTCCAAGGAATCCCCTACAGGGGACAAGCCATTGCAATCCGGGGTTACCTCAACCTTTAGGAGCAAACAATGGCTGTCCCTACTAATACCTTCCAGACGTACCAAGCTGTCGGCAATCGAGAAGACCTGGCCGATGCGATCTACAACGTCACCCCCTACGAAACCCCTCTGCTGTCGATGGCCAAGAAGACCAAGGCCACGGCAACCCTGCATGAGTGGCAGACCGAAGCCTTGGGCGCGGTGGATTCCAACAACGCCGTCATTGAAGGCGATGACGCAACCAACGATGCCGTAACCGCGACCGCTCGTGTCGTCAATCATATCCAGATCTCGGATAAGGTCGTCGGCGTGACCACCATCCAGCAGGCGGTCGATAAGGCCGGACGCAAAGACGAGCTGGCTCACCAGATGGTCAACAAGGGCCTGGAGCTGCGGCGCGACATGGAGACCATCCTGTGCGGCAACCAAGCTCGTGTAGTCGGCGCAGCGGGTACCGCCCAGAAGCTGCGCGGCCTAGAGGGCTGGTACGTCACCAACGACAGCCGGGGTGTAGGCGGAGCAGACGGCAACGCCACCACTGCGGCGACCGACGGCACGCAGCGCAACTTCACGGAAGCGCTGTTCAAGGCGGTCATTAACTTGATCTACACCAACGCCTCGATTGGTCCGAACATGTTCGTCATGGCCGGACCGGCGAACCGCGCCAACCTCTCGTCCCAGCTGTCCGGTGGCGGGACCAAGTTCTACCGGATGGAAGACAAGAAGCTGGTGGCAACCATCTCCGTGTACGACTCGGACTTCGGGGCCTTGAAGCTGATTCCCAACCGGTTTCAGCGGGATCGCACGATGCACTTCCTTAACCCGGAGTACATCGCGGTGGCGTTCCTGGAGAAATTCCGCGAGCGCGACCTGGCCGTCACAGGGCTGGCGGATCGCAAACACATCTGGTCGTCCTACACGCTGGAAGTGAGAAATGAAGCCGCTCACGGCGTGCTGGCTGACCTGAATACCGCTGTACTGTAATAGAGCGGGGCGGTGTCACAGCCGCCCCATTCTCCACCATGGACCAGATAGACGAATTTCCGGGGATGACGCATACCACCTCCGTCGAGGAGGGGAAAATCATCGTCGCCACCACCCAAGATATCGAGCCGGTATTGCGACAGAACGCCGCACTGCGGAATACCGACGGCTACAACGACGCGAGAGATCTCAAGCGCGTCTACGACATTCCACTCGCACTGCTGGAGCACTGGTACAACACGGAAGGGCTGAATCTCTTCGACCCCAACCATGCAGACGCGATCCGGCGAAAACTTAGAGATCCTGAGTACGAGAAACTAAGAAGCTCGTTCTCCAATCCCAACCCTCAGATCATTATTAAAGGAGTCCGCTAAATGCTCTACCAGCACAATATGAATCTCCCGGTCCAGCCACAGAATCCTGCATGGCAACCCGAGTACATGAAAATGGCTGCCGCAATAGGCCAGCAAATGATGCAGCGCCAGCAACCGCAACAACTGGCCGCCGCCGGTAGACCGCGCATCACGCCAGAGCAGATGGGATCAGGCGAGTTGTCCAACGCCATGCGCATGAAACAGATGCGCGAAGCGTATTTGCAATATGTGGAGGAAATGGTTTCGCAAGGCATGCAACCGCTCCCACAGGCGCAGTGGGTGCAGCAGCAGATGGGGCGCTAATTGCCGATCACCAATTATGCAGAGCTGCGCCAGGCGGTCGCCAACTATACGCACCGCGCCGATCTAGCCGGGGTTATTCCTGACTTTATCGCATTAGCGCACGCTCGCTTTAATCGCATCTTACGCACCTCCGAAATGGAGTGCCGTTCGACGGCGACCGTCAATACTGAGTATGTCTCATTGCCGGATAACTTTCTGGCGTTGAGAAATATTCAGATTAACGGCTCCTCGCGCATCGTGCTTCAATACATGACGCCCCAGCAGATCGACGAGCAGTATCGGGGGAGCACTGGGACGCCGCGCTATTTCTCGATCATCAACCAGCAGTTCCAGTTTGCGCCGATTCCAGACGGCGATAACACGGTGGAGATCGACTTCTACGAGCAGATTCCCGCCTTGTCTGACACGAACACCACAAACTGGTTGTTGACCAAGCATCCGGACGTGTATCTGTACGGCTCGCTGTTGCAGACCGAGGCTTACGGGTACAAGGACATGCGGCTGCCGATCTGGAAGCAAGCCTACGACGAAGTGATGGGAGAAATCATGGCGCACGATGAGAACAAGCGGTGGTCCGGTAGTGCGCTGATCGGCATGGCCAGAAACGTTATCTAGGGTGCTCAATGGCTGACAACTTCCAAGTCAACGCAGTCACGGGATCTCCCGGAGACACATTCGCTGCGGATGAAATCGCGGCGGTCAAGCACCCCAGGGTCAAAGTACAGTGGGGGCCTGACGGGACGGCCACCGACACCGACGACGCGACTAACGCGCGACTGCCGGTTAAAGTCGGCGACGCGCTGCCGGCTGGGACTAACAATATCGGGGATGTCGATATCGCCTCCGCGCCGACGGGAGCCAGCGCGATCCAGGTCAAGTTGGTCGATGCGGCCGGCGATAGCGTCATGGACGGCACCAATGATGCGGTGAGAGTCAATATCGTCGCCGGTGGTGGCGGATCCTCTGCCACCGATGACGCAGCGTTTACGGCGGGGGCCGGTAGCGGCACGCCCATGATGGGCTTCGTTACAGCGGACGTTGTTGACAGCGGGGATGTCGGCGTGGTCGGCATGACCACCGCGCGCTCGATGCATGTCACGTTGCGCGACAGCGTGGGCGACAGCGCGATGGACGACACGAACAATGCCGTCCGGGTCAATATCGTCGCCGGAGCCGGTAGCGGCGGTACGGCTGCGACTGACAATTCGGTGTTCACCGGTGGCACGACCAGCGTTACCCCGATTGGAGCAATCTTCGATACAACGCCTCCGGCGATCACGGACGGGAATGTCGGCGCGCCGAGGATGAATGCCAACCGCGACCTACGCTTTCATGCGGTCGATGGGGCAGGAGACTCGATTACTGACGACGCCAACAATGCAATACGCGTCAATATCGTTGCCGGCGCTGGTAGTGGCGGTACGGCGATAGCAGATGAAGCGGCGTTCACAGAAGGCTCTACTTCGTTCACCCCTGTCGGCGGGGTGTTGAATGACACGATTGCCTCCGACCCCACCGAAGATCAAGGCGCGGCATTTCGCATCACCGCCAAGCGTGCATTACATGTCAATCTCAGGTCGAATGCCGGCACCGAGCTGACAGTCACCGACGGCTCTGCGGCAGGAACCATTGGACTTCATGCGCTGGGGACGGACGGCACGAATGCGCAGATCATCTCTACGAATACGACCGGCCACGTCAATATCGCAGATGGCGGCAACTCCATCACGGTAGACGGCTCGGTATCGATTACCGGTTCGGTCGATACGGAGCTGCCGGCTGCTGCGGCGCTAGCCGATAACACGGCTAACCCTACAGTCCCCGGAGTCGGCGCGTTCTTGATGGCGTTCGATGGGACCAACTGGGACAGAGTGCAGACCGGCGCGGCAGCGACCGGCTCGATTAAAGTCGATGGAAGTGCGGCCACGCAGCCGGTGGCGGGGACTGTGACCGCGAACGCGGGGACGGGCACTTTCGCAGTTGGCGGTGTTGCGGCACATGACGCCGCCGTTTCCGGCAATCCGGTAAGAATCGCTGGTAAGGCGAATCAGAACGAACCCGCTGCGGTGGCAGACGGCGATACCACGGATATCTGGACTGACCAGCAGGGGCGCATCGTCACCGTCGCCGGCTTCCCGGCCAATGTCGCGGCATCGACACATGGCCCGAATACATCCACGCTTACCTCCACCACGGAGACGACGATTGTTACCGGCGTCTCATCGAACTCGATCCACGTCACTGAGCTGGCGTGCAGCAATACTTCTGCGACGCTATCGCGTGTAGATTTTCGGGACGGCACGGCAGGAACGATACGCTGGAGCATGGCGGCTGCAGCGAACGGCGGCGGCTTCGTACAGAGATTCAGTCCGCCCTGGAAGCTGACCGCAGCAGCGAACCTAACGGCGCAACTGTCGGCCGCCGTGACAGATGTCCGAGTCAACGTCCACTACTTCATCGCACCGTAATGGCTACCCTAGAGCAGATCCTCTCCAGAAAATTCACGCGGCAATGGATCTCGCGTACCCCTAACGTCTACGCCGGGATTGAATGGCTGGACTCACCGCCGTTCCCGACCGAGACGGAGATACGCGCCTTCAGTGCAACTGTAGACACCGAGATAGCGACTGATGCATTGCGTAGCCGCCAAGTGGACGGGCTGTATGTCGAGCGAGTGGATCGCTTGTTGCTGGGGCTAGAGATCTTGTGTAATGCCGTCCGCGACATTCAGAACAAGCTTCTTGTCACCGCCCTGTCCAGCGCGCTGGGGACTGCGCACGTCAACAATATCCAGGCGATGAAGGGCAAGATCGATGACGCCAGGGCCATCTTGTAGATGGCTGCAAGACAGAACTATTACTCGGAGGAAGATGGGTCGGAGACGAATTCGACCGGCACCTATGCGGCGAAGCATTCGCTCACCTTCACCCCGGACGCCAGCAGCGACTATCTAATCATCGCCTCCAGCCGCATCAACGGAGACTCCGTGGTAGGCGGCTGCCAGATGCGGCTACAGAATACGACGTCAGCCACAACGCTGTCAGAAAGCGTTTGGGCGACGCAGGGCGACGCGACCGACATCATGAACGACTTCATGCTAGACGTGGAGACGTTCGGAGCCTCACCGTCTAGCCAAACCTACGAAGTCCAGTTCAGAAACGAGTCCGGCGGGATCGCGACCGCAAGCGATACCAAGATCTGCGCGCTGAAGCTTCACGCAGATGACGAGTTTGTGTCGGATGACGCCGAGACCACTACCACCAGCACCAGCTTCGTCGTCGCCAGCACGCTCACCTTCACGCCGGAGAGCACGGGAGATTACTTAATCATTGCCACCGCCGAGATAGATCTCAGCGTGACCAATAACCAGATTGAAGTCAAGCTGGTGCATAGCGCGACTGACTACGGCTTCATGTCGCACCGCGCGCAGGACGTCAACAACTGGAATCCCTGGGCAACTATTGTCCGGCTCAATCTGACCAACAGCAGCAAGACCTTCGAGATCCAGTTCCGGGCTGGCGCTGGCACGGCGGGCGTTCGCAATCGCCGCATCGTCGCGATACGGCTGGACACGCTAGACAACAACTATTACGGCGAGTCGCGGGCCGAATCCGATACCACCTCATCGACCTACCAGGACAAAGCCACGCTTACCGCGACCCCGGTGGCGGTGAATCATCTGTTGATCGCGTGCAGCATCGGTGCCGGATCCTCGTCTACAGCGGACTATGGACACAAGTTCATCGAAGGCTCCACCACGCTAGGCGGAGAGGTCGAGCGCGAAGCCTATCAGAACAACGCGGCATTCGATTTCATGAGCAACGGTTGGGTTGTGCGTCGATCTCTCGCGGCATCTTCAACGACCTGGAAGACGCAGTTTCGCTCTGTCGGCGGGACCGCGACGTCACGTATCTCTGAAAGTGCTATCGCCATTCTTCAGTTAGATGCCACCCCAGCCGGGGGTGCACCGGTACCGATGTTGATGTTGATGGGAGTTGGGATCTGATGTGGCACATTCTTCTCGGCACCGGCATGTTGGAGATCCACGTCGCGCTGACGGCGTGGAGTCCGTGTATTACGGCCACGACGATAACGTGGAATGCCGTGTCAGTCACGGCCGTGACCTGGAATGAAAGTTAAGTTTATCGGCTTCGCGCCAGACCTGGAACCCACCACCCCGGGGGCGATCCTGGAGGCGAGCGCTATTATTCCCACGCTGACCGGGTATCGCGCGGCAGCCTCAGGCGTGAATGCGCCGCAAGGGGTCCTGGCGGGGCCGTGTTTTGGGGCGTATCTGGCATTGAAGCTGGATGGCACCAGACGGACCTTCGCGGGAACGGCGACGGCGTTGTATGAAGCGGCAACATCGAGCTGGACGGACAGAACGCGATCAGTCGGCGGAGCGTATTCCGCTGGAGCCGATTCCCGCTGGCGCTTCACCCAGTTCGGCAATGCGTCGCTGGCTATCAACAAAGGCGATGTCTTGCAGGTCAGCACGAGCGGATCGTTTGCCGATATCTCTGGGGCACCGAAAGCCGCCATTGTCACCTCCAACACGAACTTCGTACTGCTGTTCAACACCAACGAGGGGACCTTCGGAGACAGCCCTAACCGCTGGTGGTGTTCCGCGCTAGGTGATCATACGTCCTGGACGCCTTCTGCGGCAACGCAAGCAGCCTCCGGAACATTGGACGCCTCCCCGGGACCGATCACGGCAGCGCATCCGCTGGGAGATACGGTTATCGCCTACAAGCGCAATTCCATGTATGTCGGCCAATACCAAGGACCGCCGGTGGTGTGGGCCTGGCCGCTACTGCCTGGTGCGGTCGGCGCGCCCAGTCATGAGTCAGTGGTGAATATCGACACCGCGCACATCTTCCCCGGCAGCAATGACTTCTACATCTTTGACGGCACGCGAGCGCAGCCGCTTAATGCGCCATGCCGCGACTACTTTTTCGACAACCTAGACCAGCAGTTCGAGAATCGGATTCTCGGCGTCCATGACAGAGAAAAGTATCTCGTGCGTTTCTACTTCCCGTCGCCTGGGTCGAATGGGCAGTTGAACAAGGGGTTGGTTTACAACTACCGCACCAACACGTGGGGCGTCGATGATCGCACCGTGCAAGCGGCGGTCGAGTCGTCAACGGCGGCAATCACCTACGACGGGCTAGGCGCGCTGTTTGCGACCTACCACGACATGCCGGCCATCATCTACGATTCGCCGTTCTGGAATTCAGCGACCAACATCTTGCTGCACTTCAATTCCGCCAACATGCCGCAGACCTTGACCGGTGTGGCGGGCAGCAGTCACATCGTGTGGAACGACATCGGCGACAACGACGCCTATACCTTCGTGCGTCGTGTCCGCCCGCATTACAAGACGGCCACCGCGTCAGCGACCTTGCAGAACTTCCACCGCGATCAACTGGGTGCGGCCCTCACCGCAGACGCGACTGTCTCGCAAGTAAACGGCAAGTTCGACTTCATGCGCGTGGCGCGCTGGCATCGTTTTCGGCTGGACTTCACCGGCGACATGGAGATCGTGGCCGCTGACATCGACGTGACGCAGGCGGGGCTAGAATGACCCAGTGGAGCGCCGAGTGAGAATCTCAGAGCCTAAATTCGGCGAGCCGCGAGAGCCGTGGGCTAAGGATCTCATAGAGAAGCTGTATCGCGCCTTCCGCGAGATTGCCGGGCAGTTGAACGGTTTGTCAGAAGGCCGTATCGCGCAACGATATACAGCAGCGACGGCTAGCCCATCCGCCGGGCAATACGGACAGGGCGATATCGTGTGGAACAAGACGCCGACAGAGCAGGGGTCACCCGGCAGCAAATATGTCCTGATCGGTTGGGTCAATGTGTCCACCACTTCAACCCCGTCCTTCAAGGAGATGCGATGCCTCACCGGCAGCTAGCGGTTGACGCGGGGTCACGGGGGCTTCGGATCGTATCCGACCGCTGCACCGCGCTGCGCTTCATCCCGAAAGAAGACCTGCGCGTAGAGTGGCCGTGGATCCGCAAAGGGCTGGAGCGCATCCTGGAATCGTCCCGGCAGTCCTGGATTCCGGAAGACGTGTACATGGCGCTGAAGACCGGATCGGCCGAAGCCTTTCGGGCGGTGGATCTCAATGAGACGGTGGGCTTCGTAATCTTGCAAAAGCATGAGGCCATAGACTGCACGGAGCTGTTCATCTGGGCTGCATATACCCTGGGAGATGGGCGTGACTTCTACGAAGATGTCGAGAGTATCGCAAGAGATGTAGGAGCCAAGCGCGTCGTGTTCTGGTCTAACCGTAAGGGTTGGGATAGACTTGCACAACGCTATGGGTTTAGTCCATCCAACATAAGATATGTGAAGGAGTTATAAATGGGCGGCGGCGGTCAACCTGACGAAATCACTCAGATCTCTAAAACGGAGGTTCCTGAGTACGTCAAGCCGTATCTAGAGCCTTACATCAAGCAAGGCCAGCGGCTGGCCGAGCTGCCGTACACACCATACCCGGGTCCGAGGCTTGCCGGCTATTCCGGCGATCAACTCTCGGCCATGCATGGGATCCGCAATCGCGCGATATACGGGGACCAGAATACCAACCTAGCTGCCGGGTTGGCGCAGCAGACCGCGCGGGGAGACTTCTTTCGGCCGACCGCATCCAACCCGTTCTCGCGTGCGTTCAATCCGCTCATCGGCAACAACCCGTATCTGTCCGGGCAGATCGGTATGGCGCAAGACGAGATCGCCAACCAATACATGCGCGCTACCGCCCCCAGCACCGCCGCTTTGTTCAATCGAGCCGGAGCGTTCGGTGGGACGGCGCATATCCAGCAGGCAGACGTAGACCGCGAGAACCTGGCGCGTCAGCTGTCCAACGTCTCCACCACGATGCGCGGGGAGGACTATGCGCGCAGTCAGGGCCTAATGGAGCAACAGCTGGGGAGGCTGGGGCAGTTCACGCAAGCGGATATCGACCGGCAGAATGCTGCGCTGGAGTCGGAGCGTGCACGTCAGATGCAGGCCATCCCATTGTTGCAGGGGATATCGCAGGAACGCTACGCAGACATCCAGCGGTTAGGTCTGTCTGGAGACGCGCAACGCGCGATGACGCAGCAGGCGATGGACCTGGCGTACCAAGAATTTCTTGCCAGACAACAGTACCCCTACAAGCAGCTGGGATTTTTCGGAGATGTGCTGAACCAAGCGGCGGGCCGCGAAACCACCGGCTCAACCACCGCGCCGAATCCCAACCAGTCCTCGCCCGCAGCCGGGGCAATCGGTGGGGCGTTAAGTGGTTATGCTGCAGGGGCCGCAGCAGGCGGAAGCGCTGCATTAGCGGGGACTGCCGCGGGATCGTGGGCAGGGCCAGTCGGTGCGCTGATCGGCGCAGGGCTGGGATACGCATTGAGTTAGAGGAGACAGAGACATGTTTTTCGGCAAACAGAGCGCAGCGGCCCCAGCATATGGCCAATACATGCCAGCGGGCTATCCCCCGAGAGTTCAGCCGGTAGGCCCTGGCGGCATGCAAGCGGGTATTCCGCCGCAAGCACCTGGTGCGGCGATGCCAGAGATGTTCGTGCAACCGCCTAGCCTGGACCCAGAGGCGCTACGCAAGCAGTTGGTGGGTTCTGCGACTGCCGCAGTCCCGATGCCGGATGTACCGCAACTGTCATTTGCTCCTCCGCCTAAGCCTCCGCCGGTACCGATCAACCTGTCGAATCTTGACCGCCTCATGCTGACCATGTACGGACAGGGGCAGATAGGGCAAGGCGGCACCCCGATGTCATCGACCCGGCCGGCCTACATCCCGGAGGGCTACCAGCTTCGCACCACCAGCCTATACTCAGACCCACGCAGCGGCGTGCAAACGACCTACGGGATCGTGCCTATCGGCGGTGCGCAGTACACGTATCCCACCGGAGGCCGGCCGCTGTTCTTCCCGTCAGGCTCCAACCAGTTCGGACGGTAGCACGGTGTTTTTTACGGACGATATAACATGGCAAGCCTCCTAGACGATCCCTTACAGTTCGGCCTTCTCTCTGCGGGGCTTGGCATTCTCGCCCACAATCGCGGCAACTACGGACGCGCAGGCCCGGCTATCGGTCGCGGTGCGTTGCTGGGGTTGGATGCGGCGATGGGTGCGCATCGTGCCAATATCGACAAGCAGCGCTATGAAGACGAGCGCGACTGGGAGCGCAACCGCCTTACTCGCGCGGAAGCGAGAGCAATCGAGAAAGAGACCATGGAGTCGATGCGGCGCGACGAAGCGCAGCAAGCCATGAAGGACCTGTGGGGACAGTTCTTCCAGCAACAGAATGTTCAGCAGCCGACCATGCCGGCAATGCTGCCAGAGCCACAAGCGTCACCACAAGAGCCGCCGCCAGAGCCGGTTGTGGAGCCGTACGTCGATGCGATGCCGTACCAAGAGCAGGACATGCCGGAGCAGCCAGCGCTGATTGCGGAACCCATGGATGCGCCGCTGCCGCCTCTTCTGAGGCAACCGCAAGCCACAGCGCAGCCGCAGACCTTTGCGTACCAAGAAGCCGGAGCACCCGCGCAGCCCGCCGCACCACCGATACCGCGAGAGCCACCACGGGCTGAGCCATCGATAGAAGACAAGCAAGCCGTATTTTTCCAGAAGCTCTTACATGCGGCCAGCCTGAATCCTGACAATCCTGCCATTCAAACACTGCTGCGTGCCGAGATAGAGCGGCAAATGCCGAAACCGCGCAAGCTCACGGTGGAAAAGCTGCCGGCCGGAGAGATGACGCGCGCCGTCCTAATGGATCAGGAAGGCAATATCGTGCGAGAGCTGGGGATGGGCCGTGCCGCACCCATGGTATCCATCAATGAGAAAGCCGCCGGAGAAGGCATGCGGCAAGATCAGAAGTGGCTGTACGAGAAATATCTGCCGCAGCTGCACGAAGAAGAGCGGGCCGCACGAGACAATATCAATCGACTGCAAATCATCAGTGCGCTGCCCAAGCATGGCATTCTGGCTAACTTCAAAAAGTACGGCTCCTCGATTGCAGAGATGTTCGGCGGCTCTGGTGAATGGGCCTCGGATGTGAGATTGTTCCAGCAGACTGTAGGGCCGATGGCGCTGACCTCGCTACGCGTGCTTGGCGGAAACGATTCGGACAAAGATCGTCAGTTCGCGTTGGATACGATGTCCAAGGAGACGGATACGGAAACGGCGATCCGTCGCTATGTGGCTACCAAGACGGTGGAAGAGCGTCGCAAGATCGGATTAGCCAGACATATCCGTAAGTACCTCAAGGACAACCCAGACGCCGACATTACAGATGCTGAAGACGATTTCCGCGCTAAGCAAAAGCCCATGCTGGAGGAGCCGGAGATGCGCCAGCTATTCGGCGGGATTCCTCCAGATGATCTCCCGGAAGGCGCGACATTCATGCAATTCACCAAAGACGGCAAGCGTGTCTACAACATCCCCGGCAAGGGCCCTCAGGTGGAGAACTAGTGGCGATCTATGCAAAGGGTCAATACCCGAGCGGTTGGCCGGCGGAATTGCGTCCGCCTGCGCAGTGGGACGAGCGGTACCCTACAGAGGGTGCTGCCCGCAGCGCTATCGCATTTACGCCGGAGGAACACGCTGCCGCGCAAGCGAGCGAGTTATCACACGAGCGCGCGATGCTGGCCGGACTGCTACCAGATGACGCGAGAGACTACGCCTTGCTGGAGACCAGAATGACCGCGCAGTCGAGCAGCGCCAGGAAGCCCACAAAGTGGACGCCGTTTCGTGGCGATGACGCGCAAGAAAACGTCACCCAAGAAAGCGAGCCGGTTAAAGAGGCGAATAAGCCTACGCGCTGGACGCCATATGCCGCTGCGACAGAAGAAGAGGAGCCGTGGTATGCCTCTGCACTGACCAACGTTCAGAGAATTGGCCAAGGCTTCAGGCGGACCTTCGATAGAGCGGGTGAATCGGTTAGGCAGTATGGCAGTGAGCTTGGTATCACCGACACCGATCCGAATGCGCTACGAGAAGAGTTGCGCCGTACAGAACAGGACTACCGTAGTCGCGTCGGAGACAGCGGATACGCGAAGGCTGGCGAGATCGCCGGGGCGCTTGGTGTCGGTATTCCGATCATGGCGATTCCTGGCGGGCAGGGGGTTGGCGCACGCGTAGGATTAGGTGCGCTGGCGGGTGCGTTGGGTGCGCAGCTGGACCCGACTTACGAAGAAAACTTTGTAAAAGGCAAGGCCAAACAAGCCGGTGTCGGCGCGTTGGTCGGTGCTGCGGGTGGGGTGGCGCAACCGTACATCGCCTCTGCCGTGACCAGCGGGGTCGGCGCGTTGTCTCGCGGGGTGAATAAGCTACGCGGAAAGCCGCCGGTCATTGATATCGCTCCAGACGAAGCAGCGCGGCTGCGATTAATGGAGGAGCTAGACGTTCCGGCAACCACCGGCGAGATAACAAAAGATCCGGTACAGCGTGAGGCAGAGCGCCGTCTGGCTGAGAGAGTGACTGAGGATACGGCCCCTTTCCGCGACTATCAGGAGTTAGCGAAGGGCCGGCTGGCTGGCGCGGTGCAGAAGCAGGTTGAGAAGATCGGCCCGGCGGAGACGCGTTATGCGACAGGCTCGGCGGCGCTGGACTTCCTGGAGCGCAAAGCAGAAGAATCCAAGCGAATTATCAATGACGCCTACAAGGTCGTCAGAGAGAGCGTCGGCGACGATTTTGGGATGAAGCCGAACAACGTGCTCAAGCTCATTAGAGACGAGAAGAAGAATGCCCCCTCTATCGGGTCGTCCTACCAGACTGTGCTGAACAACTTTATACAGGAAGGCAAAAACGGCCGTCGTCTCAAGGCGCTCACCGTCAATGAGGCAGAATCCCTACGCAAAGAGATGAGCCGCAGAGCGGCGGAGGAGACCAACAAAGAAGGGGCGCGCTTCTTGCGACGAGTCGTCGAAGCAATCGATGAAGACGTCGCCGCTGGTACTGGATCAGATCCTTTCAAGCACGCTCGTGCCCTGGCCTACAAAAAGCTAAAGATCTACGAGAACCACTACGTCGATGCGCTCATGAGCGGCAAGGTGGATCCGGCAGAGGCCGCTGACAAGTTCATCGTGCGAGGCAAGATCGACACGCTTAAAGGCCTTAAGACCGCGATGACGCAAGACGGCGGGAATGAAGCGTGGGACGGACTGCGTGCCAGCATTCTCGGCAATGCGCTCAAGTCCGCGACGGTCGATGTCGGGGAACGCCAGACGGTCAACTTACAGAAGCTCGCCAGCAAGCTGCGTGAAATCGAGCCGGAGAAGCGAGCGATCCTGTTCACCCCTGACGAGAATGCGGCGATTGACAAGCTCGCTAAAGCCATAGAAATCAAGATCCCGGTGATCGATCAGGTGCCGACCGGCGCGACGGGCTGGGAGAAGACGCTACGCGGCGTCAAGTACATACGCTCCAACCGAGGACCCAATTACTGGGCAATCGGCAAGCTGCTCGACGCCTGGACCAACCTGCGCGAGTCGTGGGCGACACGACGCGCGGTCAAGCAGGCAACTGATCCTGTGGGCGCGTTGCACAAACGAACCATTGAGAGGGCGCAAGCAGGCGTCCTCGGCAAGCAACCCAACGTCACGTCAGCGCCAGCCGGCGTGCTCTCTGGAGAAGAGGACCCCTACTAAATGGCAGCGGATACCCGGCAAGGCATTGACCAGTGGGTTACCACCATCGGCGGCAATCTGCCAATAGGCACGACCGTCATATCCACCAACCTTGACGACAACCTGGACATGATCCAGGTCACCACCCGGGCATGGGCGGAGGATGCGGAGTGGCTGAACTGGGGCGATGTCCCGACCTTCATTTCCACGACCAGCTTCTCAGTTCCTGGCGATCTGACGTCTCGCTATCTGGTCGGCAGACGGATCAAGATGTTCGGGACGATCATGGGGACGTTCTACGGGCGCATCACCGCCAGCGCGTTCTCCACCGTCACGACGGTGACGGTCAGTCTGGATTCCGGCTCGCTCACCAGCAATTTGTCGAAGGTCTTTCTGTCCGCGCATTCCGGGACTAACGCGTCGATCACCGCTGCCAATGTTCGCAACGTTCCGGCTGGTGGTATCGCAGCGACCAACGTACAAGCGGCGCTGGACGAGCTTGATTCGGAAAAAGCGTCCCTTGCTTCTCCTGCGTTGACCGGCAATCCGACTGCGCCGACTCCGGCGACGTCCGACAACGACACCTCGATAGCCACCACGGCCTTCGTCAACAATGCGGCGATCCTCAAGACGATTGTCGATGCGAAGGGCGATCTCATCACCGCGAGCGCAGCGGATACGCCGGTCCGTCTAGCAGCTGGCTCAGACGGTCAGGTATTGCTGGCTGACTCGTCTGCGGCTGGCGGACTGTCGTGGTCGAACGGCGGACCCGGGACGATGGGCCGCAACATCATCATGAACAATCGTCTTGAGATTTGGCAGCGCGGGACGACTTTTGTATCGCCGGCGAGTAACAGCTATGTGGCGGACCGCTGGGTATATGGTAATCCGAACGCCAGCAGTGGAGTGGTCACCATCAACCGCAGTGCGGACGTGCCAACACCGGCGCAGTCCGGGATCGTATTTAACTACTCTCTGCAAGTTGATGTCACGACGGCTGACGCGTCGATTGCCTCCAACGATCTTTACGCAGTCTCCCAGCTGGTGGAGGGCTACGACTGGGCGAAATTAGCGCAACGGGCATGCATTGCGTCATTTTGGGTTAAGTCTCCGAAAACCGGCACACACTGTGTGTCGATCCGCAATTCCGGGCTGGATCGCTCATTGCCCGTCACGTACACCGTGAATGCAGCCAATACGTGGGAGTTTAAGACCGTTTCCTTCATCGCATCGCCCTCTGCGGGCACGTGGAATTACACCACCGGGATCGGGATACGGTTTGATTTCACGCTTGCGGCCGGATCTGCCTTCCAAGGGACCGGTGGAACATGGAATAACTCGAACG
>JACCDR011315531.1_pt1 | contig 18384 bp, 15 predicted proteins | sample 7446431 | NCBI WGS metagenome assembly JACCDR01 (sample SAMN15323443, study PRJNA562643) | freshwater metagenome | isolation source: river surface water | place: USA:Blue River Watershed | collected 2017-08-17
AATGCACACCTCTAGATATTGATGGATAAAAAGGTTAAATACAGTATGTTTGATTGTAATATCTGAGTCATTAAAATAACCACTTTTTACCAAGATGGTTCTCAATAACTGATTTTGCATGTTACAAGGTAAAAATCCATCACTTTTATTTTCATAACTTCCAAATGCTCTCCAAAAATGCGTAATTGTTTTAATTCTATCACCATAATATTTTTGTATAACATAATCATAAGTGTTTTGGAGGATATCTGCCTGAGTCAGAGAGTTGTTTTTAATTACATCAACAGCTTTACTCACATGTTCCGGCAACGACTCATCTATAGGAGTTTTTCTAAAACCCATATAAGGAACTATCAATCTTAGTATCACCCACACAAAAAATATGTAAAAAATAATTATATAGAAAATTAGCATGATCTAAGTATAGCAATTATTTCAAATTACACCCCCTAGGTCACCAGGTACCAAAAACTAGACTGGATGGTCGTATGAAAAAGTATGCGGACTCTACTAGTAGACAATATGTAAAATAAAACTGCTTCTTTCGAAGCAGCTGAGACCGATCGACTCCCGGTACTTACGCAGAAGGAAATTCGTTGGCCTGGATTTCTTCTTCGGTCTTTCTTCCCATTTCCCCAAATACTTTTTCAAGTAATGATTCATCGGATTTTTTTGGATGGGGGCGATGATTTGTTTTTGTTAGAGTAACATTGGTCGTCGCCACAAGCGGTGTGCCGACCAGAACAGAGGCGATTCCCGAATCGAGATCCAGAGTAGAGATCGTATTTGCCGCCTCCACCAAGGCTTCCAGCTTGAACTTTACACCAATCTTGGAAAAAATTAGTTGGGCTGACTCAGCACTCGGAGCGCAGCTGGTCAGTTTAAACTGAATGAACTCGATACCCCACTCCTCCGCTTTCGTGCGGATAACCTGGAGAAGCGTCTGAGAGATCTTTTCGGTTTCTTCCAGTTCAGTGTAGTTTCTTTTAGAAACCTCGTCCCTAAGAATACCCATTCCGAGATCTTCGATTGAATACTTCAAGTTTTCGATCTCGAACAAAGCTTTGTAGACATCCTTGATTCTGAATATGACAATGGCGCTGACATTAAAGATCAGACCATCTTGAATCATGATTTGCTGGTGATTAAATCTGATTGTTTCTTGCCTCACGTGGTGTCTTTTCAGAGTATCCACAAAAGGAACAAGGAAAGCGAACCCAGGCTTGATCACCTTCGGCTCACCATTTTTGTTCCTCACCGCTTTACCAAAGCGAAGCTTTATACCTTGTTCGCCCTCATGAACAAACCGAAATGCTTTGAAAAAACTTACAATTATAGATATTGCAATCGTCCAGACTTCCACTGGAACATTTGAAACATTGGATATATTCATCTATTAACTCCACAAAAAAAGTAACATGGAGAATATTTTATGTCAATAACTGGCTGGGAGACAGGGACTCGAACCCCGATACTCAGGACCAAAACCTGATGTCCTACCATTAGACGATCTCCCAATATGTGATAACAAAAGGAGTATAACACTTTTTATGCATTTTGCCCAATACAAGAAATATACAATTATGACTTCTGTTTTTCTGTCACAGCGTCGAGTAAAGCCAGCTCGAGTGGCAGAGAATCGATATAGCTCTGTGGTATTTTTTCGTATGCAGACAACACATGATAGATCGTTTTGGAATCGATCACTGTATCTGTTTTTGCCAACTCCGCCAATGTGTCTTTGTCGGAAAAAGGGATATACTCTCGAGCTTCCGCGTCCCCCATTTTCAAAAAAAGAACAGCGCGCAGACTCTCTAACAGTAGTTTGGTAAAGACAAGTATATCAATGTTGTGACTCTTGGCTGTCTTGATCGCACGCAAGAGATCTGTTTGATTCAATGCAGACAAAGACGATACGATGGTCACGATCAATTCAGACGGAGGAGCTCCGACTACCACTCGTACATCCTCTTCGACAATTTTTTTCTTTTGACCGATGTATGAACATACTTTTTGGAGAATACCAAGGGTGTCGCGAAAGGATCCGTCACCCAAGAGAGCGATCAGCTCAGCAGAAGCACGGTCGATCGAGATCTGTTCCTTTTTTGCCACACTCTCGATCGTGTCTCGCAAGATAGCTAGAGAAGGTTTTTTGAATTGAAAAACTTCACAACGAGACAAAATAGTTTCAGGAATCTTGTGAGTCTCTGTGGTGGCGAGGATAAAGATGACATGAGACGGGGGCTCTTCGAGAGTCTTGAGCAGAGCGTTTGCGGCAGAGCGAGAGAGCATGTGTACTTCGTCTAAAATGTACACTTTGTACGGCGACTCAAGAGGAAGTGTAAACACAGATTCGTTGAGAGCACGGATATCTTCGACCGAGGTATGCGAAGCGGCGTCTATTTCATAGATATCATGTGTGGACGTACCCAAAGCCGCAGCAAAGATGCGAGCAACAGAGGTTTTACCCGTACCACGCCCTCCACAAAAGAGATATGCATGGGCAGTATTACCAGAGGCAATTTCTGCTTCGAGTACTTTGATCACGTGATCCTGACCACGGACATCGGCAAAATGACTGGGGCGATAGGTGCGATACAGTACTTGAGACGCTGTTTTTGACATACAAAGAAGTATACCAAAAAGTGTGCGTAAATAAAAAGAACGCCAAAGCGTTCTGTGGTGGAGAGGGGGTCTGTACGTACGAATGACCCCCCTCCTGTGTCTGGTTTTGCCGCGCCGACCGTGTCAGGCGCGGCACTTTGTCCCCCCTTTTTTTAGGCTTGGGGGGTAGCCTTTGTTTGTTTCGCCCTAGATAATGCCCTAAGCACTATCTTTTGGGCCTAGCCCTGCCTCCATACGAGAGAGAATATTCAGTCCCTCGATTTCAACTCGGGCTACAAGTGGCGCACCTTCCTTTCTGCCATTTAACCATGGCTGGTTTTTTCTGCCTTTTTTTCCGGAGACAGAAAATTCCGGTGGTTCCAATCACCGCACCATGCGCATGGTGCGGTGGCGAATATCAAGAGGGGTCGTCACGCTTGCTCACTCTTACGAGCGGGCTTACCCGACTTCCCCTCTGGACGTCTGAAAAGATATACTACTCTCGCCACAAAAAAAGTCAAGAGGAGTGAGTGGGAATATGAGCCTCTGTGACAGGTATCATTTGAGCGATCTCTGGATGTGCTTGCAAAAAAGTATTTAGTTTTTCCTCTATGTCAGTGCTGTTGGTACCCTCCATGAGTTCAATGCGTAGCTCTTTTGCTCCTGGAAAACCGTGTATGTATGCTTTGTAGTGCTTTTTCATCAGAGCAAAAGACTTGCCCGGACCAGCGGGTGGGTGCAAGAGTGACGTCTGTTCAAACAGTTTGGTGTGTTCGATCATCACTTCACATTTCTCTGCCACAGTGAGCTGTTTGCCTCCGTCCAGACTAAAAAGCCATGGGTTACCAAAAATAGCTCGACCAAGCATCACCCCATCAGCTCCCGTATCCTGAGCCAGCCGACGTGCATGGTCTGTGTCTTTTACATCTCCGTTACCAAAAATAAGAGTGCGATCTTGTGGTGATATATCTTTCTGAAGCTCATCTCGGATACGGACAGCCTCTGCCACATGCTCCCAGCGAGCAGGTACGAGCGAGAGCTCCTTGCGAGTGCGAGCATGGACAGTGACTACTGCTGGGTAGACAGAGAGGAGTGCTGGTAGCCAGGTATCCAGCTCGACTTTGTTGTAGCCGACTCTGGTCTTGACCGACACAGGCACCTCCCCTGCCCCACGCTTGGCCGCCAGGACCAGCTCTTTGGCCAAAGTAGGGTTTTTGATGAGACTGGCTCCTGCACCTTGTTTTTCTACCCCACGGTCTGGACACCCCATGTTGATGTCTATGCCGTCAAAACCGAGCTCTCGAGCCAAAGCAGCAGCCTGTTCCATCATGTCAGGGTTACTGGTAAAAAACTGTGCGATGATCGGTCTCTCTGCCTCACTAAACCGCAGGTCGTGTATCAGTGCATCCCTGCCACCCAAAAAAAGCCCTTCTGCCGAGACAAATTCAGTCCAGAGAACATCTGGCTTGCCGTATTTGGTGATGATTTCTCGAAAAGCATAGTCGGTCACATCGGCCATAGGGGCCAACACCAAAACGGGTTCACCGTCTTTTTCTTTTTGTTGTTTCAGTGTTTGCCAGATATGCATATATGCTCTTTATACACTATTTATGGCGTTGTGTCTGTCGAAGCACTTTTAAACTTATAGAACAACTTATTACCAAAACGCATGTCGATATAGTCCAGATCTTGTAGCTGTCTGTCGGATAAGGTATTGACCAATAATGCCAGATGTCTGTTGACTTCCTGAGGGTCATCTTTGGTCGATACGACCACATATGCACCAGTATACAAAAATACTTTATAGTCTCCCGATTGATCAAATACTACTTTGCGCGGAAAAAGTTTTAGTTTTTTTGCTTGCTCTACGATCGCCTGCGTGTTTTGAAAGACGGTGCTCGGCACAAACTGATGACCGACTACTGGTTCTTCTGGTACTGGGCCATAATAGACAGTGTACGCATCACCAGAGAATTGTGGCGCTTCGGCAAATATGACTGCATTACTATCCACAAAATAACACACTTCTTCAGTACGTGGTTCTGGCCCACACCACAGAGCTTCAAAACCTCGTTCTTTGATAGCAATAGCCAAACCAGATAAGCCGTCCCGAGAGATTGTTATTTCTTCAATACGTGGAAAGACGTTACGAATATGCTCGACCAAGGCTTGTTTTGGATACACGATACTATTGTTTTTTGGTATGATATACACATACGATCCCTCCAAAAAATCCAGAGTAGTTTTTGTCATTTCTTGTGGATCGACCAAGAGTTGACCAGAGAGTGTCACGGTATCAATACGCAAAGACGGTCGACGCAAGAGATAGACCACACCAATACAGAGCAATATACACAAGACACAGAAAAACACCGCGCGACGTATTTTTTCTTTACGCTTTTTTTTCACATAGTCTTCGCGATGTGACAGTGTAGATATCTTCACGACAGTAGTCTGGTTAAGCAGGTATCTTTTCTTGCCCTCCCATATACGGACGCAATGCTGGTGGTATGACAATAGAACCATCAGCTTGTTGATTATTTTCCACGATCATGATGAGTGGTCGTCCAGATAAAGCGGTGTTGTTGAGAGAGTGAGCAAAACGCATTTTACCTTCACTGTCTTTATAACGAATATTTAGTCGTCGTGTTTGAAAATCATGAAAATATGAGGATGAGTGTGTTTCTCTGTATGTATTCTCACTTGGCAACCATGCTTCGATATCATATTTTTTTACTTGACCGAGACCCAAGTCCCCACCACAGTTGACCACCACCCGATACGGTATACCCAAGGCTTGCATCAATTCTTCGGTATGTGATGTGATCTCTTCGTGTAGACGGACAGACTCCTCGTGACTGGCTGTACAGAGTACGACTTGTTCAAATTTATAAAACTCATGCACTCGCAAGATACCTTTGGTGTCTTTGCCGTGACTACCAGCTTCACGCCGAAAAGCCGGAGAAAATGAAAGCATTTTGATTGGTAATGCTTTTTCCTCCAACACCTCATCCATGTAAAAACCCATAGTAGCTACCTCTGCGGTACCAGAGAGATACTCTCCATCTTGGGTTTTATATAAATCTTCCTCACCTTGTGGCAAGTAGCCAGTACCGAGCAACAATTCCCTACGGAGTAAGCTCGGTACGATCATTGGTACAAAACCATCTTTCTTTTCAAAAAAATCTTGGACAAAATGCCACAAAGCAAATTGTAGTCGTACAGCTGGCCCAGCTAAAAAGTAACCTCGAAATCCAGCCACCTTTGCTCCCCTTTCCAAATCAAGTGCCTTAAGGTTTTGTAATAGTTCAATGTGACTCTTTGGAGTGAAATCAAATACTGGTTTTTCTCCCCATGTGCGTATTTCTTTGTTGTCAGCATCACTCTCTCCTTCTGGCACAGAGATATCAGGGATGTTTGGTACCGCCACCATGAGGGCTTGCCATTCTTTCATCACTTCACGCACAGCTTCTTCGTCCTTTACCATTTCCTCTTTGAGACTGCGGGCCTCGATAAACATCTGTCTCTTTGCATCACCGTCGCTCATAAAAGCGACTTTTTTGCTCAGACTATTTTGCTCACTGCGTTTGGTCTCCAGAGCTGTCACCAGTTCACGACGCTTGTCATCGACAGCGATCAGTTTGTCCACATCAAAATCAATGTGTTTCTTTTTGGCACCTAGAGTAATGAGATCTTTATTTTCTCTAATAAACTTTATATCCAACATACTATGTATAGTAACAAAAAGCCCTGCGGATGTAAAAAGTGTGCTAGACCATTGTAGTATCATGAAGTAAAGATAGCTTGGCCAACGATGACAGTGATATACTTGTACACATGTACGACATCTATACACTGACCGAAGATACCACCCCTCTACTTTTGCGTGAAATACCAGACAAACCAAAACAGATTCGGATGGCTGGAGTCTTTCCTCAGACAGCAAAATATATAACCATCGTTGGGTCTCGTAAATGTAGTGACTATGGTAAAGAAGCAGTGCGAGAAATCATATCTGGATTGGCCGGATATTCTGTCACCATTATTTCTGGTCTGGCATACGGTATCGATGCTACTGTCCACCGACATGCACTGGAGTACGGCCTACCGACGGTAGCTGTCCCTGGCTCTGGTTTACACCCAAAGGTACTGTACCCGAGAGTGCATGTATCCCTTGCTCAAGAAATTATAGAAGCAGGTGGTGGTTTGCTATCTGAATACGAAGACATGACCGTAGCAGCACCATGGACCTTTCCTGCTCGAAACCGTATTATGGCTGGCCTGTCACACATGGTACTGGTCGTAGAAGCAGAGCTGATGTCTGGCACACTCATCACCTCTAAATACGCCACGGACTACAACAGAGATGTAGCTACTATTTCTCATCATATATTTTCTAAAACAGGCGAAGGTCCACACATGCTACTGAAACTAGGCGCTCTACCCGTACGCGATGCGAGCGACATCATCACCGCTTTTGGCCTGACGACACAGACATCCACAGACTACACACAGCCAGACAGCGAAGAAGAAATTGTCTTACGTCTGATTCAAAAAGGAAAAACTCGTACCGAAGTATTGAGGCTGATCAACAAACCGACTCATATTGCCCAAACCCTGATCGCCACTCTAGAACTCAAAGGTTTAATCGAAGAAAGACTCGGTCTACTCATGCCTGTCCGCACCACACGGGTTGCCAAAAACTAATTTTGTAGTAATAATGAGTTTTAATGTCCAAAAAACTACTTATCGTCGAATCACCGTCGAAAGCAAAAACTATTTCAAAATATTTGAATGGTGAGTTTGATGTGGTCGCTTCTGTGGGACACGTCCGCGACTTGCCAAAGTCCAACAAAAAAGCGGTAGATATCGAGGATGGCTTTACACCACACTACGAAGTTTCTCCTGGCAAAGAAAAAGTGTTGGCCGACATCACTGCACGAGCTCACAAGGCAGACGAAGTCCTTTTGGCGACAGACCCCGACCGTGAAGGCGAAGCTATCGCTTGGCATATTGCCGAAGCTGCAAAACTAAAAAATCCAAAACGGGTTGTTTTTCATGAGATTACTGAAGAAGCGGTCAAAGAAGCAGTGCAACATCCCAGAAAAATAGACATGGATCTCAAAGAAGCCCAAGAGGCACGTCGAGTACTCGACCGATTGTTTGGCTATGATCTCTCGGGCCTCATCTGGAAAAAAGTACGGTACGGCCTATCGGCTGGACGAGTACAGTCACCAGCATTGCGCATCATCATGGAGCGCGAGAGAGAAATCCGCTCTTTTGTTTCGCACCCATACTACGTCATCACGGCCGAAGTAAAAAGCCTCGAAGGAAAAAAATTTGTGGTGACCTATGACACAGAGCCGACCGACCCAAAAGAAGCCGAGGATGTCGTGCGTCTCTCCAAAATCGCCGGAGAAGAAAAAAAGTGGGTAGTCAGTGACATTAAAGAAACCCACGTCAAAAAAAGCCCGCGTCCACCTTTTATTACATCCACTCTCCAACAAGCTGCTTCTAGTCGTCTCGGCTTTTCGCCCAGCCGCACCATGTCATTGGCTCAAAAACTGTACGAAGCTGGACACATCACATACATGCGTACTGACTCGACTACCCTGTCCAAACAAGCTTTGGCAGGTATTGCGACAGTGGTCGAAAAAGAATACGGCAAAAGTGAATTACATATCAGGACCTACGCCACCAAGTCTAAAAACGCCCAAGAAGCTCACGAGGCGATACGACCAACACATTTCAATATAAAAAGAGCTGGTAAAAATAGTGATGAAGAAAAACTATACGCTCTCATCTGGGCCCGCACGGTCGCTTCGCAGATGGCGGATGCTCAAACATTGCGTACCAAGATCTCTGTGGTGGGTGACAAAAGTCTATTACCATTTTCCGTCAACGGTATGAAGATTCTCTCACCTGGATTTCTCAAGGCAGATCCAGAAGGTTCTGGCGATGATGTGATCCTACCAAAAGTGACCGAAGGAGAAAAAGTAGACTTACAATCGATCGACAAAGAAGAAAAACACACCGAGCCTCCAGGCAGATACTCCGAAGCAGGCTTAGTCAAAGAGCTTGAAAAGCGTGGCATCGGCCGACCATCGACCTATGCTTCGATCATCAAAACCATCCAAGACCGCGGTTATGTCGAAAAGCAAAACAAAGCCCTCGTACCGACCGACACCGGAGATGTGGTGTCTACTTTTCTTGAAACATATTTTCCAGAGTACATTAGCGACCAGTTTACGGCTGAAATGGAAGACACTCTCGACACCATTGCTGAGGGCAAAAAAACCTATGTCGAAACACTGACTAATTTTTACAAACCATTTGCCAAAGCAGTCAAAAGTAAAGATAAGCTGGACAAGATCACTACCCTGGGTGAAGCTGATACCAAGTTTTCCTGTCCTATCTGTGGTAGTAGCATGGTCATCAAACTTGGTAAAAATGGCAAGTTTCTCTCTTGCTCTCGCTATCCAGACTGCGAAGGGGCGCTGACTATTGACGGAGTAGAGATCAAAAAAGACGAGCCCATCGGCACCGACCCTGAAACCGGTCTACCTATCTTTGTCCTGATTGGTCGCTACGGTCCGTATGTCCAGCTGGGCGAACGATCCAAAGAAAAAGGAAAGAAAAAAACCAAACCACGCATGGCTAGTATTCCAAAAGACAAAGATCTCTCTACGGTAACTGTAGCTGATGCCCTCAAATACCTATCTCTACCACGAGTCTTGGGCGATGACCCAAAGACAGGTTTGCCGATCAGTGCAAACATTGGTCGCTTTGGTCCATATATCGTCCTCGACAAAGATTTCCGGTCACTCAAGACAGACGACGTCTACACCATCACCTTAGAACGAGCTCTCGAAATCCTCTCGGAACCAAAAAAAGTCTCTACTCGGGGTCGAAAAAAGAAAAGCTAAAAAACGGGAATATGTAACCCGTTTTTTGATATACACACTAGATACTATACGCAGTACTTGCAAAATATACTAAAATATGATATAATTTTACCCGGATGAAAACAGGATTTCTTTATACCCTGAGCGGGGTATTCATCCTCCTCGGAATCGGCATTATTGCCTTGTTCCGTTGGTGGGTGGAAAGCTCCCAACAAAACATCAAAAAAGAGGACTAGAGAGGGCTAAAGCCCCGAGAAAGGTCCCCCTACGACGACTCTTCGGAGTCGTCTTTTTCTATATACTAAAGTTTTTGATTGAGTAGATCTCGTCGCTATTGAGGGCTTCTTCTTTTTCCGCCTTGGTCCGATCGTCCAGCTCTTTCAACTGATCAAGGGTGATTTTTTGAGCAGTGTCGTCTTGTACATATTGGGGTATGCTGTAGTTTGGTCCAGCATCTGGATTTTTCTCTATAAATCGATCGAGGAGAGAAATGGCTTTTGTTTCTTTTTTAGCAATCACATCTAAAATAGTTTGCAAATCTTCGTCCGAGAAAAAGTCAATCATGATCTTGCCCCCGTGATCTTTTTTCTCGATCGACACACGAGTACCTAGCGTTTCCGTCAGTTTTTCCTCGATCTCCTGTGTATGAGGATCTGGCATGTATTCTTTTTTGCGGACTTTGTCATACGCGATCTTGCGACCGATAGCCTCGGCTTCGCGCACACTCATTTTCTTGAACATGATCTCCTTAAAGAGAGTCATTTGCTCTTGTGGTCGATCATGAAGCATCATGAGCGGTCTCGTATGACCTTCGGATATTTTTCCTTGAGACACAGCGTCTTTGATCTCGTCAGGTAGAGTCAAGAGACGAAGTGAGTTTGAAACATACTCGCGACTCTTGCCTACTTTTTGTGCAATAACATGATGCTTAAACCCAAACTCATCGATAAAACGCTGAAAAGCTTTGGCTCGATCTATTGGGTTTAGGTCCTCACGCTGAATGTTTTCAATGATAGCAAGCTCGAGCTTCAAGAGATTTGTCGTATCGTCCCCCACTTTGATCAGAGCTGGTACCTGCTGTACGCCAGCTAGTTTTGAAGCACGCAAACGTCTCTCCCCTGCGATGAGTTCGTACTCGACAGCCAAACCTCCGTCTGGTTTTGGTACTTCTTTTCGTGTCACCACGAGCGCCTGCAAGACACCGTACTGGCGAATAGAATCTGCCAGGGACTGCAAAGCAGCTTGATCAAACTCTTTTCGTGGCTGAAAAGGGTTTGGGTGGATCTTGTCCACGTCTATCCAAAAAATTGAGTCGTTATAAAACTGTGACATATGTGTTTTGTGCCACAATTTTATCACGAAAGAAAATATGGTTCAATAAAAAAGACAGGGATTTTGTGCCGGAGAGAGGACTTGAACCTCCACCTCTTACGAGACTCGATTTTGAGTCGAGCGCGGCTACCATTACGCCACTCCGGCTTGTACCTATACCATACCTCAAAATGAAAAAAAAATAAAGAAAAACGGATCACTTGATCCGCGGTATCGATATAATCTCAGGATATGTCTCTAATTCGGCACCCAACATATACGGGTCACTACTCATGAGTTCATCCAAGGCGAGAAAAAACATCACTCTGGATTTTATGGATACAAAAAAGATATATCGGCTCGAGACATCTCGGTTGTCCATATGAGAAAAAAATAAGGCTAAAAAAGAAAAAATGAGTGAAGCGATCGATGCTGTAAACAACACGGAGTTGTTATTACATATGCCGATAATCAAAAATAATGGCGAGAAGTAAAACCAGAGTCTCGCACCGGAACGCAACACAGCAAGTCGTATCATCGGTGTACACATTCTACAAAACAGAATACAAAATAACAATATAAATATCAAATTGTCTATTTTTTGTTTTTTGCTAGTATACAAAAATACTATATAAAAATGAAACCTAAAATCATTTGTATCGTAGGACCCACAGCCACCGGCAAGACAAGTGTCGCTATTTCTCTGGCTCAAGATTTTGGGGGCGAGGTCGTCTCGGCAGACTCTCGGCAAGTCTACCGTGGGCTCGATCTAGGCAGTGGTAAAGTGACCGAAAGCGAAATGCGGGGTATCCCCCACCACCTACTATCCATAGCCGATCCGCAAGAGGTATACACAGCAGATACGTGGCACAAAGATGCTACACGACATATCGAGAGTATACTGTCTCGACACAAGCTCCCTATCATTTGCGGTGGTACAGGCTTGTACTTTGACCTCCTGCTAGGCACACAAACAACCAGTGAGGTTCCTCGAAATGAAACACTACGAAAAAAGCTCGAAGAAAAAAGTATAGAAGCATTAAGGCTAGAGTTACAGAAAAAAGACCCTCGCAGATACAGTACGATAGATACACACAACAAAGTCCGTCTGATACGAGCTCTGGAGATAGTAGAAACTTTGGGTGAGGTACCTGCATCCATAGCCACAGAAAACCCATATGACGTATATATAGTATACCTTGATCTTCCCACAGCAGAGCTCGAACAAAATATACAAACCCGCCTCCTGGAGCGTATCGACCTCGGCATGATCAAAGAAGTAGAGGGACTCCTTGCCGATGGTGTATCCAGAGAGCGCTTGCACGATCTTGGTCTCGAGTATCGATATACAGCACTATACTTGGATGGTATTTATACAAGAGAAGAGTATATACGCACACTCTCCACAAAGATACTGCAATATGCCAAACGACAACGTACATGGTGGAAACGATACGGACATCTCCATACCTACAGAAAAGATCAATATAAAAAAATACAGAGTGACGTTAGTACTTTTCTAAAAACTGCTTAAAGAGCTCTATGATGTGTTTGGTTTTTTGCCCCACCTGACCGTTGGCTATACGTGCAGTGCCCACCATTACGACCGGCACTATATCTTTGAAAGAAGAGGTGATAAAGACCTCATCTGCAGCATACACTTCTTCCAGAGACACTTCCCTTTCTTCGACGTGTAATCCATGCGCAAGACCCAGCACTATCTTTCGAGTAATGCCATGCAATATGTCGTCTTTTGGAGTGATCAGGCGTCCATCTTTGATGATGAAAAAGTTACTAGTGCTACATTCGAGCGCACGACCCTGATCTGTATACAGTATCTCGATCGCTTTGGCTCGTATCTTTTCTTTTTGGAGCATGACTGCAGTCGTATAGTGGGTCGTTTTGATGCTCGGCATAAAGCGCTTGTGCTCGTGCACGATAAGCTTTGCTCCTTTATGATACACAGCCTGTGGTAAAGCCGTCCATTCCTCGGTCAAAAGCATCAGTTCTGGACCTGTAGGCAAAATACCTGATCGCGTTTCCCCACCCGAGAGAATAGCGCGGATATTCATGCGAGCATATCGATTTTTTTTATAGAGTGTCGTGCAGATATCCGCAAGATACGTTGCGGTGTATGGAAAAGGCAAACCAATAGCTCGAGCGGAGTTTTTGAAGCGGTTATAGTGATCACGAAAACCAACAACCTTGCCGTGTACCATAGTCATACCGTCGTAGACCGCATATCCTCGCAACAATCCAATATCCAAAGGAGAGACGTGTGCTTTGTCTTGACGGATAATCTTGCCATGCTGAAAGATGAAAGGATGTGCCATATACAGGGCGGGCCCAGCAGGACTTGAACCTGCAGTCACGGTTTTGGAGACCGTTGGTTTACCAATTAACCGATAGGCCCTTGGTATTAGAAATATACACTATTTTTGAAGAAAACAAAAACGACCCGGAGGTCGCTTTTGCTATTTCTTGGACTCTTTAAAAGTAACTCGTTTGCGGAGTTTTTTACTATATTTTTTGAGCTCGATTTTGCGCTCGACTTTCTTTTTGTTTTTAGAAGTCCAGTACACTTCGCCGCTCTCTTTATTTCGTAGTGGTATAAGTCTATCTTGTGACATAGGTACTACTATACACCAAAAGTATAAAAATGCAAATAAAAAAATCGAAGCAAAAGCTTCGACATATAGAAACAAAAGAACAACAAAAACAACCGAGAGGGGCGAACGGAAGCGGCGGATACCGTACGCCCCCTTGCCAGTCCCCACCTCCCCAGGAGGAAACTGGCACTCAGAATATAGCAAAAGTAGTCCTCTTTGGTCAAGAAGATCATGATTGTACTTTTATCTTTGGAACACCAAAGTACACGACAATCTCTTGCTTTCCGCTCATAGCCATGGCAATCGATCTCATGCACCCATCATCAATATCTCCAACCATCTTTCTCTTTAATCTCTTTCTACCCTGAGTACCTGTGTCTGTCTTAAATACAATCGGATACAAGTATTTTTCTTTTTGATCGAGGTGGCTTTTGATTTGTAAGATATTTGGAATACTATATTTAGGCCTTCTCTTGATTGATTTTGATTTTCTCCGAAGACTCCTGATCATTTTTTGTGCAGTCTGAGCCAGACTTTGATTTGTCCATCTCAGAGGCAATCCTCCTGCTCTTCGCCAAACCCCCAGCTCATCCACGCTCATTTTCGCAATATACCAATGACTATTATTATATGCTCGTATACGTTTGGGGTATGTCGGACTAATGAGTGTATCTAGATTTTTTTCTGCTAATTGTAAAACCTTCTTTTTGGTGATAGCTAATCTTGTATGAAATTCTTTTTCAGAAATATCTTTTAAAAATTTCTGATTATTACCAAGTTTTTTTCTGTCTGTGATGCCATCAGCAATCACAAAAGTACGTTTGACTTCGATCACCGCAACTCGTTTGAGGATTTTCATATGCTACGTATGTATAACAGTAATTCTACCATGTGTACCGCACAGCTTTATACACAGTTGTATTTTCTAGATCTATACGTGTTACAGTGTCTTATGTAAAGTATTGCGACGAACATATGCTTTTGTGCGCCGGGTAGGATGTTCGACTCTTACAGAGTCTGTACACCTGTTCTATTTTTTACTTCATACATTCGTAAAAAATTATCACAGGTTTTCGAATCCTAGAGTAACCCTCTCCCAGAGGTTTACTCCCGGGCCAAAAAGAAAAACCCTTTCGAGTTTTCGTTTTGTGCGGAGTACTGGAGAATGTTAGAACTGAGATTGCTAGATGTGAGATAAGTCCTTATATTCCGGATTTAAGTGAATTTATAAAATATATTTAAGATAGTGAACCAACAAAATCTTTTACATCGGACTCTTTTACTGAAACTTTTTCTGATTGTTTCCACACAATATCAAATTGAGAACGTAAGGTTTTGGCCAATTCGGCACTTTCAATAATAAAACCGAAACTTTCCTTACGAGAAGATAGGAATGCAATTTTATTTCCATATATCCAATAACCCATCGAGAAATCAATATTCTCTGGAGCAATTCTTATTTCTCTTTTGAAATCTTTTCCTGAACCTAGATAAGGATGTCTTTTGAAATTTATAACTTGATTTTCTGGCCATATCGCTCGCACAAAAATATTCTGTTTAATTCTTTCTCGGTTATGCTTGTCAAAAAATTCTGGAGACAAGGTATCAATCATTGTTTGTATTGGCCAGATTGCTTCAGTAGAAATATCTCGATATAGAAGCATATCTTTCAGAACTCTTTCTAGTCCTTCTTTAGACTCAAATATTTCTAGTTTTGGAGAAATGTAGGAGTTGCTTAGAAGCGAACGAATATCAACTAATGACTTTTTAAATTCTTTTTCAGAGTGTTCGATTTCTTTTTTCTTAGTTTCAAACAATTCTACAATTTTATCTGGATGAATAGGTATGAATATTTTTTTATTATTTTTTCTGGACTCATTTACAAAACCTTTATTAATGAGACGTTTAAGTATCGTATATATGGAGGGTCTAGGGAGGCCTGTTTGTCTTGCGAGATCTCCAGCGGTTATTCCTCCAGATGAAAGCATGGCTATATAGAGCTTTCCTTCTTCTTTATCTATAGATAATTGTGAAAACAATGATTCATACATGTTGTCGCAACAATACAACACTATTTTAAATAATGCAAATATCACTATTATATAAGTCAGATTTCTGTGTTCTTTAGCCACAACAAAGGATCTATAAATGCAAGAGCAGATTGTGATTGGAGATGGGCACTTGTCCATCTTACGCTCAGCTTCCCCGGAGGTCATTCCAGGATTTCGCCTGGCAACTCATTCAGAGTTGCTCATGGCTAATCTTGGTCGGCCGTTCCCGTGGGGAAACCTTCCCAACGACACTGAAGCTTCTCGTCTCTGGAAACAGAGTCGGGTCGGTTTCGGTGGTCTCATCCACAACAAATGGTTCGTGACTTCCGATGGAAGGTTTGGCGGGGCACTTAATGTCCCGACAACTCTTCCTGGATCACTTCGCTCGTCTCTTCTCATCGACGGCGGGCACGGATCAGAAGAAGAGAACGAGGGCTACGCACTCGTCCAGGAAACGGACGAAGAAACACGAAGAATGTACCGTCAGGTACAACTTCATGCTCTTCGTCACGTTGTTGCTGACGGTGGACACATTATCGTCTCTCCAGTGAAGGATGGATATGTTCACGCCGGCTTTGTTGGGCGTTGTCAGAAGTGTCCGAACGCGGAGCTCATCTCGTTCGAGCAACTCAAGGCAAATGTTCCGGGATACCATTTCGAGCTTTTTCAGGAGTGGAAAAACTGGAGCATCTAGTTAGAAGGGTCGTGAATTTATTCACGACCCTTCCTTATTAGTTCCAACTCCACTACTCCTGTAAAAAACAACCTTGATTTCCAAGGTTATTTTTAATGTGCGCCGGGTAGGATTCGAACCTACGTAGCCCGATGGGCGACAGATTTACAGTCTGCTGCGATTGACCACTCCGCCACCGACGCATACATATACTACTATGTATGTGATGTAGCGTAGCATATTTTTTGAATAAACAAAAGTAGAAATACAAACCCCAGCTTACGCAGTAGCAGATTCTTTTTCTGACACAAATGACGGCGTGACGAAAGAGCCTTTTTTGCCTTTTTTGACATCAAAAACGAAATCTCCGTTCTTGAAATCGACAGCAATACTGCCACCCTTCATCAGTCCCCGACTAACCATGAGTGAGGCAATCGGAGTGAGTATTTTATTTTGAATAAGACGCTTCAAAGGTCTCGCTCCGTATTGCGGATTGTATCCTTCGGTAGCCAAATGTTCGTATACAGCTGGAGACAAAGTCATGGCAATCTCTTTGTCGAGCAAACGTTTCGAAACAATGTCGACTTGTATTTTGACGATCTCGGCAATAGCTTCTTTGCTCAAGATATCAAAGAGGATGATATCATCGAGACGATTCAAAAACTCTGGTCTAAAGTAGTCTTTCAAAGCCTGCATCACTTTATCTTTTGCTTCTGTATAGTTTGCTTTTTCACCTTTTTCTGATGCAAAACCAATTTTTTCCATCTTGTCGATATATTGAGAACCAATATTTGAAGTCAGAATAATCACCGTATTGCGGAAATTGACAGTACGACCCTTGGAATCAGTCAGTTTACCGTTATCAAGCACTTGGAGTAAAATATTAAACACCTCAGGGTGAGCTTTTTCAATTTCATCAAAGAGAATGACTGAATATGGTCTGTGACGGACGCTCTCGGTCAGGTTTCCGCCCTCTTCGTATCCCACATAGCCAGCAGGGGCACCGATCAGTTTAGACACAGAGTGTTTTTCCATAAACTCAGACATGTCGACACGGATCAGAGCCTTGTCATCATCAAAGAGAAACTCTGCAAGGGTTTTGGTCAGCTCGGTCTTTCCGACCCCAGTAGGACCCAAAAAGAGAAATGAGCCGATTGGACGGTTTGGGTCTGCGATACCAGCACGAGCTCGTTTGACTGTATCGGCGATTTTTTTGACCGCTTCATCCTGACCAACAATTTTCTTTTTGAGGGTTTCTTCCATGCGGGTTAGCTTTTCAGCCTCTTCTTCGAGCATACGAGAGACAGGTACTCCAGTCCACTTTGACACAATGGTTGCAATGTCATTTTCAGTGATCTCTTCTTTGAGGATTCGGCGAGAGCTTTGCAATTTTTTCAAACGTTTGACCAGTGTATCAAGCTCTTTTTCAAAACTTGGTATTTTACCGTAACGTATTTCTGCAGCCTTTGACAGCTCTGCTTTTGCTTCAGAGTTTTCGGCTTCGCGACGGAGCTCTTCCAAACTTTTCTTAATCTCTTTAATGCGAGTGACTGTTTCTTTTTCGTTGTTCCACTTTAATTCTATTTCACTTGTTTTTTCTTTCAAGTCAGCAATTTCTTTTTCAATTTCTTTGACCCGCGCTTTTGATTTCTGGTCAGTTTCTTTTTTCAACGCCTCACGTTCGATCTCCAGTTTGACTATCTTTGAATGAGTCTCTTGCAAAATAGGAGGCATGTTTTCCAAAGCAATTTTCAAAAATGAAGCAGACTCGTCGATCAAATCCACTGCTTTATCTGGCAAAAATCGATCGGTAATATACCGAGAAGACAGGTGCACGGCTGCGACCAAAGCTTCGTCAGTGATACGTACCCCGTGATAGAGCTCGTACTTTTCTTTGAGGCCTCGTAAAATAGTGATTGCGTCCTCTGTACTTGGTTCATTGACATACACAGGTTGAAAACGACGAGTCAGTGCAGGATCTTTTTCAATGTATTTTTGGTATTCTTTCAGTGTCGTAGCGCCTATTGCCCGGAGTTCCCCACGTGCCAAAGCAGGTTTGAGCATATTTGAAGCATCGAGAGATCCTTCGGCAGAGCCAGCACCGACGAGAGTGTGTATCTCATCAATAAACAAAATAATCTTACCGTCTGATTTTTCAATTTCTTTCAAAATATTTTTAAGACGTTCCTCAAACTCCCCACGATATTTAGTGCCTGCTACCAAAAGACCTA
>JACCDR011874750.1_pt1 | contig 18371 bp, 19 predicted proteins | sample 7446431 | NCBI WGS metagenome assembly JACCDR01 (sample SAMN15323443, study PRJNA562643) | freshwater metagenome | isolation source: river surface water | place: USA:Blue River Watershed | collected 2017-08-17
AATACGATTGTTTCCAGTATCAACAATATATTTATTTCCTGAGGCATCTATAGCAATCTTTGTAGGACTTGTAAAATTACCGTTAGAACTTCCCTGCGAACCAAAGTATGTTTTATATACATAGTCAGTAGAGGCATACACCTGAGTAGCAATAAAAAGATTTATAACAAAAATTAAAATTACAAAAATCCCTTTCATGACTGAAATATCTCGCATAATATCTAGTACATTATATCATAATTTTATTTTTAATAAATTGAACCTTTTCATATCTAAAAAATAATACTATAAATATACATATGAACACTTCTCCAACATCTTCAGGAAAGCTTATCATCACTCGTCATCACGAATCGGACTGGAACAAGCTTAATATTTGGACTGGTATACGCGACAGACATCTCACTGAGTATGGTTTTGAAAAATCACAATCCATGGGACTCGCATTGTCTGGAATCAAAATCGATCATGCGTTTGCATCAATGCAAGTACGTTCGATCGAAACACTTTCATGTATACTTGAGGCGCTCGAGTTGTACAAAGTACCAACAGAACATTCGAGTGCACTTGGAGAACGTGATTATGGAGATTATACCGGAAAAGATAAATGGCAAATGAAAGAAATTCTTGGTGAAGAGGAATGGGAAAAAGTTCGACGAGAATGGGATTATCCTATACCAAACGGAGAGACATTGAAAATGGTATATGAACGAGTTGTGCCGTATTTTAAAGAATCTATACTTTCGCATTTGTTGCGAGGAGAAAACGTAATTGTAGTATCTCATGGTAATGCAATACGTGCACTTACAAAATACATAGAAAATATTCCAGATAATAAAGTAAAAGATATAGAAATGCTTTTCAGTAACATACTTATATATAGTGTAGATTCTGAGGGACATATGATAGATAAGGAGGTGCGGGTTGTATCTTAGTCACTTTTGTTTCCGAACCGAGGAGTTAATGATTACCACCCCGATGCTCTGCATCAGGGTGGTAATCATTAGGTACCGTTGCCAACCACCCTAAAACATGCTACTGTATACCCAATATGTCATTAAACGTAATTATTTCAAAAAATCAGAACGAGTCACCTTCATCAGTACTTCGACGATTTACAAAAAAGATGCAGGAATGGGGTGGATTAAACAAAGTTCGAAGTAAACGATATGCAGAACGAAAACTTTCAGCATATAAGACTAGAATCGCAACTTTAAAGAAAATCAAAAACAACGAGGCCCGACTTGCTGATATCAAACTTGGAAAATTCTTTAACACTACAAAGTCTCGATAAATCATATGCAGGTACTTGTAGAAAAAAATAATCTTACAGTCACCTACAGCACAAAAAAAGCACCACAAATCTCTGGTGCTTTTTTGTCGTCTATCAAAGATACTATTTTGAAGAGTAGATATGACTTGTCTGTTTCTTTTATAGGCGAAAAAGAGATGCAAAAGATAAACAAACAAACTCGAAACATAGATAAGGTCACAGACATCCTGAGTTTCCCTCTTGATACGCAAAGTGGAGAGATATATATCAACGAAACATATGCAGAAAAAAAAGCAAAAGTTTTCGAAATTTCTCATGAAGAATATCTAAAATATTTGTTTGTACACGGTATGATTCATCTTTTAGGGCATGATCACGGAGATACAATGGATGCATTGGAAAAGAAATTCACAAAAAAACTTCACATACTCTATCCTTACAGGTATACTAGAGTGTAATGAAGAAAGTTCAACCACACACCGCCGTTTTAGAGATTGGAACAAAGTCGTTACGACTTGTGGTGATTGAACAGCATATAGATGCAACAACTAAAAATATTGAACGTAGAGTAGTTGCTTCAACATCAGTCCTTATAGAATATATCAAACGAGGTATCGTCCAGGATGCTGAAGCTCTCGCTTTAACCATACGAACAGCTATTTCAAATATTCATAAGGTTCATCTGGCAAAAATAGAACGAGTAGTAGTTTCACTTACAGGGACTGCTGTTGGTAGTATTGCAAGTAATGCAGAGTATGCAGTGCGTGGAAAGATTAGCACTGTCACAACACAGGTTATAGAAGAACTTGTTGAGAGAATAGAGGCAAAAATTCCTGAAAATATTATTCAAAATAAAAAAGTTGTACACACTGTTCCACAAGAGTTTCGTATAGACGGAAAAAGAGTTTCAAGTCTTCACCCTATTGGTATGTCGGGTTCGCATTTTGAAATGCGTGCACTTTGTATTTTTGTATTAAAACAACATTTGGAAAATGTACTGTATGCATGTGAAGAAAACAATCTCGATGTTGAAGATGTTATTGTCGGACATTATGCATATTCAAAAAAACAAGTTCGAGAGGCTGATCGGTTAGCAGGCGTATGTATTGTAAATATTGGTGCTGATACAACTTCGATTATAACCTATGATGAAGGTATTCCTCTTCTCCTTGAGATTTTACCTATTGGTTCACAGGATATTACAAAAGATTTAGCACTTGGACTTAAGATTACACTCTCACAAGCTGAGGCTATTAAACTATCACCTACTGTTGGATTACAGCATCTTGCACACGAGTTGACTGAAGTATTAATTAAAAAACAAAAGACAAACATTCGACGAGAACAGCGAGAGAAAGCAGTTTTTTTAAGTCTGGAGGAACGATATCACGAGATTGTATATGCACGATTAATCGATATATTTGAAGTTGTGCAACAGCATTTAAAAAAAGTACATCGAGAAAGACTGCTTCCTGCCGGCGTACTCATATCCGGTGGAGGAAGCAACGTGCAAGACGTTGATATTATCGCCAAAGAAATACTTCATCTCCCTATTCAGATCACAAAAGATGCTGCATTGTTTAAATCTTTATGTAAACATAAGAATGCAGACACAACATCTCACGGGTGCGACTGTCTCTCTGTATATATGAGCGGTGTATTCTATTTAGACCATGACGAAACAGAACATATGTCAGGACATAAGACTTCTGGCGGTTTAGTTTTGCTATCTAAGCGTTTTATAGGCTGGATCAAACAATTTCTACCTTAAATCACAACACACACTAAGGACCCCTTCAAACTAGCCAATTCGAAATGATGTGGTACTATTGCTTTTATGCCACAAGTAAAAAATGAAGTTGAAACATTTGCCAGAATATACGTTATCGGAGTGGGTGGATCTGGGAAAAATGCTACGAATCACATGATTAATGCAAAAGTTAAAGATGTTGATTTCTTAGCGATTAACACCGATGCACAAGACCTCCAAAACTCTCTTGCTTCAAAAAAAATCCATATCGGAAAAAATCTTACTAAAGGACTCGGAGCTGGGATGAATCCAGATGTTGGACGAAATGCAGCTGAAGAGACTCGTGCAGAGATCCAAGAAGCGCTTAAAAATGCAGATATGGTCTTTGTTGCTGGTGGACTTGGAGGAGGAACATGTACAGGTGCTGGACCAGTTGTTGCAAAGATTGCGAAAGAAATGGGTGCACTTACTATTGGTGTCGTTACAAAACCTTTCATGTTTGAAGGGCAACGACGTATGCGACTCGCTGAAGAAGGACTTTCAGAATTGAGTAAAGCAGTTGATGCACTCGTTGTTGTACCTAACGATAAACTACTTGCAAGTATTACAAAAGATACGACTGCCAAAGATGCCTTTGCTATGTCAGATGAGGTATTGAAGCAAGCTGTCGAAGGAATCTCACAACTGATCACTACTCCTGGATCTGTTGGAAACATCGACTTCGCTGATATTCGAGCCGTTCTTGATAATGCTGGTTCTGCACTTATGGGAATTGGAACTGCGAGTGGAGAAAATCGAGCTGTTGATGCTGCAAAAGCTGCTATCTCATCCCCTCTTATCGACGTATCTATTCATGGAGCAAGAGGAGTACTCTTCTCTATTGCTGGAAGTGACGATTTGACTATGTATGAGATATCAGAAGCTGCTCGAGTTATCACAGAGTCTGTTGATCCTGATGCTAAAATCATCTTTGGAACAGTTAAGGATGAAAAACTTAAGAAAAATGAGATTCGAATTACTGTTATTGCAGCCAACTTTCCTGACAAACTTACAGCCGTGCGGAACATCTTCCGAGATCGAGATGCTATGGTACAAGAGAGTGTTGCTGGACGGGATGAACCATCTAAAGGGAAGATTTTCAATTCTATTGGAAACATGTTTGCTAAAGATGATGCTGACACAGCAAAAATCGAAGAGATCATCGATGACACAACATCTACATCAAATGTAATGAAACCTGCTGCTGAAGATGACGGTGATGAGTGGAGCGCTGTTCCTGCATTTCTACGACGATCAAAAGGACGATAATTATCTATCTTAAAAAAATAAAACGTACATTATGTTTGATCTTGTAATCATTGGAGGTGGTCCTGCTGGGGTTTCAGCTGCTGTATATGCCGCACGAAAACTTATCAAAAGTGCACTTGTTGCCGATGAATTTGGAGGTCAGAGTTCAGTTTCTGCAGATATACAGAACTGGATTGGCACACCTCATATCTCAGGTATTGATTTGGCTAAATCTATGGAAAATCATGTGCGTGAATATGCTGGCGATATGTTACAAATAAAAGATCGAAGTCGAGTTTCTTTGATTACAAAACGAGAAGAAAACGGGCAGACTGTTTTTGATGTGAGCATAAGTAAAAAAGGTGTAGTTACAGAGATTCTCACGGCTAAAGCTGTACTTGTTGGAACTGGAAGCATCAGACGAAAACTTGAAGCTATTGGCGCTGATATGTTTGAACATAAAGGAGTTACATACTGTGCCACATGTGATGGTCCCCTTTTCTCTGGACAGGCTGTAGTTGTGATTGGTGGTGGTAATGCAGCATTTGAAAGCGCATTACAACTTGCTGCATATTGTTCACATGTCTATGTATTAAATAGAACAGAAACATTCCGAGCAGACGAAGTGACTGTTGCCTCAGCGAAGAAAAAAGAAAATATTTCTATACTTACAAATGCAGTGATCGATGAAGTTGTAGGAAGTATGCTGGTTGAAAAGATTTTGTATACTGAAAATGGTGAGAAAAAAGAATTGGCTGTTGGTGGTGTATTTGTCGAGATTGGGCAAGTTGCAAACACTGGATATGTGAAAGACTTAGTTGATACAACAGAGACTGGAAATATCAAAGTAGATGCTCGAACTCAACGAACCTCACAAGAAGGTATATGGGCTGCTGGAGATTGTACAGATGGGTTGTACCATCAGAACAACATTGCGTCTGGAGATGCGGTGAAGGCGCTTGAGGATATATATGTGTGGCTTCAAAAGTAATCTTACTTCCCTTCTAGTGCAACAACTCTAAGTGTGAGAGCCTGCAGTTCGTATTTTGTCGCCATATTTCTTTCTATCTTATCCATTCTATTACTAAGCATCACAAATCCGTCATTTACATAGTCTATAAGACCGTCAACCTTACTATCTAAACCATCAACTCTTGTTTCTAGATTTGTAAATCTCGTCTCTAAAGAATCAAATCTCTTATCCACATCGTCAAACTTTCTCATCATAAGTTCGGCTAATCCACCCACGATAACAGACAACTCCCTTACGGTCATATCTTTTTCTATTACTTTTTCTTGAATATCAGGAGTCATTGCAAGAAGTATAAACGAGGGGTTCGAAGGGGTGCAAGTTTTTTATATAAATGAGATACAGATATTTTTATTGGTCAATAAAATTTAATGTTTTACATTTATATTTCAATCTTTTTTGTTTTTCATACGAACACACTATTTCTAAATTTTTCTCCAAATATAGTGAGTGTTTTTGTGGGCGATACAGGACTCGACCATTACATGGTCAGTACACCTTTTCCCGTTTTCTCGAATCAGAGATTCTCAAAAACATGGAAAAGCTTTTCGAGTCCTTGACCCGAGCCGAGCAGTCGGCTCGGTCATCTTCCCAAATATAAAAGAGGTACCGAAGTACCTCTTTTATATTTGTGGGCGATACAGGACTCGAACCTGTGACATCAACAACGTCAATGTTGCGCTCTACCAACTGAGCTAATCGCCCTTCGTCATAATATATCAACATTATCGCTTCATGACAAATTCGTCTCGCACTCGCCCATCGGTTGTTTTAAAGTAACACGGAACAGCGTCTTTCTGTTTATCAAATGTACAAAACATAATTCCCGCGATGTTTGTCTTTTTATTATCAGATTCTATTTTTAATTTTTCAAGTGTGTATGTACTTGCCCACCATGTATCCCCTTGTCGTTCTCGTGGACGAATACTCATACCTCCTAATCCAAGAATTGCAACACCTGTTGAGTTCGGTTTTACAATCACCTCTGACTCAGTTGAAGAAGAAACAATCATACCTGGAAAATTAAGTACTGTTTTACTTCGTGCATATACATGATCGTGTCCAGCAAATATATATGCACCAAAGCGTCGACACTCTTCATATATGTCCCAAGTAATATTGTCTGACTTTGTACCGAGTTGCATCAAGCTATGAACCTTGTGCCAAGCACACACCCTCCATGGATCTTTTACTTCGACATTCTTTTCTTCATTCGCCACTGATTCTTGCATAAAAGTCTTACTTGCAAGTTCTTTTTTAAATGCGTTACGAATCGCCAAAGTCGGGTTACGAAGTAGACTGTGTTTGATCTGTATATCAGGTGTTACAAACGCGATATGTACTGGCCCAATAGTACAATCATAGGTAAGACCAATATCCTCTTTTGTTTCTGATATACACGTACCTTTAGGCAATTGATCAATCTTTTGTTGTACAACCTTCGCATACCCACTCCATGCTTTTTCTTCATGATTTCCCGCAACTGCAATTACTGGAAAATATTTTCCTAAATACTCATCAAAGTTTTTAAGCCACAGACTTGGATTGTCTTTGTACTCAAAATCACCAAGTACAACAAGTGCCTCCGCACCTTCATCACGTATCATTTTAAGTCCGAGTCGTGTCTCATCAGAATCACCTTGATCTCCTGTAAATGCAATCTTAATCCTTTCTGTAGTACTTGAAATATTTGAAGCATGTTGATTGTACACATCATCCGCAGCTAGTTTTGACACTATGATCTCGGAAACTGCAACCTTTTTCTTATCATCAATATCATCACCCGCATGACTCTGTGACCACCAATATCCAAGACTCAAACAAATAGCAATCAACAGCAGTAAGGCACCGATTATACCTATAATTCTAACAACCTTTGATCGTCGATTTACATTATTCTCCATACATGTCAGTATACCATTATGCAAAAAGTTTTAGCCATAGAGACCAGTTGTGATGAGACTGGTATAGCAATTGTTAGTCTTGCAAATGGATCATATACAGTCCTTGCAGATGCATTAAACAGTCAAATAGATATCCATAGAGAATTTGGGGGTGTCTTCCCTATGGCCGCCAAGCGAGAACATGGACAAAATCTTCTTCCTCTTTTACAAATATGTCTTTCTGCCGTTGGTGGTCAGACATTCATACCCTCACAAAACCAGATCGAAACAGCTCTCACTCACCTTGAGCGTGAAGTGGAATTACAAAAACTAATGGAAACAGAGTTGCAAAAACCAGACAGTTTTTTATGTACAAAACCTGATATAGACGCACTTGTAGTGACTGCAGGTCCTGGACTTGAACCAGCACTTTGGGTTGGTATTAGTTTTGCTAAAGCATTAGCAACACTATGGAATATACCGGTACTTCCCATCAACCACATGGAAGGTCATATTGCATCCATTATGGCAGAAGCTGTAAATGGTCCTTTATTCCCAGCATTTGCACTACTTATCTCAGGTGGACATACAGAAGTTGTACTGATGAAAGATTGGGGATCATATAGCGTCATAGGAAAGACTCGTGATGATGCAGTTGGTGAAGCATACGATAAAGCTGCACGAATACTTGGGCTCGGATACCCCGGCGGACCAGAGATTAGTAAACGAGCTACAGCATTTCGAAAAGATTACAGCGCACAAGAACTGGAGACTATGTGTCGAGTACACAACATCACCCTTCCTCGACCAATGATACAGAGTAAAGATTTAGACTTCTCATTTTCTGGCTTAAAAACTGCTGTGTTATACCTAGTTCGAGATTTAAAAATAAAAGCAGAATTAACAGAGGAGCAGATCAATCTCATATGTTACGAATTTGAAGAAGCAGTTGTTGAAGTATTACTCGCAAAACTTATGTTTGCTAAACGTACACACAATGCAAAAACCCTTGTAGTTGCAGGTGGTGTGATTGCCAACACATATATTCGAGAAAAATTAGAGCAATGGTGTATCGACGTTGATATGCAGTATCATAAACCGAACACGCACCTTGCAACAGATAATGCTGTCATGATTGGGCTTGCTGGGTTGATTCATCTCGACAAGAAGTATGCAAAATTATTCGCATCAGACGAGAAGGGGTTATCAAACATAACAGCCCGTGGAGGATGGAAAATAGATGATGTATACTAGAGATATACATGACGGAAACACTCAATTCATTTGTAATATTTTTCTATGCCCTACTAGGAGGTATGATACCTGCTCTTTTTTGGCTTTGGTTTTGGATGCATGAAAAACATAAGCATCATGAACCACGTCGATTAATTGTAAAAGTATTTATATGTGGGATGGCAGCTGTTTTTATTTCATATATATGTCAGCGTGCAGTCGCTGGATACTTACATCTACAAGCTGGAGATTTGGCTGGTGCCGACTTCGATGCCATCTCGGATAAACATTATCTTTTGACTCTAATCTACGTCATCATCGAAGAGATGGCGAAGTTTGGTGCTGCATACGTGATTGCTTTTAGAACAAAAGCATTTGACGAACCTATAGATGCTTTTATATATCTTATGACGGCAGCAGTTGGCTTTTCAGCTATGGAAAACACATTGTTTCTCATACAACCACTCGTAGACGGTCAGACTTTGGATACTATTGTGACCGGTTATATGCGATTTATCGGCGCAAGCGTACTTCATATTGCATCTTCAGGGGTACTTTCTATATTTATCGGCTTATCATTTTGTAAAAGACCATTTAAAAAAGAGATATATGTATGGATAGGACTCTCAATTGCCGTCGCAATACATTGGATTTTTAACGTATTACTCGTAGCAACTGACGGTTCATCAACCTTTTTAGTATTTTCATCGATTTGGATTGTAACTATTTTTCTTATCTTAGCACTTGAACGTGTAAAAACTATAAAGTGTTTTTAAATAGAAAAAACGGTTGCACTATCACCTCTAAAGACTTACAATATACATATGAAATCTACACGTCAATCTTTTTTTCAACGACTTACCGGAAGCCTTCGAGACGAAGAAGAGGAGAATGGATTATATCGAATGGACGAAGTAAATCGTCAATCATTAGACAGAGCAAGTAACGGACAAGTACAACTAGACACTTGGGATACAGAATTAGACGAAGAACCCATGTCTGTTGAAGGACAACTTGCAATTGATGTTTTTGAAACAGCAGTAGACGTCATAGTAAAGACTATGATTCCAGGAGTTCGAAAAGAAGAGGTTGATATTTCCCTTTCACGAGATATGTTGACTATTCGAGGTGAACGCAAAGATGAGAAAACTATTTCCGAAGACAATTATCATTGTCGAGAATTATACTGGGGCGCATTTTCAAGAACTGTAAAACTTCCTCACGAAGTTGATATTGAGAAAGCTGAAGCAACTGAGAATCAAGGTATGCTTACTATAAAACTTCCACGTATCGATAAAGGCCGACAGACGAAACTAAAAGTTAAGACAGTCTAAACATTCAACAATATAAAATCCCCTCTTCAGGGGATTTTATATATATGAAAACACGAGCTATTTTGGAAAAAGCTTCGCGCAGGAGCTTGGCTCCGAGCGAGAGGAAATTTTTCAGCAGAAAAATATTCCGACTTTTCTCAAAAATAGCGAGTGTTTTTATGAGTCAGAGGAAAATCCTCATTGGGATGGGACCTAAAGAGGTTTATTCCGTTCTTTTCTAAATTCTTACGAAGTGTGCCAAGGGCCGGGCTCGAACCGGCGACCCCATCCTCTTCAGGGATATGCTCTACCAACTGAGCTACCTTGGCATATGTTTATCGTTGTGTGTTTATTTCAGTATCAAGTGTATTCTGAAAGACATTCCCTAGACCAAAACTTTGATATGTATCAAACAACGGCTTAAGAAAATAAAATGATCCGAGTGATAGTCCGATGATTATTATCCATTTTAAGCTTGAAACAAGGAGTATAAAACGATCTCTACGCTGTATCTTTTTGAGAATGGTATTATTTTCAGCCACAATTGCTTGTAATGCCTTCACCTCTCCTATAAGCACTTGCATAGAGTCCTGAGTTCCTTGTTCCATTGATATATAGTAGCAGATTTTAGATAAAATTCAACTCATTAAATACAGCTCGAAAACCTTCAATTGCCTCTTCAACCATATGTCGAGTGAGCTGTAAACTAGCTCCTTCATGAGCTAACCTGTTTCGAATCAAATGTGATTTCCACGCGATTTGCAGTGTTTGCAATTGTGCAACGTTGGCATTTTTCAACATTTCACCGACAGTATTACCTTTAAATCCACTCGTCTGTAATACCTCAAACAGTAGAATATCTGCCTCAATAATAGCAATTCTCCAATCGGATTGATTACCTGAGTTGTAATATTTTTCGACTAATTCCCATTTTGGATTTCGAATACCATTTGTATCAGGGACATATCCCGCAGGAACAACTTTTGGTACATCACTTTCTTTCTCAACATTCCATCCGATCTTTTTATTATATGCATCAGTGATTAATTTGATTCGAAACTTATTATATTGCCACAGTATAGCAAACAAACACGACAGGAAGATTGAGAGTATAGCTACAAAAATAAGTATGCTTGAAAATAAATCAGACAATCGAAACTTTGCCTCTTCGACAAGACTTGGACCAGTAACTACTTCCTTAAGTTGACCATTTTCACTCATCACCTGCTCTGTTTGTTGTCCAAAAAGCTTATTGTATGCACCGAAAATACCTCCGTTTGAATCAGAATTGACAACAGTACCTGGAACAACCTCATCTGTATCAGATGTTGGTGAGAGTTGCGGAATAACCACAAAAAATATAGTAATAAGACCTAATATAAGTAGTACAACATCTTCCCAGGTATTACCCTTTTTCTTAGAATCCTTCTTACCACCCCCTTTATCACTTTTCTTGTCGTTTTTTTTTGCGTCCGCCATATACACTTAGTATATCATTTTTCCAAGTGCAAAGAGTATATCTTCCTTATCTGTATTGGACATGCACTGTATACCGACAGGTAATTTATTTTCAGTACCGTATACATGATCCCCATGTTCGTCTCGAGATTCGATATATGGAATAGAGATAGCAGGCATACCAACCAAGTTTGCAGTTACGGTAAATATATCAGCTAGGTATAATTCAAGTGGGTCAGTAACTTTCTCCCCTATTTTAAATGCAGTTGCTGGAGTTGTAGGTGTCAAAATCACATCAACTGTTTCAAATATTTTTTTTACATCGATAGTTAATTGTTCTCGAAGAGCCATCGCTTTTTTATAATACGCATCATGATATCCAGCAGAAAGTATATATGTTCCAAGCATAATTCGTCGTTTTACCTCAGTACCAAGAAGTTCACCTCGAGTATTCATGTAGTCAGCAAGCAAATCTTTTCCCTCAACTTTTCCACCGTATCTCACACCATCATATCGAGCCATATTTGATGACACTTCTGCAGGTACAAGCACATAATATAATGCAAGTGCATGCTTCAAAAGTGGTATAGATATATCAACGATCTCAACTCCTTTAGCTTCAAGCTTAGCAATAGTCTGGATAATACTTTCTTTTACTTCTTTAGATACTCCATCTGTAAATATAAACTCTCGAGGTATACCAACTTTAAGACCGTGTCGTGGCAAGGTATCAGCAGCTTCTAACACTTTAGTGGCATGAGTTGTACTATCAAGTGGATCTATTCCTTTAATAACTTCAAACACAGCTTCTGCGTCTTCAACATTTTTAGTAATAGGACCAATCACATCAAACGAGCTAGCCATGGCCATGAGACCATGTCGAGACACACTTCCATATGTTGGTTTTAATCCGACTACTCCACAATACGATGCAGGCTGACGTATAGAACCTCCAGTATCTGATCCTAGGGCTACGAGACACCCTCCAAGTGCTACAGCAGCCGCAGAACCACCTGATGACCCTCCTGCTACATATTCTAAATTGAGTGGATTTTTAGTCACTCCAAAAGCTGAATTTTCTGTTGATCCACCCATAGCAAATTCGTCCATATTTACCCGACCTAAGAAGATAGCTCCTGCTGCTTTGAGTTTAGAAATTGCAGTAGCATCGTACGACGCCACATAATCTTTCAAGATCTTTGAGGAGGCACTGGCAATATGTCCATGTATTAAGATATTATCTTTCACAGCAAACGGAACACCAAACATTTTCTGTTTCCAAAAGATAGTATCAATCTCATCTTTAGTCTTTCCAGCAAGTAATGCATCGCACTTTTGAGCATCGACAATCGCACTCTCAAAAACTTCAAGAAACGCGTGTACATCGGGATTTTTTAATTTAATAATACCTACATACAACCGGACAACTTCTTCGATGGTACATTTTCGCTCAGAGACATTGGTGTGAAAATCAGTTATAGATTCTGGAAGAATATGGGTAGGCATTTGCATACAAAAAATTATTGAGCGATTATTTTTTTAACTTTTATAGAATTATCTGCATACATTGGTGATTGTGACACAATATCCACAGCCGAGTTTGATTCATGAACAGTGGTAATCATATCAACACGCGTGCCTCCGACTGGAGCAAATCCTACTTGTGTCAATGAAGTACCTGTAACCGACACATCTTGAATCGTGTCAATAAAACCCAGGATAGATTCGATATCCTTTTTGAAAGTGATATGCTCATGATCCGTCAAAGCAAGTCTGGCCAAAACAGCCAGATTGCGTGTCTCCGTATCAGGAATAGTGTGCGTTTTCATACTCCCTACTCTAGCATATACTTACTGTTGTCGCACCTCAGGATTTACCCGACAAGTTGTTGAGGCTGAAATGATTCTTTGAGGGGTTGTACTTGATACACATGTCAACAATCCCAACTTATTATTTCCATCCAGAGTACTTATAGATACGTTACTTCCAGTCTTTCCATCACCTGGCGTTATATCAGTTCCATTCACCTTAAATGAACAAAGTAACATGTTTTGAGTAGACCAACTAAACTTACAATCTTGTCCTTGTGGAACAATAGATGGTGTTGATACAAGATCAGAGATCGAAGGAATTATATCTTGTGTGACAACAGTTGTTGGTGGACATGAATTAGTTGCTTCACATGTATTTGGATTACTGCTTACTGTACCTCCTGCTGTACATGAAGACTGTGCAGTTACCCCATCAAACGCATCAAACACTGTTGTGTTTTGTGTGATTGATTGACCTGACGGAATCGTACGTGTGATTGGATTTGTGATAACAGCTCCACTATCAGTGTCTTTATATGAAAGCGTTCCTAGTGCGCGAGTTGCTGATGTTGTAAATGTCGCCTGATTTCCAGATACAGATACTCCACAACTTGCTGTTAGCCTGCACTCTGTAGCATTAGGAGTTCTTTCTTCAGGATTTGCACCTTCTCGACATACATTAGTCCTTCCTTCACAACTACATGTTTTAGCACATGTTACATTATTGAATCTAAAGACAACCTCGCCTGTTTTATCTGAACATGCTCCATTTTTCTGTGCATAATATCCCCGAAGACTTGCATTTCCACTAAATCCAGGGTTAATAGTGACTGTTATAGGATATGATTCTCCACCTCTAATAGCGACTGTTACGTAGTTATTTGGAAACAATGTACCACTCACCGCACCATCAACAGTCAATCCTGTAGTTGATGTGATTATAAAATATGTAGTTGCTGGATTATTACCACAAGTACGGTTGATAGGGTCAAGTTTGAAACTCACTTTCTCACCACAACGAAACTCAGCTGTCGGTCCAGGAAATGATGTTGATTGCATTGTAAGTCCTCTATACCCGTGTGCATAACATCTATGTTTTGTTGAATAACCGCTACCATTGGTAAACCCGCTCATGCTGTAGTTCCCTGAATCTATTGCACTTGTTGCGGTTACGTTAGAATATTTTATGAAAAATATTGCTGCAAGAAATATCAATATAAGCACTAACCAACTTTTTCGACGAGTTATTAAATATCCAATCATACTTACAATACACAGTATCAATGTAGTAATAATTCCAATATCTTTAATACTCATACTATCAACAATCATTGGGGTAACCGCAAATGCGTTTCTAAACATTGATTTACCTGCCGCATCAGTTATAGAGATTTCTACCTGTTCAATGATTGTTCGTTCTTTATTTGTCAGTGTAATAGGTAATGACACTTCAGGCACAATATCAGCCCATGTAATGTTTGATGTTTGTGAAGCAACTTCTGTATTGTTTTTATCTTTATACGATATTGTAAATGTATACATCTTACCGTCTGCCTCGTTGATGGCAGCTGTTGCCGTTGCTGAGTTTAATACATCTTCCGTAAGATCTTGAGTTGAATCAAAAATGGTCTTAGATACATCAAGTACCAAAGTTGTTGTACTTATAGTCGCGTCAGTAACCACTATAAAAGAGTCTCCTATCATATATCTAAATCCTTCCGTTCGTATAAGCCCCTTTTTACCTGCTTGATCAGCATATATATTAACCTTACCTTCAAATGTTCCATTTTCTTCAAAATATTTTGCAGGAACTTTAATGATTCCTTTTGATTTCTTTGCAATTGTTCCACCAACAGGTATATCGTCATTTTTTGTAAATACTGCACCTAATGCTGCATATTTTCGTGAACTATACTCTGTTGCAAGTGCGATAGCCTCAGTACCTGTATTGTGTGCCTCGATTACATAAAAAGCGGTATCTTTTTTATCTGACTTTATCACAGGTCCTTCATGTAAAGCGTATTTTTTACCATCGTATTCAAACCATGTATTCAGCGTGAAAGCAGAGAGTGTTGGTGCATTATCACTTCCAAGAGTAATAACACCACTTTGTGCAACATAGAGTGTGTTTCTATTTTTATCAAGAATTCTGAGTTCTACCTTATAGGTACTCTTTTTTGGAATAACGGGTACTGTGTACGAATATGTTTTACTATATGTGTGTACTTGTTTTGGTAGTATAAGTGTCGTATCCAATATATCAGACGTTAACTTATCAACATTCATAACTTGCTGTTGTGAGTAATTGTCTGTGATTGAAACCTCGAGAATAACAGCTTGATCTTTTTCAGAAATATTAAAAAAAGTCGGGGTAATCTTAATGGTATTTGCCGTATCTTGTGTTACAGGTATCTTTTCAATACCAACTGTTCCAAAAGAATCAGTGTCCGCGTGTACCATGGTTGTAGTACACAATATTGCAAGCGCAAAAAATATTTTTTTCATAGTGATAATTATACCATCTATATTCAACTCTCTACAAGCAGAGCATCGGGGTATTAACCGTTAACTCCTCGGTTCTGAAACAAAAGCGATTACACTTTTATTTCTCTCACTCTACGTCGTTAATAAAAGCATATGCTTGAACTCTACTTCAGTAAGGATTGTAACACCGAGCTCTTCGGCTTTAGATAACTTACTTCCTGCATTTTCACCTGCAACTACATAGTTAGTTTTACTTGAAACACTACTTGAGATATCTCCTCCACGGACACGTATGAGCTCTGTAGCCTCATCACGTGAGAAGTCTTTAAGTGTTCCTGTGAGTACAAAAGTTTTTCCGATGAATATATCATTCTCTTGTTTGACCGTACTCTTTGTGAGTTTTTGAATCTGTACCTCAGACAAGATATCTTCGAGTATACGTATATGATCGGCATTCTTAAACCATGTGTATATATGTTCTGCTACAACCTCTCCAATCCCATACACCGATGACAATTCTGCAAGACTCATATGTTTAAGCAACTCTATATCATCACAACATGCTTTGGCTATATCTCGCGCAGTTTCTTCTCCAACTTGAGGTATAGACAGTGCAAATAAAAGTCTCCACAAAGGTATGTTTCGTGCCGTCTCTATGGAAGTCAATATATTATCGGCTGATTTTTCACCCATACGTGGAAGTATTTCTATATCACCTTTTTTTAAACTAAATATATCAGCATATGTAGTAATCAATCCATGTGCCATAAAAAGATCGATTTGTTTTGGTCCAAGTCCCTCAATATTAAAACATTTTTTAGAAACAAAATGATAGAGTCGACGCTTGAGTAATTCTCCAGAATCTCGGACTACACATCGATATGCAGCTTGACCTTCGATACGCTCTATGCGACCATCTCCCCCACATCCTTCGACTGTTTGTGGAAATATATATTTTTTTTCTTTACCTGTTCGTAATTCTGTAAGCACTTTTACAATATCTGGTATAACATCTCCTGCCTTTTGTAAGATAACTGTGTCGCCGATACGTATATCAAGTCGTTCAATCTCATCTTCGTTGTGCAGTGTTGCACGAGATACAGTTGACCCCATTACAGACACAGGTCGAAGTACTGCAACTGGTGTAATCACTCCGGTTCTTCCAACCTGAAGTTTTATGTCTTCAACTACAGTTGTTACCTGCTCTGTAGGAAACTTGAACGCAATACCAAAACGTGGTGCTTTTCCAGTGTAACCAAGTAACTCTTGTGTTGTGCAGTCATTGACCTTAACTACAATCCCATCAATCAAATAATCTTCTTTTTTAAATTGTTGCCTCCATTTGTCCCAATACGCAATCACTTCAGATATTTGTTTTACTTTTTTAAAATGCGGATTTACTTTAAAACCAAGTTTTTGTAGAAGTTTCAATTCTTCTTCTTGCGAAGATGGAACATGTCCAATAGTTTCACTATCAAGTTGACCAATATCATAAACAAACATATCGAGGTTTCTGTGAGCAGCCACACGAGGATCTAGTTGTCGAATAGTACCAGCTGCAATATTACGAGGATTGGCATACAGCGGTGCACCGTTTGCAGACTGTATTTCATTTAACTTTAAGAAATTACTTTTACTTAGCCAAACCTCGCCTTCAACTATCATAGATACAGGTTCAGATAATCGAAGTGGTACAGACTGAATTGTACGAACATTGTGTGTGACGTCTTCACCTATCACCCCATCACCGCGAGTTGACGCTTGCACAAGCTCCCCTTTTTTATATTCAAGTATGACTTTCAATCCATCTATTTTTAGCTCGCATGTATATTCGATAGCTGTTGTTAAATCTCTTTTTAGAAAACGATTAATACGCTCATTAAACTCATTCATTTCTTCTGGAGTAAAAGCATCGTTGAAAGACCATTGTCGAACTTTGTGTTCAACTTTTTTAAATTGTGCAAGCGCTTTTCCTGCTACTCGTTGTGTTGGAGAATGAGGATCAGCATATTCAGGATGCGCATTTTCTAGCTCAACTAATTCATGTTTAAGTGAGTCAAGAGCCTCAGGTGAAATCTCCTCAACATCCAATACGTGATAAGAATATCTATATTTTTCAATAAGGGCACGAAGTTTTTCAATACGATCAAGAGCAGACATAATATTAAATCTATACCATATTAGTGTGTAAATACCAGACCTCGCTCTACCAAACGACGATTTATTGCATCATCAAGATCGCAACCGCTCGCATCAGCTTTTGCACCTGTATTGTATCCTCGAGTAGAGATAATAGTTCGATTTGGATTTTTTATAATTTCAATATGTGCACATGTATTTCCATAATCAACATCAAAAGTTGTTGTGGCGATATTATTCAGAGGGTCATTTGTTATTTTTACAAAAGACATCGGACTATCTGTATTTGGTCCACATCGCACAGGATTTCCTGCACCACTTTGATATGTAGTTGTCGTACCAAAGATTGCTGTTTCAAATGATCCTTCGATAGTACCATCAGTGTGTGTATCCCAATACAGCGCACACTCAAGTGCACTATCCGCTGCATAAAAAGCTGCCTGTGAGTTAGTATTTGTATATGTAATACGCAATTGACGTAAGATAATATTTCCAACAGATAACGAAATAGACAGAAGCAACGTCGTCATAATAAGTGCAATCACTAAACTTATTCCTTTTTTCTTTACTCTTTTAGTTCGCATAACGTAAGTATTTAAGATTATATAAATGTTCAACAAGCTGAAATTGTTTGTCTCGTCCTTTATCTTGCCATTTTATAGTTACAACAAGTTTGATTTCCTGTATAGGATTATCAGTGGTAGCCTGTG
>JACCDR012154216.1_pt1 | contig 18355 bp, 14 predicted proteins | sample 7446431 | NCBI WGS metagenome assembly JACCDR01 (sample SAMN15323443, study PRJNA562643) | freshwater metagenome | isolation source: river surface water | place: USA:Blue River Watershed | collected 2017-08-17
ATAGCCCTCAATCTACTCCGAAACGATAACACTAGTAAGCAAGGGATCAAAACCCGTAGATTGAGAGCTGGATGGGATGACAAATACCTCAAAAATATACTTAATATTTAAAGGCGATTGCCATGGGATCCATCTGAGCTTCTACTAAAAAAGGATTGACGCATGTCAATCCTTTTTTAGTAGAAGCTGTTTTATTCCTTTTTTCCATCATACATTTTGATACACAGCCCCAATTTTTATACCATGCCACTTGAATTATAATTAATAAAATTCTACTACGAGATACCTAATAATCCAGCATTTACGTTACCTTAACGTGAATGCTGGATTAAATCATTTATAACACATTCATTATAAGCAGTTTACCTGTCAAACAACCGTCATCTTGTAGGATCGAATAAGCATTTGCCCGATATCAGCACCCAAACGCTAGGGAGCAAACGTGTTGCTGTCATGCGTGAAGGTGTGGGCGAAAGAGTTGTAGCCCCTACAAGGGTAGAATAAACAAAAAATAACATTTTTCAGGGAACACGACTTTCGTTCACGGTGTTTTTGTTATATTACCAAAAAAATAATACCAACGTAAATATACATGTACATAGATTTTGAAACTTTACCAGAAACAGCCCGTCTGTGGGTATATCCTTGCAACCGATCCTTAACGACCGACGAGGAATATGCCATTTTGCAGGAAACAGAGGCTTTTCTACATACTTGGACAGCCCACCAACAGGCCTTGAAAGCGGCGTGTCTGATTGATTATAACCAATTTTTAGTCCTAGCCGTAGACGAAAACTATGCCCATGCCAGCGGATGTTCGATTGACAAGTCGGTTCATTTTATGCAGACACTAGCGCAGAAGTTTTCATTGTCATTGTTTGATCGTACACAACAGGCCTTTCTGATCAATGATGCAGTGGTACTGATTCCACTGAGAGAACTTAAGCAGGCCATTGCCGATGGAAAAATTTCCAAAGATACACTGGCGTTCAACCTCACGATTACCACAATAGCCCAGTTTCAGACGCAGTGGCTCAAGCCTGCTGGAGAAACCTGGTTGAGTAGGTATTTTCAAGTGGGAACTGTATCTGTATGAGCAACATACACAAGCAATATTTTGCAGTACCTGTGCGTTTTAGGAAGGAGTGTTGACGCATACAAAAAACGCCTCCAATATTTTTTTTAATCTGACCAATACCGATTTATTTTTCGCTAAAAATACTGATATTTGATCGTATGTTCCGAAAATCTACCACCTTGTTTTTGTCCCTGCTGTTTGTCTTTCTGCTGGGTTGTAATTCTGTCCAACAGTTGTACAAAAAGGGTACAAAAGAAATCCTTGCTGGCCATTATCAGCCAGCTATTGAGTTATTGACTAAAGCCAAAAAGAAAAATGCAGCCTTTAAACCTGCGGAAGTCAATGGGTCTATCGCATCGGCCTACCGGGTTTCGAACCGTCTTAAACAAGCCGAGCCTTTTTACAAAGATGCCATTGCTGCGGGTGCAAAAGACGATTCTATTAAGTTTTACTATGCGTATGCACTGAAAGCCAACGGCAAATACAAAGAGTCTCTGGCAGCGTTTGAAGATTATATGAAAACGGCTAAAAACCTTCGGTATCGGTCGTTATCCAAGCGGGAAATCCAGAACTTGCCAGAGATTGAAAAAATTTCCAGCCAGAAAACCTTTTACGAAATCCAGAATGTGCAAGCGTTGAATACCACTGCGGCAGAGTTTTCGCCTGTACTACGAGAAGATGAGTTAATTTTCACGGCCTCCCGCAAAGAAGAACTCTACCAGGCCAATGGTTTGGGGCTTGTAGGTTTATACAAATCAAAACTATCCGATTCTGCTTCTATCAAAAATCCACAGATTTTCAGCGACAATATCTATGCGGATAATGTCAATGAAGGAACACCTACATTTTCTAAGGATGGCAAAATGATGATTTTTGCCCGTGGTAACCTAGGTGGTCGCTTCAGAAAAGGCCGTAGACAAGCTGATGTAGATTTGTTTGTTTCCTATTTCCGTGATGGAAAATGGACTACCCCCGAAATGCTGCCTATCAGCAAACCAGAAGCCTGGGACGCCCAGCCGACCCTATCTACAGATGGCAAGACGCTGTACTTTGCCTCCAATCGTGGGGGTGGAGCTGGTGGAACAGATCTGTGGAAAGCCACAGCAGATGCCAGTGGCCGCTTTGGACGGGAAGTCAACATGGGAACAACCATCAATACACCTGGCAATGAAATGTTCCCGTACGTGTCAGATGATAGTAAACTCTACTTCGCCTCAGATGGGCATCCGGGACTGGGTGGACTGGATATGTTTTCAGCTACCCGGAAATCAGGAGAAATTACACTGACTAATATGGGTGTGCCGCTCAACTCTACCGGAGATGACTTTGGAATGGTGTTTAAGACTCCTACCACTGGCTACTTTTCTTCTAACCGTGAAGGTGGAGCTGGAGATGATGACATTTATTTCTTCGAAGACAAAAACCCTGGCTATAAAATTGTCAACTACTACTTGGCGGGTGTGACCGTAACCCGAACACCTGGCAGAGAAGAGAAAATATTGGGCAATTCACGTATCCGTTTCCTGGAAGGAGACAAAGTACTTAGCGAAACCACCACCAAAGAAGATGGAGCTTTTCTGTTTAAAGTCGAAGAAGGGAAAAATTATACTATTATTGCTGAAAGAACAGACTACCTAACCAATCGTGAACCCTTCTCTATGTCAGGTCGGAGTATTCCACAAGAGCTGCTCATCAAGCCTGTCACAGATACTACCTATCGCATCAAAGTACCGCTGAGCCGCGAAGAAAAAGGAGTGACCTTGGTACTCAACATCTACTATGACCTCGACAAAGACAATATCCGTACCGATGCGGCTATTGAGCTAGATAAAGTCGTTCAGTTCCTGATGGATAATCCACGCATTTCTGCCGAGTTAGGTTCGCATACAGATACCCGTGCCACTGACGAATACAACCTGGCCCTGTCACAACGCCGTGCCAACTCAGCCGTGCAATACCTAATCAGCAAAGGCGTCTCGCCCGACCGGATTACGGCCAAAGGTTATGGAGAAACAACACTCTTGATCGAAAATGCAGAAACAGAAGAAGAACACCAACAAAACCGCCGTACGGAGATTCGGGTGGTAGATGTGAAGAAGTAAACCCAAAGTATATCAAAAAAAACAGGTCTGAAATTCGATTTCAGACCTGTTTTTTTGATGAATGACAACGAATCAAAACGTACTTCTTTTCACTGCACAGAATGCCTCTCCAAACGTATCTTCAAATATAATATCCCACTCAGAAATGCATATAAATGGGTGTATCAACGGGATTCAGTGAGTGTATATATGTCAGAAATACAAATATAATGACACTGTATGTGCTTTGAGTTGGGTTAGGTTACGGCTATAGATATTGTCTTCTTTTACCAGCATGTTGCTGAGTCCATGGGAAAAACGGAGTTCAGGAGACAGCTTGAAGAACGGATAAAACAGGTCAAATCCGAAGCCATATTGCAGGGCCACATCCCAGTTTTGGGTACGCAAGGAATTCAGCCCTCGGTCTTTGGCATTGGAACCCACTTCTACCCCTGGTTTGAGTCCAGCAAGCATGTACATACGTACATTACCCCTACGTACAGACTTGTAACGAGCTAGCAATGAAGCTTCTACAAATCCTGATTCAAGAACCTGGTCTTTGGAAAATCCGCTGGAAAAAAGATAGTTTACATTCCGTTCGTAATAGGAAAAGGCGGGTACCACACATACATCAAACTGCTTGGTAATGCCATAAGACACAATAAACCCTAACCCATACCCCCCTGACCAAGAAGGGTTGACAGCTGTAACCGTATCCAGCCCATTGACAAAGGCGTTGGAATACTGACTATTGAGGGTAGAACCATGTATGGCTATAAAAAAACCATAGTGTACAGGTTTGTCGTCATAATCTGGCAGATGCAGGGAATACATACTCGGACGGTTTTTATTCTGTGCCTGCACAAATTCGGTGGACAATGCCGCTATTAAAAGAACAAAAATAATGAATACCTTCTTCAAATGTGTACAATTAAATAGATGTGTCAAAAAATAGTTGAATAGTTTATGGCCAAACAGGTACTTCATACAATCATTTTTATGAACCATTTAGCCATGAGCCTTTCTGTACCTATCTGCTTTTCTTTCCTGTATAAATGGAACAAATACCAGACGCCAGTGGCAGGCAGCGGGTTTGTGTAAAACCTACTTTTTCCAGAATAGTCGTAAAGTTTTTTCCATCTGGAAACAACCGGGCCGATTCAGGCAGATACGTGTAGGCACTGGAATCTTTAGAGACTAGTTTGCCGACAAAGGGTAAAATATAGCCTGAGTAAAACTGGTACAACTGCTTGAACGGAAAACCATAGGGTTTAGAAAATTCCAGAATCACACACGTCCCTCCTACCCGTGTCACACGGTGCATATCAGCTAATCCACGTTCCAGGTTTTCGAAATTTCGTACCCCAAAGGAAACGATCACTGCATCAAAAGAATTGTCTGGAAACAATAATTTTTCTGAATCACCCATCCGCAACTCTATTTTCTGGTCTAATCCCCGCTTGCGTAGCTTCTCTCTTCCCATATCCAGCATTCCTTCAGAAATATCTACACCAATAACCTGATCGGGGTTCAGACTCAGGGCTTCAATGGCAAAGTCTGCGGTGCCTGTAGCTATGTCCAAGATGTGTTTGGGTTGTTCGGCTTTGAGCAACCGAATGGCTTTTTTACGCCAATAGACATCAATCCCAAAACTCAGCACACGATTCAGTAGGTCGTAGCGGGGAGCAATGGTATTAAACATCTTTGAAATCTGTTCCTTTTTTCCCGTTTTCTCGTTTTTATACGGTACTATTATTTTTTCGTCAGTCATCACAGGTAAATTTTTGTGCAAAGATAGTTGAATAATTGGTTGTCTGGTATATTCAGCCTCGATAGAAAAAGAAGAAATAAAGGAATAGTTGATGACTAAACCGCCTTCCTGCTGAATAGACTGGGTTCCAATGGCTGCATGCTCTCACTCACAAGAAGTCATTGCACTGCTGAACTTTTGTACATTCAACCTTTTGTAAAAAGAAAATGTTGGAAACATAGAGAAATTAATAGGTTTATGATAATTTTGAGCCCGTAACCAACGTTGGATAGTCAAACCAACCTGATGAGGATACATACGAACCACCTAATCTATTTTTGTTTCGTACCAATCTGCAGCTATTACACATTAAACGTATATTCGATGCTCCTGAACATTCTGTTGCAAGTGGTTACTCTTGATTCCACTGCTGTTTCTAATGCGGGCACTGCCGCTACCACCAAAGAACTTTCCTTACTGGATCTGCTGATGAAAGGTGGTTGGATTATGGTTCCGATTGGAATTCTGCTCTTTATTGCCATTTATCTTTTTATCGAACGATACTTGTATATCAAGGCTGCCAGCCGTCTGGATGGAGATTTTCTGAATAAAATCCGCGACAAGCTCCGTGACGAAGATATCCGGGGTGCGTTGGATGTGTGCCAGTATTCCAAATATCCGATTGCACGGATGGTCGAAAAAGGGTTGTCACGCATTGGTTCTCCTATTCGGGATGTAGAGTCGGCCATTGAGAATACGGCCCGTGTCGAAATTTCCCAACTCGAAAAAAACCTGAGTTTTCTGGCAGCCATTGCGGCCATTGCCCCTATGTTTGGTTTCTTAGGAACCGTCATTGGGATGATCAAAGCCTTTTTTGATATTTCTATTTCAGACAATATCAGCATTGGGGTTATTTCCAGTGGTATTTACACAAAAATGGTTACCTCAGCTGCGGGTCTGATTGTAGGTGTACTAGCCCACATGTTACATACCTATCTGAATAACATGATTGACCGTAATGTACACAAAATGGAAGTGACCGCCATTGAGTTTATGGACATTCTATATAAGCCTATACCTGTAAAAGAAGCGTTGCGCAGGTAATTTCCATCTTTGGATAGTTGTAAATTTTTATTTCTATGAACTTTCGCAGAAGCCGCAAACGAGAATCAGCTGTCGAAGCCTCCGCTTTGTCAGATATTCTGTTCTTTTTGCTTTTATTCTTTTTGATTATCAGCACATTAGCCAGTGCCAATGCCATCAAACTGACCTTGCCCAAAGCAGCTACAGGCCAGACAATTCCCAACAAACAGAAAATCAATCTGTATATCCGGGAAGAAAACAATATGATACATTACTATATTGAAAATGATAAACATCCCGTAACTTTTGAGAATTTACTCAATGAGCTGACCACAGAGGCAGAAAAACTTGGCGCATCTGCTACTGTAACAGTGGCCCTTCGTGCTGACGAGACAGTTGTATATGGAGAGGTCATTAAAGTAATAGACGTGTGTAACCAAGCTAGACTACCCGTTACATCTATTGTGGATAAGAGAAAATAAATGGTTTTTAAAAGCCAGACACGTCGAGCCAAGGCATGCTTTGGCTCAACCCACAACCATTTGACAGTCAACCATTAATATAGAACACATTCCCCAACCTGAAATAATCTTTTTTGCCCTCACCGGGGAGGAGGGCATAAACCCTAAATCTGATCAAGCATTGAAACCAACACTACTGATTTTAGCCGCGGGTGTCGGAAGCCGATACGGTGGATTAAAACAAATGGATGGCATGGGGCCGTCTGGTGAAACTCTTCTGGATTATTCTGTCTATGATGCCATTCGTGCTGGTTTTGGCAAAGTGGTATTCGTCATTCGTAAAGATATCGAAGCGGATTTCAAAGCTATTTTTCACGAACGTTTCAGCAGCCGTTTTCCGGTTGAATACGTATACCAAGAGTTAGACAAATTGCCTGAAGGCTTTACACCACCCGAAGGCCGCACCAAACCTTGGGGAACTGCCCAAGCTGTGTTGATGGCTGATGGCGTAGTAAATGAGCCTTTCTGCATGATTAATGCTGATGACTTCTATGGTTACGAATCTTACCAGCTCATCTCTGATTTCCTTCAGAAAATGGATTCTGCTGGAAATATGTATGTAAACATTGGGTACAAGATCAAGAACACCCTATCAGATCATGGTTCTGTAGCCCGTGGTATTCTGGAGCAAGATGCCAATAACAACCTGACAGAACTGGTTGAACGTTCTAAGGTAGAGAAAACACCCAACGGTGCCAAATACGAAACTGAAGGTGGTGCATGGGTAGAAATGACTGGTGACGAGCCTGTTTCTATGAACTTTATGGGCTTCCCTCCTTCTGTCTTCCCAGCTCTGAAGCAGTATTTCATTGACTTCCTGCAAAAAGATGGTAAAGAATTGAAGTCAGAATGCTACATTCCAAACTTTATGGGCGAAATGACCAAATCAGGTCGAGCCAAAACACAGGTTATCTCTACACCTGCCAAATGGTTTGGTGTCACCTACCGCGAAGACCGTGAAATGGTTGTAGCAGCTATCCGCCAACTGGTGGCTGAAGGTGCGTATCCAGAAAAACTCTGGACCTGATATACCTCTGTTCCTACAAAAAAAGACAGGCTTCATATAAAGCCTGTCTTTTCAATGATTTATAATTTCTCTCTCTATTTTAGTTCTTCTCTTTCTTTTGTTTGGTTACAATGCTGTAAAAGTATATTCAATGGGATCTCCACCGTTATTATCCACTTGAGTTACCATTCTTGATTGATTCAGGCTTTTAATGACCAGTACAACAAATGTCTTCGTTCCATTTTCACGGATAACAATCGTTGAGTTAGCCAATTCCCAAGCCCCAGTTACCTTCTGCTCAGTACCGCATTTTTCGGTTCCTTCGTCAAAAACAAAGGCTTTGTCTATTCCAAATGTGTATAAATCACCAACCAGACAAGATTTGTTAGGAGCAGACAGGCCGTCTTTTTTGGCATCAGTCATACGCCAGGTTTTGGTACTACCATTGGTCAACATTCCAGGTTGTGGATTTACTTCTTCTTGGGGCTGGCAAGCTACTATAGCCAGCAATAAGCTACACATACTTATCCAGATTGTTGACTTGTGCATATTTTTCATAGGAGGTTCTATTTGTTTTTATGGATACCAGAAATCAAACGTATGACGTATTTAGTATGTTGGCTCAGCCATTTGCTAAACTATCTATCAAAACGCATGCCAAGATTACATCTTATAGGTAGAGTGATTCGCAGAAAAAAGAAGTAAAATGTACAAGTTTTCAAAAGACCAGATTATACCTGAAAAAAAACAATCTATTGAAAAACAATTTTATATACAATCTACTGCGTCAACTAATCATTAATTCCTTACATGTATCATTTGTAACCAGATTGGCAAAAAATACTTTATCTTCGGGTTTTCTATCATGCGTGACATTCCACAAAAACGAGCCGAAACGACTTATGCAGCTTATTACTCATCCTTTTATCTTGCCCTTACGCCATACGTTTACCATTTCGTATGATTCAAGGGATACACAGGAAACCCTGATTGTCGAACTAACAGACGGCCGCCACCACGGCTATGGTGAAGCAACTGCAAACCCCTATTATGGTGTTACAATCAAGTCCATGCAGGCGGCACTGACTCCTATAATCCCAATGCTCAAAAACCTGTCTTTCCAGACTCCCGAAGAGTTATGGACACAGTTGTACCCTTATTTGAAAGACCATTCCTTTGCCCAATGTGCCCTGGATATAGCTGCCCACGACTGGTATGGTAAGCACCTGGGACAACCTTTGTACCACCTCTGGGGACTAGACTCCACACACCTACCCCTGACCAACTACACCATTGGTATTGCGTCTGTGGATGAAATGATAGCTAAAATGAAAGAAATGCCCTGGCCCTTATACAAAATCAAGCTGGGTACACCAGACGACGTAGCCATTGTACAAGCCTTACGCCAACATACCCATGCAGTGTTTCGGGTAGATGCCAACGGAGCATGGACGGCCGAAGAAGCCATCCATAATGCCGAAAAACTCAAGCCATTGGGAGTAGAATTTATTGAGCAACCCTTAAAAGCTGGCGACTGGGAAGGTATGAAAGAGGTGTATCAACATTCGGTTTTGCCCCTGATAGCCGACGAAAGCTGCATCACAGAAGCAGATGTGGCCCGTTGTCATGGGTATTTTCACGGTATTAATATTAAACTGGTCAAATGTGGAGGTCTTACACCTGCCCGACGCATGATTGCACACGCCCGTAATCTGCACATGAAAGTAATGGTAGGCTGTATGACTGAGTCTACAGTAGGAATTTCTGCCATTGCCCAGCTCCTTCCCCTGCTCGACTATGTAGATATGGACGGGGCATTACTGCTTCGGGAAGATATTGCAACAGGCGTGGAGATTACCTACGGAAAAACCCAGTTCGCAACCGAAAACGGCACAGGATCCCGCTTGATTGATGGTGGTAGGGGCGAATAACATTCGCCCACTGGTTGCCCCACACGAATGTCCAGACCATCACGCATGGTTGTCAAACGTTTGTATGATTACCCAATAGGCGTGTTCCCATATGTTCGGTTGTCTGGACATTGGGCGAAAGATTTTTCGCCCCTACGATAGGTATGTGTTGGGAATATGAATGGTAAAGACTGTTCCCTGGTCAAAAACGGAATGCATCTCAATGGTACCATTCATGGCTGTAATCATTTCACGAACAATATACAGTCCTAGTCCTGAGCCTACAGAATGCTGGGAAGCTTTGAAAAACATTTCAAAAATACGGGATTGGTATTCTGATTCAATACCTGTTCCATTGTCATTGACTTCAATATGTGCGGTTTCTGAAGTGACATGTATATATACTTTCACAAACGAATTCCGATAGTATGACCGGTAGCGAATAGAGTTGGAAAGAAGGTTGCCAAGTACAGACCGTAGTCGTTCCTCGTCGCCGTAAAATACGACAGACTGCGTAATATACACCTGAAAATCAACATCTTGCGCATTTCTGGCAAACTTTAGTCCTTCGATGAGTTCGTTTACTAGTTCCTGAAAGTAAATAGGTTGATTCTTAACTTCCAGTTTTTTGTTTTTGGCGTATTGCGAAATATTGACCAGCAGTTCGTCTAGTTTCTGTACACTTCGTCCAATCAGTCCTACATATTCTTCCCGTTCAATCTCATCTTCTTCTGCCTGAATCAATCCTACCAGTCCTAATACAGAAGTAAGCGGAGCCCGCATGTCATGTGAAGACCGATAGATAAAGTTGTCCAGTTCATGGTTCAGTTTCACCAGCATCTCATTGGTTTCACGGAGGTTTTTCTCATAGCTTTTCCGTTCCGAAATATCCAGTACTGAAAACGCCACACTATTGACCAGTCCTCTTTTATCAAAAACAGGTACAAAATTAAGGCTCATCCAAACTGTTTGGCTACCTGCCATCACTTGTACATCTTCCTGTACAACTTCTCCGGCAAAGGCTTTGGCAAAACCAACTTCCAGCATTGGTCGGTTGTAGGAGTGAGCATATGCCAGATAATCGGCTCCTACCTCCAGAATTTCATCGTATATAGTCTGGTAATAGGTATAAAAGTTCCTGTTAAACACCTCTATTTTCCCTTCTTTGTTGACTAGCATAATCATCTGGGCATTGCTATCCAATACAGACTTTAGCTTTTCCCGTTCCTGCCTAACGGCATTATTGCGGATCTGAGCAAAGATAAAATAGACAAATGCCACCGTAGAAGCCAACGAGAGAAACATACAGAAAAGAAAGATTCTGTGCAAGGTCTCTTCACTATGGGTGGGCTTATACAGTAGGGAATGATTGGTGGTTTCCATTAGCACCCATCCTATAATCGTCAACAACAGATGGGAATAAAACCACCACCGAAGACGGAAGGTCAGCGTAGAAAAAATAGAAAAAAACAAAGGAAAATAGAAAAAATATACCCCTGCGTCAATTCCATACCGGGCATCATGTACAAGAATCAACAAGTTGATGGAAATAATCCCGATAGAAGTAGTCCAGATGTAAAAGCCCTTGTAGTGCAGGTACAGAGAGAAAATAAATATTCCTATGGTAACCAGACTCAGTAGACTCAGCCAGTATACCCCTAACAAGGTATCTGCTATAGCAGCCAGCAGGAATATAACTATACAGGCCAGTATATATTGATAGGTAATTACTGCCCGTAGTTGCCGGATATCCTGCTCATTTTTTTTAATAGAATAGCGAAAAATGTATTGTAAAAATGTATTGTTGTTTGATTCAGACATAATAAAGTAACTGGGAATAAGAATCCGATTATAAAACAGCATAAAAACATGAAAAATGTATGCTCTTATTAACTGAATTTACGCTGGGCATCAGAGCTGCCCAATAAACACTCGGTCATGACTGAACAAGCCATCCAGCATAGCCGATAGGCCTGTAGCGGTAGTTTGTCCAGTGGAAGATAACAAATAGTCGCCATAAAAGTCTAGGTCTGGTTTCATAAAGCAAGCTACCAAATTTTCTTTTACCTTTTCACAACTAGCGTAACTTCTAGTTTGAATGCATAAAAAAGTACAATACAATCGCTTGGAAAAAGACACTTGTGGGTCTATAAAAAACAAGCTGGCATTGGTCACTGGCAGTGATCTGAGAAAAAGCTGTTGAATCGGTTCCAAAAATCGGCTTGTCTATGAAGGTGAGCATCAAAGGCGGGCAAGCTGAAATCAAAAAATATATTTTTCAAAAACGAAAAGCTGCGAAATTGTACTTTTAAATGCAATCAACCTGCGTAACTTCAGTTAAGACTTCAGTCAAAGAAAAGAACAATATTTTTCATCTATAACTTTTCACTTGAAAGCCTATTCATGCCATTGATACATCCCCAATACGCTACAATCCTATGACATACAAAGAGTTTGGAAAAGTTCTGTTATTAGTCCTGCTTACCTAGGAGTAAACAGAAAAACCCCCAGCAAACTCCCTTCTAAACTGATACAACAGGGCTTGTTATTAAATTATCGTAAAAAATATGCCTTCTATTTTCATTTTCCTCTACATAGCCCTACATTTGCAGGCCTTAAACTTCTCTATATGCAAGAAACAACTGAGCCTGTACGTATTCCTTTACATGAATTACATATACAGGCAGGTGCCAAAATGGTGCCTTTTGCCGGATTCTGGATGCCTGTCCGCTACTCTTCTGATTTGGAAGAACATACCACGGTGCGGGACAGTGTGGGTATATTTGACGTTTCTCACATGGGGGAATTCCGGATTTCTGGCGAAAAAGCTTTGGATCTGCTTCAGAAAGTTACCTCAAACGATGTAGCCAAACTCTATGACGGCAAAGTACAGTATTCTTGCCTACCCAATGAGACAGGTGGCATTGTAGATGATCTGCTTGTGTACCGGATTCGTGAAAATGAATACTACCTGGTCGTCAATGCTTCCAATATTGAGAAAGACTGGAATTGGATTGCACAGCACAACACCGAAGGCGTAACCATGGAAAATGTCTCCAGCCAAACCTGCCTGTTTGCCATCCAAGGGCCCAAAGCCTTACCTGTGCTAAAACGACTGACAGACCTAGACGTAGCTTCGATGGACTACTATACGTTTCAGATAGGTACGGTTGCGGGCATTGACAACATACTGGTTTCAGCTACAGGCTATACAGGTGCCGGAGGGTTTGAGCTGTACGTCCCCAACGAACATGCCCTTACCATTTGGAATGCCGTGATAGAAGCAGGCGTATCGTTCGGAATCAAGCCTATCGGGTTGGGAGCCAGAGATACCTTGCGGTTAGAGATGGGCTATTGCCTGTATGGAAACGATATTGATGATACAACCTCTCCTATCGAAGCTGGTTTGGGCTGGATTACGAAGTTTAATAAGTCGTTTATCAACGCAGAAAACCTAAAAAAACAGAAAGACGCAGGTGTGTCCCGCAAGCTAGTAGGATTTGTGATGCAAGAACGAGCTATTGCCCGCGGTCACTACGAGATTCAGTCTCTGGAAGGCAACAAAATTGGAGAAGTTACGTCTGGCACCATTTCGCCTGTACTCGGTATAGGCATTGGCATGGGCTATGTACAAACCGAATTCAGCCAGCCCGATACAGAGATTATGATTTCGATCCGAAATAAATCATGTCCGGCCAAAATAGTCAAAACACCTTTTATCAAAACTTTCTAATTTACTTTTTGTACGCTGGTACACAGAACCCGACCTGATTCCATCATGAGAACGATTGACGTTTGTCTTACCCCTGAGTTATTACATTTATATAATCTGGAAAATAAAATTGCCGTTATTGTGGATGTATTCCGGGCCACGTCCTGTATGACAACTGCTTTTGCTCACGACATCCAAAAGATTATTCCAGTAGCCCAGATTGAGGAATGCAAGGCCCTGCAACAACAGGGCTATCTGGCAGCTGCCGAACGCAATGCCATGAAAGTAGATGGATTTGAACTGGACAATTCGCCATTTAGCTACATGAATCCCAGTCTGGCAGGCAAAACCTTGGCAATGACCACTACTAACGGTACCTTGGCTATTACCCAGTCCAAAACTGCTCGTCAGGTGATTATCGGATCGTTTCTGAACAAAAAAGCGGTGACTGATTACCTGCTTACCCAATCACATGATGTGTTGATCGTATGTGCTGGATGGAAAGGGAAGTATAACCTGGAAGATACCCTATTTGCCGGAGCCGTGGTTTGTGCCCTCAAAAACGACTATATTATTGAAGATGATTCAGCTCTAGCTGCCTGTATGATCTATGACTCGGCCAAATACAACATGATTAAGTTCATAGCCCATTCGTCGCACGTACGCCGTCTGGCTCGGCTGAACCTGAGTCGTGACATTGAATTCTGCCTCCGAGAAGATATTTATGATGTCATTCCAGTACTTGACAATGGTGCATTGGTGAAGCTGGTAACAGATTGATAGCCATTTTTCTTGTTGAATTATCCAAAAGTCTTGTCAGATGCATTTTTCGATAGATATATCTATCGAATTGGTACAGCTTCGAAGATGGCGAAACCATATAAAACAAAGGTAGGCTCTTGGATTGCCTACCTAAAACGCCTTCAAACCTGACTTACTGTGTTAGTTGGATACAATTCCCATTGAAGATGGCCTACGTCTACTTCAGCATTTCTCCTATTCAATCCTTCGTCAACTTCTCATTATTCCGATGCCGGTCAGTATCCCGCAGGGTTTTCTTTTCCATGTTTTTTTGCAAAGCTTCGGTCAAGTCTACTCCTGTCTGATTGGCTAGGCAAATGACCACAAACAGTACATCTGCCAGTTCATCAGCTAGGTTTTTGTCCCTATCCGAAGCCTTAAATGATTGTTCGCCATACTGCCGAGCAATGATCCGGGCTACTTCTCCTACTTCCTCAGTCAAAATAGCCATATTGGTCAATTCATTAAAATACCGAATTCCGGTAGTGTTAATCCAACTGTCTACCAGTTGTTGTGCTTCTTTCAGAGTCATATCCATGGATGTATAAAAATCGTTCCGCAAAATACGCCATAAAACAGGAAAAGTCTATCTACTATTTTCTTCTCTCTTGATTAATGGCCAATTGAAAAGCTTCATACGATCCTTAACCTGAAAAATCTTTTTAACTGCCAACTACTTGTTTAGGCAGGAATAAACTGGCATATTTTCCCAGTAGCACTGGGTTTACAAGCAATAAAATGTAAATTCCAGTACTATTTTTTATTTCAACATACATTATACTACCTTGCGTCTGGTTCAATCTAGGCCTCTTGGATTCTATGTATAGCTTCTAGCAAAGTATCTAGATTGAATAGTATATGTTTGTATCTCTCAATTCTGGGAAGGTGTTTATGTTATGGCATACAAACCTAGATAGGTTTAGGTCAGTCTAATATTATTCGTCTTTCTAGTCAATGCTTCAACCTAATGAAATACCCTTTTGTACTAATTCTGCTAGTTGCCACGTGTGTGTGGTGTTCTAAAACCTATAGCCAAAAGCCCCGCCAGCCTAACATCGTTTTTATATTTTCTGACGATCTGAGCTTTCGAGATCTCCATGCCTATGGGCAGTCCGCATTTACGACTCCTAATCTAGATGCACTGGCGGCAGTATCTACCCGCTTTACACAGGCTTATGCTCCCGCTCCCGAATGTGCCCCCTCTCGTGCATGTATGCTCACTGGCGTGCAGGTTGGCCGCAGCCCCATCCGCATCAACTCCAGTGCACGTGGGTTTGAGTACCTTTCTGATACCTGTTATACCTTTGCCCATATGTTGCAAAAAGCTGGTTATGTGACAGGAGTAATTGGGAAGTGGGGACTAGGGAATAAGGGTACTGCAGGCTTTGCCCTCAATCAAGGATTTGACTATCAGTTTGGCTACCAGTCACATTACGAAGCTCACTCGTATTTTCCTTGGAAACTCTATGAAAACGGTGTGGATATTCCCTACAAAGGAAATCAGTCTTTTGATATGACCTTTCTGTATGACAAAAAAGATGAACATGCCCCCAATGACTCTGTCTATGAAGCCATGTATACAGCCACTGGTCAACTGATACGCCCTCATCCAGCGAACCGTGTCTATGCTCCTGATGTTATGGATCAGAAAGCTCTTGCGTTTATTGAAAAGCATCGAAAACATCCATTTTTCCTCTATTTTACAACTAATTTACCCCACGGTCCTACTATTGTAGATGACATGCGGCAATTGTCTAGCCGAAAAGATATGCATATTCACTCGCGCGAATGGGGAGCAATGGTACAACGGCTTGATATGTCGGTCGGAAAGTTGATAGAGAAACTCAAAAAAGAAGGATTGTATGAAAATACACTGATTATCTTTGCTTCTGACAACGGCTATGCCATGCACCACCCCACCAATGACCCAAATGGCAAAACCATCTGGCCTGATGATCCTTACCTACACAACAAAGGTCCGTTTTATGGCGGAAAGTTTACAGTACGGGAAGCAGGCATGCGAATCCCTTTCTTTATCCACTATCCAGGTCAAAGCCAGCCTAAAGCTGTAGCCCAGCCGGTGTGGTTAGTAGACCTGTTTCCAACATTTGCAGACATTGCAGCCCAGAAAGTGACACGTAAGCTAGATGGCTATAGCCTACTCCCTCTGCTACAGGGAAAAGCCAGCACAATACCCTATGAACGCAGTTTTTATTTCTTCAAAAATAATGAACAAGCCGTTCGCAAAGGTGCTTGGTATGGGTTTCGGACACATCCCTCAGAACCCCTACAACTGTATCTATTAGACGAAGACCAAACCTGTAGCTACAATCTGGCTTCTACGTACCCGTCGGTTGTGAAAGACTTGGAAACCATACTACGCACCTCACATGTACCACATCCGTGGTATTGGAATCCGGGAGAAACCCAGCAGAATTTTGAGGAAAAACGAAAAAAAGCGGCTGCTAGCGGCCAAAAATTGGACGAATACCGCCCCAATGGTATGACCCGCATGCCTTGGGAAAAATAAGCTCTGTTTTTCAGAATGCGACACAGGTGATCCATGCACGAACACTGATGCCTGTTGTATACATTTCAAGCCAGCCTCCAAATTCTTGGAGGCTGGCGTTTTACTAACCTCTCCCTCTACCTAGTAAATCTATCAAGCCCTATTTGCTCCTCCACACAAATCCATCCTCCACCTACTATCTGTTCTACAATAACTCCATACAATAGTTTTTTACCTTACCAACTATAGATCCAAGACACCAATTTTCCGCTTTCAGCACCGCTGCTGTGGCTGTCAGCGGTCTATCCAAGGCACCGATTTTCCTTATACTATTCTTCTCTTTTGGAAAACATATCTCTTCCCTGTGTAAATTACAATCACCTATATGTAATTTCCACTCTTTTTTTTCATTTTTTTCCCATTCCACTCCTTAAAACGATGGACAAAGGTATGGTTCGATACATTGCTTAAACCCTATTTAGACTTATTTACCCCATTCCCCCCTTCTTTTCAGACAGATCATTCCTCACTTTTTACTTTCCATAATCAATTTGTATACACCTTTCACGTATTGCATTTATACAATATAAAACTTACTTTTATAAAGTTTAAAAATTAAAAAACACAAAAAAAGAATACTTATACAGAATAAAATACCATTTAAGCTTTCATTATTTTATAACCTATATCCTTTATAAATCTGGTATGAAAAAAATTATAAGTATATGGCTATTGGCCATGTTGGCATTTCCTGTATATGCGCAACTTACTACCTTTGACTGGCCTACGAATGCTGGGCAAGCCATGGTTTCGGACAAATACGATGTGTATGTCAAACTCAATAATGGAACTGAACAGAAACTCGAAGTACTGATGTCTGAAGCAATTCATGAAGGCGATTTTCAAAGCCTTGAACTCAAAGACCGCACATTTTCGTTTGTCAACCTAGATTATACTCCTGTTACCTCAGGTGCAGGCCTTACTTTTCGGGTGGTTAAGAAATTCGGTGGGGAAGCTTCTAGTGCGACAGTTTCGCCAAAAAGCTACAACATTGCTCCTACCTTAGCTAGTACAGGCAAACAAATGACCTTTACCCTAAACCGCACCAACAGTTATATATCTATTCACTTTGAAGGAGCAGATAATGAAACCGCAAAGCAAAAGTGGATTAAACACATGTTGTGTATCTTCATTGATAAAAAAGAAACTGATAAACCGAGTAAAACAGGGTCTGGGGTAGTGGTATATACTCCTACAGTACAAGCAACCACCCTTCAAAATGCCTCTATCATTTATTTTCCAAAAGGGTATCATAACCTACGAAACTATGCCAATAGTGGCATCATCAGTTCGGACGGTGTGCTTACACTCCAGAACAATCAGGCTATTTACATGGAAGGTGGGGCATATATCGAAGGTCTCATAAACCGACAAGCCTTTGGGAATACCAACCAGAAAATCTATGGACGGGGCATTTTGACCGGACGAAAATATGACTGGTATAACAAACCAGGCTATACAGGCCCTCGATGGGAACAGTTGGTGAAGTTAGGCAATACAAATGTGACAATAGAAGGTGTGACGATGCTTGAATCACCGAGCCATGGCATTGTCTGCGGAACAGCCACTGTCAATAATCTTAAAATTATTGGCTGGCATGCCAATAATGATTGTCTACGAGTGGGTGAGGGTTCAGAGGTTGCCAACAGCTTTCTTCGGGCAGTAGACGATCATTTCTATAATTTTAATATCTGGGTACATGACTGTGTGCTGTGGGCTAGGTTGTCCAAAAGAGATAAAAAAAGTTCTTGCATATTTGTAGTCTCTAAACAAACAAATCATGCAAGAACTAAAGTCTATAAAAGACTCTTCGCCCAAGATAGCAAAATTAAAGATTACTCTCA
>JACCDR012414477.1_pt1 | contig 18355 bp, 14 predicted proteins | sample 7446431 | NCBI WGS metagenome assembly JACCDR01 (sample SAMN15323443, study PRJNA562643) | freshwater metagenome | isolation source: river surface water | place: USA:Blue River Watershed | collected 2017-08-17
CCCTGCGGCCGCTTCTTGCGATGCAGCCTCGACTTCCAGGTCGCGCAGGACCACTTCACGCAGGTGAGCCTTCGCTTCGAGGTCGTCGACTGCAAAGCGATCTGCATGTTCGTCTTTCATCCGGTCGATACGGTAGTCGTACTCGTCGGCCGGCGTGAGCATTTTGGCGATGAACGCCAAGCATTCGATGAGCATGAAGAGTGCGTAGAGCCAATGTGGCATGGAGTTCTCTTTTGCCACCTGGTCAAGCGCCGCGTCACGGTCACTGAAGCCGTAGTCACGCGAGGTGATTTGCTTTTTGATCTTCGCGAACTCTTCTTCGGCGTTCCGCAGATCAGCAGCTTGCACACCTTCAACCTTGGCCTTCTCGAAGAGAGCCTCCTCCTTGCGGAGGTTGGCCTCTTCTGCGACCAAAGCCTTGCGCTTCTCTCGTGCAGCGGCGCCCTCACCCTTCTTGCCAGAGCCGGCAATTCCGTCGATCTCGTCGGTCAGTGCCTTCGTCTTGTCACGAAGCTGTGCGAGAGCGTCGTCGATGCGGACACGTTCAGTCTGCATCCAGTCGTTGTACGCGGTGCGTACCTTGCGCAAGTCGGCATCTGCCGCCTTGAGCGATTGGTTGGCTTGCTTCTCGAGCTGCGCGTTGATCTCCTTGTCAAAGACGTAGAGATTGACGAACTTGCTGTTGAAGTGGGCCATGACGACCACGATCGCAAGTCGCATGATGAGAAGGATGGCTTTCTTCCACCATCCACCGTTCGTGCCGTTCATCAGTTTCATTAGGTAGCGGTCGATGGTGAACATCAACCAGAACCAGACGAAACCAACGCCGGCACCAATAGCGGCCGACTTGAACACGAGCGACCAGGCGAGGCCTGCCAGCATCGCAGACACGGCGACCGTGACCAACAGCACACATCCGGATGCAGAACGGTTCTCTTGAACCGTCTCGTGGCATCGTTTTAGCATGCTGATGGCTGAGCCACCGCACCACGCGAAGAAAGCGTGGACCCCTTTGATTTTGTGAGGATCTGGGGCAACTTCACCCCGAACTTCGTCCATACGAATCGTGCTCATTTTCGACCCCTCGAGTTGAGCGATTTGACAAGTCGGTGCCTTTCGACACTCAACACCTGCATAAAGTATATCATAAATATAGCAGATTGTCAATAGCTCTAATTGATGTAATACCCGGTCAATGTCATAGTAATTTCGAACCCAGATCAACTGAAACCATGGCTCGTAGGTTGCGTTTCAGTAAATTCTCTAATCTTCAGCAAAGGAGGCGCCACTGCGACACTCGCATTTGATTGATGCTTAGTATTTCTAGGGTGATTGCATGCTATATGCTCCGCCAAAGCTAGGACCTGACAGAGGCGAGGTTTCTGTGGTTTTTGATGCGTGATGGTTTGCGGTCGCGGCGCACCCTTTGGGTGCGCCGCGACGTACCACTACTTAGTACTTAAAACCTGGTACTGTATAATCTATTCATGTTTTTAAGACTTATTCTCCTATCTTTTATCTTTTGTCTTGTGTCGTCGCAAAGTGCCGCAGCTTTTTCTACTGCTGGGTGGCTTCCATATTGGAAAAAGGAAACTGGTATTCCAGAAACCATCAAGAATATAGATGCATTTTCAGAAATCAGTCCATTTGCTTACTCGGTAACTTCAAGCGGGACTCTTAAGAATGACATGAAGATTGAAGGCGACGACTGGCAACAACTCTTTACTCTTACAAAGAAGAAGGGAGTTAAGGTGTATCCTTCTATTCTTTGGACCAACCGTGATCAAATGGAGATCACGCTTAACGATAAAAAGAAACGCGCCGCACATATAAAAGCGATCGTGGCGGAGGTGAATGCTCAGAAGTTTGACGGCATTGATATTGACTACGAAGGTAAAAGTGCTGAAACAAGGGAGGGCTTCTCACGTTTTCTAGAAGAGCTTGGCAAGGAACTTAAGAAGACAAAGAAGTCCCTTGTCTGCACTATCGAAGCACGAACACCTATTGACTCTCGTTATGCGACGATAACCCAAGAGTTACTTAAAGAGATTGAGTATTCTAATGATTACAAAGCGATAGGTAAGGCCTGTGATCAAGTACGCATCATGGCGTATGATCAGTTAGGTGGTGATGTAGCGCTCGCACGTTCAAATAGTAATCAGCTCTATCGACCGGTTTCAGATATTACTTGGGTAAAGAAGGTGCTTACACTCGCACTTCGCGACATTCCAAAGAGTAAGCTTGTGGTCGGAGTGGCGACGTATGGGTACAAGTACGAAGTTGCAACAAAGGGTGACGGTTCGTTGTCCTACAAAAGAATCGGCGTGATGAACTATCAGTATGCGGAAGAGTTACGCAAGGCTCTTGGTGTAGAGGCTGTAAGAAATAGTGCCGGAGAGCTAAGCTACTCATATGCAAGTAGTACTGACGCAGGAAATAAAGATGGCGTCGTGAGACAGTATCTTGTCTGGTATTCAGATGGTGAAGCTATCGCTGATAAAATACGCATCGCAAAGCTTTACGGCATGAGAGGGGTTGCTGTCTTTCGGATAGATGGCGCACAGGATCAGAAACTTTTTACTGTTTTGAGGCAAGCTAAGGCAAAATAGAGAACGTCTTGCATGTCTTTATCTCATCAACACAAGTAACATTAGGTAAGCTGTTAGAATGGTGTGATGGAATACGAAATTCGTACTGAGCGCTATGCGGGTCCGTACACAAAACTTCTTGAATTGCTTGAAGAACGTAAGCTTTCAATTACAGAGCTTTCACTAGGACAGATTGCCCAAGATTATACTGACTACGTAAAAGGGTTGCCTGAGAAGAATCTACACGACATGACGCAGTTCGTCGTTGTTGCTGCAACGCTCATGCTTATCAAGGTCAAGTCACTACTTCCAGGTATTTCATATACAGAAGATGAAGAAAAGCAGGTACATGACCTTGAACAGAAATTGACGTTTCTTGCATATTTGCGAGAAAAAGAAACCGCACTTTCAACGCTTTGGGAAAATGCATTGCTCCACTTCGGAAAGCGACAGCTAAAAGAGCAGATTATTTTTACGCCAAGCAAGAAATGTGAAGTAGCATCTCTTCATGCTGTTGCAGTGCTCATGCTTGTACTCATTAAAAAGGAAGAGCACATTAAGGATATTTCAGTGAAGCAAACAGTAAGTATCGAGCATATTATTTCTTCAATGCTTGAGAGGGTTACTAAAGAGATTTCACTTACTGAATTTGCTCGAGGTGTGAAGACAAATGGAGAGACTGCATCACTTATCGTGAGTTTTCTCGCGCTCCTTGAACTGCTACGCCTTGGGCGGCTTGATGCACGGCAGGATGATGATGGCGCTATTATTATGAGTCCGCTTAGCGTAAGCAATGTGGTACACTCTTAAACAATTTGCTTTATGATGAATTTAGTTGCTACGCTCTTCGTGCTAGGTGAAGCCTTGTCTAAAGATGCACTAAAGAAACGACTCCACGTTGACGACGCTCAATTAAAAGCGATGGTTGCTTCCTCACGAGAAGCTCTTATGCCGTGCGGTCTTACGATAGTGGAAGATGCGAATACTCTAAGGCTAAGTACCTCACCACAAGTTGCTGAACTCGTAAGTGATATCGCAAAAACTGAGCTTGAAGGGGAGTTGACTCCAGCCGCACTTCAGACACTTACTCTTGTCGCGTATATGGGTGGAGTAAGGAGAGACGATATCTCAAAAGCAAGAGGTGTGCAGTCTAATCAGTCCCTTAAACAGCTCGCATTAAGGGGTCTTATTGAGAAAGATAAGAATGACCACTTCCACTTGACACAAGCAGCACTTGCCCATCTTGGGGTACAGTCTGTAATCGAGCTTCCGGAATATGATGACATACGTTCAAAACTTCTTGAATCAATTACGAAAGAGGCTTAGAGTGACTTGGAGGCGGTCGCACAAGTTTCTTGGCTTTCCTGGCGCCACCTTTTCGCTTCTTTTTGGCTGTGTCGTGTGTGCCTTTCTCGTGCTTCGCTTCGTGCAGCTTTCTCACTCTCACGAAGAGAAGCAAACGTTACTTGTAAGAGAGGAGGCAAGGCAGAAGCTGCTTGAGCAGCTCTCACAGATTTCTATAGAGGGCACTTCATATGCAATTTATGATATGCGGACGTCAAAGATTGTTGGACACAAGCATGGTTATCAAATGTTTCCGCTCGCGTCTCTTACAAAGCTCGCGACTGCGCTAGTCGCAAGTAGAGCTATTGCGCCTGATACTCAAATTATTATTCCAACTGAGTCCAATCTTGATTTTGGTCTACGTGCAGGTGACGTGTGGCGACGAGATGACCTCATCAAGTACATGCTTATCTTTTCTTCAAACGATGTAGCCGATCTTTTGGCGAAGGTGGCTGGCGAGGAAAAGTTTCTCAGGTCTATGAATGCACTTGCTGCTGAAGTGGGTGAGCCACTTTTATTCATTAACGCATCAGGGTTAGATGAAGGAAGTGCAACTGGCGGAACTGGGAGCGCTGCCGCAGCGGCGAAGCTTACGGCACTTCTTTACAAAGAGTCGCCAGGAACTCTTGAGCGTACGTCTCATGAGCGAGCAACGTTTAGCGTGCTTCGTAATGGAAAGTCATTTGAAATTAAAGGGGTGCCGAACACAAATCAGCTTCTACGAGAGTACCGTGGAGTGATTGGGTCGAAGACTGGCTTTACTGATCTTGCGGGCGGCAATTTAAGTATGGTCTTTGATATAGGAGCGGGGAGGCTTTTTACCGTCACTGTTTTAGGCTCTTCAAGGGATGGTCGTTTTACTGATGTGCTCACTATTCTTAATGATTTACAGACTTCACTCTCCACACTTCAACAAGGCATGAAAATTTGATAAAATAAGGAGATGTTGCTTCTTAGTATCACGAAAGTACTCCTACCAGCACTTTGTAGCTTTCTAGTTGGAATACTTGTTGCTCCATACCTCATTCGTGTGCTTACGCGGTATCGACTTTGGAAAAAGAAAAGTGTCGAGAAGACCTTTGATGGAAAAGAGGCGACAATTTCAGCAAAGCTTCACAACGATGAGCAAAAGCAGACTCCGCGCCTTGGAGGTGCTGTTATTTGGTTCTCAGTCTTTGCTACCGCGCTTTTGCTCTGGGTGGTTGCAAAGGTGCATCCCACAGAGTCTACGCTTAAGTTTGATTTCATCTCCCGTAGCCAGACATGGCTGCCTCTTGCGGCGATGCTCGTTGGAGCAATTGTCGGCATGATTGATGATCTTCTTGTTGTTGAGGCGTTTAAAGGGAAGACGGGGACGTATGTCGGGGGAGGGCTTTCATTTAAGGCACGTCTTGCAACAGTCGCTCTAATGGGACTTTTTGCGGGGAGTTGGTTTTATGACAAGCTTGGCATTAGTGATGTTTTTGTACCCCTTTACGGAAGTCTTGAACTCGGTGTCTGGTACATTGTCTTTTTCACTGTTGCGACGGTCGCTATCTTTTCATCAAGCGTGATCGATGGAGTAGATGGGCTTTCTGGAGGAGTTTTTGCGAGTATTTTTGCAGCGCTTGGTCTTGTCACTTTTCTTCATGGCCAGATTGATATTGCAACACTTTGCTTTGTTATTGTTGGCGCGCTCATAGCATTCCTTTGGCACAATGTCCCGCCTGCTCGCTTCTATATGTCTGAAACAGGAACACTGGCTCTCGTGCTTGCGCTTTCAATTATAAGTTTTATGGCAGATGTGATCCTCTATTTACCACTTATCGCACTTCCTCTTGTCGCGACGTCACTCTCGGTTATCTTACAGCTCTTTTGGAAGAAGTATTTTGGAAGAAAACTGTTTCTGGTCGCGCCACTCCATCATCATTTTGAGGCAAAAGGGTGGTCAAGAGCCACAATCACAATGCGTTACTGGATTGTCTCGTGGATGAGCGCAATACTTGGTGTGGTGGCTGTACTCCTCACATATGCTCTTTAGACTTAAAGTCGACAGCGTCCTCTTTCTTGCGTGTCTCCTCCTTTTCATTTTTGGTCTTTTTATCTTTGGATCAGCAGCACTTGGTGTTCTTTCGGTAAGTGAAGCAAAATTTTTCGCTGTAGTTAAGGGTCAATATTTATTCGCGCTTACATTTGGAATTCTTGCTTTTTCAATTGGAGTACTTCTTCCACCACTACTTTATAAGCGTTATGCTGTACCGCTTTTTGTGGCTACACTCATTGTCACATGTCTTGTTTTTGTTCCTCAGCTAGCCATGTATCATGGCGGTGCTCATCGGTGGATCGACTTTGGCCTCTTTACCTTACAGCCAAGTGAATTAGTCAAATTTAGTGCTGTCGTGTTCGTGGCTGCATGGTGTGCGAGATTTGGTGGGGTATTTAACAGAATAAGCTTTGGGTTATTTGGGTTTCTTGTGCCGCTTGGAATAGTGGCTGCCATTATTCTCACTCAACCAGACTTCGGTACTTTTTTGGTTATTGCTGTCGCTAGCTTTGTTGTCTACTTCGTTGGTGGGGCAAAAATGAAACATGTTGGCATAATTATCTCACTCGGAGTCCTTGCTTTTTTCTTGCTCATTGCGGCACGACCTTACATGCTTGAAAGAGTGAAGACTTTTCTTTCCCCCGCGCATGACCCAACTGGCTCATCGTGGCAGCTTACACAATCACTCATCAGTTTAGGTTCTGGAGGGATTTTTGGGAAAGGGTATGGGCAAAGTGTACAAAAGTTTTCATTCCTTCCCGAACCAATTGGTGACTCAGTTTTTGCTGTGCTAGGAGAGGAGCTTGGGTTTATTGGAACAACTGGTCTTGTCCTCCTTTTCCTTTTCATTCTACTCCGTGGACTATGGGTCGCACTTATGGTCGATGATGTTTTCTTAAAGCTTGTTGCGGTCGGCATCGTCGCATCACTCTTTACACAAGCATTTCTTAACATCGGCTCTATGCTGCGTATTTTTCCACTCACTGGACTTCCGCTTCCGCTCGTGTCCCATGGAGGCACTGCACTTACTATAACTCTTTTTCAACTTGGTGTATTATTAAGTATCTCTCGTCATCGTCGAGTGTAGCTTCTTATGAGATTTGTTTTTACAGGTGCAGGCGGCGGACATTTTTACCCACTTATTGCTGTTGCTGAAGCGGTGCGCGCTGAGGTGTTCATAAGGAAAATTGAGGATCCAGAGTTTTATTTTTTGTCTGATGCTCCGTATGATGAAGGAGCGCTTCAAGCCGTGAGGATGACATACATTCATATTCCAGCCGGGAAAAGAAGGCTCTACGGAGGTTTCCAAAATAGTATCGACATGTTCAAAACAGTCGGGGGGATTTTTGTCTCAATAGTAAGACTCTTCCAGCTTTATCCTGATGTTGTGTTTGCAAAAGGTGGATACGCAAGTTTTCCTGTGCTCTGCGCCGCAAGACTTCTTGGAATACCCGTTATTGTCCATGAGAGTGACACTGTCGCAGGACGTGTGACGCAGTGGGCGGGTAAGTTTGCAGACAGAGTCGCTCTTTCACAGGGTGAGGCGAGTGGCTACTTTACAAAAGCTAAACAGGTTGCTCTCACAGGACAACCAATCAGAATGAAGTATATGCCTCCGCTCCATTATGAAAGGGTGACCGACGAGAAGGAGCGACAAACACTTCTTGTTATTGGTGGCTCTCAAGGAAGTGATAGGATAAATCAGGTTGTAATCGCTGCACTTCCTGAGCTCATCAAACATTTCGATATTGTTCATCAAACAGGTTTAGATCATGAGGTTGGGGTGCGCGCTTTAGCGGAAGCTGCGCTTAAGGATGACCCACTTAAAGATCGTTACTACGCAAAAGGCTTCATTGATCTTTCTCTCTACTACCCCAAAATCGATATCGCACTCTCGCGCGCTGGATCTACTGTTCTTTTCGAGCTTGCCATGTGGCAAATTCCTTCTGTCGTGGTACCACTTCCGCGCGATATAAGTAGGGACCAGACAAGTAATGCTTATGCATTCGCTAAGAAGGGCACGTGTATTGTGCTTGAAGAGACAAATCTAAATCCGACCTTGCTAGGAGCTGAGCTTCTCTCGGTGGTTAAAGACCATAAACGATATGTTAGTATGAGTAAAGCTGGCAGCTCAGTTGTTCAATCACGTGATGCCGCGCTCATAATTGGCCGCGAAATGCTCGCCATTGCTAGAACACACACATGATAGACGGAAAAAAAGTAGTAACAAGAATGGCCCCTAGCCCAACAGGGCTTTTTCATCTCGGGACATATCGTACCGCCGTTTTTGCATATTTATACGCCAAGCATTATGGAGGAGAGTTTATTCTCCGCATAGAAGATACTGACAAGGAACGTAGTAAAAAAGAATACGAAGACAATATTTTTGAAAGTCTTACTTGGCTTGGTCTTATGCACGACCGTTTCTATAGGCAGAGTGAGAACGTTGACTCTCACGAGCGCGCACTAAAAAAGCTTATTGAAAACGGTTCTGCATATGTTTCAAGAGAAGCAAGTCAAGACAGTGGAGAAGAGAGAGACTTTATTCGATTCAGGAATCCCAATCGAACTGTCGTTTTTGATGATATGATTCGAGGACGAATTGAAACAGATACGACTGATTTAGGCGACTTTGTAATTGCAAAATCTTTTAACGAACCTCTCTTTCACTTGGCTGTGGTTGTTGATGATCACGAAGAGGGGGTTACACACATTATCCGCGGCGAAGAGCATATCCCAAATACACCAAGACAGATTCTTATACGAGAAGCTCTCGGTTATGAAGCGCCGATCTACGCTCACTTACCGCTTGTGCTTGATGAGAATCGTAAGAAGCTCTCTAAGCGTAAAGGAGCGGAGCCGGTCACCTATTTTAAGAATGAGGGTTACTTGCCTAGCGCTATTTTAAACTTCATAGCTTTTATCGGGTGGAATCCTGGAGGGGAAAGGGAGATCTACTCCCTCTCAGAGCTTGTCGATATATTTGATATTTCGAAAGTCCAAAAAGGCGGCGCGGTTCTTCGAAAAGAAAAGCTCGACTGGTTTAATAAAGAGCATATTAAGCTGCAAGGATTTGAGGAGCAAATGAGGATGATTGGGCTTTCTTTTGATGAGTATGGTCCACTGAAAGATAAATTATTGCCGCTTATTATTGAGAGGATTACTCATTATGGTGAAGTTGCTCGAGTAGAACCAGAGTTTCGTTTTCTTATTGAGATGCCACGCCATGAAAGTGGTCTTCTTGTTTGGAAGGGAGAGACTAAAGAGTCAACAGTCAACTCGCTCAGGAAACTGTCAGCGCTTCTTGAGTCATACAATCCTACTGCACATGGTGATCCAAGAGCGTATCTTTTTCCATATTCTGACCCTAGTAATCGTGGAGCGATGCTGTGGCCACTTCGTGTTGCGCTTTCAGGAAAAGAGAAGTCACTTGATCCGTTCACTATCATTAATTTGCTTGGCAAAGATGAGAGCCTAAGGAGAATAAAGGCCGCCATCGAAAACTTAACTGCGCATGGAGAATGAAAAGATTTTTCGTTCTTTTTAGCATGATTTTATTTTTTGTCGGATCAACTTTTGTGACGACAGCTCTCACTGAAAAAGAGCTTAGGGATACTATTTCAAGTGTCAACAAGCAACTCGAACAAATCGAAAAAGAAATCAAGGATTACAACACTAAAATTAACGCGACTCAAGGCGAAGCGCTCTCACTTAAGGCTGCTATTAAGAAACTTGAATCACAAAGGACAGCCTTACTTAAGCAAATAGACATGACCGAACTTCAGTTGCGCAGAGCAACAAGCGATCTTCTGCTTACGGAGGTTGACATTGCAAGCACAACTAGGAGGTTGATAACACAAGAAAAGGGGATGCACGAAATTCTTAGAGAACTTGAAAGATCGAGCAATCTTCCCCCGCCTTTTGTTCAGAGCTTTACATCGAGTGCAACATTTTCAGACGCGCTTACTACATCTACAAGTTTAGATGAACTAAGACGATCAGTTGCTATAAGAATGAGAGAGCTTTCATCGACAAGACTTGATCTAGAAGACGAGAAAGAGAATCAAGAAATAAAAAAGAGGAATCTCGCAGAATTGAAGTCTACTCTGTCTTCACAAAAAGAGGTCGTTGATGCAAATTCGAAAGAGAAGAGCACTCTTTTAGAGATCACAAAGAACAAAGAGAGTGAATATCAGCGACTCGTGAGAGAAAGAAGAGAGAAGAAGAAAGAACTAGAGAAGGAACTTGGAGACTTTGAGGCAAAACTAAAAGTCATTGTTGATGCTTCAAAACTTCCAAAGTTTGGAAGTGGTGTGTTGTCATGGCCATTAAAAAAGGTAACGATCACTCAGACTTTTGGTACGACACCGTTTGCAAGCCAAAACCCTCAAGTCTATAACGGGAGTGGTCATAATGGTATTGATTTAGCGGCTCCTGTAGGAACTCAACTTTTTTCAGCGCTTCGTGGTACTGTCGTGGGTGTAGGAAATACTGATACTGCATGTTCTGGCGCTTCATATGGAAAGTGGGTTCTTATTCGTCATCAGAATGGTTTGACTACTCTTTATGCTCATCTTTCAACTATTTCTGTGACCGCAGGGCAGTCCGTCGAAGGTGGTGAGCGTATTGGCCTTACGGGTAATACAGGTTACTCGACAGGTCCTCATCTTCATTTTGCCGTGTTTGCTTCTGATGCGGTACGCGTGACTGGGCCTACTGAGTATCGCTCTAGATCTTGCGGTAGCTACATGGTATTGCCTGTCTCTCCTCGAAATGGTTATCTAAACCCACTTTCTTACTTGTGATCTTGTCACTACGATAAGAGGGGAGGTATACTTATTTGTATGATTGAGCTTAGTATCCCGTTGTTTCTCGTACTCCTTTTTATCGCTTTTATTGTCGGGCTTATTATTGGAGTTCAAATAGTCCTTGGAATCTCATTTAAAAAGTAGCATGTACGCTGGCTGTGGATAAGTTAAGCTGCTAAGTATTGCTTAGTGAACGATCGTTTACTATACTGCTTACACATGCAACACAAGGCGGGCGATGTCGATATTCTGTATTCGTATTACAAGGCGTATAAACGAATGCCTTCATATCAAGAAGCGGCCGATCTCTTTGGGTTTTCATCCAAGAACGCCGCGTATAAGCATATTAAGTCCCTTATCGACCAAGGTTACTTGCATAAAGACAGCAAAGGAAAGCTGCTTCCTGATGAAGCTCGCTTCAGTTCAGTTATAAAAGGACGACAAGTTGCAATACTTGGCGTCGTCGAAGCGGGGTTTGGTATGCATAGCGAACAAGAAGAGCTCGACCGAACAACGCTTGACGAGTGGATGCTTGCAGGAAAATCATTACCGTTTATGTTGCGTGTTACAGGTGATTCGATGAAAGACGCTGGAATTCTCCATGACGACATGCTGCTGGTTATTAAAACCCACAAGGCTAATGTTGGTGATATTGTGATTGCTGAAATTGACGGCTTGTGGACTGTTAAATATCTTGCAATTGATAAGAGTGGGTCGTATTTTCTCAAACCAGCGAATAAGGATTATAAAGATTTACATCCAGAGAGTGGGCTCCGAGTGACCGCTAAGGTTATCGGGGTAGCCAGACGATATGAATAGTAAAAAGAGCACAGACATTGTTCATGTTGATGGAGATGCATTCTTCGTGGCGTGCGAAGTCGCAAGATTGCCGCATCTGCGTGGGCGACCCGTTGTTGTTGGTGAAGAACGAGGTATTGTGTCAGCTCTTTCGTATGAAGCGAAAGCGCTCGGTATTGTGCGAGGCATGCCAATTTTTCAATTAGCAGACCATTTTCCGGACGTTGTCATACTGCCGTCTCATTTTGATCTTTACACACGATACGCTAATTATTTATATGAAATTTTGGAAACTAAATGCGCTCGAGTGGAGCGGTATAGTATTGATGAGTGTTTCGCTGAGATGGCCCACTTTGAAAGTCGTAATGAAGGATTATATTGGTTACAAGGTGTACAAAATGAGCTCCTTGAAAAGCTCGATGTGTCGTACTCACTTGGCATAGCTTCAACTAAAACACTTGCTAAGATTGCATCAAAACGACATAAACCAAAAGGTGTTTTTGTTATAGATGAGGCAAATAGACAAAGAGTGTTGAAAGGGACGCCGATTGAATCGGTGTGGGGTATTGGTAAAGCTGGAGTGGCGCAGTTAGGGCGATTCGGCGCTAAAACAGCGCTTGATGCTGTTGAGTTTATGGAAATGGACAAGAGTAGCCAGTTACCTTTAACTCTTTCTAGAACCATTAGCGAACTTAATGGTTGTCGTCATTTTATGGTTACTGAAACCAACCCACACCAGAAGTCGCTTCAAGTTACTCGTTCATTTCTAGCGACAAGTAGTGACGTTAAAATAATGAGTGAGCTCATGTGGAACCTTGAACAAGTCATTTCTTCACTCCACGAGCAAGAGCTCTACACGAACGTAGTAACTTGTTACCTTAAAGAGTCTCGACGTGGTGGCCTTAACCAGATTCACCAAGTGACAGTACATCTTTCTTGCAAGATGAACGCATATGAACACATTGTAAAAGAGGTTGTCCCAAAAGTTGAAGAGCTCTGCGTTGCTCTTAAGAAGAGGAATATTCTTTGTAAAACAACAGGGGTTATTGCATATTGTCTTACCACACGCCAGGAAGTCCAAAATGACTTATTTATGTGGCAAGAAGATGAGTTTGGTTACGACACTAAAGAAGAGACCGCTATTCATGCACTTAGAAGAAAGTTTGGCTCACATAGTATTGTAAGAGCGGTTAGTCTTCTGGCTGCAAAGACAAGACATGAAGACTCACAGAGAAGAGATCGTCGAAGTTCATACCTCACAGGGCTTCCATATCCGTATATGGGTGATGCTGCGTAAGAAAGTAATTTTCAGCTCTACACAGCGTCGGCTATCTTGTTAGGCACCTTTATAGTCGTAAAAGATATATTGTGCGACATTAAGTATACCGAGCGTTGAGTCTATATAATCTGTCAGTCTCTATGCATTCAACTCTGAATATGCACCCTACTTAGAGCTTGGAGACCTCCATCCCTCTCATAAACTATGTAAAGCCAGCTTAGGTCCTATCTATGACGTTTCGACACAGTTACGCTACGTTATATAAACCCGTACACCTTGTTGCTTGTCATGAGTCTAGCTCTGGCACGCTACGCCCATACTTGATTCCTAAAGGTGTCTAGTTCAGGGTTGTTTCTACAAGATGCTGGGATATGGCTCAGCCTGTATAGACCCTTCCTTGTGGGTTGGGTGCAAAAAAGTAGAACCCTCTTGTCTTAATAATCTTAACGTGTTAAGATACACGAGGTCTATGCGAGTAAGTTCCGTTAGAAAAAAAAGCGAAGCTGCTAGAACTGACAAGGATGAACCTAAGATGTGTGACATGGGTCAGATGTCTAAGCCATATCTTGCGATGTGCCACTTCCACGAGGTTTACTCACAGGCAGTGAAGCGACTCGATGTTGTTCTTCAGGAAAAGACCCCCCTTACCTTTTCACAGTATTTACTCTTAACGAAGGTTAAGTATTGCGAAAAGGACAGCTCTCAAGGAGATCTGGCTCGTGAACTACAGATCACAGAAGCGGCGGTCAGTAGGCATATGCGCTCGCTCCTTAAGAGCGGATTTCTTGAGCGTGGTCACACCGAAAAGAATCGCCGACGTACAATTCTTTCCCTCACGAAGAAAGGATTATCGACGCTTATAGAAACCGATACCATTGTAGAGGCTTACATAAAAAAACTCTTTTCCCCCCTTACTGTAAAAGAACTAACTTCTCTTACAGACATACTTGCTCGCTTAAAAAATTATTTACACATAGCATGAAAACTTTTCTCCCTACACTAGCATCTTTCTGTAAAAAGACTCTTGACCGCCTTCGCGGACTCTTTATGAGACTTTCGACTCGTATGAAGGTGGTTACTACTCTTATTTTTGTCTTAGCGATCGCTGCTGCCTTATCTTTCTTGTCAGATGACACAAGTAAGGAACTTATCACTAACTCAGCCCGCTCAGTGACCCTTCGATCTGTGAGTGAGCTTTCTTCTGCGGCACAGTCATTCTCCTTTGTTGGCACCGTTTCTCCGCTTAGCGAAGCGGTACTTAAAGCAGAGTCAGGTGGTCGAGTTACTCAAGTGTCAGCTTCTCTTGGCCAAAAGGTGTCACCTGGTCAAATTTTGATTATATTTGAAAATAGCGCGGAGAGAGCTGCGCTACTTCAAGCGGAGGGAGCGTTCGAGGCTGCTAAGGCAGCATGGAGCATTTCTGGGCTTAATAAAAATCAAGCTGCCAAGAGTCTTGCCGATGCAAAAGAACAAGCGGTCACATCAATACTTTCAGCCTATAACACGATGGATGACGTTATTCGTGGGAAGACTGATACAGCGTATGCTGATCCGCGTTTTGCATCCGTTTCCTTTTTGCCATCCGTTCCTGATGCCTCACTTGTGAACTCCCTTGAGACAAAGAGGCGCGTTATAGAGCCAATGCTTCTTAAGAGAGCACAGAAAAATCTCAACTTGGAAGCATCGCCTGATCTTATTGGAGAGTTAGATTTGATTTCTGAAGAACTTTCCTACGTAAAAAATTACCTTGATGACCTTGCAAGCGCGTATAGTAAAGCGCTTCCGACGCAGACCTATCCTGAAAGTTCTCTTGCTGGTTTTCGAGCTACTGTGAATGCTGCACGTCAGTCAGTCCTTTCACTACTTACAGCTACTGTTGCAAGTAAAACAACACTCTCCGCAAGTCTTACTGCAGAAAGTGTTGCGAAACTAAACTATGCAGACCAATCCTCTGCAGAGCTCGCGGCAAGTAACGGTCAGGTAAAGCAGGCGGAAGGTGCTTACCTAGCTGCAAAAGCTAGATATGAAAAGACTATTGTGAGGTCTCCACTATACGGCACAGTCAATGCGCTTTCTGTGAAGGTTGGTGATTATATTACCCCCTTCACTGACGTCGCTGTCGTAAGTGGCAACGGCGCTCTTGAGGTCAAGGCTTTTGTCACTGAAGTCGAAGCGCGGCTACTTTCTGTCGGCACTGTAGTAAGTTTGGGCAATGGAGTTCGTGGTTCTGTGACTAGTATCGCTCAATCTCTTGATCCAAGAACTAAAAAGATTGAAGTGAGGGTCGGACTTCTTGAGGGTGCAGTTAAAAGCGTTCAGTCTGGCTCAACGGTAAGGTTCAGTGTTGACCAAATGGCAAGTAGCACCTACACCGGGACTCAAGACGGTATCTCAGTTCCTCTTGCGTCAGTAAAGCTAACTCCAAATGGGGCTCTTGTGTTTGTTATCAAAGAGATAGACGGATCCGCAACCCTTGAGGGTGTAGAGGTCAAGCTAGGAAAGGTTCGCGGCCAGAGAATCGAGATTGTTGAAGGTATTGAGCCTTCTACGATGATTATTACTGACGCTCGCGGCTTAAAGTCAGGCGATTTCGTCACTGTTAAGAAATAAGGTATGCACTCAGTCTGGAATTTCTTTCTCAAGAACCAAGCGTTCACTTACTTGCTAATGGTTTCTCTTACGCTTGGTGGCATCTACTCGCTGGTAGCGATACCTAAAGAGTCATCTCCAGAGGTTATTGTACCCATCGGAATTGTCGCAACTCCCCTTCGCGGCGCTTCGGCGCTTGACGTAGAAACTTTAATTACAAATAAAATAGAAGATGAGGTTACAAATGTTGAAGGAATAGACAAAGTAACATCAGTTTCTAAAGAAGGCTTCTCTGTCGTGACGGCGCAGTTTGATGCAAAAGCAGACGTCGACAAGTCAATCGACATGCTTAAGGAGGCTGTTGATAAAGCTGTGCCAGAGTTGCCACTTGAAGCGGATGCGCCAGTAGTCACAAAAGTTAACTTTTCAGACCAGCCAATTCTCATCGTCACGCTTACGACGGCGTATGAAGGCAAATCCTTATCACAACTACGAGATGCGATAGAAGATGAGATTAAAAAAGTAAAAGGTGTCTCTAAGGTTGAAATTTCTGGGGTTCCAGATCGACAGGTAAGTATTTTTGTAAAGAAAGAAGCCCTTGTTCGCTACAATCTTTCACTTCCGCAAATTACTCAAGCTATTCGCTCGGCGAATGCTTCTTTGCCAGCTGGAAGTATTGTCATTGACGATGTCGAGTACCCCATCCTCTTTAGCGGCTCACTTGAGAGTGCGCAAGATGTCGCATCCGTACAAGTTGGCACTGCATTTGGTGTTCCAGTTTTTGTTCGTGATATCGCATCCGTCGTTGATGAGTTAAAGAAAACTGTCACCTTGTCGAGAGCTTCGGTCGGAGGGTCTCCAGCCGAAAGAGCAATCACAGTCAATGTCTTCAAAAAGGCCGGGGGTGACGTCACCGCAATCTCAGATGATGTGAAAGAAAAGTTCGAGGAGTTAAAGGAAAGTATTCTAAGCGACGCTGAGATTGTTGTTTCATTTGATCGTGGTGATCTTGTAAAGAAAGACCTGCGTGAGTTAACGCAGGTTGGACTAGAAACAATACTTCTCGTTATGCTTGTTCTTGTGCTCACAATTGGTTGGAGAGAATCCGTTGTGGCCGGCCTCTCAATCCCCCTCTCTTTTGTAATTGCTTTCATTGGCCTTTACGCTTCAGGAAACACCATCAACTTCGTCTCTTTGTTCTCTCTTATTCTTGCTATAGGAATTCTTGTCGATTCAGGTATTGTCGTCGCTGAAGCTATACACACGCGAATGAGTCGGTTTGGGAACGCTGAAAAAGCAGCCTACGCAACCATAAAGGAGTACGCGTGGCCTCTTATTGCTGGGACCATGACAACTGTCGCCGTGTTTGTTCCCCTCTTCTTCATTTCTGGAGTGACTGGTAAGTTTATTGCGTCTATTCCTTTCACACTTATATTCGTACTGCTTGCCTCTATCGTGGTAGCTCTTGGTATGGTTCCCCTTCTTGCGGTCAAGTTCACTAAACCGCACAGGAATAAATTTGAAGAAAAACAAGAGCGTTACTCAGAGATGGCCAGAGAGTGGTATAAGAATAAACTTAAGTGGGTTTTGGAGAATAGAAAGTTTCAGAATAGGCTCATGGCTTTGATGGGGCTAGGATTTATTGTAAGTCTTACTCTACCGATATTTGGACTCTTGAAGGTTGAATTTTTCCCACAGAGTGATCAAGATTTCGTTTTTATCACCATTGAGTTACCTCAAGGTAGCACAATCAATGCTACTGATATTGTGACTCGACAAGTAGAGGAGATTCTTTACGACAAAGAGTATATAAGTTCTTTTGTTACAACAATTGGGAGCGGTTCCTCATTTGATGAAGGCAGTGGAGGTGTTGCTTCTAAACTTGCAAATATTACAGTTAATCTTCCTAAAAAACGAGATTTGTCTTCTACCGAAATTGTCGAACTTCTTCGTGGAGACTTAAGTAGCATTACAATTGCAGACGTGAGCGTTAGTCAGGGTAATAATGGACCGCCAAGTGGTGCGCCAGTTGTTATAAAGTTCAAGGGTGATGACATGGAGGCACTGTCAAAGGCTGCCGCAGAAGGAGAGAGGGTGCTCGAGAATATTGCAGGAACAATAGATGTTGAAACATCGCTTAAGAGTGATGGTTCACTCTTTGAACTTAGTTTTGACAAGGAAGTTTTGGCACAGGTTGGTGTGTCTCCCCTAGCGCTTGCTGAGACACTTCGCACAGCTGTGGCGGGCTCTATCTCTACCTCAATTAAAAAGAACAGTGAGGATATCGATATAGTTGTCTTGGTTGATCTAAAAGATGGCGCAACTTCTCCTGACGAGACTTCAATCGCTTATCTAGAGGATGTGCTCTCTCTTCCTGTTCAAGGCAAAGACTCGTCTGTCTTACTTGGTAGCATTCTTAGCTCTGAACTTAAGGCAAGTAAAGCAAGTATCTTTCACGACGAAGGAAAGAGAGTTGTACAAGTGTCGAGCCGCCTCAAGGAAGGGGTGACCGCACTTGAAGTGACGGGAGCGTTTCGTTCTCAGCTTGAGAGCGTAGAAATTCCTGAGGGTGTGGCTGTCAGTTATGGTGGAGAGGATGAGGAAGTGAATCAAAGCTTTAGAGATATGTTTTTAGCATTAATTGCAGGAATGGTCGGGATGCTCGCGATTCTTGTTCTTGAGTTTAATTCGTTCCGCTACGCACTTTATCTCCTAGGAATTGTGCCGCTTTCACTCATTGGAGTGCTCGGTGGTCTTACTCTTACAGGACAAACGCTATCGTTCTCTTCAATGCTTGGCTTTATTGCGCTCTCCGGAGTCATAATCAATCACGCAATCATCCTACTTGATTCGATCATTCGCGCTCTCGAAGAGGATACTCAGTCGCCGCTTATGGATGTTGTGGTAGAATCCTCTGCTGTTCGTC
>JACCDR012416225.1_pt1 | contig 18340 bp, 34 predicted proteins | sample 7446431 | NCBI WGS metagenome assembly JACCDR01 (sample SAMN15323443, study PRJNA562643) | freshwater metagenome | isolation source: river surface water | place: USA:Blue River Watershed | collected 2017-08-17
CCATCACCTCCCACATATCACACCTCCCCACACCCGTCAACACATTTATTTCTCTTTGAAATCCACACAAATCACCCTCACTCATCTATCATTCATTCATCACCTCATGAAAACGGAAGGAAAAGAAATTGAAATGACTGGACACGATTACGCAAAAATGATTAGCACCGGCTTGTCACTTGAGACAGCGATAACCTACTATATTCAATGCTGTGAGTTCGAATACTGCGTCGCTAATCAAATGATTAGTGCCCTGCACTCGATAAAACGTGAAACAAATAAAATTGAACACGAAAGGAACCGATAATAAAAATGAAACACCACATAAGCATAGCCACATCACATCGAGCAAATCATCAACTAATCGAAAGCCTTCAAAATGAACTCAAAACTAATTCATCACCTTAAGCAGCGTCTTGAATCAATCCTGCAATTCACCATCCCACGCCCTGAATCCGACCTCACCTTCATTCAACTTGTAATCAAAGCCTCCAAACGCCTAGACGAACTAGAATCACAAAACAATCAACAAAAACTCAAAGATAAAAATCTTGATCTTTTTGAAGGGAAACCTAAATAAAAAAATACTCTGAACTTAGCGAATGTTCAAAATAGCTCTTATTTACCGCACTTGTTTGTTTTACCATTGCTTTTATTGCGCTGTGTGGTGGCTCGCTTGGGTTATTTTTGATTACTCTGTTTCTCAATCATTACCGAACCACATTATCCAATCCTGTCTGAAAGCCCCCTAAATGTTCACTGACATACCCTATCTCATCATCACTATCATCGCGGCCTTGATCATAGTAATAACAATCGAACTCATATTTACCGACTTTGACGGAGACTAAATGTATTACCTCATCCTAACCCTCTTAGTAGCCCAACACCCCATCCAACCCACATTTGCAGGCATTTACGATTCCGCTGAAACCTGCACAGCAAACGCTCTCACCTACATTGAACTTTTGGAAAAACAAAATTCAAACATCAAAGTATCCGCAGCTTGCCTCAAATCAAAAGACCTCGAATTACCCAAAGAAAGAATTTAATGCCTCACTGGTCCCCCCTCAAACCATCCTCTACTGGTTATTACATCGCCAGCGTTGTTCAGAACCCCAAATCAATCAGACACTGGAACGGGAAAAAATGGAGTGAACCATTAGTTCACCCCGATGGTAAATATCCACCGCTTGACATAATCAACCATGAAAGTCTGGTTAGAGTCACCGCGAGAGATGCTACCCACATTGAATGGTATAAATTAGTAAAGGCGATGTAATGTCTAAAACACTAATAGAAACCGAGCAACTAAACAGAATGCTCAAAGCCCTTGAAGAATATCGAGTCTTACTCTGCGTTATTCAGGATTCTCTCGAAGACAAAGAGCTTGATGAAAAAACAATCGCAGTGATTGTTGCTCGTTCACGCATCGGGAGAATTTCAAAGTGATGATTTTCCAATCCTACGGGCAAACCATCTTTAGCAAAACAAAAGAAGATGCCCTCAAAAAAGCGCAAGAGATGTTTGGGATTGTCAACCCCACAGTGACACAACTCACATGGGGGGATCAACGAACCGAACACGCATCAACACCGCGAAAGGGGAAACCTAAATGACCTTCCACCTCTACCGCACCAAACACCAGAAAACCCCCAGTGCTAGCTCGAACCGCCTGGACATTCTCAGACACATCGCGGCACGCATGACAAGTCATTGGGTGATCCGAAATGGTTTGAAAGGCCCGGCAGTGCTCAGCAAACACCTTCGGACGGTGGCTACCTCAGCCCCCAGGCGCTACAATGACCCTCTACGGGCCAATACAGGCGATGACCTTAATGACCAAGCTCCGACCTCTTACCCTCAGAGAGAAACTAGCCCTCAGTCTGACCTCCTACGGTAATGTGTCCAGGATGGCAAGGGATATCGGTATCACCCCCTATCGCCTACGCTCATGGCTACGCGAGGGTGAACCTGCTTTGATCGACCCAAGCACGGGTGACACATTGCGAAGGGCTGGGGTTAAGCTGATACCTGATGACGTCATTACTAAAGCAGCAATCAATGAAGTCTTCAACGCTCACAAAAAACGCTCCAAACAAGTCGCCAATTTTTTCGATATTCCATACTCTGATAAATACCCTGTTTTCCAGTTTCAGAAACCGCGACAAAACGAAACAAAAAGTGACCGAACATTCGTCATTGGCACGGAGTATCTCGGCGATTGGTTGAGAGCACGCGTTATCGAATCGCTACAAGAAACTCGTGAATACTATTCTCTCGTTTCACGCAGTGTAATCAATCTAGCAGACTATAACAAAAACACCGACAAAACACGCGATTCACGCTTTCCAATTAATAAAACTCAAAAGTCATACCGCGATGAGATTAAACAAAAAATCAAAAGTGGCCAAAAGTATGGAGTGATTTATACCGGGCGCATTCGCATGGGTCCGTTTGTTTCAGATAATACTCTCGATTTCCCAACACCCAGCGAAGTCATTCAAGATTTAGATTATTTTCTCAACGCAAAACACAAACCCGCGACAGGTGAAGAAGGCTCCGCATTAGCTGATCAATTGGTCTTCCAACTAATACCGCAAGGCTTTTATGGTTTCACCAAAACAGAAATTAAACGAGGATTTAAAAAGTAGAGAATTTAGGCGAAAAGCATTCGCACTGCGACAAGTTAAACGAGTCAAAGATGCAAAACCTCTAAACCTCATTCCATACGATTACGAAACAACACGCATACAACCCGGCACACCGCGCCCTCTTTACATCACAGCATACTCAGAGGACATTCCGTTTCATTTTGAATCAGTGATTCAAGATTTCAATCACCTGCAAAAAATTTTAATCAATAATTTTCTAACAGAGGATAAGTTAGGCAGTGCCTTCGTTGCTTGGAACGGAAACAATTTCGATGCTTATTTCACCGCCGCCGCGCTAGTGACTTGCCCAGATTTTCACATCACCCCCTACCTCACACGTTCCAATTCTCTCCGTGGCATGCGCGTTATTTTGAAAGAGGACTTAGGGAGACGTCAGGCACCGTCATGGCAGTTCCTTGACGGTATCGCGATGCTTGGTCTTGTCGGTGTGAGTCTTGACAAATTCACCGCCAACTTTGCCCCTGCACATCGCAAAATGACGGGTGTGATTGATTGGGATCGAGAGGAGTTTGATCACAACAATTCACTTCATCGAGCATACGCGATGCAAGATTCAGTCGGTCTTTATCACGCGATGAAAAAAGCCCAGGATATTTTGATCGAGCATTTTGATCAACCACTGGCCGCAACGATGGGTGGTGCCTGCATCAAAATTTTTAAAGCGAACATCCCGAAAGGCGTAACAATCCAGCCACCAAGCGATCAACTTCTGGATATCACACGCAATTACGCGATGCGCGGCGGGTTTTGTTATTGCATGAAACGCTATCAAGGCCCCGTTTGGAAATACGACCTCAATCAAGCTTATGCAGCCGCGATGCGCGAAGCTAAACTTCCATCCGGGAATTTTTTTCACTCGAAGGGAAAACTTCACAGTGCCGCGAGAGTTTTCTTTGTTAGAATCACAGCAACAAACCCTCAGAACAAAATTCCGTTTTACTGTCGAGAAACAGATGAGCACGGACGAACTCGCTCCGCTTTCTGCTTAACTGACATACGTGACTCTTGGATCACTTCGATTGAATACGATCAACTCAAAGCGGAAGGGTGGAAAATCTCAATTTCTGAATCATATGTTTGGGAATCATTTTTTTCGATGAAAGATTATGTTGACAAGTTAGAGCACGGGCGAATGAATGCGGAAGGCGGCCCGAGCGGTCCTATCGGAACAATGTACAAAAATGTGGGGAATCACAGCTACGGAAAAACTGTTGAAAAGCTTGATCCAGTTGAATACGTTCTCGCAAACGAATGCCCGCCCGGATACGTCCCATACTACCCGGATGATTCGGAAGAACCATTACAGTTCGTTTTCTATCGATTTACTTCAGAAGATGAGATTAAAGCCAAGGACTATCATCAGCCTCAGATCGGAGCGTTCATCACAGCGCATGTTCGAATGGTTGTTAGACGAGCAGCACTACTCGCACCGGATCACTGGCTTTATGCTGATACGGATTGTGTGATTTTTTCAACAGATGTAACGGGTAGGCTTGACATTCACGCCAAACGCTACGGCGCATGGAAAATCGAGGAACAAGGTGAAATTTATCAAATCATCGCAAAGAAAGTTTACACAAAAGTCGGTGCTGAATTTGGACATGCGAAAGGATTGAATGTTAAAAAATTGACACCAAAACACTACGAAGACTGGTACAATGGAACACCTCCCGAACAAGAGCAAGTGCAAAGAAACAATTTCTTAAGTGTTCTTCGCGGCTCGGAAATGTATCGGAAACAATCACGGAAAGGAACGAGAGTATAATGTTAACGCCAGACTCTCACTTATTGAACTACTCTCAAATGAAGAATTGAATGGAATAGAACTCCTGTTTCTACGCAGTGCAATGAATAGAGTACCAAATGTTGTAACACCCTCACCACCAGGAAACATCTTAAAAAGGGAAACACATGAATGAACAAACAATCGATTTCCACGTAGAACCCGATGAATTGCTACTAATCGAACAAATTGTCGTCCGCTATGTTCAATTGGGAAAAATCCACAATGTCAATGTTGCTCCGATTGAAACAATGATGGATGTTGTTTTTACTCACACAAAAAACTACAAATTAAATTTACACGCTATACTACTCACGAGTGATCATGATTTTTTAACCGAAATTGCCGGGATTGTTCGCAACATGGATCGAACAACCGGGCTACTGAAAACAGGCTATCAACCATCTCACCGGGCCTGCTAACCGTGCTTGACGGAATCAAGCAAATCAACTACTAGGAAACAAAATGGAAATCGTAAAAAAACTAACGCTTCGCACCATGAATCTCGGCAAGATCCAAATTCGCAAAGCCGTGACCGAAGAAAATCCAACAGCATCGCTCGCTAAAATTGTTGGGCGCACCACGACTGCTCAGCCGGTTCAGTCAGAGCAGGGTGAGAGCATTCGATTGATCGGTGAATTCAACGGTGTGAATTTGTTAACAGGTGAGGCTTTCACTTCAACGACTTGCTTTATCCCCAACTTTGTCGCTCAGCCACTAGCCAACGCGCTGCAAGAGTCAGAATCCGTAGATTTTGCAATTGAGATTACTGCTAAGTATTCGGAAAAGTCAGCCGTGGGTTATGAGTTCGGAGTTAAGCCACTCTTGGAGACCAAACGAACTAACGCGCTTCAAGAGTTGATGGATCGCGCAGGCGTGGCACTCCCGGCTCTAGCAGCACCTGTAACGGAGGAATCTAACATTGCACCCATAGCAAAGAAAAAGAAAATCGCTTAGATTAAACCTAGATCATTGCTAGATTTTCTCTAGATCATTACACTCTAAGCGCCCCACGTGGGCGCTTTTTCACACCTACAGGAATTCAAATATGGCGACACGTATCACTAAACCGAAACCTCACGTTGACAGTGAAGGAAACATCATCAACATGTCTGACGGGTGGCAAATGGCTGTCAACCCTCACGCGTCAGATACTGACGATGACGAACCTGAGGAATCACCCGCTGATCGAGTCGCTGAAATGCTGCGCGGTTCATTCGGTGCCGAGCGAGCCAGTGTGAAACTCTATAAAGTGGAAAACGGATCTGAGGTTTTCTGCACTGAATATCCTCCGCAAGAGTTTGAAACAATTGGATTAGACGGAGTTCGTCAGCAATGGGGAGCGGGTAAGTTTAATGTCCGTCTGTATGCGACTGATCCGCGAACTAATAAATTTGTTAGGCGAGGATCGCAAACTATCACAATAGCAAAACCACTGATTAATGAAGTCGTCAATCAAGCCCCTCAACAAAACAATGAACTTGCTCGCGTTTTTGAATCTATTCAAAAAAATCAAGAGATGATGCTTAGAGCTTTGACAGAACGACCACCTGCCCCGGACTCATCTGCTGAGATGATGAAGATGCTCACGATGATGAAAATGATGCGTGAGGCAATGGGGATAGATACAGCCCCGCCTCAAAAATCAAGCATCGGTGAAATTGTGGAAGCCATCAAAGAACTCAAATCAGCCAAGTCTCTGATCGACAATGACGAGCCCAAGGAGGAATCACTAACTTCTATGCTTCCCAGTGTTTTGGAAGTCATTAAACAGGGCATTGGGCAGAATAATTCACCGCCACAAGCGCCCATGCCTGCCGTAATGCTCCCCCCAAGTATTGCATCTGAACCACAACCACAATCCGAAAGCGACTCCATGATCCTCAAACTTCTAGCTGACAAAAAAGCCATTGAAAAACTCATCGCTGAAAATAAAACACCCGATGATGCTGCGGAATGGATATATGAAAACGCGAGTGATTATTTAATCGCTATTGTTAGTGAAGCAAATTGGTACGATGCCTTATTGTCGGTCATGCCGGATGCTGCAAAACATAAAGACTGGTTACATGCGGTTCGCGGAAAAATTATTGTATTTATGAATGAGGATATGGAGGAAAGCATTCCATCTGTTGCCAAGCCTGAATAGTCCGTTTACAGTCTCGATATGAGACTGTTCAGAGATACACCCATGACAGCCACCTCCTGCGCCATGGCGCTCGGGGTGGCTGGCGTTTTTCAGACACTCGCACGGATGCGAGACGAAGTTCGACGCGGGCGCGTGTCAATGAAGGTGCGACAAGCCGCGTTATCAATTGTGTATCTACAGCCGGAAAAGAACGAGTTCGCGCAAGCAAATGCCATTTTTGAATATGTGCGAGACCATGTTCGTTACATCAAAGATATTCACCAAGTCGAAACAATATCCAGCGCTGAAAAAACACTAGATACTCAAGTTGGAGATTGTGATGATCAATGCATTTTGTTCGCTTCATTATGCGAATCAGTAGGCATTCCGACCAAGTTTATTATCGCAGGCTACAATCACCCGGAAATTTTCGAGCACGTCTATTGCGCGGTTTGGATTAATGATCAATGGATTCCATGTGATCCAACCGAGCCAAATATCATGGGCTGGGAACCGCCTGAATCATTAATTTACGCTGAGGAGAATTTATTATGAGTACGCGCCCCGTATTTGGTGGAACGGTGACAACTGGGGGATGGGTAGATTTAGTACCTGCCCCGGAATCAACCATTGATGTTTGGAGACAAGCATTAAAATTGTCATACCCAGGCTATTTAGACGGTCGAACAACCTCAACACCGGGTGCCATTGGCGCGGCTCTTGCGCTGCATTACTTTGCCGACTCTGATTTAACACCAGTGCAAATGAATACAATGGAGGGCATTGGTTATCGCATCGCTGCGATGAACACAAATCAAGCCATTGACAATATATTAAATGGGCTCGAGTGGGCATATCAGAATTATTCCGATAACGCTTTGGAACTTTCAAACCAAGCGGTAATTATGAGTCAAAAACCGCCGCAGTATCCAATTAATTATTCGGTGTTTGGAGACAATTCAAATTTCACAATTGAAGCCGATCAAATTCATGACGCGCCGAAACCAGTAGCGCGTCCCAATACAGCCCCCCAAATGTTGCCGATTATTGATAATCGTAATTTACCACCGGAGCAAACATTTCAATCGCCTGAAACTTCAGGTATTAAAATAGCAACCATTGCAGCGGCCATTGCTTCATTTTTATTCTAATGTCATCAACAATCAACGCCGGTTATTTATCCAGATTTAAACCTGGAGATAGTGTGATGCTTGAGAGCGGCACGGCACCCGTGCTTGATTACAACGTGTTAAGAGGGGCAATCCAGCAGAATGACCCCGTGGTTCAGGAAACGTGGTCCATTTTCAGCTCAAGTGGAGATGTGGCAACACAAACCCCAACAAGCACAATTGGCGTTCCCTCTAAACTAGCGTTACCGTATTCAGGAAACTTAGGGCTTGAAGGGACGTTCAAACAATCAAAAACTGAGCATGAACGGCTGTATTTTTGGTTTTTATGGGATGGTATTTCGAGTCAAACCATTGGAACTAACTCTCGCGTTGTTTATTCTGAGGAAGAATTTAAGCGAGTCAATCTTGAGCGTCTAGCGAATGAAAAATCGCGCTTTGTTATTCAAGGTAATCCCATTAATGGTGATTGGCGCGATGTAAAACAGATAATTTACATTCGTCGCGGTAACTTGATGTTACCTATTCATGTGAATCAATATCGACAAAGTTCAACATGGGTTGAATTTAGAGATTCCGCACTGATCCCATTCGCATCTGCTGCGTTATCATTTATACCGGGTGTTAGTGCTGCTGTTGGTCAATTTATACTCGGTCCGTCATTGTCAGCGACATATCCCGCATTAGCGTCAGGACTTGGTTCAATATCAGTGACAAGCGTCATGAATGGTGGAGACGTGCTTGAAGCTGCCCAAAATTACTTGAACGGCTTTATCGGACGACAGCTTGGAATTATTATTGACATTCCAGTTCTTTCAAACGTCGCATCTAGTGTGAGCACTGCATTTTTACGCGGTGGTGATGTTGAAAAAGCGCTTGTTAGCGGTATTATTTCAGGACTAAGCCAGCAATCGCAGGCACAATTTCAAACAACGGTGACGGGAGGAAACGTGGAAAATTATTCTGATGCTGATTATGACTACGGTGGCGGCTGGAGCAGTGATTACGTGGACCCGGTGAGCTACTCGGATGCTGACTACGGCTATGGGGATTATTGGAGCAGTGATTTTGCTGATCCGGTGAGCTACTCGGATGCTGACTACGGATACGGTGATTACTGGACTGACACACCCGCATTCGAAACAGTCAACTACTCCGATGCCGATGCTGGTTATGGTGATGCGTGGAGCACTGGTGGTGATTACGTGGCCCCTGTGAACTACTCCGATGCCGATGCTGGTTATGGCGAATCACCTGTGTCAAGTGGCTGGAATCTCCCAGACTTTAGCGGCATCACATTTGATTCAGTTTTAGCAAATCTCCCTCGCTTGATTCAAACAGGTTTGCAGATCAATGCTGCGGTTCGAGGTCAAACATCGCAGCCGATTCGCTCAGGTGGAAGCACTACGGTCAGCGCCAACGGGCGAATGATGAATGGGCAGATGCCCACTGCTGGACAAGTTTTTCAGACAGCGGACGGACGTGCGGTAGTGAACAATGGTGACGGCACGTACACGATTGTCGGGGCTGATGGTCAAGCGATCATTCGGAGTTATTCAACAAATCAAGTCACGCAGAAATTGCCTAAGCCAGCTGGTTCAGGTGACAAAACATTACTGTATGCTGGACTCGGAGTCGGCGCGGCATTTTTGCTTAAGAAAATGAAGGGGTGAGTTATGTCTTATCCAGTATATGATTCTTCAATTCCTAATGATTATCTCAACGCGATTGAATATGACATGCCTGGAATTTCTACACTAGTTGAGCAGAATAAATCGAGTGGTGAATCTTGGATGGATTCGCTTGCTAAATTGCTTCCAAATCTGGTTAACACGTATCAGCAAAAACAATTGCTTGAGGTGCAGATTGATCGAGCACGCGCTGGATTGCCGCCCCTGGATACTCAGCAATACTCGACCGGCATCAATGTCGGCTTGTCTCCAGACACTCAAAAAATGATCATGTTTGCGGCACTGGGGCTTGGGGCTTTGTTTGTTTTGTCGAGAATGATGAAATGATGAAAAAATCAACTTTTGTTATTCAGCATGTTTTGTTTTGGATTTTTGGCTTATTTGTCGGGTTAACTAGTTTTGCAAACGCTCAAATCGGTGTGCAAAACCATAGCAACCTGAGTAACCCACTCAAATACTCTTATCAAGTATGTGGTTTACCTTCGTCAGTAGCTTATAGCGAATTTCTTGGAACTTATGCCGGGTATATCAGTGACGTGTGCATTATCGTGCCGAGTGGTAATAATGGATGGCAGTTAAACGGCGGCGCGTTTTCAGCTCGGATTGATGCAAACAATAGTCAGTACTCAAAAGCCGTTGCTGGATATTTCTCCGCTGAGGTTTTTGGTGCAAGCAGCGGATATACTGAATCGGTTGGAGTTTATGCGCGAGTGGAACCGGCTGTGATGGGAACCTGGAGCGCTGCCCTGCATGGGGAATGTCGCTCTCGAACGTATTTGCAGGGGCTGTGCATTGGGCTCAACATTGAATTGCGTGGTGATCCGGCTCGAAGCCCGAGCACACCGGATCAACAAACTTATATCGGTATCAATGTGCAACCTGGAGCGGATCAAACCGGTGTGATCGGCCTGCAATTTCAAAACCCGCAAGCCTACGCGCACAGCGTTGATTTAGCGGGGACTTGCGTCAAACTCGGGCAAGTTGATAATGTGGGGTTTTACATGCGGTTTCATGGGCCTACTCAAGCGGTTGAATTTTGGCGCGGTGGCTGCGCGGTGCCCGGGGCTACGCGTCACGGGTGGGTCAATATGAATTGGGGGACTCCCGATGCGCAACTCAACCGATGAATGCTGCTGCCATTGCATCAATCGCGATATTGTTGACCCATCGCAGACTGGTGATGCTGATGCGTTTTTAAGAACTAAGGAAGTCGAGCGCAAGGAAATGGTTTTGTTTGACTTGGCTAATGTCGCCAGCGTTTTCAGCGCGATTCGTGGATTTTGGGGGTAATCATGACTATTGGTGAAGTTGGGGTTGACAATTCGGACTTGTCTTACACAGGTGAGACGGGGGATTCAGCATTCTCAATGCAGTATTACCGCAACAAAGCGACAGAATTTCAGCAAGTCTTGAATCAGCTTGATGTCGCTGCACGCGCGGCTCAGAGAATTATCGATCTGACTTATGACTCTTATGATTTTCAGGAAAATAGCGGTATTGCCGGGGAGCTGCGTGTCAAGCTCGAAGAATTTGACAGCCGGAAGTCGCTCTTGAAGGGCACTGCTGAAGCGATTAACGCGGGGGCTGCTGTGGTTAATTATGTGGGGGGTCGTTTCCCGCAGTTGTCAGTTCCGCAGTCTCTTGGAGCTGTCAATTTTCCGATAGCGGCCATTGCGGCGGTTGCTGCTGCGGCGGGGTTGATCACCTGGGGCGTGACTTGGGTCGGTGATGTAACAAGCATCGTCCAGCGGTACATCACAACCGATGCGATTGTTGACCCTGCTGTGAAAGACAAGGTGCTCGCTGAACTTGCAGTGATGGATGCGGCTCGGCTGCAATCAACAGAATCACCGATTACCGCGCTCGCGGGTTCCGTCAAATGGATTGTTTTTGCGGGTATTGCGCTTTTAGCATACCGTGCATACATGCAACACAAGGGGAAATAATGGCTACCGCAAAGAAGACAGCTAAAAAACCTACCGCAGCGCAGCTCAAAGCGCGAAAGTTGTTTGCGCAAAGAGCGAAGGCTGGGACTTTGAAGAAGAATCCAGGACGGAAAACCGACGCAAAGAAAGCCGCGCCTAAAAAGCGAGTGATCAAAAAAGCTACTGTTCGCTCTAATCCAGTCAAGCTTGGTATGTTTGGTGTGTTCGATAACGGTTCACTGGTTGGTGCTTTTAAAAGCATAGAAAAAGCCAAGCAATATGCGCAAGCATCAGCTGATCTCTATAGCAAAACTTTCGCGGTGAGTAAGTTATGAGCGGAGGCGTCCCCCCTTCAAGCCGTGCCAAGACTCGTTCAGCGATGTCAAAAAGCAAACTCGTTCAAAAGGCCGCGCTTTTGTATGAAAGGTTTTCAGGTCATGAAGCTGAAGCGATTGGAAAAATTAAAGTGCCGCCGATGCCAACCGTGGGGGTTGCCATTGGTGATATTGATGGCGTGCTTTACACAACCATCCGAGATGGGCGTGTTGAAAAATACATTCACAAATTCAAAGCAAAAGATAAGCCACTTTTTGTAGTATCACCGAATGGTAAGCAGCTTTACATGGTGGGGGGGCACTATGATTTTACCGAGCGTGGAATTGTTGATAAGTCTGATGTTAAAAACAGGAGTAAGAAATGAGTAAACTGAGAGTTTTTGCGTTGATTGATGAAGAAATTGATGAAATTAGCGTAAATATCAATGGGAGTAGGGTGGTTTTTACGCGAGAAACTGCGCAGCAAGATGTTGAAGTGACAGATAATTCTTGACATATACAGCATATTATGTATTCTGACAACACCTAAATTTAGGAGGTTTTATTATGGCAGAAATGCTACTCATCAATCCACGCGCTCGCCGCAAGTCTCGCAAGGCATCGCCAGCTAAAAAGCGGGTTCGTCGTGCAAAGCGTCGCAGCAATCCGATTTCAACATCAGTGGTGCGTGCTGCTCGCCCGGTAATCCGTCGCCGTCGCAATCCAATTGCAACTCGCCGCCGTCGCAATCCGATAAGCATGGGCTCGTTGAAGGGTTCTAACATCATCAACATGCTTAAAGACGCTGCTATCGGCGGTGCTGGGTCGATTGCGGTTGATGTAGCGATGGGTTATGCCGCCCCTTATTTGCCCGCCTCGCTCCGGCGCGTACCCGGCACTGTAGGTGTTGGTGATGCTGTCAAGCTCGCTGCTACTATTTTGCTCGGTAAGGTCTTGTCTAAACCCACCCGTGGCTTGTCTGAAAAAATGGCCAAGGGTGCGTTGACTTGTCAGATGCGTGACGCAATGGCGACATTCGTCCCGTCAACGATGGTAATGGGTTATGCGTCACCTGCAGTGATTCGTCAAGGCTCGCAGCGTGTTGGTCCTAATTTGCGCGGTATGAATGCTTATCTGCCGCAGGGTCAGACACCTATGCTGAACGCTTACACGTCTGGTAACAGTCCCTTGCTCGCTGGCCTGCGTTCCGCACGGGCTCGTGAAGGTGCGATCAAATAATCATTGAATTAAAGGAATCATAAAATGCTACCAAATGCCGCTGATTTTAACGCGCGTCGCGTCACTAATCCGGGTCAATCCGAAGTCGTCCGTCAAACGATTTTCGACTTTCAGCTTTATCCCACAGCTGGCGCGACTCAATTGGCTTTCTTTCAACAACCTGTTGGGCAGGGTTTCACTACTGCACTGGGTGCTATTGCGGGATCCGCAAAAACGCAGTGGGATACATCTCAGGAACTGGGTGGTCAATTGCCATCCGGTAAGTCGTTCCTGGCTGAGTCGATTGAAGTTCATTTTTTCCCTGGATCGGTGAACACCGCTAACACTTACACACCTGCAACGCTGGGAGCGTTTTTGGCGGTTGCAGCTGCGACTTATACCGCGCTGGTTTATCAGAATGATGTGAATACCTTCTACCAATCCGGTATGTTGGAATTCAACATTTTGAGTAAAAACTACTTGCGTGAAACGCCTTTGCTGAAGTTTCCTCCCAAGACTCAATTTGAATTGACGGGTGGTGTTGGGACTAACTCGGCAACGACTGGAGTGACAGGTGCTTTCCATACGAAAGCCGCTGGCCGCGCCTACTATCTTGAGCCTCAAATTTCATTGCAACCCGCAGTGAACTTTGAAGTGCTTTTGAGGTGGCCTGCTGCTGTTGGCATACCTTCCGGTTTCAACGCACGGGTTGGCGTGGTGTTGGATGGTTATCTGATGCGCGCGTCGCAATAAACCCTGGTGGGTGGATCTGTTTTGCCGGTTCAGTTCAAAAACCGGCGCACACAACACTAACAGGGTGATTTATGTCCAGTAGATATCAACTTCATGAAATTGATGCATTTTTGGCGCGAATCTACGGCACGCGTCAATTGTCAGTGGTTCCTTATTCGTATAACACAATTTTCACTGCACTGGCGCCTGCAACCACGCAGAGTAATGTGATCAACATCGCTGCCAACGGTGATTTTTTATTTTTGGCATTGAGCTATCGGACACAGATCGGAGCTGCGCAAACTGAAGCTAACTACTCGGTGCCGTTTGTTCGGTTGATGATTATTGACTCGGGTTCAAATGAACAATTTTACTCGCAAAGTATCGACTTAACAACGGTCGGTCAAAGTATTGAAAATGCTGCTGCATTGCCTTACCCGAGAATGATTGGTGGACGTTCTGCGTTAACTGTACAAGCAACTAATTTTGCACCAGTCGCTGAAACCTATAGCACGCTTGAGATTGTGATGCATGGTTGTCTCGTCCGAGTTTTGAGTGAATAATTATGAGTGATTTCGATCCAACTTTTGGAGTTCGCTATAATTCCACTTGGCCGCGTAACCTACCGGCAAAGGTGGATCAAATCAAACCGAGTTACTTACCACTTAACTCGGTTGAGCCCATTTACGGCAGGGTCGATGTTCAATTTCAGGGGGCTTCTAGCGGGTGGAGTTTAAGCTTTCCCGATTCGGTGAAAACGCTGGAGCGTCATCGATATGCGTCCGGTATGGTTGATGTGAATTTAGCAATTCCATCTGCTAATTCAATCAAAATTATTGATCAACCAAACGGACGACGAAATTATTTGGCTTTAAGAAACACATCACCACTTGTTAACATTTATTTAGGGTTTGGTAAAGAGGCGAGTACTTTATCAACTATTGAAATTGTTCCGGGGCAGGTTTATATTTTTGATACTGTTGTTCCGCAAGATGATGTTTATGCAATCGCTTCTGGTGTTAATGGATCGTTAAGTTTTCAGTATACGTCATTTTAATATCATGAATAAGCTGGCTTTACTTGGGGCGCTTGGATTGAGCGCCCTTTTATTTTCAAGAAAAAGTAATGCTGGTGAAATTAATTATGATGCGAGTGAGAATTATTCCGACGCGGATTATTATGGTGAAGAAATAGAATACGATTATTCGCTTGATTATTTTGATCCTGTTTATGACTGGGTTGATTACTCGGATTATGATGCTTATGATTTTCAGGGGGAAGAAGTGTATACACCCGAGCAGCGCTTAAACGCTTTTCTTTTTATGATCCGCGCTTCGGAGCATGTTTATCCGCGCGATGTTTTGAATAATGAATGCTACAACATTTTTTACGGTGGAACGAAGTTTTACAATTTGAGTGATCATCCGGTTAACACGGGTGAGAAAAAAGGCGTCCCATTGTCAGCGGCGATGTGTGTTGCAGCTGGGTATCCATCCGGTAAATGCGTGAGCACGGCTGCGGGTGCCTACCAGATCATCAAGCCGACTTGGAATCGGGTTCGCACGTTATCACCACGGTTGACTGATTTTTCAGCAGCATCACAGGATGAAGCCGCGCGACGTTTGTTGGCTGAATGTGGTGCTTTACCGTTGATTTATGCGGGTGATGTGCATGGAGCGATTGCGAAAGCATCTAGGTTGTGGGCTTCACTGCCTGGATCATACGCACAACAAAACCCGAAACCCCTGAGTTATGCGGTTGCGCGATATGAGGAGGGGCTGGGCTATGGAATGGCGTGATGTAGCAGGGGCTGTAGGTCGTGCCGCGCCGATGCTAGGGACTTTGCTCGGCGGACCTGCTGGGGGCGCTGTGGGGGCTGTCGTGGCCGCCGCACTTGGAGTTAATGCCACACCGGATAATGTGGCTCAGGCGCTGACTACAGATCCTCAGGCAGCGATTAAGCTGGCTGAAATTGAATCGGCACGAACCGTGAAATTGCAGGAACTGGTGATTGATGCGGAGAAACATCGATTGAGCGCTGCAACGGCTGAGATACAGGCGGTGAACACGACGATGATCGCTGAAGCCAAGGCTGAAAACTGGCCGACCTATTCATGGCGTCCGTTTTGCGGGTTTGTTTTTGGAGCAATGTTTTTGGGGGTGTATTTCATACTGCCACTGTTCAGAATGCCAGTGCCTGAGGTGCCCACTGAAGCATGGTTAAGCATGGGCGCGGTATTGGGTGTCGCGTCATGGCATCGCGGAGTAAAGCAAGCTAAGGAGGTTGAAAAATGATTGAGCCGTTAATGTCAGATTTTATTACTCCGTTGTTGGGGGCGTTAGCTGGCGGCGCGAGTGTTTATGCTGCCATACGCTCGGATTTAGCAGCACTACAGGCGCGAATAACTATTGTTGAAAAGTCAAATGACAAAGCGCATGATAGAATTGACGGGATGATGGGGTCTGCGAAATGAGTGCTATTTCTCCAGGCGCGTCAATTACGCAAGTTATTAAATCAGTCAATTATTTTGATATCACTATCGCGCTTGTCGCTGTTGCAAATTTGCAATCTAACACGCTGGTTATTCCGGCGGTTGACTTAAATAAGTCTGTCGTTGTTTTTGCCGGGTGTCGTTCACAGTTCGGCGGCGGTGCTATTGGTGCATCGGCTCGACTGCTCAATTCAACTACTGTTATAGCTGAATATTTTAACGCGACAGGTATTGCGGCAAATGTGAACGTCACTGGCTATGTGTTAGAGTATAAGTGAGTATCAAATGGGTGTAATATCTCCAGGTGATCCCAGAAATATTAAATCAATACAAACGGTTGTCATAAATATAACCCCTGCTTTTGTCGGAACTAATGCTCAGGGATTTAGTACCGGCACTATCCAGGCGGTTGATACAACAAAATCGTTTGTGTTTTTGCAGGGTATGATTAATTTAGGTAACGTACTTAGCAACGGTATGAGTGCTGTACCGTTGTTGACTGACGCGACTACGGTTACGTGCGTTTTGACGGACGCTCAAACAACTAATAATATCATTGTTTATTGCTGCGTTGTTGAGTATCAGTAGTTCACAGCCACAATAAACAAGGGGGCCACGTTTCCCAACGTTGCCCCCTTTCTACATTTTGGAGCCGATTGATGTGGCTACGCTGGCTGTAGGCGCCTACAGTGGTCTCCTCTAACCACGGAGAGGAGTTTATCCTAGTTTTGATTTTCTTGCAATGACATGAGGCGCGGAATTGTATTCGGAATTTAGTTTTGCGAGTTCATTTTTTAATATAGAACTATCAAAATTTATATCCTCAGCTGCTGCTATTGCTGTTTGAATAGCTGTCATCGCTCTAAGATAGTGGTATTCAGTTTTGTTAATCATAAAATTGGAGCTATTTCAATAAATACAGCTTTGGGACCGCAGAATCCATTGTTCTCTCGCGCGAATTGCGTTGTGGTGTTTGGCGATGCTTTAGGGTGAGTGCAGTATTTTTCATTTGTGGAAACTTGGAGGGAGTGCTTGCAAATATGGCAGGCGTTGCGTTGAATTTCTCCGGGGTAGATGGCATGCATCTCAAGCTGCTTTCTAATGTACTCATCGCAAACGCGTTTGAGGTCTTGCTCTGAAGTAGTGTTGAATTCTTTGGTTTCGCGTCTCATTTTGATGAGTTTGACTAAGTTCTCAATGTTTCCAGGTTCTTTTTCGTTTTGCATGGTGTGCATGAGATGGTGATGCAGGGCTGAGGTTTGGGGGGTCATTTAGAGCTCCGCTAAAGTTTTTATTTCTTCAGATAATTCTCATGATCGGCTGACCACTTTGTTTTAAGGTTATTGTCGAAAGCGCCATCACCTTTGTCTTCATCGGTTTTCAGAGGGTCATCTTTTGCTGAGGCGTTGAGCGCTCTGATGAAATCTGATTTAGCTGACGCGCGACCTTCTCGGATGCCCTGGGCGTGTCCCTGGGCTTTACCGGCTTTGTAGCCTTCGGAGTAGCCATCGACGCAACCTTCTTGATACTGATCCCTTATTTGATGATATAGACCCTCTGCTTTCTCAATGTCGCTATCGATTGATCCTAGCTTCTCTAGAGCTCTAGCTTGCATGGCTTTGATGCCTTCCGAGTAGCCCGCTTTGCGTTCTTGGATGATCCGAACCGCTTGTCCATTGGCTGATTGCCCATGATCCAATCCATGCTGAAAGCCTCTCTGATACGCGGCTTCCTCGATTGATTCTAGGATGGCTTGTATGCCGGCGTAGCGCGATTGATTGTTGGTTGTCATATTGTTCTTTCTAGTGATGCGGAGTAGAAGCCTGAAATGTCATCAATTGATTTATGACTAATTAGCCATCCTTCTTTTCTGTAGAACTGTAGTGATTCTGATAGTGAGTTGCGAGATGATGTAGCTATTGTGAGATGTTCAGTGTTCATTTTAATCCACTTTCTTTTACCAGGGTTGCTGTGTAAAAATTATTCATCGGTGAGTAGAGTTTGGCAACGCAAATAAATCCATCTGATTCTTTTCTTTTGAGCTGGCGTTCAAAGGCGTATTCATTACAGGCGCATATTGTGGTGAAGGGTTCAACTTCACATGTTTTGGCGACTATTTTGTATTGCATTCTTTTCCTTCCGTTTTCATGAGGTGATGAATGAATGATAGATGAGTGAGGGTGATTTGTGTGGATTTCAAAGAGAAATAAATGTGTTGACGGGTGTGGGGAGGTGTGATATGTGGGAGGTGATGG
>JACCDR011409601.1_pt1 | contig 18339 bp, 52 predicted proteins | sample 7446431 | NCBI WGS metagenome assembly JACCDR01 (sample SAMN15323443, study PRJNA562643) | freshwater metagenome | isolation source: river surface water | place: USA:Blue River Watershed | collected 2017-08-17
GCGACGCTGAATCGTCCAGCGTGGTTGAGCATTGCCGCCACATGAGACTGCGCCGGTCCTGACGCGCCTGCGCCTGAACTGATCGAAAAGACGGCCTGCACAACCTCACCGAGAGTCTCCTGGTTAGGGTTCTCATCATGAGCCTTGAAAATCTTAACGACTTTACTCAGGCGCTCAATAGCGGCCTCTGCCTCGCGAACAATATTGCGCGCTGCCTCAGAAAGACAGTCCTCGGTGTAGGTATCAGTGGATACCCACTTACTGGCTATGATCTGAGAAAGGCGCTCATTGATCTTTAAGTACGTGGTGTCGTGATCCTGTGTCATAAGGTAATCCTACTTCTTCTTCCCAGACTTGTCAAGGGTGAATATGCGAAGAAACCGATCTTCCTGACCGCGAGAAGGTGAATCGAAAACCATTTTCACTTTCGGCAGGTAGTAGCCGAGAGAGCGGGCAGCCCCGGAGCGGACAAGTTGCTCAACAGCCGCCCGCTGAGCCAGGTTGATGAAAAACTCAACCTCCATCACTCACCCTGACTTCGATGACTTCGCCGTTCTCTGTCGTGACGATGAAAGTGCCGTCAGGGCAGGTTGCAGCCCCGGAGACCTCCACGACACATCGTTCCGGGATGGCTGGCGGTGTCTCAAACGTTCCCGCCATTAACCCAAGCAGTAGAATGATTGCGCCACCTGTAAGAAGACCGAGTACGTAATCTTCCATCTCAGTTCACCTGATCCTCTCGCAACGGAGTGACCTCAAGGTCCACGAACACGGTCACCACGACGTGGCAACAGGGTGAGACAGGCAGGCAGTAACGATTGCCGTTCAGCGCCTCGCCCACGACCTTGATCTGATCGACGCCGTGACGACGGCACTCAAACGACTTGCCGCGCCCCTTGGTGCCAGCGCCGGAAGGGTACGAGTAGAGGACGTTACGCAACGCCTCTTGAATGTCGGAGACCGGGATGCCCTTGGCAGCGGCCTGCGCCTGGCAGTGGTTGGAGAGTGTGTAGTTGCTCATGTCCAAAACTCTACTCTCTCTGAATCCGAACGTCAACCTCTTTCGGAAGAAATTTGCAAAGCCCCTGGTCAGAGCGTTGTTTTAAATTCTTCTAGGTTTGACTTGCAATTCGTTGACGGTTCGTCTAAAGTTATGAGTGTTCCGGCAAGGCGCTGGACACCGAACGAGAGGAAACACTAACACAATGGCACACGATCTGGAAATTGACGAGAAGGGCGTACGATTCGCCCACAAGAACGTACACCCGTGGCACCGACTGGGCGTCATCATGGAGGATGAGCGTACGGCTGCCGAGATGTTGGCCGCTGCCCGCGCCGACTTCGACGTGCAGATGCGCCAGGTCATCGTGACCGATGAGAACGGCTTGCCGTTGCAGAACGCTGACGGAACCTACGTGTACGTGGACAACTCCCGTGCAACGGTTCGTATCGAGAAGGACGGTACCGCTAGCGGTCTGGCCACTCTCGGTACTCGCTACGTGCCGATGCAGAACGCTGAGGTGCTTGAGCGTGCCCTGGCAGTCGTCGCCGCCACCGATGGCGATGCGAACGTGGAGACGGTCGGCGTGACGGACAACGGTCGCCGGTTCTTCGCTGGCGTCAACCTCGGCAACCTGGTCATTGACCCTCTCGGCGTCAACGACATGATTGCCATGTACCTCCTGGTCTATTCGTCTCACGACGGCAAGGTGCCGATCACGTTCGCCAACACGCCGGTTCGGCCTGTCTGTCAGAACACGGTCATCATGGGCCTGAACGCCGCACGTAGCACGTTCAAGGCTCGCCACACTGCCAACTCGGCGGAAGTGATCGACAACGACGCTCGCACGGCTCTCGGGTTCTCCCTGGAATGGGCCGACGCTTTCAAGGCTGAGGCTGAGAAGTTGCAGGCCATTCAGATGACCGATGGTCGTTTCGACAAGGTGCTTGACATCGTGGTTCCCATTTCGGACGACGCCACGGATCGCCAGAAGGCCAACCGCGATGACATCGTGGCGAGCATGAAGGGACTCTACAAGGGTGCCACGAACGCTCTCATCCTCGGTGAGACCGGTTGGGCGGCAGTGCAGGCAATCGGAGAGTTCTACGATCACTACCGTGACGGTACCCCTGACGACCGTGCGCTCACTTCGATGGATCTCGGTTCATGGGTAAGCAAGCAGAAGATCAAGGCCCACGAGGCGGTTTTGTCCCTGGTCTGACCGGGGCGAGAGATGAGGGGAGGGGAGAAATCCTCTCCCCTTTTCTCGTTAAATCCCTTGACAACTCTTACACAGAGAGGTAAGATACTTACATGAGCAAAGCAACGGTAAAGCCTCAAGTTGTCACACCGGCAGAAATCACTCTCACGCTGACGACGGCGGAAGCCTCGTACATCTTGACATGTATCACCGACATGATCAACTACAGTGGCCGCAACATGAATGAGGTAAGGAATTCCCTCAGGGACGCCCTTCACGGTTCCAAGGAGCAGTACCCTGAGTACGCGGTCATTAACGGCAGAGTGGAGAGAGTCTAATGAACCGGGTGGAACGGGTAGCCGGGGCTGTCCAGAGCGCCTTGGATGAGGCGTTTCAGGACGCAATCTTGGACGAGGCAGAACTAGAGCGTGAACGGCAGGAAGAAATCAAGTTCCTGTGGTGGTGCCTTGAGTCTGCGCTAAGGAACGCCACTATCCCTGAGAGCCGCAAGACAGACCTTGGCTGGATTCAACGAAACTTTGGGATTAACAACATCCGCGAGACCACTGACAGAGTGCTGGACGTTGTTGAACGTCTGGCTCAGATGGGCGAAAAGGGCACCGGCTCTCATCCACGTTTCTGAAATCGCTTGACATTCTGACGACAGGAAGGTATACTTACATCATGGACGACATCACTAAGACCCTTGTAGGGGACATCAAGCGCCGCACTTCTAAGTCGCTGACACAGTTGAAGGAGCATCGCGACATCCTGTCTAGCGTAGGACGTGACGACGAGGCCGACGAACTGACACCGCTGATCAAGGAGTTGGGGCAGACGTTCGCCAACCTGGCTGACCTTCTCGCTAAGGTCAACTCGTGAAGCGGCGACTCGCTTTTCTCAACAAGCGCCCGTACCTCGTGGACAAGGGGACCTTCAAGATGAGGTTTTTCTTGGATTCCGGGGCTATGTTCGACGTATTCGTGACGGAACTTTCGACAGAGCGAAAGGGAGACCGTCTAAGTAAGGTTACTTGGCGTCTCGCCAGGGCCAATCGTAGGACTACAAAGATCCACACAATGAGCCTGGGTCTAGTTCAAGCCATCGTCTGTATTCGTGAGTACTGACGCTTGACAACCTGGACGAGAGAGGGTACACTTGACCCATGAGCAAGATGACTTTCAACGAATGGTACGGCGACGTGAGCGTGGCTCAGTTGGCTGCTTACCGCAGGTTCAACGTGTCCCAATCTGACCATGACATGCTTGTAGCAACGTTCGGAGACAATCCCGACGTGATCACTCGTGAACTCAAGGCCAGCAATGGTGACGTGTGGGGACTGACCCGCAACACCTACTGAGAACGGAGCAGGAGAGTGGCGGTGACTTCAGTGTCGCCGCCTTCCTCCGTAGCCCCGGTGACGTTAAAGTCTAGGCTTTCCAAGATCAGTTCAGCCACGTCCTCCATGGACTCCAAGGCTTCACGGTACTCATCGTCGTTCATGGTCCCATCTGAATCCACGAGGTCTATTAGGGATAGCGTAATTCGGCGGTGTATCTCAAGTCTTGCTTCAAATTGGTTCATCGGGGCTACCTTAGCACTGAGAAGAATCTCAAGCAAATCGGGAAGAAAAGGTTGACAACCGACCCGGAAGGGGATACACTGACCATATGTTCAATCTCACAGTTAAGACCGATCAGGAAGCGTTCGACGCCATCGCCGCCCATCTCAACAAGGGCAAGGGCCGCTGTATGGGACCTAAGGGCGTCTGCGCCTACTACGACGAAGACACCGACAACAACTGCGCCATCGGAGCCATCGTGGACGACCCAGCGTCTATGGAGAACGCTCATATGGGAGAGGGAGTTGACACTCTGTTTCGGGAACGGGTTCTTGATGTCGGAAATGTCAGTCTTCGTCTTTTGACCACGCTTCAGACGGTTCACGATGGACCGGAGAACTGGCGTGGAAAGAAGTTCACGGCGGTGGATTACCTCAAGTCTATTGGACTGAATTACGGACTTTCCCTTGACAATCTTCCGAGCGGTTGGTAAGATAAACCCATGATCACTCTTACCGTTAAGACCAACCAGGAAGCCTACGACACCGTAAAGGCCAACCTTGCAAAGATGCCTCGTCAGGCTATCGGCGCAGATGGCATCTGTTCGTATGAGACGCCGGAAGGACTCAATTGCGCCATCGGTGGAATCGCTACAGACCCTCGTGGTCTGGAAGATGCTGGCGTGAAGTTAGGCATTTCAAGTGTTTCTTCACTCGTCATGCATGACGTTCTTGACGTGGGTGATGTAAGTGTCTACCTACTGTCCGATCTTCAGTACGTTCACGACCGGTCTTCTTACTGGTCTGAACGAGGTTTCATTGGCTGGGACGCTCTTGCTCACGTCGGCGCAAGGCACGGGCTTTCCTGAGAAGCACGAACTAGGGTTTGAGCAGGGTTGGGGAGAAATCTTCAACCCTGCTTGACTTTACGCTATCAATGGATTAGAATAGCATCGCTGCATTAACAGTAATGCAAGATAACATCCAACACAGGAGCAGCGTAAGAATGAATGCAGACCTCAAGATAGTAGGTAATGTAACTGATAGTCCCGAACTGAGGTTTACTCAGGGAGGAAAGGCAGTCTGTAACTTCTCAGTAGCCGTCAACAAGAGGATCGGCCAGGGAGACGACGCCAGAGATGAGGCCACGTTCTATCGTGTCACGGCATGGGAGTCATTGGCTGAGAACGCCTCTGCCACTCTCGCCAAGGGCACGAGAGTCATGGTATGGGGCGACGTACACAACAAGCCTTACAAGGACAAGGACGGTAATGCCAGACTGATCCTTGAGGTGAAGGCTGACTTCATCGGAGTTGAACTCAGGTGGGCGACAGCAGTTGTGACCAAGGCAGACAACGCCAAGAGCGGTAACAGTGGCGGGCAGACAAGGAATGCTCCCGTCCAGGACGACGAAGAACCGTTCTGATGAGAACAAGCGTATTGTTGATCAGCGGGGCTTTGGTGGCAGGCATGTTCGTTGCTCAAGCCATCGTCGCGTTGGTACGGCAGTATGACGATGACCTCTACTGATAGAAGGTCATGGCCCAGGCGTTTGGTCGTCGGGGTGAACAAGGAAGGCAAGCATGGCTCTACGGAGTACCGTCACTACCTTGCTTGCGGGCACTCAGAGGTTCGTAAGCGATGGCAAAAGGGCGGTAACATGACCTGCTTTTCTTGTTCGGCAGCCCCGGATGTGGTAGACGACGAGACGCGTATCGACTTCTGGCGTGTGCAGTTGGCGCGCAAGTTAGGGGTCCAGCCTGACGACATTGACCTGATCGTAGATAGCGAAAATGGACCCCCTCGGGTCCAGTTCGCCAGGATCACGTTGGACGGTCCTGAGGTTAGAAGGCTTCTGTCACACTAGGCCCAGAGTGCTGCTCATTTCTTTGTCCGGTCGGCGCTTGTGTCGCCACTGCATGTTGATCATGCTTGTCAGGGGTCGGATCAGGTCGTCAAGATCAACACCTGTCACTTCCTTGACCTCGCTCTTGTCACCGATAACCAGTAGTGCATGAGCGATGATTTCCAACTCTTCGCGACTTACCTCCAGAACGTACACGTCCTCGTCGGCGTAGGTCACGACTTCCACTGTGCGGGTTTCCTTGCCAACCTTCATCAATCGGCTTCCATCTCGTTCTGTGACACAGCGAACTCCACGAGAGCGGAGAGGCTGTTGTACGCTCCCTCAAGCGCCTCAAAGTCACCGAGAGCAACCTTGGTCGTATCGAGGATGTTGAGCAGTCCTACGGCCACCTGAGCGGCTTCACGCAGTGGCGTGTCGTCGTCCATGGCGATGGCGTAGGCTTCCATCATGGTCGGGGTGAACCCAGGGATAGTTTCCATGTGGATTACACTACACGATCTTCGTCATCTTGTCAAGCCTCAAATTTCTTTTCTGTCAAGGTTGCGAAACCGTCAAGGCTCCGCTACTATGACCGCATGGAAATCTACGAGAAGTTGAGCGCAGCGGTAGAGTCTGCTACGCAAATCAAGTCAGAACTCACGAGTCTTCATGGTATCGGAGAGCCAGTCCCGGTGTCCGTTTTCGGCTGGAAGAACAACCAGATCGTTGGACGTGGCTTCTTGGAGGTACTCGGGCAGGAGAAGAAAGACAAGTTGGCGGCAGCGGGGCTGATGGTCAGCCAGATGCGGTTCACCGACCAGATTGAAGAGGCCACCATCATCATGGATGGTTTTGTTCGCTTGGGGCCAGGCCAGGCCGACGACGAGGACGACCGAGAACACCAGATGGAGCGCACGTTCGCTTGGGGCGAGGGCGTTTCTGAGGCACTTCTCATCTTCCACTACGCAGCCGGGTCAGATCAGGCAGACCTTGTGGCTATCCCATACGAGACAGGATCACGCTCGCTTGAGGTGGTTGGAGGCGAGTGGCGCACGACTCGTGATTGGGACGCAGCCCCGGAGTCCGAAGACTACCTGCTTTCAGAGACGGGTATGAGGCGGTACATCAAGTTCTCGCCGCACACTCATGAGCAGATCCCCGCCACCGGGCCACTCGGACGGATCGTCACAGCCTTCTTGAATTCAGATGGCGAGGATCACGACCTGGAGGCTTTCAACATCTCATTGGAAGTCTTGTGACCGCCTGAACAGCGCAGCCATGACCAGAACCGGAAAGATCCACGGTGTTGTCATGAACAGCGCAACGATGATGATGCCCCAGATCACGGCACCCCATTTCCCTCTCAGGAATGGGGTGTCTTGCTCTTTCTCTTCACGAGACTTAGGCTTTCGGCGGCTTTTGATTCCGCCAGCGCCACGGCTGAGTAGTCCGGTCCAATCAACTCCCAGATGCACGGAGTTCCTTGAAGGCTTCCTTGAGAGTCGTGAAGGGGACCCCAGTGTACGACTGCTGCTTACCCGTTGAGACGGAGTACTTCACGTCAGGGGCGATCCAGCCATACTGTGGCGTCCACCAGGCGATGGGCGTGCCGTACGAGGTGACGACGTACCCAGGTTCGTTGTGAGCGAGGGAGTCGAAATGCTTCGACAGGATATGACACCAGTCATCTGGCAGCCGACCGTAAAAAGGGCAGTGGTAAGCCAGGTCGCCAGCCAGTGAGCCATGACCCTGGAAGGGCAGCCTCTGACCAACGTATTGGGAGGCGTTTCGTTGTGCGATTCTCGGTGTCGTCATGTGTATTACTCTACACGAACAGCGCCAGGATGTCAAGGGAGAAGTCGCAACAACGCAGCGGCAGCCTTCACCGACTTAGCGCCGTAGCGAGCGTCAGACACAACCCATTGATCCTCCACGTCACACCAGGCCAACGGGAAGGGACCGCACCGCACGACATACCTTAGCGTGTCAGCGTCCACCATCTCTTGCAGGGAATCTATCTCTGACTGCCGCGCAAACCCTGTCATCACAGATACGTCAAAAGCCATAGTCCGCTCACCGATCAACAAGTGACTAGTGAATGGCCTATGGCATCTAACGTGTTGAGGTGTCATGTGGTTAGATTACACCACTTGACACTAGTTGTCAACGACCGTTGCAGGCTCCGATGACCATTGTCAGCAACAGGGCGGCGGGGTAGGCGTGTGAGTACGACCACCCCAAACCATAAGCGCCAGCGACAAGCATCACAGGCCACGCCCAAAGGGCAGCGACAAGCAGCGCAAGGATGGCGGCACCGAACAGGAATCCAATAACGGTCAATGTCTTCATGTCATCATACTAACCCGAAAGGAGGCAGCGTGTCAAGCCATCCTCTAACAATTTCTGCGGCCCGCGACTCGGGAAGTTCCAGTGCGATGACGATGGAGCCTTGCAGCCCCGAATGGTCGAAAGCGAGCACCGCCTTATAGCAGGACAAGGCGGCTTCAAGTAGTTCTGCTCGGGCGTCTTGCATCATCTGGAATTCTAGACGCAGGAAAGCGTTACCGGGGCTGGCGACTTTCATCGCTTCCCCGACCGTATCGTATCGTTCAAGCAGCGTGACTAGTTCTTCGCTGAGTCGGTCTCGTAGTTCGATCATCGTGTCACCTTATCAGGGTTTCACCTTCAAGTCAAGACAGTCATCGCAACCTTCTTCGTTAATGAAGGAGTATCCACACTCGGTACACCAATCCTCTAGACTGATAGTCTTAACGTGGATACCTAGGTTGGCTAGTTCTTCAATGAGGCGACCAATCTCTACTTCCGCTTGCTGAGAGATTTCTCCCCAGCGTGCGCCGTCGTATGCCATGACTTCTACATCTACTTGGATGCAGGTCGGCACTAAATGGCGCTTCAACGCGACAGGATACGAATGAGGACGCTAGGCTCGGTGGCCATAGCGAGGAAGGTAAGTACCAGTGATGTGATCATGATTTCAGTATACCGGGCCGTTCAGGCTAACGCAACCCCTTTTTTGCCTTGACAAGAGATTTCTCATCATGTACGATTACTGCATGACACGAGGAATCATCACTCTGATCACTCAAAAGAGCCACCTTCCTGCTGCTGTGTGGCGCGGCGACCTTTTGGCTTGCCTGGACACTGACGAGGGTTGGTCAACACCGATGCCGTTCAGCGAGTTTCAGGCCGAGAGTGGTCTGCCGAACGCTGGCCAGGTCTGGACAGATTACGTGAGGGCGTTTTCGTGAATTGCGAGATGTTCGCTCTCTGTGTCAACGACGCTATCGGTGTCGTGGCGCATCCGGTTCTTGAGTACGTGCCGTCGTGTCAGCGATGCGCCGACCGTCTAGATGGAACCATCATTTCTGCTGAGTTTACACTTGACAACTCTTGAGTAGAGAAGTACAGTAGAGACATGGCAAACATCACCTTTCGCACTGAGCGGACCAACCAGGTAACATCGGCTGCCGACGAGTGTAGGATCATGTGCTCTTGCGGCTACGAGGACAAGACGTGGACATTCCGAGTCGCTGGGATGGCACGTATGCACAACGAGAAGTCTCACGGCGGGAAGGCCACGATGGCGGCTTTCCCTGCTGTTGAGATTCGCGGCCAGTACAAGGGCACGAGGGTCACGTTGCTGTACTGATGGGTTGAGGGTCGGGGGTTAACGCTCTCGGCCCTTGAACCGCTGGTCGCACCGCTTACCCTCACAGCAAGCCCCGGAAGAGCGACAACGAAACGTTTGCTTCTTCTCCGTTTTTAGCGAGGGCGGCAAGCAGTTCTTCTAGGTCTACGGGGCTGTCGGTCATGGCTTCCTTACCGGGTTCTCAAAGTCCAGGAATAGCGGCTTCTTCCCTGCCATCGCTTGATGCTGTAGGGCTAGTTGTTTCACGACCCGAGAGAGGCCATCACGATCTACTACGGGCACGACAATGATCATCCCTTCAGCCCTTCCTTGATTGCATCTGCCTTACCACGGGCACGGAAGCCCCGGTCGTGGTCCTCGTGCTTGCGGGCAGTCTTGCCCCACTCCTTGGGAGACTTGGACGTGAGTGCGTAGGGGTTGTTAGCCATTGTCGCTCTCCTGCTTCCAGTTGCGAGTCTCGCGGACGCGCAACGTCTTGTTGGTGACGAACGTCTTGCAGCACCCGTAAGAGCACTGAACGACAGCCCGCTTGTGATGGAGTGTCTTTGCCATGTCTCTACCTTACTACGGATTCACCCGCACGTCAAGAGAAATTCAGGGTGTTACTACAGACAACCTTGCCTGCCGGAATACCAGCCGCCTGATACTGCTGAGCGACACCGATAAATCCTGCTGCAAGGTCTTCGTAGTAAGACTGGACGTATCCAGACCCCATGATGTCACGCATGGCCTTGTACATAGCGATTTTCATTTCGTTCTCAGTCATGGAGTTATCTTACTCTAGACATTTTTTCCTGTCAAGTGGTTGCTTTCGGTTGATTTCAGGAGTAGAGTAATTGACATGAAAGAGATTCGTTTCTTCACCGTCAACGACCTGACACCTGGTCGTCATCCTATCTACGTGCTGTCGATCACTCCGACGACGGACGTTGGGGAGGCTTACGACGAGGCTTACTCTCGTTTCGAGGCGATCTACGGCATGGACCCTCACCGCATCTCATGTGACTGCTGTGGACGTGACTTCTCGTTCTTCTCGCACGAGTCGCTTCAAGACGCGATGGACACTATCAGGGACTTCACAAAGGGCCGAGAGACCACTAGGCCGATTTACGACGAGGATGGTCAGGAATATACCTGGCTGAAACTCCTTGACATGCAGAACAGGATGAGGTAGGGTACTCTCATGTTCGCACAAGCACTCACCGAGCCACGTCCGTTCTTGTTCGTGGCTGTCGTGTTCACCGTATTCGTCATCGGATGCGCCGTTAACGCTGTGATTCAGTGGAGGAACCACCGATGAGGTACACTACACCAGACCGAGAAGAAGTGCAAATCGGGACTCGTGACGAGGCTCGTGACTTCGCTATTGAATGGCAGAGTCGCACGGCTGATGAGTCGTGTTCTTGGCTTGAGGCAGCGGAGTGGGGCAACGTCTTTGAGCGCCTTGCTGGCGACTTCTGGCTGCGGGAAGAATTCAAAGAAAACGGAATCATCTAGTTGACATTCCTTGTCAAGAGAGGTAAATTTAAGTCATGAACGTTGGAGATACCATCATCATCGTCGGCAGTGACCGCACCGGGGAGGACTCTCTCCACGAGATGTTCACTGGCGAGGTTGGCACCATTGCTGGATTCGCTAAGCCTGGCGACTTCACCTGGGGCATCCGAGTCGATATCGGCAACGGGCGAGACCTGTGGGTTCACGCTGACGAGATTGAGCCGTTCGACTGTGGGTGACCACGCGCGGTCTAGAGCGTCACCGAGAGAAGGAAGGTCTCCGTTCAGAGATGGCCGACTTTCTTTCTGAGGGGTGACCCCTTACCGCGCGCTAGCCCCTACACCTATAAGGAAAGGGCTACCGCCCGGTTTCGCTCGTTCCTCGCTTCCGGGCTTCGCCCTTGCTACCACGTCTCGCTCCGCTCGGAGAGTCCCGCCGTACCCCAACCACCGCCCCTAGTCTATTCACTCTGAGTGATGAAAAGCAAACGGAACGCAAAAAGCGCCGCCACCAGGGAAAACAGGTTCCGGGGCTGGCGGGATCACCGCCCCCTCGCCTTCCTGAGTGAGTTGTCCAGGTCAGCAAGAGCCTTGATGGCTGCCCGTAGGTCGGTCAGGTCTTGATCACTCACGACGACGTAGTTGTTGGCTGCCATCTGATCGGCTGCCGACGAGAGGAAGAACTTTACGTCCTGTACCCTGTCGCGAGCCGTCCTGGCTGTCCACACGTCCAACTGGGGCCGCTGTGCAACGAAATGTTCCATGCAATTACCCTACCAAGAAACGTGGATAGTGTCAACCTCATTCGCGACATTGGAGAAACTTTCGAAATGGGGTTGCATTCTGTTTGAATCTGAGTAGACTTACCTCATGATCGTTCGACAACAACGAGCCAGCAAGTCATACAAGTGCCATTTCTGCCCGCGACCTATCGACCAGGGGAGCACCTACGATTACGTGGTGAGCCTTCCTGGGACTGTCAGGTGGACTGAAGGAGACGGCACGTACGATGAGATGGTTTTCGGTTTCGAGACGTTCCGTGCTCACGATTCCCGTGGGACATGCGCCGAGTACGCGCCTTACTGAGAGGAAATGACCATGCAGGCACTCAAGGACGTTTGTCGTCACCCTGTCATCTTCGTTCGCGGAGCCGCGGAGTTTCGCTCTGGAATGGGCATGACGTGGGACGATGACGAGAGCAAGAACGAGGCTTACGACTGGGGTCGCGAGACTGTTCATCGTCTGACTTTCCGACGTTTCGAGTCGTAATCACTTGACAACCTCTACCGAGAAAGGTATGATGGAGACATGAGGACACCGACAGGATTTAAGATGGAGACCGGGGAAATCTGGATGGCTGGAAACGGCTGTCAGTACCTCGTGGTGGGATGTGACGGGATTGAGGTGGACGTACTGCCTGCTACCGGAATGCCGATCACCACCTGGGACGTTGCCTGCTGCCAGGAAGATTGGTTTCTGGGGAGGATGTGGTAGGAGAGTCACCCTGGTCGGCGGGCCGGGGTTTCTCGCCAGTCCCGAACACAGCGATTTAGTACGCTACTAAATTCGGGAACAAGCAGGCGCGGACTGGCCTGGAATGCGGCTATCGGGGCTACAGGAAAAGGAAGCCTCACGGCCCCCTTCCCTTAGTACTGATTCTCCTTGATTCGGTCGATGATGTTGTCAGCGAACCGATCCACGAAGGTGTCGAAGTCCATTTCCTGATCGTACTCAGGATCGAATTCTTCCAGCCACTCTTCGTAGCAGTGCCTGGCCTCCGGGGTGTCTCCGAGACCTTCCAAGTAAACCTGCATCGTGCGCTCCTTCGCTCTTGCCGACTGAGTTAAAGATACCACCGATCCGCCGCAATGTCAACCCTATTTGCGAAAGAATCTGAAATATCTCTAGACGCGAGAAAGGGAGCCTCACGGCCCCCTTCCCCTGGTAGGTGCTCAGTAAATCTGGCTTGCGCCGACCCGAATCACCTCACCCTTGCGGTTACCCGACGTGAATCGGATGAACACCACGTCGCCTTCCTGACGGACGACCTTGACTCGTGCTCCACGGTATGTCATGTTCCCCTCCAAGGGAGTAGTTGGTACATGTAGAACACTACAGACGTTTCCACCGTACGTCAACCCTATTTCTCAATATGGGCCGAATGGCCTATTCTCGCTCAGATAGGTTGCATTCTTGACGTGGAACCGGTATCGTTACCTACATGCGAGACGTACTCGGAAACGACCTCACCGCTGCTCTAGACGACTACCTCATCAATGAGGATCGCTGGAGGGGCACAGAGGGAGACTGGGAGGAAGTGGAGCCTACGTGCCCGCATTGCCATCTCACGCAGGATGAGCACGTACCTGTCCACGTCACCGATGACGAGGGTAACGACTATGACGACCTAGCCTGTCCAGAAGGGACCACGCCATGACCAACTGGTACTACAACGTGTGGTGGAATAAGTCATTTCTTTACACGGGCGAGTGGAAGTATTACTACTGCTCTCTGTGGTGTTTCTTGACCGATCAGAAGTTATGTAGGCGTACACGCAAGAGCAGGGACTATTAGTCTCTGGGAGCCCCGTGAGCAGGTAACTGCTGCTGAAATTAGCGGCGTACTAATCTGGTGAACCGCTCGCTAATCTGACTAGTCCGGGGCTACGGCAAAGGGGCCGGTTTCCCGACCCCCCTGCCTCAGTCCTCGCTGTAGGTGCCATCGTACGGCGACGGGTCGTCATCGTACTGCCCATCGTAGTCGTCCCACCCGTAATCGTCCGGGTAGTCGCCCTCCAGGTAGGCATCCATCTCGTCTTCGTACATCTCGTGACCTCCAGGTCAGTTGCTCTTGATGTAGATAACTCTAACGGTCACCGATCGCAATGTCAACCCTATTTCGTAATCTGTGGACAAGTATCAGTTATCCACAGATTTGCCTAAATGGTTGCAATTCACTCTAGACACGACTATCGTTACCTACATGGAAACGACCTACGTGAGCGACTACGTGACTGGCAATGATGGCGTGCAGACGCTTGCTATCTACGGGCCGTCTGTCACCGCCTACATCACCTCTGAGTCATGGGATGACCTCTGGCGACAGGCCAATGAAGCAATCCCTACGTGGATTGAGAGCCTTGAGTACGCCTACGCTGGCTACGATATGTTCATCCGCTACGATGACGGCTCTATCTGCGGAACCGATGACGCTGACCACTACGGTGTGTACGATTGGGACGTTGAAGATTGGACGTGGAACGCGTGAGAACCCTTTGGCAATTGGCGTCACTGCCACGTACTCATGACTGCACCGAGGAAGAATCGACGGCAGTCAAGGGATATTTGAGCACCGCTACGGCCACGCCGTTGGCACTGTGCCTGATCAGTCGCTGGCCAGTGGAGTGGAGTGAGGTACCCGAATGAAGTACGGGGACACGAAGAAGGCTCAGTACCCTGGAATCTGCGGAATCTGTGACCGGGGCTACCCTGAAGGTGCCCTGATCGTCACCGTGATCCCTGATGACCATGCCGATCACTACGCCCTCACCTATGTGGAGATTTCCGATGTTATCGGCGCTCTAGACCTCGCTGTAGGTGTCTACGCTGCCATTGGTGACCCGATCATGAAACGTCACTACAATGATCTACGGACGAAGATGATTGAGCGTGAGCCTATCGTTGGGGTGTACGCTGCGCCTCCCGCTCACCTTGAGCGTGGCTGGCAACCGAATTGAGATTCCTCACTCTAGGGGTTGCAATCCAATCCACGATCCTATAGAGTGATCCATGTCAAAGAGAACCGCCGACGAAAGGGCGCACACAATGTTTGATGAAGACTTCGACTTCGACACAGATGAGTACACCATCTTCGATCCTGAGGATGAGGCTGCTGCTCGCACCGCTGATGTGATCGACGCTTACACTGACCGCCGCCTGGCGAGTCAACAGGGGCTGCGCTACCGAGACTGGTGAAATCTCGGCAAGTGCGCCGGAAGGGCTAGGGTGGAGTGTGGTGGCTCCTGCCCTGGCCCTTTCTGTATTTCTCGGAAAAGGGGTTGACAACCGTCGTGGCAGGCCGTACAATTCTCCTATGACGCTGATTGAAGTCCTCGCAAGAATGGCACCGTTCGCCATCATGATGCTGGCGGTATTCGACCAATACACCACGAAAGGGAAGTGATCATGATTGCGTTTACCATCGGAACCCACACAGTGTCGCTCTACGAAATGCGAGACTCACTCACGGGCGAGACTCACACTTTCATGAACGAGGTCGGCCAGGGTGGCGCTCAGTCGGCTCTCAAGTACGCTGAGGCCGTCGCTATCGCTTACGGGTGGGAAACCTACTCTGTGAGTGAGATTATCCCACCTAGGGTCGCTAATGGCGTCCGCGTGGAGAACGGCGGGCGAGACTTCCTCGGAGTGTTCACCACCTGAGCGGGCGAGGGGGGTTGGGGAGACCCGGCCCCCTTCATCGACAGCCCCGGTTCGCATGGTTTAGACCTAAATATTGCGAGTCCGCAACCATTACGCCTAAATGACGTGGCGTGGTCAAAAGGCCATGTCCGGGGCTGCGGCGAATGGGAGCCTCATGGCCCCCTCTCGCTCACTTGAGGTCGATAATCCAGGTCCCCCAGAAACCCTCAGCCTCACGGCCCCTGAAGTCATCATGGATGAGCAGGGTGGTCCGGGGAGTCCAACCGCTATCCAGTGCCAGGCGGATGGGCGGATCGAACGTGAGTGTCGTCTCACGCGAGACGCCGGGTCCGTTACGGACGCTGGCAACCGTACCTGTCACCTTCTCTCCCAAGTAGTGGGCGGTCATGGTTTGTCCCTTGCGAATTTCCATGACTGAAGCGTACCCGCTACCGCTACCGCTGACAACCCCGATTTCACAAGATAGGCCAAATGGCCCATTTCGACTGCTCAGGTTGTGATTGAGGTTGGCGGCTGATACGATCACTCTCGTGACCTACACCTACACCTACACCTTCCCCACCACTACCGAGACTGCCGATTTCCTGGCGCACCTGATCGAAAGTGGTGACTACACCGTCATCACTCGTAAGGGTGATCGCACTGTCGAGATGGTCGGCACCGATGGCATCCTTGAGGTTGCTCTCATGCTGGAGGCTTACCTGGCCGATGCCATGCAGTGCCTGATCGACACTGGCTACTCCGTTGAGTTGGCTCGCACCGTGAGTGATGCGGCCTACTTGAGCGGTGCGTTCACCGACCGTTGGGGCGGCTACCTCGCGTAGTCCAAACGGACTATTTCAGTCGCCCATGTTGGTATCCACGTTTCGACCTGGTAGATTCATACCTGTCACCGAGTCCCCTTAGGAGGGTCCAATGTTCCACCCGTATCCGACACCGATCACCAAGGTCAGCGGCTGCAAGGTCGCCTGGTATACCTACAGCACCCGAGAGGATGCTGAGCAGGCGTCAGTGGCGGCTCAGGCCAACGCTAGCCTCAAGGGTGGCTACCGGTTCGGTCAGGCCAAGCCTGGTGAAATCACCGAGAACGGCGACACCTTCACCGTCACGATCCCCTGAGAACCAGGGGAGGAAAGGGGGTCGGCTCAGGTCGGCCCCCTTTTCCGCGCATAGGCCAAATGGCTCATTCGGAAGAAATCCTCCGATGAGGTTGGTATCGGCTGATGACTGCTGCTATCTTTCTACTCATCACCTAGCGCCCTGAAAGGGGAACCCAATGATGTTCGACACCGAGACTCAGAACCTGATGGACTACCAGGCGGAAGTCGCCGCTGAGCGTGAGGCTTTCAAGCCCTACCTGGCTGACGAGTGGGTTGAGCCTGAGCACACTGACGAGTACCTGGACATGCTGGATGAGGCATGGATGGGAACCATTGAGGACTGAGCGGTAAGGGGAAGGGGTCGGCTCGCGAGGGTCGGCCCCTTTCTCGCGCCCGTAGGCCGTTTGGCCTATTCTGACAAATCTGTCGAATACCGGTGGAAACGTGTTCGGCATCGTGTATCGTTCCCTACATGACAACGCCCACCACCACTGAAGCCTTCCGCACCACGATGCTGAGCGATGCTCGCGACTGGATGAGTGACCTTGAGGACTGCTATGTCATCGCTCATGACTGTGACGACGAGTACGTGATCATGTACGTGGCCCGCTGCTACGATGGCGGTTGGTCATCGTTCGCTATCGAGTCGTGCCGTGACTTCCCTGCTGGCTACGATGCCACTGACGTTGTGTGGCTGATGGAAATGGGCTGATCTAGCCAGACTTAGGGCCGATCCTCTCAAGGGGGTCGGCTCTTTGTCGCGTCCCGATCCCTGAGGGAATCCACGTATCAGGCTCTACGATGCGTTCTAAGCGCCTACAGGGGAAGAAACGAACGGACATAGCCTAGGCACTGCTGCAATCGACTGAGGTGCAACCTAAGGGGAGATAGGGCATATCGCATGGCATGGATGGACGGGCACATGGCAGGGCAGACGTAGGGCATGGCAGGGATGGCACATGGATGGATCGGTAGGGCATAGAGCAGGGAGGGAGCGCGCCTGGAAACCAATGTCCGGGACTAACTTTCAGAGAGCGGGAATACGCTGAGGCGCTCATGGAATAGAATTTTACGACTCAGAATACTTCCGTTAAATTCAAAAGAACTGCCCCCGGATACAGGATCGGATAGTCCCACCTTATCTCCCTGCTTTTCCTCCTGGCATCTTTCCCCTTCCCCGTGATTCTCCATTCGTGCATGTTTTCCGTTGCCGCCTTCCTGAGTTGCTTCCCCAGTTCAGGTCGTTCCAACACTTGTAGATATTCTTCATGCGTAAGGTTCGACTTCTTCTGGTTGCATTTCTCGCACGCCTTCTGGATGTTCGGAAACCTTTTACTACCGTTCTTGTCGCCGCCACGAGACAGTGGGATAATGTGGTCGCGGGTTACACCCTGACTGTGGCAGTATACGCATACGCTCACTGTGGGTTGTGGGGTGCGTCAGGACGTGGATAAACTAATAGGGGTCGATATGGGGGTGCCTTGAAAATATACATGTCCTTGCCTTAGTTTCATTTAGATTTAACTAAACCTACTACTGCTTTCATGTGAGCATCCATCATCTGGTCGTAGGTTCCTGACCTCAGCGCATGTCGCACTGATTCAAGAATCAATCCTAGAACGTTTTCGCCTTCCCCTTTGCAGACTCCCCAGAATTGGTCTCCCCAAGTGTTCCCTTCAATGAGGGTGGCGTCTCCTGTGGATAGGAGCATTTCTGCTTCAGGTGTTCCGGGAGCGAATTTCAACAGCACACCGATGGCCATGATATCCACTTTGATATACTCCCACTCTGGACGGAGTTTGACGTTACGGCCTGCACCTTTGGATGGTCCTGCTTTCATGGACGCAATTCTTCGACGGAGTGCCTTGTCGGTAGTTTTCATCGACTGGAAGAACGCCTCTACTGAGTGGAAGCGGATTCCGTAGAAATCTCTGGCTGTGTCGCTTTCCCAAAAGTTACTGAGAAAGAACCATTTGTTTTCAAATTTATCTATAACTGGTGTAGGCATGCGGGTAGTCTACCTCACC
>JACCDR010772924.1_pt1 | contig 18336 bp, 20 predicted proteins | sample 7446431 | NCBI WGS metagenome assembly JACCDR01 (sample SAMN15323443, study PRJNA562643) | freshwater metagenome | isolation source: river surface water | place: USA:Blue River Watershed | collected 2017-08-17
AGAGAAACCGAAACAACAAAAAGACGCTGATCCGCTCGCCGGGCTCGCGCTTGATACGACCGCCGAGGCCGTCGCGAGCTTCTTGCGTCATTGTCGCAACGCAGCGATTGCTCCCACGGCACGTCGCCCCCTGTTTATCTGGCACACCAACATAGCGCACGGCCGCCCCGCGCCCAAGCGAGCCACGATCCAATTCCACGCACTGGGCGCTGATCGTGCACTCGCAGACGCCGTGGTGATCCACGCACTCCTCGCGCTCACCCGCGACCTCTACCACACCGAGGGCGTCGTACGTATCAACTCTATGGGCGACAAGGAAACCCGCGCACGCTATGCACGCGAACTCTCAAACTATTTTAAAAAGCGTGCTTCGACGCTCCCTGAGGAGTGCATCTCGTGTGCTAAGCAAGACGCGTTTGCCGCTGCCGAGCTTGCGATCGCACGTGAGTGCGCCGACGACCTCCCCGCGCCCACCGAACACCTCTCAGACGCTAGTCGTAAACGCTTCGAAGACTTGCTCGAGTATCTTGAGATGACCAACACCCCCTACGAGCTTGCACGCAACCTCATCAGCCGCGGCGGCGTGTGGAGCGATGCGTGCTTTGAGATCACCGTCAATGGTCAACGTGTCGCCTGGGGCTCGCGGTACAGCGACCTCTCTAAGCGCTTTTTCTCTTCCTCAGTGCCCGCCGTCGGTGCGGTGTTTCAGATCTCGAGCGAAGGCGCACTCCTGAAGAAGCCCTCGCAGCCAAGACTCCGTTTCTCATTTATCCATATTGGCGACGAGGCTAAGCGGCTCTCGATCAAGCTCGCTGAGGAGTTCCGCCGCGCACGAGTGCCCCTTACCCAACACATTGGCGTTGAGTCGTTGACCGAACAGATCGCCCTCGCTGAGGGCACCAATAGCCCCTACCTCCTTATCATGGGCCGCCGCGAGGCACTTGAGAACTCTGCCATACTGCGCAACCGCCAGACCCAACAAGAGATGACGTTGCCGCTCAGCTCGATCATCGACTCCCTCAAGGCGGTTGCCTAGCCTAGACCACACGCCTCGACACCAATACCTTGGTGTATTGACGTAATATAATGAGTATGTGATAATTAAGTTTGCTGGAACATTCACCAGACCAGAGGGAGGCAGATGCATAATCGAGATCGCCAACTGATAGCACAAATCCTCGGCTGCTCCGGACACACCGTACGGACCGCCGAAGAGGAGGTGGACAACTCGGCCCAACTCGCCGAAGAGCTCACGAAAGCGAGCACCTTCCGAGCGGCGCTGGGGATCGTACTCCGATCGAAGCTGGGGACGCGAGTGCGGATCGACGCGGTCGACAAAGCACTCGAGCTGGCCTCTGCCGAGACCGAATACGCCGAGCTCTTCGCGGCCATCGGCCGCGAGTCGGCCCAACGGGGCCAGCTGATCCGGAAGCTCATTGAGCGCCGGTTCACGTAAGCTACTTCGGTGGTGGGGCGAGCATATCGCCCCACCACCCTGGTGGCTTTTTCTTTTTGCCTATGGTAGAGTTTTGAGCATTATGACAGCTGGAACACGAGTGAACGTGAGCCGAGGAAAAAACGAGAGCGCTGCTGCGCTTATTCGCCGTTTTACCCGCCGCGCGCAAGACCTCGGCCTTGTCCGCGAGGTCCGCAATCGCCGCTACTGGCAGCGCGCACTCTCTAAGAATGTCGTGCATAAGCGTGCACTCATCTCTAAGGAGCGCCGAGATAACTACCATGAGCTCGTGAAGCTCGGCAAGATCGACCCTGCAGCAGCCAATATCGCACGCAAGGGAGCCAAGCGCTAACCGATGGCAGTCTCGATCAAGAACCTAACCCGACGGCCGCTCCGCGGCCGTCGCTCGTTCCTGCGTGCTGCTGAGCTCGCGCTCCCCCGTTGGGACATCTCACTCGTGTTTGTGGGGCCCACGCATGCTGCCGCATTAAACAAGAACCTCCGTGGGAAGACTTATACCCCAAACGTACTTTCCTATCAGGTAGGTGCCGAGAGCGGTGAAATCATTATCTGCCCCTCGGTAGCTGAACACGAGGCGCCTCTGCACGGTTTTTCTCCTTCCATCTACCTCATCTATTTATTTATCCACGGTCTTGGCCATTTGGCCGGGAGGCGGCATGGCGCTACGATGGAACGATGGGAACATACCTTACTCGCCAAGGTCGCGAAGGTTAGCTCGCGTACTGCGCATGGCACGACGCATCGCAACCGGCATCGACATCGGCACCCACCAGATCAAGCTGGTGGTCGTTGAAGAGGTTACTGACAAGAAGGGGCGCTCGCTCCAAATCTTAGGTACCGGCTCTGCACCCAGCAGAGGCTTACGGCATGGCTACGTCGTTAATCGTGAGGAGGTTACCGCAAGTATCCGCGAGGCTAAGCGCCAAGCCGAGGCCGTTACGCGCACCCCTATCAAGAGCGCGTTCCTCGCAGTTGGCGGTATCTCCCTTGATGAGTCGCGTGCTACAGGGAGCGTCATTATCTCTCGAGCCGACCAAGAGATCACGGCACTTGACCTCGAGAAGACCGCCAAGGCCGCGCGTGAAGCGGCGGCCCCAAGCTTCCTTAACCGAGAAGTGCTCCATACCATCCCGCTCGAACACCGCATCGATGGTACCAAAGTATTCGGTGATGCGGTCGGCATGCGCGGCGTCCGCCTCGAGGTCGATTACCTTTTTGTTACCTGTCTCTCGCAGCACAACGACGCGCTGGTAGAAGCAGTAGAGGCTGCTGATATTGAGGTGGTGGACCGCATGGCGTCCCCGCTCGCCGGCTCATATGTACTCCTCGACGGCGATCAGAAGATGAAGGGTTGTATGCTCGCCAATATTGGCGCTGAGACCGTCTCGATCGTCGTGTACGACGAGGGCATTCCGGTCTCCGTAAAAGTGTTCCCAATGGGGTCAGCCCACGTTACCGACGATATCGCCCTCGGCTTCCGCATCTCGCTCGAGGAAGCCGAGCGAGTGAAGCTCAGACGTCTTGGTGGCCAGATGTATCCAAAAAAGAAAGTGGACGATATCGTCAACGGTCGGCTTACCACACTCTTTGGCCTCGTCGAGAAACATCTCCGGTCGCTCACGCGACGCGGGCCACTACCCGCGGGCATACTCCTCTCTGGTGGTGGCGCAGGCACACCCTCGGTCCAAGACATTGCCCGCCAAGCACTGAAGCTGCCTGCTCGGCTCGCAGAGTTCCGTATCACACGCGACACGCGTGTGCGCGAGGTTACCTGGGCCGTAGCCTATGGGCTCGCGCTCTGGGGCCTTACCGGCGACACGAACGCTCCTAAGAAAAGTCTCGGCGCATCATTTTCGAAGTTCTTCCGTCAGTTTTTGCCGTAAATACTGAACTGGTTCGAAGGGTTGTCAATATTTGCATATGCCCCTGTTTTGCTATCATTGCTGGTACTAGGCCTAATTATTGACTATGTCGAAACGCGTTGAACCTGAGATCGAGACGTTTGCACGAATTCGTGTGGTGGGTGTGGGAGGTTCAGGTGGCAATGCAGTGAACCACATGGTCAACGCGAAGGTGCGGAATGTCGAGTTTATCTCGGTCAACTCAGACGCCCAGGATCTCCACCGCTCCCTCGCCAAGCGCAAGATCCATATCGGCAAGAACCTTACGCGAGGTCTTGGCACCGGCATGAACCCCGAGCTCGGCAAGCGCTCCGCTGAAGAGACGCGCCAGGAGATCCAAGAGGCGCTCTCGGGTAGCGACATGGTGTTTATCACCTGTGGTATGGGTGGTGGTACCGGCACCGGCGCGGCCCCTATCGTGGCAAAGATTGCCAAGGAGATCGGCGCGCTCGTGATCGCTGTCGTTACAAAGCCTTTCTCGTTTGAGGGCTCACAGCGTAAGGATATCGCTGAGCGAGGTCTTGCTGAACTCAAGAAAGAAGTGGATGCATTTATCGTCATACCAAACGATAAACTCCTCTCGGTAGTTGATACCCAGACCTCAGCCAAGAACGCCTTCGCCATGTGTGACGAGATACTGCGCCAGGCAGTAGAGGGCGTCTCTGACATCATCACCACCCCAGGCGAGATCAACACTGACTTTAACGACATTAAGGCGATCATGGAGGGCGCGGGCCCTGCGCTCATGGGTATCGGCGTGGCCGAGGGCGACCAGCGTGCTCGTGAGGCGGCTCAGATGGCGGTTAACTCTCCACTCCTCGATGTCTCGATTAGCGGCGCCAAGGGCGTACTCTTCGTCGTAGCAGGCTCAGAGGATCTCGGCATTATGGAGGTCCAAGAGGCGGCACAAGTGATCGGTGAGTCCGTCGATCGTAATGCCCGTGTGATCTTCGGTATTATGCGCGACGAGAAGATCAAGAAGGGTCACATTCGTATTATCGTGATCGCCACCGGCTTCCCTGAGAGTCCTGCGCATGCCACCTCACACGCAGGCCCCGAGCGCTCGCTCTTCTCGCTCCCTACCGAGAAACGAGAAGAGACGCGCGAACGCATCTATCATGAGGTGCTCAAGACTGAAGAAAAGCCTGTTGAGGAGGAGAAATTTATTAAGCCAAAGAAGGAAGATAAAGAACCGATCGTTACCGCCATTCCACACAAGCGCGACGATGCGCTCCAGCCACCAGTACAGCCGGGCGAGGACGAGTGGGGTGCTATTCCAGCCTTCCTCCGCAGACACAAGAAATAGTTTGGGTTAGAATACAGAGATGGTAGATCTCATTATCATCGGCGGCGGGCCCGCAGGAGTGGCGGGTGGCGTGTATGCCGCACGCAAGCAGTTAAAAACAGTACTTATCGCCGAGGAGCTTGGCGGGCAGTCCACTGTCTCTGAAGGGATCGAGAACTGGGTCGGCACCCCGCGCATCCCCGGCGCCGACCTCGCCAAATCATTCAAAGAACACCTTGAGTCCGTTAAAGGCGCGTTTGTCGAGCTGGCGCTTGGCGAGCGTGTGACGGGTCTTACGAAGACCGACGTTGGCTTTACTGCCACAACCAAGAGCGGTAAGGAGTTCTCGGCTAAGGCGGTGCTTATCGCCTCTGGCGCTGGGCGCCGCACGCTCGACATACCAGGCGCTAGCACCTTCGAGCATAAGGGGCTCACGTACTGTGCCTCATGCGATGGTCCACTCTTTGGCGGGATGGACGTAGCGGTGGTGGGCGGCGGGAATGCTGGCTTCGAAACAGCAGCTCAGCTCCTCGCCTATGCTAAATCAGTAACACTGCTCCACCGTGGCGCAGCATTCAAAGCGGATCCCGTAACGGTAGAGAAGGTGTGTGCGCATCCCAACATGCGCGCACTCAAGAACGCAGAACCAACTGAGATCCGCGGCGAACAATTTGTCACCGGCCTCACCTACAAAGACAAGATTTCTGGCGAGTCGCACACGCTCGACGTTGCAGGAATATTCGTTGAAGTAGGCGTGATCCCCAACACTGATTTTGTCGGCACACTTATCGACCTCGACCCAGTGAAGCGGGTAGTCGTAGACCCGCGAACTCAGCGCACGAGCGTAGAAGGCATCTGGGCCGCCGGTGACTGCACCGATGAGCTCTATCATCAGAACAATATCGCCGCGGGCGACGGCGTGAAGGCGCTCGAGGATATCTACCTTTGGGTTAAAACCCGATCATAAAAATAAAACGACCCCCGACAGCCGCTGCGGCTGTCGGGGGTTCGTGCGTTCAGGCCGCGGGCAATTGGTCCGCGACCCGCGGGAGACCGAGCGCCTCGCAGGCGCTCACGAGAGACTCGAGGTACTCCTCACTCCCTCCGAGTTGCGGCTCCCACCCAAGCTCGACATGGGGCGCCAGCGCCGCCGACTGGATCGTCATCCAGGCAGAGTCTCGTTGGATACCCTGAGCACAGGAGAGCGTAAGCGAGCCTCGATAACCCCGCCGATGCGCCAGGATCGCGATCTCCTTGGCCGCCTCGAGCGTATCGGGCCTGCGACCGAACCTCCCCGCCTCGACGAAGCTGATGAAGTGGGGCCACCGAACACCCTCCACCACACCCACAGCATCGACCGACAGGTTCGGATCGATCGGCTTCAGGAAACCCTCACCGATCCCATATCGCCCGATCTCATACCCCGTGTTCTTGAGGAGCAAGCCCCGATGCTCGAGCCCAGACGGCGCGTCGAGCCTGCCGCTGAGCAATACCCACGGCCCCTGTAGGGCGGCTTGCATGAGAGCGCTCACCGCCTCTCCCATCGAGACGTTAAACAGACGAAATACGTGTTGATACATCATAGGCGCCCTCCTCGGTGCGCACGTGATCAGAAGAACGTGTAGCCTACCCCACCCTAGCAGAGCGATGTTGCAAATTCAACCAGAGCGAGAGCTGGAGACTTATTTTTTTACGAAACCTTCGAGCGCCTTAATGACTTCCACCGGTACCATGTACACCACGGTATTACTCTGATCAGAGGACATGTCGTTGATCGACTGTAGCGTACGTAGGTGAAGCGCCCCAGGAGTTGCCGCAAGCATGGCTGCAGCCTTCGCAATATTTTCAGAAGCCGCAAGCTCGCCCTCTGAATTGATAATCACGGCACGTTTCTCGCGCTCCGCCTCGGCCTGCTTGCCGATCGTGCGCTCGAGCTCTGGCGGGAGACTGACATCCTTAAGCTCAACGTTCTGCACCTTGAGCCCCCAGGCGTCGGTCTCTTTATCAACGATCTCGCGAATCCTATCGGCGATCTTGTCCCGACTTGAGAGCAGTTCGTCGAGTGTTACTTCGCCGACAATATTGCGCATCGTGGTCTGTGCATACTGCGAGATGGCGTATTTAAAATCCTCCACCTCGATGACCGCCTTACTCGCATCACTCACTTTGTAATAGATAACCGCATTAACACGTACTGAGACATTGTCTCGTGTAATTGCGTTTTGGTCGGGAACATCGACCGCCTTGGTACGCACATCGATCTTCTGGTAGGTCTGGATCACCGGCCACACAATACGCCACCCAGGCTCCATGATCGAGGAAAACTTACCGAAGGTAAACTTAACGCCGCGTTCATATTGGTTAATCTGCCGGATACTCCCCACAACAAGCATAAAGAGGATGACGAGCACGTATGATGTAAAGAAGTCCATAGTAAAAGCTATAGTAATAACACCCCTACTGTACCACAACCGAACCTACCTCTAGGGCATACCATTTCTCTCTAGTGACTCTGCAAATTCAACCAGGTGCGTACCTACTAAGACCGCATCTGCTCCAGGCTTAATGTCCGCAACTGTTCTTATGTTACTTGCTTGGCAGAGCCATCCTCCGAACACCTCGCGCGCCTGCCCAAAGGTCTCGGCTTTCAGCCCGCCCGTGTGTAGGTCGCGGCTATTCCATACTGCGCGCACCCCCTGCGGGAGTGCGCGCAACTCCTCGAGCGTATATGGCTCGATCAAGCACTTCTCCTCATGCGCGCTCGGCACACGCCCCACCACGAGCACCCAGTCTGCACCCGCAGCAAGTGCCTGCTCTACTTCTTCGTCGCTTGCATGGATCCCTTTGGCAAGGACCGGCTTATTGGTCATAGCTCGCGCTTTCTTAAGCAAGTCAAACGACCCGCCCCACCGTGGGTCGGTGTGTATTGATATGATGTCTCCCACCTCTTCTGCAAGCGCGAAAAGCTCGCCCCACGTGCGCTCGGCCCTGTACCCAAAAGGCGATTCTGTCTTAACTTCTGCAATTGTCTGAACACTTTTATACATTTGGCGGAGAGGGGGAGATTCGAACTCCCGATAGGCTTACGCCTATGCCGGTTTTCGAAACCGGTGCCTTCAACCACTCAGCCACCTCTCCATAAGGTTCGCACGCTCACATGGAGACCGCTTACGCGGCAAGGGTGGCTGAGTGGTTCGCTCGTTCCACTCGCGGGCAGAAGCAAAGCAGTTTGCTTCTGCCCCAGCTCAGCCACCTCTCCAGGTGAGCCTATCCTAGCATTTCTACGCCTGAGTGACGAGAATCACTATATAAGCCACATAACTCGCCAAAAATACTCCCCCTTGCCAGCGTTCGAGCTGGTGCCGCTTGCCAATGAATAGGGCTACAAAGAGCGCGAGCGTTGCCGCAACCATCACGAACGCGTCGCGCGCAAAGCCCTCTGGCGAAGGCAGTGGCGTGATCATGGCTGTCACCCCCAAGATCCAAAATATATTGAAAATGTTTGAGCCGACCACATTCCCCACCGCAATATCTACTTCTCCGCGCCACGCAGCCACTACCGAGGTGGCCAACTCCGGGAGTGAGGTGCCTACCGCCACCACCGTCAACCCAATGAGTGCTTCAGAGAGGCCCGCAAAACGCGCGAGCACTATGGCGCTATCGACCAAGAGCTTGCCCCCGGCCACGAGCCCTACGAGCCCCAGCAGAGAGAGGCCGATGGCCGGCCCTACCGCGAGCGCGGGCCCCTCCTCGCTCGGAGGCGGCGGATCGGCCTTGACCAAAGCAAATATATAGAACATGAACACGATGAAAAACGCCACGAGCGCCACACCATCACTACGGGTAATCACATCAGCTATACCCCCATCGAGCGCAACATCCTGTCCAAAGACATATACCAAGAGCGTCGCCACAAGTGCGAGGGGTATCTCCCACCGTACCGTACTCGACTTAACCGTAAGAGGTACGATAAGTGCTGAGATACCGAGAATGAGCAAAATATTTGCGATATTGGAGCCAACAATATTGCCAATCGCAATGTCGGTAGCGCCCGTAAATGCCGCATAGAGATTGACCGTGAGCTCGGGCATCGAGGTGCCAAAGGCTACGACCGTGAGCCCTATCACCAGCGAGGAGACGCCGAGGCCACGCGCAATAGCCGACGCACCACGCACCAGCGCATCAGCTCCAATTACTAAAAAACCAAGTCCCGCCACAAGCAGGACTATTGAGGTAACGATATCCACTCTCTTAGTGTACCTCAATTGCGACTCGCATCTTTTGAGTTTCCCCTGCCTAGATGCTATCGTTTAACCGCAGGCCCTATCGTCTAACGGCTAGGACAGCGCCCTTTCACGGCGTAAATCGGGGTTCGATTCCCCGTGGGGTCACAACATGATATAGTTTTGACGCGCGCGGTTAGCTCAGTTGGTAGAGCATCTCATTGACGTTGAGAGGGTCATAGGTTCGAGTCCTATACCGCGCACCATCGAGAGCCAGATCCAGATAATTGTGGTATACTAACCTTACAAGTAACTTATGCTGTCAATTATTCGCGGCGGGGTATATGGGCTTGGTATTGGCGCGCTCGTGCTGCTAGTCGCGTACTTCACCGCGGCAAACTGTTTGCCCTACATTATCTCGCAATCAGCGAGCGCACCCGCGCTCTGTGCGGCCGACACCTACCAGCTCATCATGCGCCTCACCTTCCCGCTTAATCTGCTCACTAATGACGTCGCGCGGGCGGCAAACCTCTTCTGGACCACTCTTCTCTTCTACACGTTTCTTGGTGCACTCCTCGGTAGATTTATCGGGCGCCGACGCTAAGTATGCGAGCTAAGCGCAAGTTCTCCCGGGGCAAGAAACGCGTATTCTCCCGGCCACGATCAGCACGCCCCAGCAAGTCATTCCATACGAGTCGCACCGCTGCGGGCGGCAAGGTCTATATCTACGGCAAACACGCACTTACTGAGGCGCTGCGCCACACCCCACGGGTGATCCGTAAGGTGTTCCTCTCCCCCGAGGTACGCGACGCCGAGCTGCGCGCACTACTCACTAAGCACCAGATCCCCACAGCACCATTGGCTGCTGGCCGCGGGACTGACCTCGTGGGCAAGGATACCGCCCACCAGGGCGTGATCGCCACCATGGATCCCCAGGCACTCCTAGTCCCCTTCGATGAATTTATAAAAACGCTCGACCTCCACACTAACCCAGCGCTTGCGCTCCTGGGCGAGGTGCAGGACCCGCATAATGTGGGCGCGATCATCCGCTCGGCCGCGGCCTTCGGGCTCGCCGGCGTGCTGATCCCTGAGCATAATCAGGCGGGCGTGACGGGTGTGGTGGTCAAGAGCTCAGCGGGGATGGCCTTCCGCGTACCCCTTATCTCAATCGGAAATGTAAATAGCACCGTCGCCACCCTTAAGCAGAAAGGGTTCTGGATCTACGGGCTCGCTATGGAGGGCGCTACCCCGCTCGGCGGCGAGAGCTTCACCGCCCCAAGCGTGTTTATCGTCGGCAATGAGGGCGCCGGTATCCGCGAGAAAACCCTCGAGGCCTGCGATGTTACCCTCTCGATCCCCATGCATGAGCGCACTGAGTCGCTCAATGCTGCCGTCTCTGCAGCTGTCTGCTTCTACGAGTGGTCGCGCAAGCACCCCGAGCATCTCTAACACCATGCGGTACGATCGACACCTCGCAGCAGAGGGCTGGAGCGACTACGAACTCCTCGACTCGGGCGAGAACATGAAGCTCGAGCGCTTCGGCGAAGTGGTGGTCGCGCGCCCAGAGACGGAAGGCCTGTGGGCAAAGGCTCGGCCCGACCTCTGGAGTGGTGCGCATGCATCGTTTGTGTCGCGCGACGGCAAGGGCAAATGGGTCACGCATGCCCCCGTGCCCGAGAGCTGGCCACTCTCGTGGGGCGATGTCCGCTTCAGCGCTAAGCTCACTGGTTTTAAGCACACTGGAATTTTCCCTGAACAGGCGCCCAATTGGCAGTGGCTACGTGAGCGCGTGCACGGCCTTGCTCCCGATTCAAAAGTACTCAACCTCTTTGGCTACACGGGTGTCGCGTCACTCGTCGCGGCGCAGGCGGGCGCGCAGGTGACCCATGTCGACGCGTCGAAACAATCGCTCGACTGGGCGCACGACAACGCTCGCCTTTCAGAAATTGCTGAGGACAAGATCCGTTGGATCCTCGACAACGCGCTCGGCTTCGCTAAGCGCGAGGTACGGCGCCTGTCTGCGCAGACAGGCGGCGCGAAGTATGAAGGGATAATTCTGGACCCCCCGGCCTTCGGCCGTGGGGCTAAGGGCGAGATATGGCGCATCGAGGATGATCTCCTCCCGCTACTCAGCGTGCTTAAGGAGCTACTCAGCGACACGCCCGGATCCTTCTTCCTCTTGAACGGCTACGCTGCTGGCTACGCCTCGCGCTCATTCGCCCAAGCAGTCGAGAGTGTCTTCCCTAACCCTGACGGCGAGGCAGGCGAGCTCCATATAGCTGAGAGCGACACGGGCCGCGTCGTCCCCGCAGGGATCTATGTGCGTTTTGTGCGATAGGCGATAAGCCGCTACACTACTAACCATGGCTCATAAAGATATCGCGGTGCTCTACCACGGCGGCTGCCCCGACGGCTTTGGCGGCGCGTACGCCGCGTGGAAGAAGTTTGGGGACACCGCAGACTATATCCCTGTCCAGTACGGCAAGCCCGTCCCGAGCCACCTCGAGGGCAACGACGTCTATTTTATCGATTTCTGCTACCCAAGCGAGATCATGCAGCCGATCATTGCTGCGGCAAAGTCGGTGACCGTACTCGACCACCACCTCGGCAATAAGGCGAACGTCGAGAGCATGCCGAATTTTGTATTCGACGACAAGCGCTCGGGCGCCACTATCGCCTGGAGCTACTTCCACCCTGAGACACCCGTGCCAACGATGCTGCAGTATGTGCAAGACGGCGACCTCTACGTATTTCTCCTGCCCGACTCACACGCCATGCTCTCGTACATGTATGCGCAGGCATTCGACTTTGACGTGTGGGACAAGCTCTGCGCCGACCTCGAAGACTCCGCTACCCGCACCAACGTGCTAGAGAAAGGTCGCATATATTCAGAACATTTTAATATCTTGATCGAACAGATAGCCAAGAAGGCCGTCCTGGTCAACTTTGAAGGATACGAGTGTTACCTCGTCACGGCTGCATCCATGTTTGTCTCTGATGTGGGGAATCACCTTGCCAAGCTGCGCCCACCGCTCGCACTGGTGACAAACTTCCACGGTGATGTGCTAAATGTATCGCTGCGCAGTGACCCTTCGGTCGACGTCTCTGCTATTGCGCGTAAGTATGGCGGCAACGGCCACCCTCAGGCCTCGGCATTCCGTCTCAATTGGGGCGACCCGCTCCCCTGGACTGTGCTTGACGAGAAGAAATGAACATACTCGCCATTGAGACGAGCTGCGACGAAACAGCTATTGCCGTTCTTGAATGCACGGGCGATGAAAACGACGCGCGGTTTAACGTTCTCGGAAACGCCCTTCTCTCGCAGATAGAAATACATAAAGAATATGGCGGCGTCTTCCCCATGCTCGCGAAGCGCGAGCATGCCAAAAACCTCGTGCCGATACTCGAGGCCGCACTCGAAGAGGCTGAGCTCCTGCGCGAGGACGCGCAGGTCATCTCGCATGAATTACGCAACGAGATCGCTGCACTACTCGAGCGAGAGCCGGGGCTCTCTGAGCAATTCTTTGAACTCCTCTCTGAGGTCGAGCCGCCCGCGATAGACGCTATCGCGGTGACTGCGGGCCCTGGCCTCGAGCCAGCACTCTGGGTGGGTATCAACTTCGCCAGGGCGCTCGCACTCCTCTGGGGCAAGCCGATCGTCGCTGTAAACCACATGGAGGGCCACGTGCTCGCTGCGCTCGCACGCGAAGACGGCGACGATTTAGTGATCGAAGACGTCGCGATGCCCGTGCTCGCGCTGCTCATCTCGGGCGGCCACACCGAGCTGGTACTAATGAAAGAGTGGCTCGAATATGAGCTCATTGGACAGACGCGCGACGACGCTGTGGGTGAGGCCTTCGACAAGGTCGCCCGCATGCTCAATCTCCCCTACCCGGGCGGCCCCGAGATCTCACGCCTCGCAGAAGCGCTCAGAAGCCAGGCTACGAGAAAACATTCTGGCCGACCGGAGGGAGGAGTCCCGAGGACTTTTTCGCAGGAGCCTGGCGATGAGCGCCAGTTTTCACTCCCCCGTCCGATGATCCACGACGACACGTGCGATTTCTCGTTTGCAGGACTCAAGACTGCGGTGCTTAATCTGCTCAAAGCTCGCGATGATTTGAATGATGACGAGAAGATGCAACTCGCCCACGAGTTTGAAAATGCTGTGGGTGACGTGTTGTGGAAGAAGACTGCCCGCGCACTCGAACAGAGCGGTGCACAGACCCTCGTTATCGGCGGAGGTGTCTCGGCCAACACGCACATCCGCCGCGTCTTTACCCAGGGTGTCGCCGACGAGACACCACACGTCTCGCTCCGCATCCCTGCTGCACGCCTCACCACCGACAATGCAATCATGATCGGGCTGGCCGGCTACTACCGCGCCCTTCGCGAGGATATCGCGAACCCTGGGACACTTACCGCCAACGGCAACCGGTCGCTCACGGCGTAGTTCACCCGTGCGGTGTTTGTGTTATATTCGGTAACGGACCGAACAACCAAGGAGTGATTACATGCGTACAATGTCTGACCGGGATCTACTTACTCCCGAACTGCCGAAGCGTACGCCGCTCGAGCAGGCCTACCTGGAAATCCGCGATCTGTGCATGCGCACCGATCTGATGGGGAAAATCAGGCTCGATGGAGGCGAGCTCTCGCCCGAGGATCAGGCAGAGAACGAGCGCAAGAGCGCCGAGCTCGCCCGCCTGCGTCGCGAGATCATCCTCAGGTACGGCGTCGAGGCACACTTCCTCGCCGCACTGCATACGGATGCTGAACGCTACCTCAACCACCTGTGGCGCGTGGCGGACCAGATCACCGCACTCAAAGCGGACATGGCTGTCCGCGACCAGTAGGCCGCAACCGCCGACGAAGAACCGTCTTCGCCGGCGGTTCTTTGTTTGTATAAAAAGAAGAACCTGTCGCCCACCACGAAGGTGGACGACAGGTTCGTTTCACTTGACGTATGCTCTCGTCACGTTGACGAGCCGCGGGAGCAGATCGTCAACGAAGTACTCCTGAGGTCCGCAGTATCTCGTCCATGGCCACAAGACCCCATCGACGATCACCTCGAATCCCGTCCCCGACGACCTCAGCACTCTAACAGTCAGCAGATGGTCGTGCGATCTGTCGAGATTCGAATGCGCAACATACACATCGAACATGCTGTCGAAGTCAGCCTTCCTCACGAAGATCTTGCGCGTGGCATTCTCGCGAGCAGCTCTCTCGAGCGCGTTCGAGAAGCGGTTCCTGAGATTGCGCCGCGAGTCAGCCGATTTGCGCGCCGCACGGTCCACCCGCGCACAACGGCGTACCGTTTCGCTCGCCTGAACTCGCAGCCGAAGAACGTACCAGATACACGCCCCAGCAATAACCACAGCCAGAATTGTAATGAGCATCTAACCCTCCTGCCTTTCAGAGAATACGGTCTCCACCCGATTGCGGAAATGAGGTACCGCAATTTACCTAAGTCATACTATACGAATCTATTTTACACATGTCAATCTTGCCTTACTCCTGTGTCCAAACGAGTAGGATATTGTTATATTTCTTGCATGGACGAGAAATTTTTAAAGCCGTTCGACGCGGCCACTACCGAAGCGCGGCTCTATAAGGCCTGGGAAGAGAGCGGGCTCTTTAACCCTGACAATCTCCCGAATGGGGCCGAGGAGAAGCCCTTCACCATCATGATGCCGCCGCCCAACGCGACCGGAGTCCTCCACATGGGCCATGCGCTCGGGCTCACCATCCAAGACATCTTGATCCGCTATAAGCGCATGGCGGGCTATGCCGCGCTCTGGCTCCCCGGCACCGACCACGCCGCCATCGCCACCCAGTCAAAGGTGGAGAAGGAGATCTCGAAGAAAGAGGGCAAGAGCCGCCACGACCTCGGCCGCGACGAGCTCTTAAAGCGCATCGGTGAGTTCGTCGAGGAGAGCCGCGACACCATTAAGAAGCAGATCCGCGTAATGGGCGCTTCGTGTGACTGGTCACGCGAGGCGTTCACCTTTGACGAGGCGCGTAATCGCGCCGTGAACACGCTCTTCAAGCGCATGTACGATTCCGGCCTGATCTACCGCGGTAACCGTATCGTGAACTGGGACCCAAAGGGTCAGACCACGATCTCAGACGACGAGATAGTCTATGAAGAGCGCGCAGCCAAGCTCTACACCTTTAAATACAGCAAAGACTTCCCTATCTCGGTCGCCACCACGCGCCCCGAGACCAAGGTGGGCGACGTTGCGGTCGCGGTGCACCCCGACGACGCGCGTTACACAGAGTATGTGGGTAAAGAATATGATGCTGTGTTCTGTGATGTGCCAATCCATATTAAAGTGGTCGCCGACAGTGAAGTCGATCCGGCCTTCGGCACCGGTGCCGTGGGCGTCACCCCCGCCCACAGCCACACCGACTGGGCCATCGCCGAGCGCCACGACCTCCCGCGCAACGTCATCGTTATTAACGAATACGCTAAGATGGCGGTATCAGGCCGCCTCGAGGGCAAGAAGACTGCCGAGGCACGCGAGCTCGTCGTCGAATGGCTCAGGAGCGAAGGCCTGCTCCAGAAAGAGGAGGAAACGAAGCAAAACGTCTCGACCGCCGAGCGCACGGGCGGCATCGTCGAGCCACTGCCTAAGCTCCAATGGTTTGTCGATGTGAACAAAGAGATCCCCGGTCGCGGCAAGTCGCTTAAGGAGTGTATGCTCGAGCCCGTGCGCGAAGGCGAGATAAAGATCCTCCCCGACCATTCTGAAAAGACCTACTACCACTGGATAGAGAATCTGCGCGACTGGTGTATCAGCCGCCAGATCTGGTATGGCCACCGTGTGCCCGTGTGGTACAAAGGCGACGAGATGGTCGCGGGCGAGGTTCCTGCGGGCGATGGCTGGACTCAAGACGAAGACACCCTCGATACCTGGTTCTCATCAGGTGCATGGACCTTCTCGACGCTCGGCTGGCCCGACGCTACTGCTGATCTGAAGCGCTTCCACCCGACCGACGTGCTCGAGACCGGCTATGACATCCTCTTCTTCTGGATCGCGCGCATGGTCCTCATGAGCGAGTTCGCGATGGAGGAAGTGCCCTTCCGCACCATCTACTTGCACGGCCTTATCCGCGACGCGCAGGGGCGCAAGATCTCTAAGTCGCTCGGCAACAACATCGACCCCGTTGACGTGTCGCAGAAGTTTGGTACCGACGCGGTGCGCATGGCGCTCGTGGTCGGCAACACGCCGGGGATGGACATGCGCCTCTCAGACGACAAGATCAAGGGCTACAAGCACTTCGCCAATAAGCTCTGGAATATCGCACGATTCATCCTCTCGCAAGAGCGCTCGGGAGAGATCAAGCAGGACTTGAAGGATGAGTTTGACGCGCTCGCAAAGGATGTAACGAAAGATATCGAGGAGTACCGTATCTACCTCGCCGCCGAGAAGCTCTATCACTATGTCTGGCATCGACTTGCCGACCAGCTCATTGAAGAGAGTAAGGGCAAGCCAGAGTATGGTGCGACCTTGTACTACATCCTTGAGAACGTGCTGAAGCTGCTCCACCCCTTCATGCCGTTTGTGACCGAAGAGATCTATCAATCAATGCCAACCAAAGACGCGGAGTATCTAATGATTGCAAAGTGGCCCGTGTAGAGCTGTTACAATAAGACCATGACTGGGACAACGCTCCTGTACGCGTTTTTTGGCGGCCTCTTACCCGCGTTTATTTGGCTCTACTTTCTCCTCAAGGAGGACGCGATGCACCCCGAGCCCAAGCATCTGATTGCCCTCGCTTTTATCGCCGGCATGATCGCCGTACCACTCGCACTCCCCTTCGAGCACTACGCCAAGAACAACCTTACCGACCAGCTCTCCATCCTCACCGCCTGGGCGCTCGTCGAGGAGCTTCTTAAGTACGTTATGGCCGCAAGCTTTATCCTGTGGCGGCGGGCCGTCGACGAGGCACCAGACTACGTGATCTACCTGATCACGGTAGCACTCGGCTTCGCCGCAGCAGAAAACATGCTCTTCATAGCGGATCCACTCGAGCGGAGCCTCCCTGCCGTCGCGATACTTACTGGTAATCTGCGCTTCCTTGGCGCGAACCTCCTCCACGTGATCTGCTCGGCGATCATTGGCCTCACCTTCGCCTTCTCCGCCCACTATCACTCAGTGCTCCGCACCGCCGCAGCGGCACTCGGACTTATCCTCGCCATCGCATTGCACACGGCCTTTAATGCTCTTATGATTACTGAAGGTACTTCCTCAGCACTCTCCGCCTTTTTCTTAGTGTGGGCGGGCGCGGTGGGTATCTTCGCTGCGTTTGAAGTGCTAAAATATTTCGAGTACCGTAGCACCCCTAACCAACCCCTCGCATCATGAAATTATCCATCTTTGATCGGCTCTCGGGCGGCTCCGCAGACGACTTCGACTCCTTCGACGAGGAGTTTGAAGAGGCTCCTGCCCGTAAGATGCCTCGCTCGCACCTAAGCGACGACACACGGCCCGCACCACTCGAGGATGAGCCTCCCCAAGCCGAGGGCCAGCTCCCGGTGGATGTACACCAGACCGCGAGCGAGATTATCGTACGCGCCTTTGTCGCCGGTGTACGCCCCGACGAGCTCAGCATCTCGATAGGCCGCGACATGGTCGAGATCGAGGGTTCACGCTCTGAGCGCCAACAAGTCTCGGGGCCCGACTACTTTACCCGCGAGCTCTTCTGGGGTTCCTTCGCCCGCGTAATCTCGCTCCCTGAGGAGATCGATGTTGATGCTGCTACCGCCTCCTCTAAGGACGGCTTGCTCACCCTTGTACTCCCCAAACTCGCCAAAAAGCGCCAGACCAAACTCCGCGTCAAGGCCGGCTAGCATATTGCATAGACCCGCATTAAAAAACCGCCCCAGGGGGCGGTTTTTTAATTGGGTGCTTGGAGTCGGGCTCGAACCGACGACCCCTTCCTCTTCAGGGAAGTGCTCTACCAACTGAGCTATCCAAGCGTACTAAGATACTACCAAAACCGGAGCAATCACTCAAATCTAAGCGTAAACGCGAACATACCCATAGAGCAGGTCCCCTGGATCTCTTCTCCCGGTACGCGCACGCCAAGGTCGATCACCTCCTCCCCACTCGACGCAAGAAATTCTGCGTAGCCAAGGGCAGGGATCCTCAGCGCTGCCGAGCAATCGTAGGTACGGTTGGTCCGCACCACAAGCTTGGTCGGCACCCCAGCCTTAAGCACCATCAGTTCTGGCCGGTAGCCATTCTGCGCCTCGATCACTGCATATTGCGCACCGTCTCGCATAACGCCGCTCCCCCACTCAGATTGAGAAGTAGCTAGACCAAACGGACGCACCACCCCAAGCGCACTCAGCCCCGACCATAAGGCAAAGAGCGCGAGCCCCAGCACCAACACACCCGCAAGTTTGAAAAAGACTCGTGCGTATCGGGTCTCAGCCAACCCTGC
>JACCDR012219643.1_pt1 | contig 18336 bp, 22 predicted proteins | sample 7446431 | NCBI WGS metagenome assembly JACCDR01 (sample SAMN15323443, study PRJNA562643) | freshwater metagenome | isolation source: river surface water | place: USA:Blue River Watershed | collected 2017-08-17
AATATGTGGTTGTCGTAATTCAAAAGTGCAGTCTGCACTTTTGACTTATCGCAACCAGTTTTGTTCGCTAATAGGCAAGTACGCACTTGCCTATTACGACGCGCACATATGTGTTCGGCGCTATTCGAAATTATCTGCGAAAACGGTTTTCGAATAGCGCCGAACACATTTTTTGAATAGACTTGCCTATTACGACGCGCACATTTGTGAGCATCGATATTTGAAAATGGTCATTTTTCAAGGTCGTACCGTTTATATTTACTGCTTTGGCGAGACAGGTGTAGTAGTGGTAGTAGATGAACCCAACTGTTGAGTCAGATCAGTTGTTGCTTGCTTTTGTGCGCTCTTCGTTCTCCTTGGTGCGCTTGCAAAACGGGGCTTCTTAACAGGTGGATGCAAATCACCAGATGTCGGCGAAGTAGTCGTTGTTCGTGTAACACTAAACGTATTCTGGTCCAGTCCAGTATATGTAGGTGGCGGTGCGCCGAAATTAAATGCAGGAGGTGCAGACTGTGGCGCGGTCGATGGCTGTGCGCCTAAACCAAATGCAGGAGGTGCAGATGGTTGGGCACTTGGTTGTGCGCCGAAATTAAATGCAGGAGGTGCAGATGGTTGGGCGCTTGGTTGTGCGCCAAAACCAAATGCAGGAGGTGCACTAGATGGATGTGATCTCACTGGTTGTGCTCCAAATGCTGGAAATGGTGCTGTATGTGGAACAGGATGCGCGTTAAATGGGTGTGGTTGTGCTGCTCTAGCAATATCTTCAAACCTCTGAACAAAAGCGCGGTCTTGCATTGCCTGTTGTGCATTCTCCTGACTCTGGCGCTCAATTTCGACTTGACGCTTCTCAGGGAACTTGTAATCGGATCCCATTCCGCTTGTAGTAGAATGCTTGATGAAATCACGAAGAATATTAATCTTATCCGTGATTGGGTTCACAAGGGTTGTCTTGACTGGCTTCTTGAAAAAAAATCCGGTCTTGAACTCGGGGATAAGGTGGGCGATTGCTTCCAAATGAGAATCCAGGACGTGGTTAAACATTTCAGTATCATTTGCCTCAATAAGAAGGGTCTTGAGATACGTATTTTGCTTCTCCATCCTTTCACATTGCCTTAGAACATTTGCAGCGCGAACACCAACAGATGCCTTGGTCTTAAGAGATGTAATTCGTGTGTTGAACGATGACATTACAATAACTGGTAAATGGTTTAAAGATATTAATTTTCAATTTTTATTAAAAATACTGAGTGTTTTTAATGAATATTAATAATATTTATTACTTATCAATTTTTATTAAAAATACTGAGTGTTTTTAATGAATATTCGCGAACCAGTTCACCGAAGGTATATCTTTTGGCGAAGCCAATATAAACGGCAAGACCTTGAAAAAGGCTTAGCCTTTTTCACAGCATTTTTAAATAACAATGCTCACAATTATTAAAATTGAGAGTGGACGGTACTTATTAATTTTTATTAAAATAACTCTTGTTTATATATTTGTAGGCTGTTGTTGATTTAATTTATTATTAATGTTTTCTAATGTTGATAATAATCTGGTTTGATATGTATCATCTGCTTTCTTTGTTTCGGCATCACGTTTATCAAAATATGGTTTAATTAGTTTTATAATAAAATATAATGCAGTTAACATTAACATGTATTCTATAACTGATGTAATAAAAAATAAAGAATTTAAAGTCCCTAAATTAAATATTTTTGTTAAAATATAATCTAACACATTTTTTTTAAATGACGTAATAAAAGTAGCTGATGCGATACCTGCAAATGTGCCTATAAAAAACCCAATAATTTTTTGCTCATATATGAAACCACCAAAATCAGTTACAAAACTATTTACCAACTTATTTATTTTAATTATGTCAAGTGACATTATATATATATTATATAATATATATTTAAAAATATATATTATTTAAATATAATGAATGTTGTTCCTGTTAATGTAAATGACGAATTAATATCGTTATTAAATAATAATTATGTCGAGGGTAAAACAGATAATTATAAATATACTTATACTAAGGAATTTCTTGAATGGTATCTCAATATATATCCTTCATCAGTTATAGGGATTTATGATAATAATAATTTGATTGCCATGATAACTGGGCGTATAGTGCCAACAGTTATAAATAATAATACAATAAATCTTACAGAAATGAATCTCGCGGAGATAAATCTTGCAGAGATTTCGTTTATGTGTGTTCATAAAGATTATCGTAATAGGAAACTATGTCCATTATTAATATCATCTATCGAGAGTAAAATGCGTGAAATGGGTGCAGATGAAGCTATTTTTTCAACTCACCATAATATGGGCAAATCATTATGTGGGATGGATCATATGATGCGTGTTATAAATATTCGTAAATTAGTATCTGTTGGGTTTTTGCGTTGTGATACAACTATTGAAAAATTAGAATATCATTATCGTATAGAAAATGTTAAGATTAAAAATAAAAAATTAGAAAGAATAACAACTGATAATATAAATGATGCCTATGATATATATAATAAATGGTATCAAAAAATGGACATTTATACAAATTATACCTTAGATACATTCAAAAAAGTAATCTTATCTGATAATATAGTTGGGTATATTTTATATGATAAAGATGTAGCTGTTGATATGATATCATATTATATTGTTTCTAGTAATGTTACACGTAGAAATGTCTTAATGCGTGATGCATATGTATATCACTATACCAATAATAGCAATAGTATGCACCGTATGATGTCATTATTATTACAAAATGAAAAAAATAATGTAGATACGATAATGATACCCACTACAATGGGATTAGAGAAAAATGATTTTGAGGATTTAAAATTTGTACCAACAACAAGTGATTATAATTATTATCTTTTTATAAATAAAGACATGGTAATACCAAAAAATAAAATGGGGATGTTATTGATTTAATCAAATGGGGATGTTATTGATTTAATCAAATGTGGTTGTCGTAATTCAAAAGTGCAGACTGCACTTTTGACTTATCGCAACCAGTTTTGTTCGCTAATTGGCAAGTACGCACTTGCCAATTACGACGCGCACAAATGTGATTTAATATAATAAAAAATTTAATTTTATAAAATTAAATTTTTTTGATATTTTTTAAAGAATTTTAGTAAAATGAAATTTCCTGTCTGGACTTTACAAAAAAATCACGTGGATTTTCCCCCTCAAAAGTGAATTCACTATTTTCACTTTTTGGGAAATCATATAAGGATATAAAACCTATGGTAATATATGTGAGCATCGCTATTTGAAAACGGTCAGACCGTTTATATTGGCTTCGCCAAAAGATATACGGGCTCTCTTCTGGTTCGCGAATATTCGAAAACCGTTTTCGAATAGCGCCGAACACATATATACAAAAATGTCAGAAAAATTTACTTGTAAAAATATGCCAAAAGGATTATGCATCCAGACAATCCTTATGTAATCATACGAAGAATATACACAAAGTGTACAAGTATACAAAAAAGGTAACACCATGTTACCCTTCTGAGCACAAAAAGGTAACATTTTGAATAATTCACTTGATAAATTCAGTCATAATATGTGCACTTATTGTAATAAATAGTATGCATCGAGGCACTCTAAATCACGACACTTGAAAATATGCACAGTCAAGAAATATGTGGAAACACAACAGTTAACCGAAAATGAACAAGAAACATTAAATTATTCTGATACATTAAATCATTCTGATACATTAAATCATTCTGATACATTAAATCATTCTGATACATCTATAACACAACAAAAAGATGAAACATCTATTAATAACACTATAACTGGTAATAATAATAATAATACAGTAAATAACGGTATGTGAGCATCGCTATTTGAAAATGGTCATTTTTAAATAACATTTAAAAATGCTGTGAAAAAGGCTAAGCCTTTTTCAAGGTCTTGCCGTTTTCAAATATACGGGCTCTCTTCTGGTTCGCGGATATTCGAAAACCGTTTTCGCAGATAATTTCGAATAGCGCCGAACACATATATTAGAAAAGTAATTTTTGAAGAAATAAATAAATTAGGTTACATATGTGCGCGTCGTAATAGACAAGTGCAGACTTGTCTATTAGCGAACATAACTGGTTATATTGCGTAGCAATAGATAAATGAAAAGTGCGGAACGCACTCTATTATATCGCTTCGCGATAGAGAATATAATTACGACAACCACATATATTATAAAAATGAAATAGAACCTGAATTAGATGATTAATATAAAATAATAGATATAAAATAATGGATATTAAATAATTAATTTATAATTATTTTCATAATGTTTATATGTCCCGCAAGATGCCATATATATAAACAACTTTTCAAAACCATAACCAACCATATCGAATACTGGAGTTGTTTCCAAATAATAAATATTAAACATTTTTTTATATGGTTTCTTCCTACTTGTATTTATCAATAGTTTAACAATATTCATATCGCAATCAACACACGCTATTTTGAAAGAGTTCTCGTTTTCTGTATAGATATCAATTTTATAGTTATATTTGTTTAATAGTAATTTAACATTATGATAATTATGATTATCACATAGCATACGAAATTGTCTGTTATAATTCGGCATATTTTTATCATATAAATCTAAAATAAAATTATTATACTTGACATTATCACAACAGTTTAGAAACATTTCTAAATAATTATTATCACTCATTTTTATATCTATATTATAATTAATCATAAGAAAAAGAGCCATATCGTAATGTCCATATATAATGCATTGACCTATACCAAGAAATAATCTATTAATTTTGTCAGAACTTCCTACAATATATAATTCAGTCATTTCTTCATATATATTATTATCTTGCATCATCAATATAACTTTATCTAATTGCCCACTTTGGCAATATTCTATAAATTTTGTTTTGTTATCCATATAATAATATCAGTTGGTATTTTTTAAATAAAAACATGTGGACAAGTACTATCTGGTATAATGCCTATTGACATATAAATTTTATAAAATTTATCAGATACATTACTATAAATGGTGTAATATGTTTCATCATGGTAGTCATAATATTTATATGATTTATGAAGATATTTGTTATTTTTACTATACTTAATCAAAAATAATATCATATCTCTTTCAATAAAATCGGACAAATCTGCAGAAAACAGTTCAATGATGTTAATATTTTTCATAACATCATCATACTTATGTGAAATATTAGGCAAATCAATTATATATTTTAACATATCTAATTGATTGTGTGCACATACAGTATTTAATATTTTTTGTGTAAATCTAATCGGTGCATAATTGGTATGAATACACAGTTCAGACAAATATTTAATTAATTCAAAATCGTGTAAGTGCATAATGATCATTTGTATTAAATCTTCTTTTATAATTATAGGATTATTCTTATAATATTCAAAAAGTGTGTAAACAAGTTTGCGTCGTTTTTCTCTATCTTTTCCTGAACATAATGTATAAATACAATCATATTCCCATACTGGTAGATCGTCTTGATAATTTTTATTAAGAAAATCTACAAGTTTTTCAGATGTTAGACTATCATTTATAATAATATCTATAAATCTATTACCGGATGGCATTTAAACTAATAATAATTTTTTAAAATATGTTATTATCAATTTTTTTAAATTAAACCAATTTGTTTCAATAATATGTGTTCGGCGCTATTAATTTGGCAAAGCCAATATAAATTATCTGCGAAAACGGCAAGACCTTGAAAAAGGCTTAGCCTTTTTCACAGCATTTTTAAATGTTATTTAAAAATGACCGTTTTCAAATAGCGATGCTCACATATAAGTGTATTATTATCCATATATTCATCAATAATAATTATATTTCCCATTTTTTATTTTCTTACATAACTTTACAAGAAAATTAATTAATTCAGTATGGTTATTAGATGATGCACACTCTATCATTTCATTAATATCAATATTTTTCATAATGTTTTTATAATATTTTGGATAAGTAAATGACAAATTTATAATATATTTCATACAGTCAATCCAACCTTTGAAACATATAGTATTTAATGTATCTTGTTTAATAATAACTGGGTCATAATTTGTTTTTGTACATAGTTCTGCTAAATATTGTACTAGTTCAAAGTTTTTTAAATAACATGCGACTGAGAACATTCTGGCATTATTATGATTAATATCAAATGGATTCTTTTTATAATGCTCACATACTGTTTTAATTTTACTAGGATTTTTTAGAATATATAATTTATTTAAATCGTTATAATGTTGTGTAATATCAATATTATTTTTTTTTAAATAATTCCTGATATCTTTTGCGGTATGGTCCATATTTTCACACAATTCTGTAAAATCCATTAATAATATCCTATTATATTTAACATTAATATTTTCAATTTTTTAATGTATATTTTTTCTAATTCTTTTTAATGACAAGCGAATTATTAGAAAGATTAAACCTTAGATTTAATCTAACTGAATTAAAAACTTTTAAATATATGAACGATAATAAATTTTATAAAGATAATAAAAATTATATTTGGCAATTGTTTACAGGTGATAATATAGAATTAACTAAACCCAATCCAGAAACATTTACTATGATTGCTGAATTAAATAATCTTAACACACGAGTATACACGGTACAACCAATGGTTTTATATAAAGAAAATAAAACTAAGGTATCCCCACTTTTTGCAGAAACTAATCGTATTATGGCAGAACGAACAAATAATATAATGACAATTGTAAATCGTTTTAATCTCACTAAATTAAAATCAAATATTGCTGGACCAATGGATTTCTATAAGGATAATAATAATATGGTTTGGATGGTTGATACTACTTTTAACCATACTGTACCACAATTCATGAAACCTGCTCCAACTGATTATGTTAGAATCGCAAATTTAAATAAACTACCTAGTATAAATTACGGGATTCAGGATATGGTTTTATAAAATTATTTTCCTATTAATAACCACCAAACCAAGTTGCTCCAAATTACTCGCTGTATAATACCATAAATGGGCATCAAATGGGTGTGTCATACCACTATTAATCCAGTCATATGAATTAATATATTCAGGGATAGTAAAAATCTTTTCCCTCTTAGTATGATGAATAAGTGGCATAATATAATCAAAATTATATTTATGCATTATATTGTAAATTATATGTTCATATGTATGTATTTTTATTTTATATTTCCTACATAGTTTCAGAGCATGAACAAATAGATTAATATCACCCCATACACTAGTAATTTGATACAATGTATTATCTGTAATTGGTGGAATTATATTATCTTTATCATATTTTTCTAATAAATACTCCATATATGATGAACCAAAATCAGACCATTGAGATAGATCAAAACACGAATAAATATTATTTTCTATTTTAATTTTTGAATAAATATTCCCATTATATTCTTCTACTAGTTTTTTAATAATGTTGACATCATGTTGTTGTGCAAATGATGCTAATAATATAATGTCAATTGTAATTTGATCAAGCTTATCAATTATATTATCCATTATATAATTTATAATTTCTACATCCCCTTCTTTCACATCACCCCACATATACATATCAATATCATATTGTATTAATTCGTCATAATAATATTTGTATATAACTGTATTGTAATTATTGGTAATATTTAGAATTTCAATTATATTAGACATTAATATAATTGAAATTAGTATTTATCTTTTATAAATCAATTTTTATTAAAAATACTGAGTGTTTTTAATGAATATTAATAATATTTATTACTTATCAATTTTTATTAAAATACTTATTACTTGTCAATTTTTTAATAATTATCACAAATACTATCATTATGGTCACAATGATATGGCTCAAATATATTTTTATTATATTTATATACAAGATACCATATATTAACTTCCCACATAATGGTATTATGATTTACCATTATATCTATACACTTCTCCTTAACCATATCAGCAAATAACACCAGATTATTAATATTCCCGCCAAATACTCCACCTGCAAAATACCAAGTTATATCTTTATAAATATCACGATTACAAATATAATTTAAATCCCAAATATGTCCTATCCTGATTTTATCATATGTTTTATATTTCATTTTATTTATTTTTGCAATAAATTCATTATCGCTACATTTAAATACATGTCTTATCCCAAAATCCAGCCAGATAAAATGGTTTGTTTTATATGGATTCATTGTTATTGCACGTTGAATCCATTCTGTTTTACCACACATCATAAACATAAAATCAATAGTATCTTTTGCCTTATTATCTGTATTAAGATTAAAATTGGTTAAACTGTCAATATAATCATAAAAATAAAGAAAGGATTTATCAACTATCACTAATTTTGTTATACTTTCATCATAATCTTCTTCCTGTATAAGATTATACATTGCAATATCAACAAATATAATTTTAGGAACATTACAACACAACAATTGTTTACCCAATTCATAATATTTATTTAATCCTCCATCGTGTTTATTATTAATATTACTAATAAACGCTGACACAATCGTATTCATTATTAATAAAAAAACATTCTTTTTAAATTAAAACGTTGTTTACGCATTCTTACCACTCATCTCCAGAATCTGACCACAATTGTGCGCGTCGTAATAGGCAAGTCTATTATAATAAATAAGTCAAAAGTGCCTAATTCTATTATAATTGCTCTATTATATCGCGAAGCGATAGAGAATATAATTATAGCAAATGAGGAATAAATGCACTCTATTATATCGCGAATCGATAGAGAATATAATTACGACAACCACAATTGTGTTCGGCGCTATTCGAAATTATCTGCGAAAACCGTTTTCCAATATTATTTTGCAAAGCCAATATAAACCGTTTTCGCAGATAATTTCGCAGATAATTTCGCAGATAATTTCGCAGATAATTTATATTGGCTTCGCCAAATTAATAGTGCCGAACACAAATACTTTAAGGATTTGTGCGACCCGCCATTCAAAAACGGTCTTACCGTTTTTGAATGTTCGGGCGCTCCTTTGGTCCGCAATGATTCAAAAACCGTTTTCGAATCACCCGTGACACATTTCCTAATAAAGTTAATAAGTATTGTTTGGATTTTTGTTAAAAATCCAAACCCACTATCAATTTTTATTATAAAATAAAATTATAGTATAGTGGATATGATCCTAATGATGTTGGATAATTACCTAATGATACTATATAATACAAACATTCAGGTGTGTCATTTTCTTGCGCATACTCAAGTGCTATACTACCAGTTCCTAAGACTGGATCGAAATATATATTAACTGGGTCTAATTTATAAATAGGATGTTTTATGGATAGTTTAATAAGATATACCATAATATTTATATGCCCACATCTACACGCTCTTTCAAATGGGTCTGTGTCAAATTCACGTTCATTCATATTAATAATATAAAGTGTTGAAGTTGCGAGATATTTAACAATATTAATAGCACCATATGCACACGCCATACGAAATGTTTTATTAACATCAATTGTTTTATTCATATTGTATTGTAAGAAATCATTTAAATTATCTGATATTAATAATCGGTCCATATAATTATCGAATGGTCTTGCATTAAAATCTGTCTTATATGTGATGACAACCATAATATTATATAATTTAGTTAATAGTATATAATTATATCAATTTTTTCATACCAGCCCCACAGCATCGCAGATAAGATAATATTACTGGATTTTCAATTTGTGTAATAATAGTTCCAATATATTCACCCCACGCTCCATATTCACGATATTCATTAATATTAAAATTAATTACCTGTTTATTCTTTGCTGTTATTTTAATAATATTTTTAATTGCATTTATGTTATTTTTAATACAAAAACCATTGAAAATATTATCTTCATTTGTATTAAAATAGTTATTATCAAAATAATTCATGAGATATTCCAATATATTAAAATGATTATATTTACATGCAAACATAATATAAGATTCACCATTTGATTTCTTTAATAATGGCTCTCTTTCAAGTATATCAAAAATTGCTTTTATATTACCAGTTTTGCAATGTTCTATTATAATTGGTCTATATGTATATACTAATTTGGATATTGCGTCCATTTCCTCGAAAAAATCATCAACAGTTGGCATATATAATATTATTATTAAATTAAATGGTTAGATAATCAATTTTTTATCAATTAGTTTTGCACCACAAGATTCCAAATAAGATAATATAACAGGATTTTTAATCCGTGTTATAATAGGTCCTGTACGATAAACCCAAACACCATTATGATAAACCCAAATACCATACTCTCTGGATTCAATAATATTAAAATTAATTACTTTTTTATTTTTTTGGGTTATTTTAATAATATTTTTAAGTGTATTAATTTTATTTTTTCTACAATATTGATTAAAAATATTATCTTCTTCTGTATTTAAATCTGTCTCATCAAAATAATCCATAAGATATTTAATAATATTGAAATGATTATTTTTACACGCGGTTGCTATAAATATATATGGATTGATTCTTTTTAATAATGGTTCTTTTTCAAGGATAGACATAATATCTTGTAAATTACCATTTTTACAATGATTAATAATAATAGAGTGATATGATTTCTGCAATTTTTTAAACTGTTTAATTTTATCCATTTCCGCAATTGATTTATTAATCCAAGACATTATTCTATAAATATATTAAATAAATGGTTATATTATCAATTTTTATAAAAACTCCTATCACACTATTAATTTTTTATTAATTGGGTTTGCACCACAAGATTCTAAATAAGATATGATTTTCTTATGCGTTTCTTTGCGTTTAATTAACTGAAACATTATATCTTGAAAATAAGTTCCGCGATTAATTATAACTTTTTCGCGACTGTTAAATTCAATTGGTCGTTTAATCAAGATTGTTATTTTTATTATTTCAATAATAATATCAATCTGATATTCTCTACAATAATGATTAAAAAGATTAATACCACATCCATTTTCGAAAGAATAATATAAATATTTATGTTTAGTTGCAATGTATCTCATAATATGATAATGCTTATTACTACAAGCGATTTCAAACATTGGATTATTGAACCAAATTATTTCATTATTATCGAACATATTTTTCAATCCGACCAAATCACCTTTTCTGGCTAATTCATTTGTTTTTTTTATAATACTTGTCATTATTATTATTAATATATTAAATAAATGTTAATTATTTCAATTTTTATTTTTAATTGGTATCGTGAACATGTGCGCGTCGTAATAGGCAAGTGTAATTGTGTTCGGCGCTATTCGAAAACGGTTTATATTGGCTTTGCCAAATAATATTCGCGAACCAGTTCACCGAAGGTGCGAGAGCCCGTATATCTTTTGGCGAAGCCAATATAAACGGCTAGACCTTGAAAAAGGCTAAGCCTTTTTCACAGCATTTTTAAATAACATTTAAAAATGACCGTTTTCAAATAGCGATGCTCACAATTCTCTATCACGAACAAAACTAAACTTTGTTTTTGTTATATTGCTGTTATTATATTCTCTATCGCGAAGCGATATAATAGTGCAATTATAATAAATAAGTCAAAAGTGCCTAATTCCTCTAGAATATAATTACGACAACCACATATTATATTCACACTAATGACCACATTAAATTCGAAGTATTCCATAGGAAATCTAAGAATTGAGTGTAGACGGTATATCAACCTCATCTGTATTTATAATTATAACCAATTTATGATTTGCCTTTGTTGGTTTCTTAGATAGTAACGTCTTTAATGAGTTGTACAGTGAAAACATCATACGCATTGTCCCACCATTATTATAGTATTCCACAATACTATCCATATTATCTATAACTATAACACTTTGTGGGGAACTATATGCCTCATTAAATATATCCTTAATATATTGTGTTTTACTATTTTCACTATAGCCAATCATATCATTATTCGATATAACTTTAATATATGGATAATTTATTTTTTGCGCCAATAAAACCGATTTTGATGTTTTAATAGTTTGGGTATCTCCATTAATTACAATCACTTGGAGAGGTTTATTTGATATTATATTATCAACCATAATTGTTTTATCTTCAATATAATAATCTAAATCGTGTTCAGATTTGCCGAATTTTGGTGTGTAATTTGCAATTGCTGTTTCAAAATGCCCCATATTAACATTTATATCATCCATATTAATTTTTTTATTTAAATTATCCATAGATATGAGGGAATTAATTGCATAAGACCGAGCATCTCTTACCAATCCCTCTAATTCAGCCCCAGTATAATTTTTTGTTTTACTCGCCAGAATATTAATATCAACATCCTTATCCAAACATTTATTTTCTTTTAATTTCTTTGTGTGAATGCATAAAATTTCATTTCTACCTTCTTCATTTGGGAGAGTAATTTCAACATGTACCTCAAATCTCCCAGGGCGTAATATAGCAGGGTCAATTAATTCTAATCTATTAGTCATACCAATTAGAAGGATATTATTGAGACATTCCACACCATCGATTTTAGAAAGTAATTGTGTGACAATTTTATCATTCACATCACCCGATATTCCACCAACTTCACCACGACGCTTGCACAAAGAATCAAATTCGTCAAACACAATTACGTGCAATCCATTCGTATTACTTTTCATATCACTTTCCGCCTCCTCAAATAATTTTCTGACATTTTCTTCTGATTTACCGACAAATGATGATACCAACTCTGGACCATTAATAATTTTAATACTTTTGGCTTGTAATGATTTGGATAACTGTCTGGCAATAAGAGTTTTACCCGTTCCAGGTGGTCCATATAAGATTAACCCCTTGATATGTTTAATTTCTAATTTTTCAATAACATTTTGAGGGAGCAATCGTGATACAAATACCTTTCTGAAAATAGTGGTTAATTCATCATTTAACCCACCAATATCCAATTGTTTGAAATCAAATGATTTGTGAAATATTTGTTTTTGACTATTATCATTTGTGAAGGTAATATTTGGTTTCGTTTTATCAAACTCAAAAATGGTAAGATTGGTAATAAGACCGTGATCCTCCATCCCAACTTTTGTAAAAAGTTCATAGGATTTTATTTGCAATCGTAATAAAATTCCATTGTATTGCATTGGGATAACATCATTAATACGAACCACTAAATCCTTATAATTTGTTTTCATATGAGTTGTTATATCCTCGATATTAATAGTAATCATTGCAGAACAATCAATCATTATATGGATAGTATCAATTGGGTCAATCTTACTGTGAAATAAGGTATAATCATATGTGCTATCAAGAGTAATATTTAATGTTTTCCGATTAAGGGCATTCATATGGATATTACCTTTTTCAACTGTATCTAATGGTTTAATATTAAGGATGAATATTTTTTCTTCAATTTCAACCCCAATATAATTATTATCAATTTCACGGAATTGTTCGGGATTAATATATACATAGGGAGTGTATTGAAGCATATTGTAATTTTCTGGGATAGGTTTTGTTCTAAGGCGCATTATAAATATAAAATAAACATAGTTTAAATGTTGATTTTTCAATATTTAATAATAAATGCCATCACAAAAGAAATGTAAAGCCAAACGTCGATTATTGGTTAATCTCGCTCATAAATCAAATAATAATGAAAATAAAAAAGAATTGATCAAAATATATTGTAAAGAGGGGAAACTTGATGAAATTAAAAAAATAATTCTAATAACTAATATAGACATTTCACAAATCTATGAAGAATCGCTTAAAAATGCGTGTATTGGAGGACACGTTGATATTGTAGATTATTTATATAATATGCATAATAATGATGCAAATATAAAAGCTTTTATAGAAGCGTGTATTAATGGTCATAAGAATATAATAGATTTTTTTATAAAAAAATCAAAACAAAACAAAATGCCATTAAATGGTGCGTGTTTCATTGCACTGACAAAATGCAAAGTGGCTGAGATATATATGTTTGAATATTTTTATAAACAATTACCTCCTTTATTTATTGGTTCATATGAAGAATGTTTTAAAAATATATTAATTCATATTAATGATTTAGAAGTTGTCAAATATTATTATAAACATAATATGGTAAAAATTACAACCGATATGTTTAATATATTATTTAATTTAAATAAATGGGACATTATTAAATATTTCACAACTATTACTGATATTTCAATATCATCTAATACTATTCAAAATAAATTTATTGCTATGTGTACTAATTGTGATTTAAATATGATACAATATATATGTTCTTATTATAAAAAATATAATGTAAAACCACTATCAAATATACTTGATGGTATTATTATGTTATGCCATTCGCACCCTAACTCATATGCTTGCTTAAATTATCTTACAAGTATTTCATTATATGATACTAATTATAAAATAATATCAATTGAAAATAATTTTTCTTATACAAATAATGATTATGAACCATTTTTTATTTTACAATACAAGAATGAAGTTTTATTATATCAAGTTTTTAAGATTAACTATTATTTCCAAGTTGCATTTAAAAATAATAACTTTCAAGCAATGTTGTTTTTAATTAAATTATATAAAAAAAGAATTAATAATATAAAAGTTTATAATCCAGTTAGTGAATTTATATTCCCTGTTGTTAAAATTAATAAAAATATTTATTATTTATTACATCAAATCGGTTCTCCATATAAATATAAGAAATCATTATTATTATAATGGCTAATATTCAAGATATAGATATTGACATGATTGTAAATGATATATATGATCATACTATTAATGAAAATTATTTATTAGATAAACTTAATTATTTTAATACAACCCCAATAATTGATGTAGATTATTATCCACGTTCTATTAAATTGTGTGATGAACATAAACATAAGACAGTTTGTTATAAATGTTTATTGGACCACAACGAGGAGCATAAATGTTATGTGTATGATAGAATATTTATTGCCCTTTATATGTGTGAATATTATTATTATTTTAATGATTATAATTTACAACGAGTATATGAAGATAGATATATGCACTGGGACGATGGGTGGACACATAGCCAACCACCAAATGGACGATATTATTATATAATGTTTGATGGTGGATGTGCAGGGTCAATTACAAATGAATTTAGTATCTGCAATAGAGTATTTAAAAAATGCTATTATTGTGAATATTGCGCATAAGAATATGTGAGCATCGCTATTTGAAAACGGTCATTTTTAAATGTTATTTAAAAATGCTGTGAAAAAGGCTTAGCCTTTTTCAAGATCTTACCGTTTTTATTGGCTTCGCCAAAAGATATACCTTCGGTGAACTGGTTCGCGAATATTATTTGGCAAAGCCAATATAAATCGTTTTCGCAGATAATTGATATTGGCTTTGCCAAATTAATAGCGCCGAACACATATGCTTAAATTAATAAACTTTAATTGTGGTTGTCGTAATTCAAAAGTGCAGTCTGCACTTTTGACTTATCGCAACCAGTTTTGTTCGCTAATAGGCAAGTACGCACTTGCCTATTACGACGCGCACAATTGATAGTGGCTTATTTTATATATTAAATCATAAAAATTGATATAATAATCCATTATTTAATAAATAATTATATCAATGCCAGATAAACAACCAACATTAAAAGAAGATATAGATAAATATTGTTCTTGTTGTCCGAGTTATATTAAATTGTTAATCCATATTATTGTGGGTATATTTTTAGTGATTGGTTTTATTCTTTGTGTATTTTTAATATTTCTACTTTTCCCTGGGATATTTGTGTTTCCAACTATTGGTGATTTTAAGAATTTTCCCTTGTATGAAGAAATGTATTATGGAAGTATGACACAATGTTTTAATATTACCAATATAACATTTAATCCAATTCCTCTTCGCTATACAGACCATACAAAGGTTAGTTTTAATGGTTATACATTTAATATGCCATTTAATGTGCCATATTATGGTCATCTCCCTGTTGAACCTCTATATAATCCGGAAGATGGATTAACTTATGGAGAAATATTGGATATCTTAGATGATATTCAAAATAGAACATTTGATTGCTATGTTGATAATAATAACATTCTCCGGAGAATTGGGAATAATAATAAAGATTGGAAAATTATTGCATTTGGTTATGTTTATGGTATATTTAGTGTTATTAGTTTTATTCTAGGTGCTGGGCTTTATGGAGGTGTTATTGTGATTTGTTTGTTTTTACAATGCTATAAAAATCGCTCTCAGTTTACCCTGCCTAAAATATGGAACAACACCAAAGACAAAAATGGACGTCCAATATGTGTCAGACGCAAATCATTAAATGAATTAGAAAGCGTCGTATAAATTTATTTATTTAAAGTTTTATTTATTTATATAAATAATGAGTGATATCAAATGCGATCTATGTGATAAAACATATAAGACAGATAAAACGTTGCAACAACACAAAGCTAAAATGCACGCGAATAGTGCGCCTACTCAAGCCCAACCTGCACAAAAACAACCTCCCAAAAGCACACCAGCTAAAAATGCATCCGGTAAACAACCCGCAAAAAGCACACCAACAAAAAGCGCACCAACAAAAAGCGCCACTACAAAAAGTGCCCAACCCCAACAAACAGGTGGACGTGCAACAAGCGCACAACAATGCGTCCAACAAAACCAAACCCAAAACGATAATGGACCAACCCGCCACTATATCATCACCGGTGTCTCCCGTAAAAATGCTCAAGAGATGGCGGCTGCAGGTCCTCCTGTCCGACCCCCCGATACATTTGAAACTTTACGCAACGACATAGATGAACTGCGAATGTTGGTTTATGCGCTTGTTCGAACTCACTATATCCAATCACTAACTGAAAATAGTCGTATGGAACAAGACTCATCTGATAGCGATGGTTGTGGTGAAAAGTGTGGCGAGGCAGAATGTACATGCGAATAAATTTATTCACAAAATTAAATAAAAATAATATTAGAATCATAAATACAACCAATTGACATTATAAATGGTCTATAAGTATGTGTATTTTGAAAATTAAATTTAAATTCATATTTCTTTTCAAACTTTAATATTTCAAAAAGCAGTTGTGGACAATATATATAATAAGATAAAACATTACCATCGATATTTATATTATTATTTTTAATAATATTATAAATATTTATTGATTTTTTCGAAATCAAGCTTATAATAAAAATAGAATAAAATATAACATTAATCTCTAAACCGGGATGTTCTATACGCATTTTATTAATTATATTTCCTGCTATTATAAATTTATCCTTATGAATCAATTCATAAATTATTCGAATTTTATCCAAAAGTTTACCCATCATAATATGATAATAAATCATATCTTCATCATTATTAATAATACTATCCATAATCCTTTTTGATAGGGACATTAAATATATAATATATATTTATGATATTATTAAATCAATTTTTTTTATTCATTATCCTCTTCGCTTTCCTCACCACTATCCTCTTTGCTTTCCTCACCACTATCTTCTTCGCTATCTTCATATCTTCCAAAATAGCTAATAAAAGTCGGGTCCTCAATTGGTTCATTAATAATCGCGGTAATAAGATTTTTTTCAAAATCAGTCAGGTTATATTTTTCCAAATCTACTTCATTAAATCTACTATAATCATCACACATATCAATTGTAATATTCTTATCTTCTGTTATAGCTACTCTCGTTTCAATATCACTATGTCGGTGAATTAGTTGATAACTGATATAAATATATTTTGTTTTCATCTCGAGAATAATTTCTAGTTCTTCATCTGCGCGATAATCATATACTTCATCTGTAATATTAAGATAATCAGTGCTAATAACTTCCTCGTCATATTTACTCATATCAATAGAGTAATTATCAGTAAATAACTTTTTAATGGTATTCTTACTATTAGCTGATTTACGCTTTAGTTCATCAATCTCATTCTGGAGTTGTTTAATACGGTTGGCGGTAAGCATTAATATTATGGGTAATTTTCCCATAATATTAATATATCAATTTTTATTATTCTCGATTCCACTTATTAAGAGCCTTAAAATTAAATAAAAATAATTAGTTCTAATTATTTTTATTTACATTTGGGATCTAATTATCGATTGCTCTGCAATATAAATAAATAGTTATTTGTGTTCGGCGCTATTCGAAATTATCTGCGAAAACGGTTTATATTGGCTTTGCCAAATAATATTCGCGAACCAGTTCACCGAAGGTATATCTTTTGGCGAAGCCAATATAAACGGTAAGACCTTGA
>JACCDR012515372.1_pt1 | contig 18326 bp, 21 predicted proteins | sample 7446431 | NCBI WGS metagenome assembly JACCDR01 (sample SAMN15323443, study PRJNA562643) | freshwater metagenome | isolation source: river surface water | place: USA:Blue River Watershed | collected 2017-08-17
CGACCCCACAGGCAACGACCAGATCCTGTTTGCCGCATGGGCGGCGCTGTCTGACCCGACGGTCGACCTTGTCACACCCGACACCGACACGTTCCTTGGCGTGATCTGGCAGCCCGACCGCAATGGGGTCGTCCAGACCAAGGAGTGGGCGTTTACGGCGGACATCGCCCGGGCGTGGGGTGAGAAACACATGACCCAGATCAATGCCGCGCGAAAAGGCGGCTGCCAGCCCAACCCCGGCGAGCATTGCACCTTCTGCCCCGCGGCCTTCAAGTGCCCCGCCAAGACCGGCGCGGTGCTGGAAGCCCTGCAGTTCAAGGCAGACGACCTGGAGAAGATTGCGTGGGCGATGGACCGCGTCGAGGCGCTGAAGGACTGGTGCGCGGATGTCGAGAAGGCGGCCTACGCGGCGCTGGAGGTCGGCCAGCCGGTCACCGGCTGGAAGCTGGTGGCCAAGCGCGCCAGCCGCAAGTGGAAGGACGAGGAGGCCGTGATCAAGGCACTGCGGCGCCTGGTCGGGGGTAAGAAGCAACTGGTGACCGAAAAGGTGTTGGGCATCGGGGCGATGGAAAAGCTGCTGAAGGCGAAGGACATCGACCCGTCGGTGCTGGACGACCTGACGGTCGCCGAGTCATCCGGCACGACGCTGGCGCCCGACAGCGACAAGCGACCGGCGGTGCTGTCAACGACCGCTTTCGCGCAGGCGCTGGCCAGTATACAGTAGGGATGCGCCCGCGCTGGCAGACCGCGTCCGAGGGCGTGAAGCTGAAATAGTCTGCTAAACCTTAAACTGAAACGGCAAAAAGGAAACGGAAAATGGAAAACGCAAACAGCAATCTCCCCGCCAACGTGATGAACATGGCCACCGCACTGGCGCAGTCTGCCAGCCAGGCCGGCGCCAACGCGGCCAACGACCCGTACATGAAGTTCTCCAAGTTCGGGGAGTGGGTGTACGGCGCCGAGAACACCGAGGTGGAGGAGGGCAGCATCTGGGCCGTCAACCCGCTGGGGTTCGCGCACGGCTACACGGCCTGGGGCACCAAGGAGCATGGCACCGACGGCCAGAATGTCGGCGAGGTCATGGTCCCAGCCACCCAGCCGATGCCGCAGGAAGGCAACCTGCCGCCCGTGAAGGGCGAATGGTCGAAGGCCATCGGCATCCAGATGCGCTGCACCAACGGCGAGGATGAGGATGTGCAGGTCATGTTCAAGTCCAACAGCTATGGCGGGCGCAAGGCCTACGCTGCGATCCTGCAGGCGGTGGTCGCGCGCATCACGACGGGTAACCCCGAGTGCATGCCGCTGGTGAAACTGGGCGCTGACAGCTACCTGCACAAGACCTACGGCAAGATCTTCACGCCGGTGCTGGAAGTGGTCGGCTGGGCCTCGCACGATGCCGAGAAACCGGTCGCCACCACGGCGACGGTTGACCGGCTCCCGCCGCAGGCCGTACCGCCGACAGTGGAAGACACCCCGCCGTGGGTAAAAGAAACGCCCCCAGAGGTGGAAGCTTCGCGCCGTCGCCGGCGCCGGGTGGAGTGAGATAGTCCAGCGGGTGGCCTAGCACCCGTGGAAGGCAGGCGTGGCCCCTACCTGTGGACGCAACAGGGGCACACCACCACACACCTATGGAGCGCATTGTGAGAATTGTCAGTTGGTTCAGTTGCGGCGCCGCCAGTGCAGTCGCCACGCGCATGGCGCTGGATGCCGCCCCAAAAGACGTCGAGTTTGTTATCGGGTACTGTGAAATTAAAGAGGAACACCCTGACAACCAGCGTTTTTTACGTGAGTGCCAGGAGTGGTTCAACCACCCCATTACCGTCATGGGTAATGATGAGTATGGCCGGTCTATCTATGAGGTGTTCCGGCGTACCCGTTTCCTGAAAGGCCCGAGCGGCGCGGCATGCACCCGGCTATTGAAAAAGGATGTGCGGAAAAAATTTGAACGCCCCGGCGATGTGCAGGTATTTGGGTTTACACTTGAGGAGCAAAAGCGTCTGGATGATTTCATCGACGCTAATCCCGATATTGAAGTATCTGCCCCGCTGATTGAAAACAAAGTGACCAAGCAGGATTGCCTGGCGCTGATCGCGCGGGCGGGTATCACGCTGCCTGTGGCGTATGCGATGGGGTATAGGAACAACAATTGTATCGGCTGCGTGAAAGGCGAAGCAGGGTATTGGAATAAAATTCGCGTGGACTTCCCGGATGCCTTCCAGCGTATGTCCGACATGGAAACGTATCTCGGGCGCACCGTGTGTAAGCGCGAGTGGACCGAGAACGGTAAGCGACAACTGGAGCGCATTCCACTGAAAGACTTACCGCCAGATTTGGGCCGCTATAGCGCAGAGGCGGATATCGAATGCGGGATTGTCTGCGAATATGTTGATAGCCAGTTTGCCAGTAACGAGTAACCACCACACACCTATGGAGCGCACCACCATGAAAGCATTCACCGAATTTATGACCCGATTTTTCCAGTTCGCCCTCGCGCTGCTGGTCATCCTGCTGATCTGTTACCTGCCAACGGTCGAGGCCGCGGACCCTGACGTGAAGTACTGCCAGAACCTGGTGACCGGCGAGATCGCCGTCGTGAAGCGCGGCGCACCTTGCCCTTACCCGATGGCCGAAATGTAGTCATGATCAGCATTGACTTTGAAACCCGCAGCCAGACGGACCTGCTGACCGCCGGCGTGTACAACTACGCTCTATGCCCCACGACCGACGTGATCTGCATGGCGTACTCGGGCGATGGTGACGACGCGCCGGTGCATTTATGGATACCCGGCGATCCGGTGCCTGATGTGTTCAATTTTCCGTTTGAGCGAACGGCCTGGAACGCAACCTTTGAGCGCCTGATCTACCAGCACATCATGGTTCCGCGCTATGGTTTCCCGCCAGTCACACTGGAAACATGGCGCTGTACGGCCTACATGAGCCGCTGTAACAACCTGCCGAACGCTTTGGAGAATGCCGCACGGTGCCTGAACGTCGCGCAGCAGAAGGGCGCTCGCGGCAAGGAACTGATCAAGCTACTCAGTGTCCCGATGGCTGACGGCAGTTTCTGTACGGACCCCGACTTGCTGCAGGAGATGTACGAGTACTGCCGGCAGGACGTGCGCACCGAGCAGGCGGTGTACGCCCAGTTGCGGCAGCCGACGGAAACCGAATGGCAGGACTACTTTGTCAACGAGCGGATCAACGACCGCGGCGTGAAGGTGGACATCCCCCTGTGCGCTGCCGCGCAGGCGTATGCCGCAGAGGAGGAAGCCGACCTGATCGACCGCATCGCCGAACTGACCGACGGCGTGGTGACCAAGGCGCGCGGCGAGAACCTGAAGGCCTGGGTGGTGGAGCGCCTGACGCCCGAACAGACCGACCTGCTGGTCAAGTACCGCAACGGCGAGAAGATGCTGTCGCTGGACAAGTACAACCGCAGCCGCCTGCTGGCGCTGGAGGATCTTGACCTGGTGACCCGTGAGGTTGTGGAGTGCTCCGACTTTGCCCAGAAGTCCAGTGTCGGCAAGTTCAAGGCCATGCAGTTAATTGCAGATATGGACGATGATCGCCTGCGCGGGGCATTCCTGGCCAACGGCGCCAGCGCCAGCGGGCGGTACTCCAGCCGCGGGGCGCAGGTCCACAACTTCCCCCGCGACGGGCTGGACGACCCGATGGCCGCGCGGGCGGACCTGCTGGATAACATCATGCCAGAGGACATTACCGATTATTTTGAATTACCGATTATGACCATTCTGTCGCGTATGCTACGCCCTGCGCTGATCCCCGCAGCAGGCAAGGTGTTCATCGCGGCAGACTGGTCAGCTATTGAGGGGCGTATCGCGCCCTGGCTGTGCGACAACGTGTACGGCGAGAAGAAGGTGCAACTGTACCGCGACGACCAGCCGATCTATGAACTGGCTGCCAGCACAATCTACCGTGTGGCGCCTGACAAGGTGAGCAAGGAACAACGCCAGGTCGGCAAGGTGGCCGAACTGTCGCTGCAGTATGGCGGTGGCGAGAATGCCTTCCTTGGCATGGCGCGCGGCTATGGGGTTGTAGTGTCACTGTCCGAGGCCAAGCGCATCAAGGAAACATGGCGCGCGGCGAACCCGTGGGCCCAGCACATCTGGAACGACATCGAACGGGCGGCCATGCTGGCCGTCGGGCGGCCAGGCCAGCGGTTCAAGGCCGGCAGGCTGTCGTACTTTGCCGTGAAGGACATCTTGTGCGGCGGCGTCACGCTGTTCTGCGAGCTGCCTGACGGGCGCCTGTTGACCTATCCCGACTGCCGGGTGGAGTATGTCGAGACGCCGTGGGGTGAGTCACGCCCGGCGCTGACCTACCTGCGGGCGGCCTTTGTGCCCAAGGCTGGCGAGAAGGAGTGGCCGCGATCGTCGCTGTGGGGCGGCCTGCTGTTTGAGAACGCCGTGCAGGGGACTGCTGCTAGCGTGCTGCGCGCGGCGCTGAGGGAACTGGACGACAACGGCACAGAAGTGGTGTTGCACGTTCACGATGAAATTGTGCTGGAAGCCCCAGACTGGGGCGTTGGCGCCGATGTAATGTGGCTAGGGGATATCATGAACCAGACACCCGAATGGGCGCCGGGCTTGCCGCTGAAGGCTGAAGTGAAGGTACTGGAGAGGTTTGGGAAATGAGCCGATTACGGGAAAAATTAAAAACTATTGATACAGGCATGCGCAGGCCTATACACAGCGCGCCTACGCTTACGGCGTTGACTACAACAGACATGGGCGCGCCGACAAGCCCAGGCGCCACGCCGTTTACCCGGCAGTATTTTATGGAGTGTAAGTTGGGCGTGTATTTTTATTGCCGTCCTACTGAACTGGCTCCAGCTACTGAACTGGCTGAGAAAAGGCTAGTGCAGGAATTGCATGCCGATACTTTGATTTGCATAGCGCGGATGCGCAGCGCGCTGATGGGCTACGACTGGGATGAAGCACATCGTATTTTGGACGACATGGAAAAAGCGGTGGGCCTGTGAGCAACGACCTGGAAACCAAGCCTTGCACTCGCTGCGGTCAACTGGCGCTGGAGTGCATACCAAAAGGGTCCAACACCCGCGAGGGGTGGCACTGCCCTTGGTGCGGTAACTGGGACAAGGCCACAGGCCGTGAGCGAATAGCAGAAGGAAAGCAGGAGTGATCCTGGTTTTCATCGCGGGCATGGCGTCAGGAATTGTCCTGATGTTGGCCGCGCATGAGTGGGATTTATACAAGCAAGAGAAACGGTGGAGGGCGGGCGATGAGTGAGTTATCACAAGAATTATGGGAAGCAGAGCATCGCATTGGAGAGCTTCACTCACAACTGCAAACGCGTACCCTACAATGGGAAGGCGTCAAGGATATGCTTGCTAGTGCTAACGAGCGCATAGCCGCCCTGGAATCCCTGCTGAAAGAGCGTGACAAGGGCGGTCATGAATCTGATTGCGAAATTACATTAGGGAATGACTATAAGCCGCCATGCACCTGCGGCCACAATGATGTAGCTAAATACTTTGCGGAGAAGGGCGATGAGTGAGCTGGTAAAAGAACTATTGCGAATTGCCGAGATTATCCCCGCTGACGAAGATGGCGATGTTTCCGAAGCGGAGATAGTTATTCGCGCGGCGGCTTTGCGTTTGTTGGAGCTGGAAAAGAAAGCCAGCCGGTGGGTGCCGGTTAGCGAGAAGGCTCCGCCCTTTGATACAAGGATTCTATTGTATTCACCTAAAGGTATATGTGCCCATGTTGCTTATTTAATCGAAGGCTTTAGTGATGCTGCCTACTGCACCCACTGGATGCCCCTCCCCCCGCCACCGGAGAGCGTGAAGTGAAAGACGAACTCCAAACCCTAACGCGCTTTGTGCTGCCTGTACTGGTGGTGATTGCGGTAGTGGTGAATGTTTATTGGGATAGGTTTTAGGAGAATTTATGTCGGAACTAGAGAAAGCAACTATAGAACTTAATGAGGCAACGATCTTTTACAAACATGCGTACCAAGCCTATAGCATAGCCAGCAAAAAAGTAACCGCAGCAATAAACCTAGTGAACGAAAAGCAGCGGGCTTTTGATTTGGCTGTAAGCGCAATTAAAGAGCAGTCCCCAAACGATTGTGATTGGAAGCAATCAAAACACAGGGTAGAGGCCGCAGTGTGAAGTTTTTAGCCACCCTGCTGCTATCCCTGCCCGCCTACGGGATGACGGTGCTGCCGCCCTATCCTTTGCAGTACAGTCCCGATTGCTACAAGACCACATTCGGCTCATGGCAGCGGCAGACATGCTGGCTGTACGGGAAGGAGTACACCCCATCGGCAGGCGCTCCGGTGTCGATGATTGCACCGCAGGCTGCGGGGAAGTATCCCGTTGTCATCTGGCGGCATGGCTACACAGGCTACCCCATTACTTGTAATAACGACAACCAATCACGCGCGGGAACCATTGTTATCAAGCCGTGCGCTATCTGGTATCCGAACCAGAACGACTATCCGCCGTGGAGACTCAACTGGGGCGGGCCGTGGGAAGGCAAAAACCCCGAAGGCTTACAGGCAGGGGAGGCGCTCGAGGAAGCGTACAGGCTGTTCAACGTGGACGGTGGTGCTGGCGTGACGCTGGAAGGAACCAGCGAGGGGGGAAGCTGGGCAATCATCCAGTCAATGATTTCGCCCGAATTTCTACGCGCTCAAATCAGTGTGGTCGATGCCACCCTACCGCATACGCTGATAGTCAAGACAACGCGCGACCCTAGCGTATTTGCAGCGTGGGGCAATTTCGACTTGGGCCTGATGGACTTTCGCGTTCAGGCAGCGGCGGGCAAGTTATCACACATATATTTTCGGGTGAAAGGAGCGACCAATGACAGCCTCGGCGTGGTGGATACTGAGTTTTTCCGCATTTGCGATCACTACCGCATCGCTTGTTTTGGGACTTTTGATCAGGGCGGACATAGCGCAACTGGCGAAGCAGGTGTTTCTCTACCGCGCAGTACATACAACGAGGGACAAGCCCCAATCAGGCGAGATTCAGTATTGCCAGTGTTCACTAGCAGCAGTGCGAATCTATGGGGGGAAAGGGGACACTATAATCTCGGGCTGTCGGCAAAGAATTCCCGAACCAACAGCGGCACCCTGTCGATTGAACTGCGCTATCTACGGCACACCAACATCGGAGGCGGCATCCCCGACCAGCCAGAGCAAGCCACCTTCAACCTCACGCTTCGACGAACGAAGTGGACAGAAACTAGTGTTCACTACAGCATCAGCAATGGCCAGTCAGGAACCACGCAAGTAACAGGCGGCGAGCTAACCATAGAGGGCATTACTTTGCAGAGTTCAGAGCAGCACAGCACGTTAACGGTAACGAGAAATTAGATTATGGCGGGCGGCGCGATGTGTGATTGCGCCTAAGTCGGGTTAGTGCTGTTCTGGCCCCGCCACCTATTGAGCACACTGGAGAAGTGAAATGAAATGCAAGCAGTGCGAGAAGTCGACCAAATGCCGCTCATGTGGGCATTGCTCAACTTGCTGGAGCGACCAAATGGCCCCGCAAATTTCACTACTGCTAGATGCCAACAAGCGCATCGCCCTGCTGGAGAAGGTGGCAGAGGCGGCTGAACAGGAATACCAAGAGCAGCAGGGATATGGCTATCCAGCTAAATCAACGTGCGACAGGTTGCATGACGCACTCCGCGCAGCCGGTTATCTGGAGGAAGGGAAATGAGCGACGTAGTTGATATTAACACGATGCGCCCGCACCGATACTGCGCTATTACGTGCGGCTTTTGTACTTGGAAGTGGGTGGCAGTATACCCAGAAAACACCGAGGTGCTCAAATGCCCACTTTGTCACCAGTGGGTTAATGAATTTGGTACGCCTGTATCAAAGCATGTATGTGCGACTTGCGGCGCTCAGTTTACCGTTTGTCCCGCCGTGCCTACCAATGATGGGTGGGAAAACTGCCTTGCTGAGGAGTGCGGTAGCTATGACCAATCCAGAGATTTGGATAATTGCAAAAACGAAATACACCGGGAGCCACTTTAATGAATTCAGCAGATGTTCTAACAGCGATTTTACATGCTCGTGAAAATGGGGATGACCCATTACTGATACTGGCAGAGGATAGTCCCTTAATGGATGCCGCACGCGAAGCATTAAAGCCGAAAGCACCATACCAATCACACGCACTTGATGAAGCGGTAAGTAAGTTTTTGTGCTGGAGGCTTCCGAGAGATTTCCACCCTGACGGGGGTATTTCACTTACTTATCCGCCTGAAAGTGCGGACGGACATTGGTGGCCTACGGGCACAAATCTTTTTACCGCCGAGCAAGCAAGAAATATGCTGGAGCACGTTGTAGGTGAGCGCATCGCAGAGCAGGACGCCACCATAGCCGCACTGCGGGAGCAGTTGGCAGGATGGCAACGCAACGCCGCATTTTATCGAAGCTGTGCAATGGGAGGCGAAATCCCAACCGAGCCGCCCTATATCGACCCACCAGAGGAGCCGAAGGCGTACAGCGCAACGCTGCCAGAGGATAATTTTGTGACTGGCGAAGGATTCATTGACGAACATGAGCCAGCACAGGAGCCACCCCATGCGTAAAGCAGCGGCACTACTAATGAAACTATCCCCATACAATCTTGCGGTTTTACGAGACGCCGTAAAGCTAATTTTACTGCTAACTCTTATGTGGGTTGGAGTCACCCTGTCGGAATGTTCACTCGCGCAGCAGCCCCCTGGCTGTGACGAAGTGCGGCCAGTCCCGCTTGTGATGACCCGCCAACCCCGCGCCACGGAGCGTTTAACCGCGCAGATAGAAGATGCGGCGAACTGGAGCCACACCAGCGATATAGCCCGCATTTACACTTTCACTGAATCAGACGTAGTGCTGGATTGGGGAGGCCGCAACATTGAGGTTATCCACGACTGTACCGGCGTGTCGGAAATCTGCGCGGCGCAGGAGGGGCGCGTCAGCCCGAATGGTAAGCAGATTGTCTACTCGGTATCGCGGGGTAACACGCTGATGCCGATACTGTGGTCTGGCATCAACACGAAGTTAAAGGAATTTACCTCAATCACTGCGGAGCTATGGCTTTATGACATACCCACTAAAACAAAGCGACGAATCTCCAGTAATCACATGGACAGATCACCAGATTGGTGTGGGCCTGATTGTTTGGTATTCACATCCGACAGGAGTGGTTTTTATGCGCCATCCGCCCACCATGGCAACGACTACCAGTACCGCTCCATGCAAGTCTACCGAGCCAGAATCACCGAGGGAGAAATAACGGACGTTGAGAACCTGACGCCTCACGAACTTTTCGCGCTTGCCCCTGTAGTGCTGCACAACGGCGACATCACTTGGTCATCATGGCAAGGCAACTACCCGCGAAAGCCTGGAACCCCGCAAAACAGTTGGTCTATATGGGGAATGGGCGGAAACGGTGAAGATGGACGAAGTCTTTTCGGGATGCACGGCGGGCCAAACATGGAGAATTACGGGCTAATCAAGGATTGGGCAGACCCGCTACGCAGAGGGGAGGGCAGCATTACCATTAAGGGCTTGCGTGGATGTGGCGAGATATACAAGGGCAAGATAGCCTGCGCCAATTACTACAGGGGCAACAAGCTGGGCGCGAATGGAAATGCGTTTTCGTTCGACTACCGCCGTGATGCCGAGGGCAGTTGGTATCTGAAAAACGTCATGGCCGCTGACATCTACCGCACTGTTCCAGATGCCAAGTTGCCGGGAACTGGCAGGTTCGTTCCGAGCAGTCTACGCAATATCGCGCCCTTTGGATTATCGCAGGACGCCAACAGCCCGATATTCAGCAAAGAGGGTAAGGCGGCAGGAACGGCAGGCTACTTCGCGCCGTGGCCGGGAGACAACGAGTTCTACATTTTCAACTGGAACCGTGGCTACTGCTATGAAGCATTACCGATCGACATGATTACCCGCCAGGCGATGGGTGGGGAGCCGACCTGCAAGAAGGAAATCCGTTTAGCACTCAAGCACATGATGTCGAACCCGTGGACGGACTCCATACCGCTGGCCTGTGCTGACGAGGCGTTCCACTGCTGGGACGCGCGGGCGGTTGTCGAGTACACCAAGCTATATGGCCAATCAGCACCAGAGCGCAAACAACCAATCCCCGCGGGCAAATGCTTCCTGCAAGTGGCTGATGCGCGCGAGGCGGAAGTTTTAGGGTGGCCGGGAGCCAGCGAATTGGATCGCATAACGTGGCAGGGCAACGCGCAGCCTGCCTACCCACAGCTCATTGAAGCGGGCGGGCAATTCTGTATTACACCCATAACTCTATGGTCAAAGTTGCCGTGGGACAGCGTGTCGAAAACTGTGCTGATGGGCTTCCCGTGGTACGGCGCGAGAATCTGCCAGAAACCGGAGGAGGATGGGTCGCTACGCATGGAGGTGGCTTGCAACCAACCCTTCCTGATGGGCGCGATTGACGCACAGGGCGCGACGATAGCCACGGACAACGCTACGCACTCGCTAAGGCCAGGGGAGACGCGCACCTGTTTGGGTTGCCATGTGCATAGTGAAGAACATGGCGGCGGGCGCGATGCGGAAGCAGAGTTCAAACTAACAACGGCAGGAGGTAAGTAATGCAAAACGCACTGAACTATTACAACGACCACGCCAGGGCCGAATCCACGGGGATGGCGGTTGACTGGCGCAAGGTTGCCAACACAATGGCTAACCTGCTCGCGGCGGAACTGAACGCCGCGCAGCTGCAACAGGCGCCCGCTACGCCGACGCCGCTGCCAGATCCGCCAGCTTAAAGCTTCTGGTCGCCGGGCTGTACCGCGTTGCGTGACCGGCCAAAGTTGAAGGCCAGGATATCCAGCACCTTACGGGCGATGATCAGCGGCCCGACAAGCTGCGGGACCGGGACGATGGCCGCGACTGTGGACGCGATGCCGACGACCATAAAGCCGATCTCAATAAACTGCGGGATGTTTTCAGGGTTCATAGTGAGAGTCCGTGGTTTTTAGTGAAGGCCGGTACGTCAAAGTTCGGGCAGGTCTTTGCCGGGTCCAGTTGATAATGCCCCACGATTTTAGCTGTGGGGTAGCGCCCTTTCAATTCCCGCAGCAGGGCGACCAGCGCGCTGTACTGTTCGGGAGTGAATTCCTCGCGACCGATCAGGCAGATCCCGACCGACAGCGTGTTGTGCTTGGCGACGTGCGAGCCTACCCAGTATTCCGGGCGGCCGGCCTGGCGCTCGCCGCTCTCAGTGATGACATAGTGGTAACCGATGCCATCCCAGCCGCGCTGCAGGTGCCAGGCGTGGATGGTCTTGGCGTCATCCCCACGGCCCTGCGGGCTGTCGGAGCAATGGATTACGATGTACTTCATCGGGGACGCTCCCGCTCCATCTGGAGTTCCAGCTTGTGTATAGACTCTTCTATTTGCATCACCTTCTCTGTAACGCTGATGGGTGCTGCACCATTTTCGACTTGCTCAATTCGCCTTTCTGCCTTATCGGCGTCGGAGCGGATGCGGTCAAGTCGTTCATGGACAAGGGCGAAGTCGGATCGGGCTTGCGTGGCCGTGTAAACGTCTTGCTTACTAACCAGGGCCATGCCACCACTCCCAATGCCAGAGAGCAGAGCAAGACCGACAAGAGCGCGAGAAAGCTGTGAACCACCTCCGGCCAATTCATCTGCAGTTTCCTCTTTTTTCATCCATACGTTCTCCGTACCGCGTTGCTTTGTTGTTATGGCACTATCGACAGTTCGTTATTGGTTGCGTTGCGGTACAGCGATTTGGACGGCGCGCCCACCGGTGGCGTGTCTGGCCCTGCTCCTTCCGGTATGTTGGGCAGTGTGATGTAGCCATCCGACCGGATGGTCATCAGTGTCGTGCCGTTCGATGTGATACTCACGTTGCCGGTTTCACCCGACAGCGTCAGGGTGCTGCCTTTCAGCGTCATAGGCACTGCGCCCACGGTGGGCGCCGCACGGGTCGCACCAACAATCTGTACGAACCCCAGGTTTTCGTAAATGGCCGCGCCGGCTGTTGCCCCGGTGTTGCCGATCCACGCCTGCCCGGTGACGGACAGCGACGTGCCAGATGCTGGCGTCATGCCCAACCCAATCGCCACGGCAAAAGCTGCCGTATCGACGTTGACCAACGAGGTCGCCGTCCACGACGTGCCGTTGGACACCAACGTCTGGGTAGCTGTACCCGTTGGCAGTACGCCACCAGGGTTGGCGGCCTGGACTTCCCACGCGGCGTCGGTGTCATCCCACACCAACGTCTGGCCGGTGGTCGTGCCTTCCGGCAGTACGCCACCGGGGTTGGCCGCCTGGCGGACCCACGCCGTGCCGCTCCACCTCAACGTGTCGTTGGTTGCGGTGCCGACGGGCAGTACGCCGCCGGGGTTGGCGACCTGCGTGTCCCACACGCCGGTCGTGTTGTTCCAGACCAGCGTGTCGCCGGTCGCGGTGCCGTCGGGCACGGTCCCTGCGCCACCCTCGTACAGCAGGGGCGCCCAGGCGTCATCATCGACGTTGCGGATGTAGACCGTACCGTCGAGCCAGCGCATCACATCGCCGTCGCCGGATACCGCAACCCGCATGTCATTGGTGCCGGCCCGGTAGAAACCGGTGCCGGGTTCCTGGGACCAGGCGATGCCCGGCGCGCTCACGGTGCCGTCGCCGAACTCCAGCGTGGCCTGCATGCCACCCTGCCCTGTGCGCGACAGGCTGCCGGTCAGGGCGCTGGCGATGTCAGTCAGCGTGGAGTTGGCCCAGGTCGAGGTGATGTCCTCGCCGGACACCACCGGGTTACCGGCGGGCAGCGTGTAAACGCCGTTACTATCGCGTGGCATCAGTTCTCTCCTGTTGCCTGCCCTGCTGCAAAGCGGGACAGTATCTGTGTGTATTTCGCCATGTCGCCTTTGCGCAAGGCTTCTGCCAAATCTTTTTGCCACTGGAGCTGCCCGGCGACTAACTTCTGCCCGCCCTTGGACGCCAGCGCGCGGCCACCAATTGCGCCAGTGGCTATCAACCCCGCCGTGGGGATCGGGAAGAACCCCAAACCCAAACCAGTGGCCATACCTGCGCCCGCAATGCGAGTGCCGGATACCTGCGAGAACGCCGACGCCTGGTCGTTGATGCGCGCCTTCTCAGCCGCTGCTTGCGCCGCGCGGGCCTGCCCCAGCGGGCCGGTTTCCTCAGCCGCTTTCATAGCTTTCTTTTCAGCCGCGGTCACCACGTCCGCTTCCGCCAAAGCGGCCTTTTTTTCCGCCCGCAAGTCTTTTATTTTGCCTGCGCTTTTGGCGCGCCATCGCGCTTTCGGCAGTTTCGGCGGGGGCACTTCCGGCAACTGGGCCGGTTTCAGGTCGCCGTACACCGTGGGGTCGAGATCCAGCTCGCCCGCAGCCGTTTTGCGCGGCCCCTGGACGCGCGCCGCCGCCGCGACCCGCTGGTCAGGTGTCGGTATAGCGGACAGCCCGCCGGTGCGCACCGCCGTGGCGGACGCGGCCTGTTCCTGCAACAGTTTCGGGTAGCGGCTGTCGATGGCGCCCAGCGCCGTTTGGATTTCGTCACCCAAACCGGTGCGCAACAGGTTGCGCAGTTCACCGGCAACTTCCAGCAGCGGTATGTTATCGTCAACGCTACCCTGCATGATTTTACGCAGGTCGCGGTCGATAGCAGCGTAGTTACCCGCCTCAGCAAACCGTTGCGCGTTTTCCATAAACCGATTCAGGCGCCCCAGGTCGGTGGTCTGCAACTCAGCCGCCCGCGTGGCAATAGTGCTTTCCAGCGCCGGTATCGTGCCGGGTATGGCGCCATCCACCATGCCCCACGCCTCATCGTAGGCCTCATTGACCTGTTCCAGTGCCTGCTTGAAACCTGCAGGGCCGCTGGCCGTAATCGCTTCCGCACGGCCTTCAGGCACTGCCCGGCGCAGCTCGCCGACCTGCAGTTGGGCGTTACGCTGCAACTCTGCCTGTATCTGCTCTGCTGTCAGGCGTGGGGCTTCTGCCAGCGCGCGGTCTGTTGCAGCAATATCCGCCAGCTTCTGGGCGTCGACCTCATCCTGCACCTGGCGAATCTGCCCGCTGTAGGTCTGGTCGATATCGTTCGCGCGGTGCCACTGGAGCCGGTCCAGGTTGGCCGCATCGGCAGCAAACTTGCCTTCCTGCTCTGTGACGTCTGCCGCTGCCCGTGCGAGGAACGGCTCCTGCTGGTCAATCAACGCCCCGCGGGCGCCGGGGATCACGCCCAGTACGCTGCGGTACAGGCGCCCCAGGCCAGTATGCGGCGATGCCATGTGGATGGGTTGGAACGACCCGTCCGGTTGTACGAGATCCGGTATGACATTCTTGTTGGATATACCACGACCTATAAGACCACCCACTCCGCTTATAACACCGCCGCCCGCACCGCCGGTCAATCCACCGATGCTGGCAGAGGTCAGTTGGTCATTGAGTGAACCCTGGCCCTCGCCGAGTCCGGTGATGGCACCTTCTACAGCCCCGCGCCCGCCGGCCTGTACCGCGCGGGCGCCGGCATTGCCGGTAGCCCCGAACCCCGGCGCTACCAGGCTGACGGGGCTTGCGATACCACCCGCCAGCTCTGTGACAAACGCGGTGGTGGGGTTCTTTTCCTGGAACCGCTCATCGACTGCCCGCGAGTCGTCGCGGTACATGCGGTAGCGATCGCCGAATGATTGGTCGCCCTGCCCGCCGGGCATGATGTAATCCAATGCCGCGCGCCCGGCACCGGCAATCTCATCGCCGAAACCCAGGGTCTGGCCCTTGAACAGACGCTGGCCGAATCCCTGCAAGTCATCGGTTGAGACGATGGCCTCTGGGCGTTCAGCCGCAGCTTTTTTCGCCTTGATTTGAGCAATCAGGCGTTTACGCTCGATCTGCTCAATAAGGTAGGCGCGTTCTTCTTCCTCGGTCATCCGCCCGCGGCCCTCCGTCGCAACTCCTCAAGCGAGAGTGAATTCAGATCCTCGTCAGCGCGGTCGGCATTGGTCACGGCATCCGCCGCCGCTTTCCGCCGTGCGGTCTGCTTCTGTTCATATTCGCCGTTTGCCAGACTCTCCTGCAGCGCGGGGATGTCGATCACATCGCCGTAGTACAGCGTGACCTCATCCGGCGACATACCTTTCATCAACGCCCCGGCAGCCATACGCTCAGTGGCCAGCGTTTCCAGCTCGACACGCCGCGCGAGACGCGCGCGGATCTCTTCCGGTCGCAGGTCGGGTGTGATAGTCGTCGCGTTGTAGGCTTCCTGTTCCGGTTTGGTGAACGCGGAGCCGAACATCTCATGCCGCGGGACCAACTCGGTCTTGGCGACTTTCGACCAGTAGTCTGCCTGCCCCTCAGTCCCCACGCCGACCGACCCTTGCAGGGTGTTTTCCACCTTACCCAGCCCGACCGCCCGCAAGGCTGCCGGCGCGGCATAATCATCGTTAAAGCTGGATGCCAGGTCCATCGTGGCGCGCAGCTTCTCACCACCCTGCGCGAACTTCTCACGCTCCTTCTGGGTGCCGAGTTCGTAACTGTCTTTCTTTTTGGTGTTTTGCGCTTTTTCCCTTGCGATGGCTTCCATCTCGCGATTGTGACGCGCCGTTTCGGGGTTGACCGGCGGTACACGCCCCTGCGCTTCCAGTGTGCGGGTCAGCCGGCTGTCTGCCGCTGACCTGTTTGCCGCAGCGATATCGGCCTGTTGCTGCAGGCGTTTGGCGTCCATCGCCGCCTTCTGCTCTGCGGTCATCATGTCCATCACACCGCTTTCCGCTGTGGCCAACTGCTCCTTGCGCGCGGCCTCCGCCGCGAGGCGCGCCTCTGCTGTCTTGGACAGCGCGCGCTTCTCGTCGATGGCCGTTTGTTCCTTGCGAGCCTGCCCCATCTGCCACCCGCCGATACCCTTCTGGGCAGCAGCGTTCAGCGACTCGGACCAGGTAGGCGCGACGTAGATGTCACCGATCTGTTTGCCCTGCGGCATGTCGCTGAACACCGCATCCTGCCCGCCGCGCAGCATGGTGGCCAGCATGGCCTCCTTGCCCGCAGGGTCATAACCCGACTGCTGCATGGCCGCGGCCAGCTCTTCCGGTGTCATGGTGGACTGCGACAGCATGCCGACCTCGGCCTGCCGCTTGCGCAGCATCTCGGCAAACAGGCGCTGGCGTTCTTCTTCAGTCATAGAAACCACTCCCACGGGCGCAAACTCTTTTTCATGTTCTTGTACATCCCTTTGGGGTTGCCCATGCGCCCCATATGTTGTGCCAGTTCACCGTCGCCCAGGTAGCGTTCCACATCGCGCTCCAGCGACTCACCTGTCAAACCTTCCTTCACCTGGTCACTAAAATCTTTCGGGCGGTTACCCGACTTGTTCTGGTACGTTTCATTGGCGATGATCGCCGCGGCGATAGCTGCCGGGGCCGCAGCCGCGCCCATACCACCTCCTGCCCCGCCGCCGCTTGCACCGCCCTGCGGCATAAACTGCATTGCCATCGCAGGGCTGGGGCCGCCGCCTTGCGCCGGTTGTTGTCCACGCATGGCCTGGGCGCGACGACGTTGGAGTTCGATTTTCTCCTCCTCCGTCAACAACGCCTCATAGTCTGCGTCAGTCATCATTACGTTGGCCGCCCCAGATAGGCGCCACCCAGCGTACCAGCCAATCCCATCAGGCCGTTCATCGGGTTCGATGCCTGGTCAAAGTTGCCCTGCGCCACGCCTGCCTGGTAGATCGGCGCCGCGTTGGCCTGCGTTGCCTGCGAGAAGTTCGGCATCTGCGGGGCGTTAACCTGCTGGCCACTCAACAGTGCGTTGATCTCGTTCAGGCTGAAACCGCGTTTCTGCATGGCTTCTGTGATCTGCTGCTGCCGGATCTGGTTGGCATACTGGCTACCCTGCATCGCCTGGCCAAAGTTCTGCTGGTTGGCCTGCGACGCCTGGTTGAACATATTCTGGTTGCGGCCCATGAGCTGGCTGTACATGGCGTTCGACTCGTCGCGCCCGGCGCCCACGCTGGACCATGTGGCCTGGTTGTAGGCATCGTTCTCCTGCTGCCCCAGCGTTTTCATCTGCGCCTTGTACGCCGCGTCCTCGGGGCCGATGCCCTGGTTGCGCAGCTTCTGTTCCAGCTCCGCGCGCTTGCCGCTGTACATCGGGTCGAGCCGTGACTTGGCCATGTTGAACATCGCATCCTGCGACTGCTGCCGGAAGGCATTCGGGTCGCCGATGTCAGGTTCGGGAATCGTGAACTGGCTGGTGGGCACACTGCCCATCGGCGACAGCCCGCGCCAATCCATCGGGGCGCCGAACTCGCGGCCCATCCGGTCTGTCAGCGCGCCGGCCACATCGGTGCGCCCGCCCTGTATGGCGATCTGCTTGTTCAGGATCGCCTGCAGTTCGGGCGTCAACCCCTGCGTCTGGCTCCACTTGGTGACAGGCTGGCCGGTCGAGGGGTCAATGACCTGCTCGTTCGTCCACTTGGTATAACCCCACGGCGTGTACTGGCTGGGTCGGTTGGCGTAAGTCTGGTCACGGTTGACCTCCTTATCCGCCTCGCCCTGCTGTACCGCCAGGTCGCCGTAATCGGGACTGTTCTTGCCGCCCATGTTTTCCTCCTACAAGGCAACCGGCAGTGCGTAGCCGGGTGCTGCTGTTGGCCCGCCGCCGGGCGGGGGTGCGATATCCGCGCGGGTCCAGGCATTATTCCAAGCCCTCTCGAGCTGCTGCGCCCACGACGGGCTGAGGCCGGTCGCTGGGGTAATCAGGGCAGCGCGCAGGGCTTCAGGGTTAGCGTACTGCGACCATGTTGTGCTTTTCGCATCGGCGCTGTTCGGGTCGAATTGCGAGTTCGGTGCGTTAACGCCCGACTGCACCGAATTGTTCCAGATATCCCAGTTGGTCGTGACGCCCGGTTTCAGCCAGTTGGCCGCGTTCCAGGCATACTCGGAGCCATCCTCCGCCTTCTGGGCGGTCTGGACTTCCGGCAGGTTCATGCTGGCCCACATTTTCTTGTAGTCCACCGGCTTGATCGGGTTGGCCGCCGCCTGCTCGCGCCGGATGGCCGCGGCGATCTCGCTGTTCTGGAAGTTCTGCTCGTGCTGCAGCAGGTTCACAAACTGGTTGCGGTAGAAATCCTTGTTGCCGCCTTCCACTTCAGGAATGCCCCACGGCGATTCCTGGCCCGGCACATACCGCTGGAAGGCGTATTCGTTGGGGTCAACGCCACCACCACCTTCCAGGCTGGGCGCGCCCTGGCCCCAGTCGCCCCAGTTCCACTGCCCGCCAGGCCCGCCGGAGTAGTCACCGCCGCCACCGCCGCCACCGCCG
>JACCDR010132181.1_pt1 | contig 18321 bp, 35 predicted proteins | sample 7446431 | NCBI WGS metagenome assembly JACCDR01 (sample SAMN15323443, study PRJNA562643) | freshwater metagenome | isolation source: river surface water | place: USA:Blue River Watershed | collected 2017-08-17
CTCCAGAGCGGCTTCGAGGATCAGAATCTGGCCTAGGAACTCCTTCTGGAGCTCGGACATGGCCACGATGTTGAGATCCTGCCTCTCCATTCCGCCACCCAGCTCGTTGTAGATCTGCTGGAACGAGCGCCCCATCATGACCTGGGTGTGCTGGACCTTCTCGTCCAAGCTCTGGATGACCGCGGCCAGATCATTGTGCTTCTTGATGAGCTCGGCCTGCTTGTTGCCCCAGTCGCGGGCGAACTCGACGACCATCTGTTCGGCCGATCGTTTAACTTTGTTCCGCTGGTTCATCGACCCCTTGCTCTTCTTCGGCAGCCCCATTAGTTCGCCTCCCCCTCTTGTGATGTCTCGGTACCGACCTCGTTCGACTCGAACTTTTCGATCTCAGCCTTGATATCGGCGATGTGGTTCGTCTCGATGAATTCAAGCGTGTCCTCGATGAGGCTCTCCGGCACTTTTTCGACGTGACTACCGGGGGCCCGGATGCCCTTTTTGGCCGGCGTCCCATCGCGGGCGGTGAAGTTCTCTTCCAAGAAGTTGTGCAAGGTCTCCCAGATTGCCAACCGCTGCTGGAGATCGGTCAACTTCTCGAGCTGTTGCTTGAAAGTCGGCATGTGAAAATCCTGGCGGAAGCGCGTGATAAGGAGGCGTGGAGACTCGAGCGACTGCTCAGGGGCGGGCGTACGGAACTATTCTGGAAAGCGCTCCTGGAGACGCCGGTGGTGACGCGACACCACCGGAGGTCAGTTTTCTTAGCTCTTCGGCCACACCTTGTTCTTGTTGATCCAGCCGCCGCAGACCGGGCACTCCACATGCGGATCATCGAGCTGGTGGCCGTGCTTGATGTCCTTCTCCTCGAACTCGATGATCGACTGACACTTGGGGCAGGTGTGCCGCACCGGCTTCAGGCCAGGATCCACTCGCTTGATGATCTTGCTCATGGACTGGCAGACCCCTTCTGGTCCTTGGCCCAGAGCCGGAGCTTGAGCATCGCGATGTGCTTGCACTCCTGCTTGCCCTTCTGGCTCTTGGTCGACTGCTTGTGGACCCAGTCGCCACAGTTGCAGGAGAACGAATCGTCGGAGTGCTGCTTGACCGTGTAGCTCTTGCTGCTGGTTTGACTGGGAACCTTGTAGGTCGGGACGCCCTTGGCCTGCAGGTGGCGGGCGTTGTTCTCCGAGTAGCGCTTGAGCTTGGCGTCGGCCCGCGGGTCCTTCTTGACCAACTGGACGAATTGGGGCGAGGTCAGCTTGCGCTTGAAGGTCTTCCAGTTGGGGTCGCTCTCGAAGTGCTGATCGAGGAAGCCCTGGTGCTGCGTCCTAGAGGTCGCCATGGCGGTCTTGGTGAGCGCCCGGAAGAGGACCTGGTTCATGATCGACAGTATCCCAGTTGGGTCGTCTTGGTCATCTCACAGCGCCAGGCATCGGAGTTCCGATGCCTCCCGGAAGGTTGAGGGTCTCGCGGTCCAACGGATCGACATCGAACATACAGCAGCAGGTCAGGCAGACGAACCGAACGTGCCCGACCTTGTTCTTCTGTCGGAAGTGACCGATGGCCTGACAGAGTTCTTGAACCTTGCTGTATTTCGCTTGGTCTTCCGGCGACAGCTTCTTCTTAAGCTCTCCCCACCGCATAGCCAGCTCCCAAGCCTTGGTGTTGATCGCCTCGTCCTCGATGATCCCTCCGGTCGGCCGGGCGTCCCAGTCCTGCACAACGAGGTTGTGTTCGGCGCAGAAGAGCCCGTAGGCCCGACGAGCCTCGAAGAACTCCTGAACAGGGTCTCGGTCAGACATTGAAGAAGGCCCTGAAGCGATCCTCGACCGAGGCTCCGTTAGATATGTCTTTCAAGATGCGTGAGAGCGGGTAGACGAAGAGGCCGCGGAGACGGCGAGCTGTCTCGAGCCCCTTGGATTGCTCCATCGCCTTGTAGCGGATGTCGGTCTGGTGGAACTTGCAGTAGATGTCTGCGTTCTGCTGGAAGACCTCGAAGTAGCGAGCGCAGAACTTGGCCAAGTCGTTCGTGGTGCCATGGAACGGGAGCTGGCCGGTCAGGTTGTCCGTGTTGAGCATCGCGCTGCAATTGGGACAGTGGGCCACCCCGCCCTGCATAGACTCGCCCGGGATGGGGTAGCCGCAGCCGATCCGGTCGGCCCGCTCCTTCTTGTCGAGGATGGCGAGCAGCTGCTTGACCGCCGAGTCCTTGTGGATAGCGCGGGCGTCGAGACAGTAGTACATGTTGCCGTCGCCACCACCGTGGAAGAACTTGCCCGACTCGAAGATGGAGACGAAGGCATAGAACTCCTTCATCGCAGAACGATCTGGGCCAAAGAAGATCTCCATCTTGTAGCCGGCCCGGATATCGTCGGCCGGTAGGATGGTCTGGCTAAGCCCGCTCATCGCTTGGCCGGAGCGAAGTCGCCTTCGCTCCCTCCGATGGTGTAGGCGCCCTTGCCGCCCTTGGTCTTGGGCATGTTGCGCATTCCGGTGACTCCACTGAGTGGCATCTCGTCGACCTCGTTGGCCGTCTGAGATGGCGGTGCCTCGCCCTTGATGGTCCGCATGAGGTACTCGAGGGCGGTGGTCAGATCTTGCGACTGGATCGAGATATTCCAGCCGAACACCATCTTCTTCTCTCCCTCGACCTCTTTCAGAAAGTAGTGGCGGCAGATGTGGACTTGCCAGGAGTGAGCGAACTTCTTCTGGCTCTCGGTGGTGACCAAAAGCTTGTGCAGAAGCTCAGTCCAGGCCGATTCACCGCCCTTGGGCACCCGACAGAGGACGTTGATGCGGTCGTCTGCCAGGCCGTTGGCCTGCACCGGTTCTGCTAACCCGGTGAGGGTGATGGCTCTGGCTAGCCTATCCGCGTGAATCTTGCCACTCATGATTATCTCCCAATGAAGAACGGCAAGACGTAGAAGTGGCCAGGATAGGCTACGTTCAACTTCTTGGCGTTCAACAGGTCGATGAACTTCCGGCACTGCTCCTCAGAGAAGTGCTGGTAGTAGACCTTCCCGGTCCCCCGAAGATAGGCCTTGTAGTTCTTGTCGGTCGGCTCGATCTCGAGACCTTCCTCGAGCTTCTCCAGGACGAGTACCGGGTCGAGCGAGCCACAGAAGCTACACGTCCGATCCTCGCGCCAGATGTCAGGCGGCTGGGTGATCTGGTGAAGGACTTCTCGGCGCCTAGGGCATTCCATTCTTGCCTCCGTCGACGATCCCCAGACCAGGATGGCCGGACGGATCGGTGTTGTGGATTTCTCCCCTGTCGATCTGGCGGAGGATTTCCGCAGTCCCAGCCAACGTCCGCTCGATCGCATGGATAGCCATCTCGAGAGATCCAATGACCGCCCGGGTGCCTGACCACTCATGTAGAAGAGGACGACGGGGGATCTCGAGCTCGTTCGAGTCAAGCACCCGCCGTCTCAGGGTCTCGTAGGCGTGAGAGAAGGCGATGAGGTCCTTGCGGAGCTCATCCTTCTCCCGCACCAAGGTCGACCGGCTGTAGCTCTCTTCGCTCACGCCTGCTCAGATTCCGACTTGGGTCCGAAGACTCGCTGGATGTCATCCATCGGCATGTGGAAGCCGAGGGTGGCGGTGCCTAGGCCCAGCCGGGCAGTGAAACCACCGGCGCTTGAGAAGTGGAGCTCGTAGGTGAGCTTGGGCGCCTCCGGCATCGAGGGCAGGACCTCGACCCCTGGCCGCCACATCGGGTGACGCAAGCAGTAGCACCCGATGCAGAGAACCTTCTTGGTCTCGTCACAGAACTCGACGTCTTCCTTCTTGAGCCCTTGCTTGTTGCAGCCCTGACACCACGCCATAGGTTCCTCCTGTGGTTGAGGCCAGCCCGGCCTATGTCTTGTCGACGGTAACCTGGTAGGCGACCAACTTCTCGCCCTGATGGAGCGGCTCGCACTCGAGCACTTTCCACCACCGCGGGCGGGGGAAGATCTTGCCGATCTCGTCGGGCGTCACGGCGGCGCCGCGGAACAGCTTGAACTGTGGGGCGACGATGTAGCGTCCGAGCTCGTCCTCGACAGCAGCGAAGGGCCCCTTGTTGAGCTGCGGGCAGATGAAGGTCACTGGCGGATGGGTGACCCGGATCTCAAAGCGGGTCTCCTTGGGCTCCGAGCTCTCTTCCAAGAGCTGTTCGATGTCGTCGGCAAAGCGGGCCAGGTTGATCTCAGTGACCCTGCGCTGGCCGACCAAGTCGGCGGCCCCACGTTCGAGCTGGCCCCATTCCTCGAACATCTTGGCGGCGTGCTTCTCAACCAGGCCGGACTCGAGGATCTTCTTGGTGAGCTCTTTCACGGCAGCGTCCCCTTCAGCGAGTAGCGGATGTTCTCCGGCTCGGCGTCCTTACGAGTCGAACCAACAACCAGGAAGACGTCGGCCGGAATCTCCGGCATCACTACGATCTGAGTGCCGAAGAAGCGCATGGCCTTGTGTGAGATACGGACCCCTAACCAGTCCTGAAACTTGAACTTGTTGCCGACCAGGATGTGGCTGACCTCGAGGCCCTCGTCCTCAACCATCGTGAACATCTGCCACAAGGACTCGAACGGCGTCTTGTCGAGTGGCGGCTCTTCCATTTGCTGCGCTCGGACCGCGTCATGGAGTCGGAGGGTTGGCGGTGCCTCGCTCTCGGGGACCATCTTGACGATCTCGATGGGGTGCCCGATGCGGCAGGTGAACTCCTGAGTGTAGGGGTTGTCGGAGAGGATCTTGCGCAGCAGGTTGAGCAAGTTATCCGGCCCCTTGCCCGTGAGAGGAATGCTCTCTCGAACCGGCACCATCTCAGACTTGAGGGACATTGTCCCCTTCGTGCTGTCTCTTGAGGTCGGTCAGGTACTGGAGGAAGAGACCTGTCACCGTGGTGCCATTCCTCTTGGCATAGGCCTTGGCCCAGATGTCGAGCTCGGGGGTGACGCGGATATTCCAGCGCACCTTGCCGTCGAGGTAGATCTTCTTCCGCTTGGGGATTGGATTGGCCACGGTGTCCTCAGGTGGTCGACGCGCTGGTCTCGCCGACGCCAGGAAGCAGCGGCGGCATCTTGCCGTTCTCATACATCTGATTGACCTGCGGGATGGCCCACTGGGCGACCGTCGTGCCGTCCGACATGACAATATGAGCAAGAAATTCTTCTTCGAACGTTGTGATCCCTGCCTCGACCGCCTCGAGTTTGGCCTTGATAACGAGCAGGAGGGCTCGCCAGCGCTGGCGGACAGCCTGCTCGAAGGCCTGCTTGGCCGCGTCCGCGGAGCCGCTGTGGCGCACCCGGCCGGTCGGGGTACGGAAGAACGACTTATCTTTGGGGTCCGGCATCGGGAGGAAGAACTTGACCATCTTCCCCTTCATCGAGAAGCCGATGACCGCTGCCGCATTCGACCAGCCCGAGATAAACTGCTCCGCACCGTACTTCTTGATGATGGTCTCGATCTCCATCTTCGTCTTCTCGGACGAGACGGTGGTTTGCGCTGCGTACTGCATGTCACCGCTCCAAGTGGCAGCGCATCGCCGAGACGATGCCCTCGGCCACTTTGGTGACGAGGATGTCCTCCTTCTCGAAAACCTGCGTCCAGGCCTTGGTGAAGATGTCGACGATCTTGGCCTTGATCTCCGGGTTGTTCTTCACCTGATCCCGGACCGCCTCGTAGGCGGCGGCGCTCGCCGCGCTGTTCCAGGCGTCCTGGAGCGGCGAGGTGCGACCGTATGAGCCGTAGCCGCCAGACCCAGACCCCTGCGGGTTGATCAGGTAGGTGAGAGCTCCCTTGAGCAGCTCGTCGCGCTTCTTCTCGTCCAGGCCCTTGAACATCGCCTCGACGACCAGAGCCTTCATTGCCTCGTCTTGTAGTGTCATATTGCCTCCCTGCGAGGGTCCCCAGCCCGAGGACGTGTCTCGCTACTGGTGCGTGCGAATGACGGCCTTGGGTGCTCGACAACCCGAAGTCCAGGCCACTCCCGTCGCGCACTCGATGAAGATGGGATCCATCTCGCGCCGGAAGACGGTGCAAGAGATGTAGCCATCCCCGTCGGTGTCTCGCTCGGTGCAGGTGACCTGCGTGGCATCGGAGATCTGCGACGCCCACTGGAGCGCGTCGCGATGAGCATCACCGTTGCCCTTGGCGCACTGCGAGAACGAGACCCCGGCTATCAGGACGACGCCGATGACTACCAGGACGTGGATGAAGGTGACGAGGGATCGAGTCTGCTTCCAGTAGCAGTCGAACCCTTCCCGCTCACCGTGTGGCAAATGGTCGGGCCGCCTGAGTCTCATGAGAAAGCTCCCATCTCGACACCCTCATCGATGACCGCCAGGATGTCGTCGGCGTGAATCATGAACACCTGGCAGCCGTCCTCGTGCTTCTCGAAGAACGACGCCGAGGCGTCCTTCATGAAGCCGCGGTAGCAGATCCGCATGCCGGCCTCGAGGCCGAAGTTCACGGTGTCGCAGACGTCAGAGCCGATCCGGAGGACGACACCGGTGCCCTCCATGGTGCGCTCGGCCAGGACGCCACTGTCGGGCAGCTGGATGCCGCCCTTGCTTTGCTTGACCCGCGGGTCGGTCTTGACCAGGACCCAACTTCTCCGTGGCCTGGTCTTGCGCCAGTCGAGCAGGCCGACGATCGGCCCTTCATTGGACGGGGTCCCGACCAGCTCGAAGCTCATGCCTCTCTCCCCAACTTCTTGAGGCTGCCCCTCTTGAGCCAGTTCTGCACCGGCTTGGTAATGGACTTCTCGTCGATGAAGTGAGTGGTGCCATCAGGAAAGACGAGAGCTGCACGGACCGCTTCGACTCCATGGCCATCACGGTACTTGACCAGGATGGTCTTCAACTCGGCGACACCGAGGACTTCACCGCCCCCGATCCCGTCCTCGACCTCGGGTGTTGCTCCGGTCTTCTTGCTGACTTGGGCTGCTTCCATCGCTGCTCTCCGTTCTTGGGGTTGGGACGGGCGGCGCAAGTGCCGCCATATCGATGGGTGCCTGCATACCTGTGCTACAGCCGCACTTGCGGGCGATGAGCTTGTTCATGAGGTCGACTTGGTACGAGACAGCAAAGGTGCAGACCGGGCAGACGTGCTTGGCATCGCCGACTGCGGTGAGAATGAAGTTGCCGTTCTTACCCGGGCCGGCGAACGTTGCGAAGAACTCGAGGATTAGGTCGAGCTTGTGTTCGACCCGCGCCAGTGCTTCGGACAGGCCGCCCTCACCGGCCATGTCGCACCTCTGTGATCTTGAAGACCGAGGCGCCCTTGGTCGACGGTGCCAGGTGGAGGACCTTGCCGTTGTCGAGCGTGATGGAGTGGATCAAGGAACGGTTGGCGGCTGGCGCGTCGCCGAGCTGGACCTCGGTGATCTTGGACCCGACCATGATCTTCTTGAGGTCCTTGGGGCCGCACTTGCGCTCCTCCGGCAGCCCGGTACCCATAGAGGCCTGGTAGAGCTCGATGGCCGAGAGCATGACGACGTGGAAAGACGGCTTGACGTTGGTCTCGGCCCCACGGTAGATGGAGCCCTTGCAGGTCATCCAGTTGGGACACCGCATGCGCGACTTGAGCAATCGAAGATTGGCATCGAGCGCCGGTACCGCGTAGGCCCGCGAGCACTTTCGACAGGTGAAGAGCTGGTTGTTCATACTTGGCTGACTCCGTCTTCGTCCGTCACTAGCCCTTGCCCATTGCGGCCGACACCGAAGGTAGAGGCATAGGGCAGTTCGGTGTCCTCCTCGGCCTGCTCCTCCTCGGGCTCGTCTTCCTGCTCCTCAGTCTGCTCGACATGGGACGGTTCCTGCCCGTACATGAACTGGACGATCGTCTGCATGACGTCTTCCGAGGTCGGGACACGCAGCTCGCCGTGATTGAAAACGAGGAAGTAGTGGGACTTGCCGTTGTCCGAGAACTCCTGCTCTGAGCCAATTCCCGTCAAGACCATTTTCTTCTTCATCGGTTCACCTTAGGCGGTGCTGGTGCAGGAGGCATCGGCTTCTTCTGCCCAATGAACTTCTTCGCCGCTACCAGAAAGAGGCAAGGCTCGGCTTGCTTGGGCATGTAGGCCTTGCAGTCGACATTGCAGGTCCGGTCCTTGTCTAGAAAACACGTCGTGTTCGGTGCCGGGCCCGGTCGAAGGCGTCGATGTTCACCGTTTTCCCGGTCCTCTGCATCTCCGTCTTCGTGGCCAACGCTTGATCCCCACGGACCAGGCGTGACGCTACCTTGCGCTTGTTCATGTCCTGCATCGGAGTGACTGAGAGCGGACCACGCTTGACTTCCCTCATCAACTGCTCGCGGAGCGTCTTCAACTCTCCCGACTTCTGATTCTTGTTGAACGGGAAGAACGCCTCCTTGAGATTGTCGAACGCCGCTATGACCGGCTTGCTCTCGACTTCCTTCTGCGCCAACAGAGCCTGGAGGGTGGCCCTCGACTTCTGGAATTCTATGTCCTGCCGCATCTTCCAGATGAGTACGAACACGATCTCCATTGGGGACCCGGGCACGGGCACCCTCTTCGCCTTCTCGAACATGATGTTCGCCCGGGCCCATCCCAGTGGAGTCTCTAAAAACCCTTGATGTTGTCCATGGTCATAAGCTTCTCGAGCCGACGACCAAACCAGCCGTAGTTGATGCTGAGGTCAGCCAACACCGCCGACGGAATCTTCGAGATGATCTTGAACTTGGTCTTGAAGAGGGCCTCTTCGGGATCCAGGTCCTTGTTGAGATGAGTCGGGAAGGTGTCGCTGTTGATAGCGTAGAGGCCGAGGGTCAGCTGATAGAGCGAGAACTTGTCCAGCATGTACTGATCCGACCCACGGTCGGTCGACATCAGGCGCTTGACGAAGAGGAGCTCATCGCCACCGACCGAGCGGAAGGTGGGCTCGAACTTGCCTGGGATAATCGGCACCCGCTGGCGAACCTCACCGCCAGTGATGAGGCCGTCGATCGAGAGCGGAGCACAACGACTCTCGATGGCCTCACGTCGCTTCTTGTTGTTGAGCGGCGTGGTGACCCGATTGCCGTACTCATCGACCTCGAAGGTATCGTCTTCCTCGTCTTCCTTCTCGTCCTTGGGTGCCTCCGCCTCTTTCTGCGCCGCGGCAAGCCGCTCGAGGTCCTTCACAGTCTCGGGTCGGAGACCGGCACCCTCGGGCCGCGGGGGGTTGACGAAGCTGCCCGACGGGGTTGGCTCGGCCGCCACCTCACCGACCGGAGGTTGATTCTGAGCGTAGGCCGAGCCAACTCCAGGCCGGAACTTGCCCTGCTCGGCCAGTGCCTGCTGCTGTTCCGGGGTCAGGACCTTGGCCGCAGCAAGTGACGACTGGACGCCCCGATTGCGATCAGGAGGCGCCTGATCCAATCGCGGGATAGCCGGCATTGGTGCGCCACCAAGCGGTACCTTGGTGCCCTTGGCCCTGGCGATCCTGGCCGCGTAGTCATTCGGCTGGTCGTCGTTGAACTCGACGGTGCTTTTGCGATCGGACATCAGTTGCTCTCCGTATCGAGGGTGCCTTCGAGGACGACGTGCTTGAGAGGTTCCTTGAGGACGTAGTTGACCGAACCCGAATGGGCGTCGTGGCGCTCGAAGGACCAACTCTCGATGGTGCCCAACCGGCGGGCGGCCTCGAGGTAGATGAGGTTGCCGGGGAACCCAGCGTCGGGTCCGAGCCGTTCGGCAAAGCTCTGCAAGGTCCAGGTCGAGACGTTCTCGAGCAGCGCCTTGGGGTCGAAGCCCTCCTGGATGCCGACCACCATCGGAGCGAACAAATCGACCAACGAAGAGATTTCATCCTTTTCGATGTTGCCCGTCCGCATCATGAAATCCTGCAACGTGTGGTGAATGGATGCCTTGATACGGTGGACCAGCTCGGGCTGGAACCGCTGTCCGATGTACTGCTTGAGCGAGTCCCGGATGTGCTCCGTGATCTGGTCGACCTGGTCGGCGACGATCGTGACTACTGGACGGGGCAGCTTGGCCATCAGTCATCGCCATAGTCGAAGACATGACCGGCCCGGCTGCGGAAGCTGGTGCTCTTGGGCAGGCTCTCGAGATCGTCGTCAGGTGCCGGGATGCCAGGTCCAGGAACCATCCGCATGGCATCCGGGTCGTTCATGAAGTCGGGCTGGTTCAGCGCTCCTCCAGCCCACTGGTTGCCGCACTTGCGGCAGTCCCGCCAGACCGAGAACTGATTGCTGTGGGCGTCGAACTCGGTGCTGCCGCAGACCGGGCAGCACATGATGTGCGGACCGCCCTCGGCGGTACTGCCCTCAAACGGATCGACATCTGGCTTCTTGGGCTTGGTCATGATCCTCCTCGCCGTCGACTGTGGAGGGTCCCACAGCCATGCACGGTATGTCTAGCTGGGGGTGGTCGTCAAGAGCTAGCGGTCCCGAAGAGCATATCGACGTCGTCCCGCCCTACCCCTCGTCGAGCGGAGATGACTACCTGGATTCCTTCTTCAAGCGCATCGCGCAGAGTGACGCGGACGAGAGGATCCATCAACTTCTCATCCAGGTCGCGGTCACAACCAATGAAGATGTCGTAGACCGGGGACGACTGGGATGTCCTGGGCCGGACCGAGACCCCTACGAAGAGGACACCGCTCGAGCGCGGCAAGGCCAAGAGTTTGCGCTCCATGGCGCGAGCAAGATCGGCCTCTTCCTGCTTCACGAGGTAGACGGACTTCATGCCGACATCGTACTCGCCCATTCTTGGGTTTCCAAAACCCACGAACGGTAAAGATTCTCTCCAATCTTTTTCGCCGGTAGGATCGGGCCCCAAGAACGCCCAAGGAGGGTTTATGGACACGATTCGATCGTTCTGGGAGACCTGGGGTCCGTGGATCAGCCTTGCGCTCATCCCTACCCTCATCACCGGCCTGAGCCTGTCACCCAAGACCAAAAAGTACGCCACTTGGATTGGCGAGACCTGGGACAAGATCAAGCCGGGCATTGCCCTGTTCTCGGTCGCCACCTTCAAGGACCAGCCAGGCACCTTCAAGGCGCCACTCACCACTGGCATCAAGACGGATCCGGAGGACAAACCGCTGCCTCCTCCGGCTGGGCCGGGTTGCGCGGCCATCGTCTTTGTCCTCATGACCTCGCTATCACCGACCCTGGCCAGCTGCGCCTGGTTGAGCTCGAGCGGCTCCAAGGCCAAGGAGGTCGTCATCGACTGCACCGTCGAGGCGGTCAAGGCCAACGCCGCTCATCTCCTACCAATCGTCATGGCAATCCTGACTGGCACCTCGCCCGACTGGAAGAAGATGCTGGAAGGGTTCACCAAGGAGCTGGGCCGCGACGCGGTCGCCTGTGCTCTCAACAACGCCGCCATCGAGCTCCAGGCCAAGATCCCAGCGGAGGGACCTGGTGATGACCCAGAGGCGACCAAGGCGGTCCGCGGGACCCAGAAGGCTCGCGTCTTCATCGCCGAGAAGGACTGGCAGTTCAAGGAGAACCTCTAGCTCATGGGCAGGAAGGTCTCCATCGCGGACGGGCGGCGCCACCTCTCAGGCTGGGTTAGGGATCGACCCGACCCGCGAGACCGTGAACTGCCGCTCTCCAAGCTGAAGACCTACTTCCTGCCCAGCTTCTCCGACCTCAGCGAGTGGTGCTCGAAGGTCGAGGACCAGGAGGATATTGGCAGCTGCACCGCCAACGCCTCCACTTCGGCCCTCGAGTTCCTCTACAAAAAGTCCGGCCGGCCACAGCCGGACTTCTCACGCCTGTTCCTCTACTTCGCTACTCGGGTGTGGGTGGCGCAAGAGGATCCCGACTCCGACAACGGAGCGATGATCCGCGATGTCATGAAGGCGTTGGCCAAGTATGGCTGCTGCATCGAGGGCATGTGGCCGTACGAGAGGACCAAGTTCCACGAGCAGCCCAATCCGGCCTGCAAGGTAGACGCTCAGGCGCACCAGATCACCTACTACTACCGCTGTCCCAATCTGCGAGCCATCAAGGCCTGCCTGGCCCAGGGCTACCCGGTTATCGGCGGCTTCGCAGTCCCCGACAGCGTGACCAGCGAGGCGGTCACCAAGACCGGCATCATTCCCTACCCGAAGAAGGACGAGGGCTTCCTTGGAGGCCACTGCGTCCTGGTCATAGGCCACAACGATAGCCCCAAGCACTTCAAGTTCAAGAACTCGTGGAGCCGCAGGTGGGGGGATAACGGTTTTGGCTACCTACCATACGACTACGTCACCAACTGGTTGGCAAACGACTTCTGGACCATTCGGAGAGTAGAACTGTAAACTGCGTTCTTCTTGAGAGGGGGGCCACATGCTGCAGGGCTGGACGTATTTCAAGGCTGGCTCCTGTCCTGACTGCGGCGACGCCTACGCGGCGCTCTACGTGGCGACTCTGCCAAACGAGAGACAACACATCGGCGGCCACTTCCCGCCGCTCTGCAAGAGCTGCGCGCAGAAGTACACGCTCGAGGTCGTTTGCAAAGCGCACCGAGTCCCGCTCCGAATTCACGACGCTCGCTGCAAGCTGTGCCCCAAATAAAAGACGCCCCCGGTCGTAAGACCAGAGGCGCAGGACCCCGAAGGCATCCCTGGCAGCGCGCTCCGCGCTGCGGTATGAGGCCAGGTATCAGGCGGCCTCCATGGACGGTATTTGGGCCTTTCTTGGGGTGGGTAGAACGGAGCGCTCTGATAATCAGTCCCCGTCACCCGTTCGCGGCTCCCGCCCCTCTCGCTGCCGACGAACTCTTGCCCGGCCAGTGCTAGCCACGCAAGAATCGCCCAAACCCAGAAGTGGGGGAAGAGCACAAAGCTACTCTACGGTGACCGTCATCAAGATGGAAGGGTCAGGCAGTGAAAGTGTTTTCCCTTCTGCGTGGCGCTTCGCCAGAGTGAAACGAGAGACGGTAAGGCCGACTCGTAAGAGGTGATCAACGCCTGGAAGCACTCACGACACCGGACGAGCTCGGGAGACGGATCGGCCGCACGCAGCATACGCGAGCGTTCTCTGCGTCCTGGCATCGAGCTTCCCCGTGTCTGCGAGGTTGACGGAGCGCTGGAACATCGACAGCGCCATCTTCGAGATCTTGCCGAAGAGGCCATCGAGTTCACCACTGTAGAGCTTCAGCTTCTTGAGGCACTCCTGGGCGCCGGTCTCATCGAGCTCGAGCTGCGGGCCGTAGAGCTGAATGATGCGGGCCTCGATATAGTCCATCGTCGTCTTGACTCGGGGAGAGATCGTTGCCCCGACGCCGAGGTAGTTGTAGTGCCACTCCTCGCGGTCGCGGACATGATCGCGGCGGTGACAGTACCAGCCACGCTCCTCCATCCAGTGGTCGAGCTGCTCTTTGTCGATCTTCTTGAAGAGGTTCCGGCTTACCACTGTCACGTCGATATCAATGGCCAGGCCAAAGTTGTGGGCACTGTATCCTGGCGGCATCGCGCCGCGTTGATCGATGACGGCCTGAAGCGAGGATTCTGGCGTACGGAACATGTCCGAAATAACCATCACCCCGTGCGGAAACGCTCGGTACGCAGAGGCAGCATCTGGATGAAGAAACCGTGCTCGCGCCGGCATCTTTCCGAAGTAGGGCTTCTTCGAGATACCCACGACCTCGGAATCGGAGAGCTCGGCAAGGCTCAAGAGCAGCATCGTTAGTTCTCCCCGTCCGCCTGGTGGTTGTAGGTAAGATGAGGGCCGTATGAAGCTAGTGCTTCAGCAGGTCGAGGTCCGCGGCACCGTTCGACTTCCTTATCTTTCCATCGACGCCGCCGCCTCGCTCAGGACGCTGGAGCGAGACATGAGCGGGCTGGTCTACACCGATATGTGGCGCGATCCGGTTGGCTGCATGCTCGCCCGCCGGGTGCGGCACAGCAGCCTGTCTCCGGGATACACCGCGCACTCGTACGGCCTCGCCGTCGATCTAGACCTCAAGACCATCCTCGATGAGAAGAAGATCCGGTACGAGGACCTGCTTTACGTCATGAAGAAGCGTGGCTGGTTCTGTCACCGACGTGATGGTCAAGTCGACCAGGCCGAGGCCGAGCACTTCAATTTCCTCGGCGACATGGGCGAGAAGTACATCGTCAAGACCAGCATGGATCCCGTGACTTGGGGCCGGCCAGCGGAAGAGAGGGTCTACGAGATCCACGGCAAGGACTTTCAGACCTCACTGCCAGAATGCCAGCGACTCTTGGCCAAGATTGGGCTCTACAACGGCCCCTTCACCGACACCCACGACCAGTACACCCGCGAGGCCATCCTGGCCTTCCAGCGGACCTGGGATCTGGTCGACGATGGCACCGCCAACCCCACGTTCTGCCGCGTCTTGTCTTACGTTTCGGCGACCCTAGAACTACGGCCGCCTGAGAAGGCCACAGCCCGCTAGAACTAAGATAAGGTGAGCGGAAAACTCCGCCCCTGTACAGGAGATAAGGACCTGTACAGTGGAACCTTTTCTTCTTGGGGGTCGTGTGACCGTAACCAACGTACCGCAGGTCGAGCCAGTTCGGCTCACGCCAGTCTTAAAGTGGGCAGGCGGGAAGAAGTGGCTGGTCGAGGAGCTCGCCCAGCTCTACGAGCCACACAAGCTCAAAGGCGCTCGCTTCGTCGACCCGTTCGTCGGCGGGGCCTCGATCCCGCTCGGGCTGCGGCCGATGTACTGCCTGGTCAGCGACGTCAACCCGCACCTCATGAACCTCTACCGCTGGCTGCAGCACGGCCTGGTTTGGTCGGCGGACACCGGGATCGAGTTCAAGAATGACCGGCAGGTCTTTTACGAGAACCGAGCCAAGTTCAACGCGCTCTGCGCCGCCCGCGACTACTGGACCCGAGAAGGTGCGTTGCTCTTCTACTACTTGAACCGGACCTGCTTCAACGGGCTCTGCCGATTCAACGCTGGCGGCATGTTCAACGTCCCGTTCGGCAAGTACAAGAGCATCAACTACACCCTGAGCTGGCCCGAGTACACCTACGCCATGCAAGGCTGGCTGCTCTTCTCAGGTGACTTTTCCTCTTTGCCAACAGAGCCTGGTGATTTTCTCTACATCGATCCTCCATACGACGTCGAGTTCACCCAGTTCGCACCTCGCGACTTCACCTGGGATGACCAGGAGAGGTTGGCCTACTGGCTGGCCCGCCATCCCGGTCCGGTGGTGGCCTCCAACCAAGCCACCCCACGCATCTTGCAGCTCTACCAGAGCCTGGGCTTCTCGGTCCGGCAGATCCCTGCCCCACGAACCATCTCCTGCAACGGCGACCGTACGCCGGCGATGGAGATTTTGGCCACGAAAGGAATGGGATGACGCCCGCAGAGAAACGAGCCGTCGATACGTTCGAGCACAGCCCCTTACTCGCCAAGGAGCTCGCTCTCGCCATCAGCCTGGTCATTAACGACAGCAAGATCGACTTGGCGATGTTCCCCCTCTTCGGGCCTCACATAGTGAACTTCCAGACCTGGCTCGCATGGGCCAAGAGCAAAAGGGACTCGGGGCAGATGAGTGATCTCATGGACCTCCGTGAGGCCGAGAAGGTACTGCGGGGAGGGAAGTGGAACCTCAACTTCCTCAAGGGCAAGGAGAACAAGAAGAAGGCGTTCGACATCCTCGAGCTCCAGCGAGGTACTTGGCTGTGGGGAATGCGATCTGTTCTCCACCGGCTCGCTGCCGAGAACAAGTCCGGTCTCGGTATCGGTCTCATCACCAGCGATCAGGGGCGCGAGTTCGCAGATACCTATAATTTCCAGCCGAAGAGCCCGAAGCAGTGGGGCAAGCTTCTCATCGACAAGAGCTTTGAGAACACGGGTCGTGAGGTCCCTAGCGCCTACGAGACCAACAACAACCGTTGCATCGACGTCTTCCGATCTCGCCTCGTTGCGCAGGGACCGATGATCCAGCTCAAGTTGGTGCCCTGATGGGCTTCAACACCATCGCTTTCATTCTAAACGATAGCTGTCATGAGCTCGAGAAGAGCCCCAAGACGGTGGCCTGGATGCTGGCCCACCCGCCCAACCACGGCGACGTCGAGCTCAACGGCGATCGGCCGCGGACCACCCACGGCGACTTCTGGTGGTGCCAGGTAGACAACTTCGCCGACCAGGTTGGGGAGCCGCGAGTCAACCCGCAGACCTTCCGCCTCTTGCCCACCTCCCACGCCGACTTCTACCAGTGGCTGGCGGCCGGCTGGAACGGCATCGCGCCGCTCAAGTTCATTCGGTTCGGCTCGACCAAGGACGGGAAGATCACCGTCACCCTCGAGCTGCCGGAGTGGTTTCCCACACACCCGAAGAACAGGAAAAAATATGGCCGATGAGAAAGACCCTGCTCCAACGAGCACGTGATCTCCCCGTGGGCCTCTGGACTGCTACCCAGCAGTTCAACATCCGGCACCTGATCGCCGATCTGGTGCAGGCGTACAAGAAAGTCCGCGACGAGAACCGGAAACTTCGACAAGCACAAGAGGGAGAGCGCCGTGAAGCCGAACAGCACCGAGATCATCTTCGTGGTGGATCGCAGCGGGTCGATGGAGAGCATCGCCAATGACATGAAGGGCGGTTTTGACTCGTTCATCAGGGAACAGAAGAAGTTGCCGGGCGAGTGCCAGGTCACCCTGGCTCGCTTCGACAACGAATACGAGCTGGTCTTCGAGCGGAAGGACCTGACCGATGTCCCTCCGCTCGAACTCATTCCACGGGGCGGCACCGCCCTCAACGACGCGGTCGGCCGGACCATCAATGCAGTTGGCGAGAGGCTGGCCAAGACACCGGAGGACCAGCGGCCGTCCAAGATCCTCTTCGTCATCATCACCGACGGTGAGGAGAACGCCTCGCAGGAGTTCAAGGACACCCGCAAGGTGCTCGAGCTCATCACCCACCAGCGTGAGAAGTACTCGTGGGAGTTCATCTTCCTCGGGGCCAGCCTGAACGCGACCCAGGTGGCGCAGAACATGGGCATCCCGAAGGCGCGGGCGGTGATGTACGCCGCCTCGGCTGGTCCTGCCGCGGCGGGTGTCATGCGCAGCGTGAATCTCGCCGCCAGTCGCTACCGCGGCGCCGGCGGCCAGTCCATCGGCGACATGCACGAGAACTACACCGCCTCAGTCGCCGAGCTGGAGAAGGAAGAAGAGTCCTCCCAGCAGACGAGCGAGTAGCTCGTGAGTCACATCGCCTGCCCGAAGTGCGGCAGCAGAGAGCATTACCAAGGGTACGGCCTCGCGGCCGGCCCCTTGGGGTCCTACATCATCTGCCTGGAGTGCGGTGAGCTCCTCGAATCGAAGCCTGATCCCGCAGGACAAGTCGTCGAGACCAAGGAGGCCGCGAAGGAGGAAGGTTGATCTTCACTTCTATTGTCTACGGCCTAGCAGCTGTCGGAACTCTTACCATCGTCCTTGCCATCGTTCTCGCGGTCCATATTTGGTGGGCCGAACGTAGAGACCGAAAGTGAAGTGGTGACTCCAGCATGATCATCTTCTCGGCGTTCCTCAACCGGGTCATCGACGACGGCAAAGACGCTGCCACCAAGAGCTATGGCGACCGGCCCAGCAACCGCGACAAGCTCAAGGGGGCACTGGCCGGCTTCGAGTCCTGCCGCGGCATGTCGCCGCTCATCCTCAACAGCCATCTCGGACGTGCTCGGATGGCCCAGATGAAAGCCCACCACCACGCCAAAACCCACGCCGATGGCTGGAGCTGGTACTGGTGGATCGCCTGCTACGCCGCCGAGGTGGAGTGGGTGTGCAACGTCGTCTCGGCGGCCCTCCTCAACCAGGGCCTGCCGCCCATCATCCCGCCCACGGCCCGCGGGATGACCACGGCAGCGACTATTCTCGGCATTGGGCCGATGGGAGAGTTCGTGAACTGATGGCTACCGACCTGCTGAGCGAAAAAATCAAGATTCTTGATCATGGATACGTCAAGTTCGTCGACTCGATGGGCACCGATGAAGGCATCGTCGAATCGGCCCGGATGTCGACCGGTCGCGGCTTCGTCTCCTGGTACCCCTACAAGCGCTGCCCCACCTGTGAACGCCCCTGGTTGTTGAGCCAGGATCGAGACACCTTGGATCCTCAAGGACCTGAGCCGGTGAAGAGTTGCTGCGTCGACGGCATCAAGGACAAGACGCTGATCGACTTCCCTCGCGGCGATGTTGGGATGCTCGAACGCATGTACTCAGAGAACCACACGAGTCCGTTCGAGATGTGCGAGCTGGTCATCGAAGTCCAGGCGCCCATCTTCGTGTTCCGTGAGTGGCACAGGCACAGAACGCAGTCTTACTCTGAGTTCTCGGCCCGCTACTCTCAAATGCCGAATCTGCACTACGTGCCGGAGCCCGAGCGCATCCAGAAGCAATCGACGTTCAACAAG
>JACCDR011706691.1_pt1 | contig 18321 bp, 30 predicted proteins | sample 7446431 | NCBI WGS metagenome assembly JACCDR01 (sample SAMN15323443, study PRJNA562643) | freshwater metagenome | isolation source: river surface water | place: USA:Blue River Watershed | collected 2017-08-17
GACCCCAACAAGGGGCTCAAGCCGCTCAACATCAAAGTGGGCGGTGTTCTCGTGGAGCTCGCGAAACAGGCTGGCTTGATCCAGCGGCTTCCGCAGGCAATCCGCTCGCTGCCCGGCGCGGCCAAGAACGTGGCCCTCGGCGCCAACGAGGCAGCGCTGCACAAGAACGAAATCGCAGGTCTCGGCGTACTCGCGGTCCCGGGCTTGGACACCCTGCAGGCCTCGGCGCGCGCCCGGCTCGCGGGCGACAAGTCGCACGGCGCCGTCGAAAAAAGGCAGCTGATGGGCGAGGGAATGCACGCGGCCCTGGATGTAGGAGGCTTGGGGCTGCTCGCGGCGCCAGCTGTCGCCCACCTAAAACACGCCTTCGCCAACTCCGGCTACGCCGGCAACGTGGCGCAGAACGGGCCGGGGATGAAATCCCACAGCCAGCTGCCACCTTTCAAGCAGGCCCCTATTCAGGTGAAGGTGAGCTCGCCGCTCAAGCGTGTGGGCGAGCTCGTCACCGGCTCCAAGGCCTCCCGCCTTCGTGAGGCAGCGGGTCGCCACACCGGCAAAGGCGCGCACCGCCTGCGCCGGCTGGCGCGGGTCGAAGAGGACCGCGTGGGCAAGGTTCAGGGTGCACTCGTAGGTTCGGCGGCGCTCGGCGCCGTTAGCGACACCACCGGCTTGGCCGAGAAGGTACGCGGGAGCAAGAAAGAAGCGGGCGTCGGCGTTGGCGCGGGCATGACGACCAGCCAGTACTCGGGCCCGCTCTCCTACGGCCCGTTCAAGATGACGAGCGGCATCCCTGCCTTCCGGCGGCCGGCGATGACCAAGGGCGATCCGGCGCTCGAGGGAGAGGCCTGGATGTACGGAGAGAACAAGGAGGCCTCCATGGCAGCCACCGGTGCCATGACGCCCGCCGGCAAGCTGCAGTCGGCGCAGCGGGTGGGAGCTCCGAAGGTTACTGGCTTCGCCGGCCCCTCCATCGCCGACATCTCCAAGCCCAAAGGCTATGGAACTCCACTACCTGGTGCCCAAAAGAACCAGCTCTGATGCGTAACTACGGCGCGATGAGTGATGAGCTCGCGAAGCTCGCTGGGGTAACTCAGCGGGCAGCTACGCTCATCACGGGGAGCAAGGCGAAAGAGCTCAAAGCCGCGGCGACGGCGCATGCCGACGAGGCCTTCAAGCTGAAGCGCATCGCGGACGCTGGCGGGCTTTGGAAGCAGAAGAGCGACCCACGCTTCAACAAACGGATTGCTGAGAGCGCCGAGCGTGTGGGTCGTGCTGCCACCAAGATCAAAGGGCTCTACAAGCAGGAACGCAAAGCGGTCAATCTCACGCGGACCGGACTGGGCGTGGCCGCAGTCGCAGGGGCTGGCGCCGCGGGCAAGCAGCTGGAAAAGCGAGCACTGCTTGAACGCCTCGTACGCTTGGGGGCTACGGATATCCCCAACACGCCGCGCCTGCTCATGAAACAACGTTCCCCGCAAGAGCTCGCGGGGCTGCAGCATGGCGTGCAGCAGTGGTGGGGTAAGCGAGTATCTCAGCCCGTGATGAACGTGGCGAACAAGGGCTTGAGCAAGTTGCCGGAAGGCAAGCTCAAGAACGTAGTGACTAGCGGGGCCAAGCTCGTGGCGCAAGATCCTATTGGCGCGCTGGCAGCCAACGCGGTGCCTATCCCTGGCGCCTCGGTGGCCTATTTTGGCGCTAAAAGGGGGCTCGAGCGCGCCATCGACCGCTTTGCCCCACTCGCAAGTAATTCAAGCGTTACGGCATAAGACTGCAGAGCGGTAGCTTGCCGCGCTGGAGGATGTTGTCATGACCCAATGCCCTGTGGTGAGGGCGTACTTGCTTACTGTGCGTAACTTGCACAACTTCGCGCTGGTGCAGTACCAGCTCTACGAAGAGTCCTTCGAGGACATGCTCGCGTTAGCCGACAGCGCTGGCAACACACGGGTGCGCCAGCACCAGCGCGCGTTCTATTGCGTAGAGTTGATGCTGCGCTTTGTCACCCAGATGGCGGACGGAGAACACTGGCCGCTCATGCCTTACAAGCTCGACGATTGGCCACGCTCGAGAGAGGGGCTCGATTACGTCATCGAAGTCATCAACCTCAAGCGAGATGAGCTGCTGGCAGATATAACAGAGTACTTCTACAGCCGGTCGAAGAAGATGGGCCTATCCGCCATGGAGAACGATGCGGCGCAGGCTACTGCCGAGATCTACCATTTAGCTATCGAGGCCTGCGTCATCCTTCGCCAATCGCTCAAGAACCCGGACGTCCCGCTCACTCGAGTAGGTAAGCGGCTGGCATTGGCCGCGAAGGTTTCAAGTCACTACATCGGCGACATGTTGCAACTAGCAGAGGAGCTCATCAATCAAGACGAGCTCCACCCAAAGAGAGCATGGGAACTTCAAACGACGTAAAGAAGAAGCTGCCTGGCCTAGCCTTCCGTGTAGACGGATGGGGCGTAGGTGGAAAAACACGTAACGGTACCTTCATCGGCACCATCACGCTTCGTTGTGAGTACAAAGACCAGGTGCTTTTCGACGAAGCGCGTAGAGTGCTCGACGGGTTCAAGGTGGGCGTGTTGAGCACCGAGATGACCGACGCCCTGTGCGCTGAGCTCGACGTCACTGTGGCGGAGAAAGCCGCGGTAGAGACTGAACTCGTTCGACTCAACGCCGCACTCGAAGCTGAACAAGCAGAAGTAGCACGCCTGCGCGCCCTATTCGCAACGCTCGAACACGAGTTGGGCGAATAGCAGTGCGCGGTATATCATTCCTAGGAGGAACATGGCGCTACCCGACAGTCACCCCATCCCCTGCATTGCCAAAGATTACAAGCCCGCGGGCGAGAGCGACCTCGTCAACTGGCTAGCCAAAGAAGCAGCTGGTGGCATGCAGCCTGACGACAACGAGGAGGTCTCAAAGAAAAAGTCGGTCGACCTCTATGAAGACCCGCCTGGCCGTCAGGACGGGCAGAACCTCGACGCGCGCTGGGGCGTAGAAACGAAGGGCGAGCTCGCGCATAACAACGAAGGCACCTTTCGCGAGTCCAAGGAGACACGCACGGAAATCTTGCGTCGTGCCTTCGACAAGCTCCCGAGTGTCGTGAAGCAGGATGTTGACGCAGTCAGCGCGCTCTTGGACCACGCAAGCTCCGGACAATTCACTACGCGCTCAGCCACACTGCTGGGCAAGGCCAAGTTGGCGGCGCCCGAGTCCCTGGTAGACCGCGTGCGTCGCATCACCGGCACATGACAAAGAAGAATCCAGCTGAGGAATTCCTCGGCATGAAGAGCAAGGTCGCCGCAGATCGCGCTGCTGGCGACCTTCAGCTTTGGCAGAGCTGGCATGAAGGTGGACGTACGCCAGAGCTGCTGCAGCCATTGATGCAGCGATACCAACCGCTCATCAACCGCAAGGAGAAGGAGTGGCGCGCACCGGCGGTGGCGCCGGCGGCGTTCAAAGCCGAGCTCACGAAGCATTTCATCAACGCCGCCCACTCGTTCGACCCCGCTCGCGGCACCGCGTTCAACACGCACGTGCAGAACCGCATGCAGAAGGCGAAGCGGTTCAACGCCAAACACCAGAACGTCGGGTACATCCCCGAAGGACAGGCCAAAAACATCGGGCCGCTGCAGCAGGCCAACAACGAGCTCCATGAGCAATTCGGACGGCCGCCCACTCATGAGGAGCTGGGCGAGCACCTGAACATGCCAACGCGCAAGGTGACCGAGCTCATGAAGTCCCTGCGAAAAGACGTGCCTTCGAGCGCGTTCGAGACGGACCCTGGCAGCTTTGGCACTGCGCGTGAGAACGACATCATCCGGCTCATCCAGAACAGGCCGCACGACTACCTGACACCTGAGGAGGTACCTGTTTTTCAGCACATCTTCGGAGCCAACGGGGCTCGGAAGATCACCGACACGACGACGTTGGCGTCTACGTTGGGGCACTCGCAACCGAAGGTTTCTCGGTTGAAGACCTCAATCGCCGACAAGATCAAGAAGCACATGTGATCAAGAGTCTACTTGGCAGTCGTTTCGGTCAGCTAGAGGATGGGCGAACGCCCGACAGGCCTCACGCTCGACAGAAAGAACAACGACAAGGGCTACAATAAACACAACTGCCGCTGGGCTACTTGGAAAGTTCAGCAAAATAACAGACGTAACAATGTGACGTAGCCGCGTAAGCGGTGCTCTACGTCTACTGAAAGGAGGCGGTATGCATACCGCTGAAGATTACGACGCCGTCGACGACGAGAAGTCGAAGGCTGCACGCGAACGTGTACTTTCTGCCATCCGCATTGGTATCAACGAGCAGAGGGCGCTCATCGAGTACTGCGTGAAGAACATTCCTCGGGATCGTTACGTTGCGCCCTCGTCGATGAATTTCGACACAGAATCCGGCCCTCATATCAACAGTCAAGCACGGGCTAACCAGAGCAGGCTCGTCGTCGAATACGCCATGGCAGCTGGCGCGACGGAGACCAAATTCATCCATAAGCATGCGCTCGGGCAGCTCTGCGACTACGCGGGGTTGCCGCGTGTTTACGCGCACAAGCTTGACGAAGGAAGCACCGACACCTGGAAACGGCAGCTGCTCGCCCACAACTTCAACCAATTGTTCGCACGGCAAACGTTCACGAACCGATTGAAGAAGCCAGCTACGTTCTTACACCGCATCGTCGGTGACGAGCTACGCGCGGTGCTCACGCAGAGCTACAACCGTCACTTGCTCAGCGCCACCATGTTGCAGCCTTTCCTGGCCGCCATCGAACAGGTGGGGGTCAAGCCTGCGAAGGCGACTATCACGGACATGCGCGTCCACCTGCAGTGCTACCTGCCTTACGTCTTCGAGCCCATCCCGGGTGAGTACATCGCCTTGGGCGTGAGCTGGAGCAACAGCGACTTCGGGCAGGGCAAGCTCAAGATCAGTCACACCATCATGCGCTTGAACGGCGAGGGCAGCCTTGTCACCGAGGACGCCTTCAGCCGCATGCACCTTGGCTCTGTTGTTGAAGAGACGGACCTTACCCTCGACGACAACGTGGCCCGCAAGGAGCTCGAGACCGTAGCCGCGGCGACACAGAGCGCAGTCAACGAGGTGATGAAGCCAACGCAGGTGAAGAGGGTGCTGACTGCCATCGCAGCTGCCCATGCGGCCAAGTACCGATGGGACGACCTCAAGAACGGGCTCAGCAAGTTCTTGACCAAGAAGGACCTGGCGACAGTCGAAGATCTCATCAAGACCGAGATCCGCGAACTCCCGCCAGCTGGCTTCGACGCCAATGGGCAGCCCCTGCTGTCAGGTTGGTGGGCAAGCGCAGTGCTCGCACACCTGGCCGAGAAGACCGTCGACGGCACGCAAAGCATGCAGCTCAAGCAAGCTGCCGGTACTTTCTTGAAGTTACCCGACGAGACGAAGTAAAGGACGCACATGGACGAAGCACAGAAGAAAGAGCGCAAGGTTTGGGTAACGCATGCCGTGTCCGGGCTGCCCGCCTTGGAGACGAAGCTGAACAACCTGGCTGCGAGCGGGTACCAGACCTTCCGCATCTTCCGGACCGATGTTGGTGATTACGAGATCATCGCCTTCGACCCGGTGGAGATTGGCCGCACACAAGCCGCGCGCATGCAGGAGATGTTGGCGGCCATGCCAGTACCAGGAGTAGCGTCGGGGTTCGGTGGCTAAAGAGTACAGCAGGTGGATCGAGCTATACGCGACCTCACCGAGCGGTAAGACGATGTTCGTCTGCCGCATGTGCGGTGACATCACGCCCGCGCCTACCACGCGTTGCGCAAGAGCGCCGGTGGTCAACGGGAAAGCTCCCTTCTCTTGCGAGCTACTGGAAGAGATTGAGAGCGCGCTTCAATCAGAACAAGCAACGGAGCCTGCCGTCAGAGAAGGCAGGCTCGTCATGGTGAGCCAAAAAGGCGAGCCAGGACCGGATGGGAAAGAGCGCTACGTCATCGTGTGGCGCTCACTCGAGTCACAGTGGAACACAACGGAAATCTATTTTCTTGGAGAGCAGGTAAAGAATGAACAAGACGCTTGCTGAGCGCTTCTGGTCGAAGGTCGACAAGAATGGGCCTCGGCAAGAGCACATGAAAACGAAGTGCTGGGTGTGGCGCGGTGCCCTTCGTAACGGTTACGGTGCGATAGGCATTGGCAAAGCGGTAGCTTATGCACACCGTATCGCAATAAAACTAACAACCGGTAAAGACCCAGGGCCGTGTGCGCGCCATCGTTGCGATCATAGGCCCTGCGTACGGCCTTCTCATCTTCAAAGTGGCACCAAGCGTCAGAACTCGGCAGATATGGTCCGCCGCGGTCGTAGTGCAAAGGGAGCCATGCATGGGATGAGGCAACATCCGCATCGTGTTGCGCGAGGGGAACGTAGTGGCTCTGCCGTACTGACTTGGAAGAAGGTACAGGAGATTCGCGCTAAGTATCCTGGTAGTTCGCTGTCCACGCTGGCTGAGGAGTATGCCGCCTCAGTTGCAACAATTCATAAAGTAGTGAGGTACGAGACATGGAAGATCTGATGCAAAAGGTGCAGGTGCAGGTGCTGGATGAAGGCTACGTGCGACTAGTTGACGCTTGGGGTTCAGACCAAGCCATCATCGAAGGCGCGCGTATGTCAACTGACAAGGGCTTTCTCGGATGGGGGCCGAAGCACGCGAACGACTGCCCGTGGCAAGGGCGGTTGGTCGCCGAGTGCGACTGCGTTAAACAGCCCGGTGACGAGAAGCTTCTAGGGTACCTTTGGCGCAATAAACACTCGACCCCATTCGAGATGGCAGGCCTGACGATTGAGGTTCAAGCGCCCATTTTTGTCTTCCGTGAATGGCATCGCCATCGCGTCCCGTTTGGTTATTCAGAGTTGAGTGCGAGATACACGCCGATGCCGAACCTGAACTACGTACCGACTATAAAGCGCCTGCTCGCTGGCAATGACGGCAAGAACAAGCAAGCAGGCACCATCGCTGATGCTGCAGAACTCAACGACGCTGCCGCTGATAAATGGCAGCAAGCACTGGAACATTTCTACGCGGATGCGGAGGCTCTGTACCAGGTAGGTCTTGCTGTGGGTATCCCCAAAGAGCTGGCGCGTCTCTGCATACCGGTCGGTCGTTATTCACGCATGCGCGCGACAGGTAACCTTCGCGGCTGGCTCGCATTCCTGGCATTACGCAATGCACCTACGGCGCAGTACGAGATCCGCGCTTACGCGGAAGTCGTAGACCTACTCATCAAGCAGAAGTTCCCGCGCACGCATGCGATAGCGTCTCAGCGCTAAGCAAGAAGCTCATGCAGTCAAGCACGCAAGAGCTTCAGCGTGTGGGTCTTGCTCGTCTTCGCGAACTAGGGACGTCGTTCATCATTGGCGTCGACGAGTGTGGTTACGGGGCTTGGGCTGGCCCCGTAACTGTGTGCGCAGCGGTGGCGCGCGCGGACTGGAGTCACCCTCGCGTGAAGGACTCCAAGAAGATGGAGAAGCGCGAGCATGTGCTCGTAGTACGTGATGTGCTCGTGGCCTCCGTCATCCCCACCTACTCCATCCGCAACCACAGCTCCTTCACCATCGACAAAATAGGGCTGCACGTAGCAAGAGACCAGCTCGTCCTTGAAGCAGTGCGTCACGTACGTAAAGAGGTGCCCGACGCCCTGGCGGTGATGGACGGTAACCAACTACCGAAGGGTCTGCACAACGCACTCTGCTTCCCCAAGGCCGATGGGCTAGTCGGCGCGGTGGCCGCCGCCAGCATCCTGGCCAAGGCCGACCGGGATGAGCTGATGCGCTTCTTCCACGAGGATTACCCGCAATACGGCTTCGACACCAACGCCGGCTACCGCTCACCCAAACATGTGGCGGCCCTTGAAACGCTAGGACCTACACCCATCCACCGCTTCAGTTTCAGCAATATCCGCGAGTATGCAGGTGGGGGATCGCAAACCGCGCCCCGACCCGCTACTATTTCCAGGTGGCAACGACCGCCAGTAGGAATGCGCGCCTCGACCAGCTCGAACAAGCGGTAAAACAGTACGCGGCCGCACAGCGTAAGCAGCTCAACCATCGGGTGGCTACTTGCAAGCAGATTCTGCGCGGCCGCACCGGCTCGGACCGACTGGCACAATCCTCTGTCCAGCAGGCAACCGGGCTGGTAGTGACCGAGATCGACGAGTTTCTCACAGGATGAACATGCCCCACGAAGCCCCTGAACTACCGGATTTGGACCCTGTCGCCGCCATTAACGAGGTGCCGGCGAGCTCGTTCATATGCCAAGCGCCTCCCCCGACTTTCCCGGCAGAACCGACCAAGCTTGAAAACGAAGATCTCCTGAAGTATCAATTGCTGGGGTCTCGCGTACAAAACGCTGACCTCAAGATCACGATGTACCAACGCGAGCTTCAGTACGCACAGATTGAAAGGGCCAAGGAGGCCCACGGTCTGTCGCAGTTTCACAAGAGCATCGCGGACAAGTACAAGTTCGACCTCCACGCTGTTCAAATCACCGAGGACGGCTACATCGTCCCCCGCACTACCCCCTTGCGAGGCGGCTGATGTTCTTCACGGCCGGCCCTGCACTGCCTGGATGCTCTCCCGACTTTCGGGTGATCCGGCTGTACATCTTTGCTGACCCTGCCGATTACGGCGGGGTCTTTGACTGCATCGAGGTATGGCGTTCCAAGTTCGTGGAGGGCGGGCCGTACGAAGAGCTCACGGGCCTCACCTGGCGTGGCGCCCGTCTGCCGCTGCTCGGAGAAGACCAGCCTGGCATCTTCGTGGCTGGCTTGAGCGTCAACCTCGTCGGCAAGAAGCTCGAGCTGGTGGTGAACGAGCTCGACACGATCGAGACGACCTTCACGGGGTCTGACCCCCTGACCTATGCGCAGGCGGCAACACAAATCGTGGCCCAAGGCTTGGGCCGTCTGCGCGCGTGGGTCGACATGGGCGGCAAGCTGGTGGTGGAAACAACGGAGCCTGGCACAGCAGCCACGCTCCGTGCCGTTTCTAGCGACGCCGCCATTCTTTTAGGCCTGCCTACGGATGGCACTATCGCCTATGGCAAAGAGGCACGCATCCAGCTGGCTGGCGCAGATCGCTACAACTTCTCCGACAAAGCGGGCTCGACGAGGTACTTCTACAAGACGCGCTACCGCAATCGCGCCACCAATACCGTGAGCGAGTACAGCCCGGTCTACCAAGCGCAGAGCGCACGCGTCGACGCTGACAACTTGGTACTCGGCTATCTCGACCTCGTCGACCTGATGGGCATGCCCTTGGCCGGTGTAGAGGTGTCTCTACGCGCCCCATTCATTGGCGCCCTCGTCGAAGGCAAGCTCGTAGCGGGCAACGACGAGATGAAGAAGACGGACGCCGACGGCCACGTCGAATTCACGCTGATGCGTGGGCAAACCTATTCGTTGGCCATTGGCGGCACCAACATCATGAAGGAGATCGTCACGCCGACGGACAAGCGCGTCACTTCTTTCTTGCTCGTCGACGCCGACTTCGCTACGCAAGACGACTACTTCCGCGCGCGAATCCCCCAGATTCCCACAATGGCGCGCAGGAGCTTCTAAAACTATGGGGGACCCGTTGGACTTCGGTGGGATGCGGCATGAACAAGCCTCTAGGGAAATGTTCGATGCCGGTGACGCAGGTCGACCAACATTGCCGGCAGGTGATGTAGCGTTCATCCCTTTACAGGTGCAGGAAGAAGCTGAGGGTTATCAGCTTGGTGCCGGCCTGAACGAGCCACACGGGTCCCCCGCCCTATTTACGATTCGCCATTTCAAAGCAGGACAACGCTTCAACGTTGACCTGCCATGGCGAGCTGGTGTGTCGGTCAAGTACTACCTACAGAAGGCGGGCTTGGTCGGCACACGTCTGCGCACGGCATTGAAAATCAACGGGCGCAACGTACGTATGAGTCACATCCCCAAGCCGCAGGACGTGCTCATCATGTCAGCGGTCGCACGCCCCATGAGTTGAGGTCTACCCTATGTCGTCATTCGAACTCGTCACCATCACGCTCACCGACGACAACCCAGCAAAGACACCGGTTCCTGGCGTGGTGGTGAGGTTGTTCGACAGCACGGGCACTGTGTTTCACACGCAGGGCATCAGCGACAACGACGGCAAGGTGCTGTTCAACTTGCTCGCACCAGTGTCTTACCAGGCGCGCTATTTCAAGCACAGGTTCTCACTCTACCCGGTGCAGAATTTCAACGTGCTCGAGGCACCGCCGTCGGATCAGGCGAATAGCTTCGTGGTGACCGGCCACGTCTTCAAGCCGCCAGAAGCTGTACATCCACGACTCTGTCGCTGCTCTGGCTACTTTCGCAAGCCCAACGGCGCACCCGCTGCGAACCACGACATCCAGGTCATCGCGCAGTTCGACCCGATCCTGTTCGAGGGCGATGCCATGCTCAAGGAGCGCGTGAGCACGCGCACCAACGAGGATGGTTACGTCGAAATCGACCTGGTGCGCTGCGGTAAGTACGACGTGACGGTGGAAGGGTTCGAGGACCAGCTGCGCTGCATTACGGTGCCGGAGTACCCGAGCGCCAACTTGCCCGACTTGCTCTTTCCAGTAATCGACTACGTGGAGCTCAATCCGCCCGGTCCGTACAACTTGGCTGTCGGCCAGCCCTACGAAATCGAGATTACCCCTACCGTGTGGGACTCGAGCGGCCGTCGTCTTACCGGAACCGCCCTGGCAGATGTGCTGTGGCGCGTCTCCGACCCGAGCATCGCTTCCGTGGCCGTTACCAACAACAAGCTCATTCTGCGCGGGCTAGCGACGGGCACTGCCCAGCTACTGGCGCTCCGCGCCGACCTTTCCATCGTTCGCATCCCCAACACACCCGTGGCAGGCGACGTTCCTGCTGCAATATTCGTCGGTTAGACCATGCTCGACCACAGCCAGCTCCAACTGGCTCTCCGGGACATGTCCCGAGGGGCCGCCGCGATCCTCCATGTGGGCCGAGCCTCTGACGTAGCGCCAAAAGTGCAGGTCTCCTCGACCTTCACCCGGCAGGCGCTGCTGGCCCCGCTAGCCCGCCTAGCGCTCGCCTTCGGCGGCGACCTCCCAAAGCATCGGCCGCGGCGCGAACGGCGCCGCAGGAAGGCGCGACGGGGTGCGCCGGAGGTCGTAATGAAGGGGCGGCTGCCAGCGCCGGCCAAGCTCGACAACTTCGAAGAGGTCAGCTCTTGGGACCCGGACGAGCGTCCTTACAGCCCGGATGCAGACCCGCTGCTCGAGTCGGGCAACTGTCGTGCGCTGTTACTGGAAATCGTCCGTAGAGCTGCCTACGACTGGGTCCTCTACCGGATGAGCTCGAAGCTCCACATGCGCGTGCTCGCTGACAGCGCCTTCCAGTGGCTTTTTGTCGAGCACCCAGACAGTGCGCTGTGGGAGCAGCGCGAGGACGCCGGTAAGGAGCTCACGGGGTTCGTGTCCATCTGCGAGATGCTCGAGCTCGACCCCGACCGTGTGCGTGCCCGCATCCGCATGCTGACCGAGCGCGACATCATGGGAGCTGGGCGCCCTGCCGAGAAGCGCAAGCACAAGGTCAACGACGAGATGATGCAGGCCGACGACATGAGCGTCTTCGACGTGAATCTCGATTCCATCCCCACCTACGACCCGATGTTCGCTTCATCGGAGGGCTAAAAAAGGAGCGGGGCCCGAAGGCCCACTCCTTTACGCGCGTAGCCGACTGCTGACGTAGTCTTCGAAGTTCTCGCTGAACTTCATCACCGCCTCTTCGAAGTTCGGACCTTCACCTTCAAACACCATCTTGTGGTTGATGGTGATCTTCAGGTGCCAGCGGTTGCGCTTGATAGTGCAGGCGACTTTGGACACATGCATGCCATCCAAATCGGTCAGCACTTGCTCGAACAGGCGTTTGTCGAGAATGCCGTAAAGTTTGTTCTCTCTCACGAACTCAACGAGCACGTCGACCTTCTCTTTCAACGGGCGCTCGAACTCGATCCGCAATGCGTTTGCCATCACTCCCTCATCTGCGGTTGGGCCGCTCTTCTCTCAGGCCTGAACTCACTCGTGTCGATGTGGCCGTCACGCACGTAGATCTCGTGCGGTCGGTCCACGTATTGCACCTGCGCCATCGGTAGCTGCGGGTAGGACATAGGCTGCACGTACGGGTAGTACACCGCCTGCATGGGCAACTGTGTGGGCACAGGGCAACCCTTGCCGTAGCACGTGTAGCTGTAATGGTACGTCGCTCCACTACAACCAAACGTGGCGAGGGCCATCAGCATCGTGCTGATGAGCGTCGCGAAGCCATGCGTACGCCTTGGCATTACTTGATAGAGGCGTTGCGGCTCGTCGTCGTCGAGTCCCGTGTCCACTTCCACCAAGTCGTAGGCTTTCAGCTCACCGAGCGCCCACGTGCCGTTGCCGATGTACCTCACCTCGTTCGTCGCCGAGTAATGCAGGCCATCCACAAGCTTGACCCTCGTCGCTGGGCCCATCTCAATCACGTCACGATTCGTCATTCCGCGAAGCTTCACCATGTGTAGCTCCTCCTTCTTCATTCTTATGCCCGCTTTTCCCATTCCTTTGCGGCGAGGGTACACTGGCCGCTCGCTCGTGATGCACCACTGCACAGACCTTCACGTTGTCCCTGCAGGCTGGCGTAATAGTCTCAGCTGCAAAGGGATAAGAACCGCAGATGAAAGCTACGCGCGATGCACGAGGCTAACTTATGGGCGAAATACTCGACCCAAAGCCGCCACAATGGCAGCGGGAACAACCGCTCGAGGATGTAGCAGAAGACCGCGTGCTCCTTCTCGCCGACCGGCTCATGCGTACGCTGACCGATGGCGAGCTCGATTCGACGCTGGTGCAGGTCACCTCACTGATGCTGCTGCTCAAGGCAACCGTAGGGAACTACCGAAGCATCGTTGGGAAAGAGGCAGCCAATGAGCTCAGCCGGCAGGCCTCCGAAATGTTGGCATACTACCGGATCAATGGCGTCGATGATTCATCCGACGAGTGAAGAGATAACGCTAGTCAACCAACCGGCACCGGAGCCGCCAGAGGACCACCACTCGACCTGGCCGAGCCCGCCGTTGTCACCCATATCCTCCAACCCGCCACCGGCTGAGCAGTTGCCCGCCTTGCGCGCGCCCCGTGCTCCACGGGGCCTGTTGGACCTACAACTGGAAGAAGATTTACCGGAGTGAGGCAACCCATCACGGGCGAGCCTCTCTTCTGCGGTGCGAAAAGAAAGGCTCGAATGAAGAACGCACTACAAATTGTGATAGGTGTCGCATGGCTAGTAACGATCGTCTGCTCGATGGTTCTGAAACTTCTCGGCGAGGACTCGTCCCCTTTCGCGGGGGATACCTCCACCTGGACGAGGTGATGGCCCAAGCCATCCGCTTGCAGGATGAAGCAACCGAGGCGAAAGCAAATGGGCAGCATGAACAAGCTGTCGAGCTTTACCTCGAGTTGCTCCCTCTAGTACAAGTTCTCGAAGAGTTCGACGCGTTCAGACTGCCTCAAGGGCTGCCCACGCAGCAGGTGCAGCGCGCGATCGAGCTCGAAGAAGCGCACCTAACCGCCTCATGAGCAACTTGGTCACGCCGCTGGAGCCTTGCCACGAGTGCAAGACTCTGGCGGCTTGCCGCGAAGTACATCCGCCCCCCAGGCTCCACAGCGGTTGGGAATGCACCAACTGCGATGAAGTCCGGTGGGGCGGGGTCACATTACCAGGTGGTCCTCGTCCCATCGGCTACTCGTTCGCCGGTGGGTTTTTCATTTGCTGGCGTTGCCACAGACTGCACACAATGCCGGCCTATGTTGAAGACACGGGGCCGCGCCAGTCGTTGGTTGCCTCAAACTACCCGCGGCTGGGGTATTTGAGCGGGTGCATGATGACGTTGTATACAGATGACAAGGAACCATTCGAGCGCAGCTGCGACGAGTGTGGTGAGCGTGTTACTCCCGACCTTTAGGTGAACTACATGAGCTACAAGCGCCCGCAGCCGTTGGCGCACGTACGCTGCCCTGAATGTGGGTTACCCATGCTGGAGCGTACAGGGAAGACAGGCAACTTTTATGGTTGCTCGCGCTTCCCTGTCTGCGTTGGCACACGACCCAAGGGTGGCGACGGCGTCGATTCGTACACAAAGCTACTGCAAACTACTTACCTCAACGCAGTGCGCGTGCTCAGCAGCCCCAAGTTCAGCGGCTTCATACGAGGCCCGCGTTGCATGTTCGAGCAAGTGGTAGGAAAAGCCGACTTCACTGAAGAGGAGTTTCAAAGCTTCGATCTGGAACGTACGGCTAACGAACTATTAGAGCGCGCAATCGATTGGGCCTGCGCTCAGACCGGTGTCGACTTTCTCGTGAACGCCCACGAAGAACGTTTCGACCATATCAAGAACAAGCTCAAGTACCTCACGAGCTCCAAACAGATGCGCGAGATGCCCAAGCCTGAGATCTCGCGCAGATATTACGTCGACAGCGAAATAGACGCTCTCGAAGCGCATCTCGCTGTGGAAGAGGCCAACAATGGGCAGGCGTGCCCGCGCTGCAACGGTTGGAGTGAAGAGCTCACCGAGCTGATGACGTGCTTCGACGGCGATGAAGAGATAGACGCACGGGCCTTCACTGGGTTGAAGGCGACCCCTGCCGTCATTATCGAGCAGATCATCCCTGGCCTTGAAGACAAGTACGCCCTCAAGCTAACGCGCAAATGGGATTGCGGCCGTTGCGGTGTTTACTCCTGTCGCATTGAGTACCGCCCTGACGGTCAGCGCGAGGTCAGCTTCTCGTACGAGAACGACAAGCACACGCCAGGAGTGTCTGCTGGCATTGTCTTTCTCAACCGGCGCCCGCCTACTAACAAACAGCGATGAACTCAAAGACGAGGCGCACGCTGCAGCTGTTGCGTGGGCTTGTGAAGGTACCCACCTTCGATGACGACGCAGCTAACGTCTACGCACCGGACTTCAGCAACCTCTGGCACAGACTGCACGCTGAGTACACATTTGGAGGTGAGCTGCATCCCCACGGCGCTGGCCAGCAGGCGCTCTGGCAAGCGAACGCAGAGCAAGAGCCTCCCGAGTGGTGGCCTTGGTGGCTGAAAAACTTCGAGCTCGAGGAAGCGTTAGAGGTAGGCCACCTCTACCACGACGACAACTGGGACGGCGTGACCGGACCTTGGATGCAGTGGGCACTCGAGCACGGCATCGCGCCTGGTCAACTCTTCTGCATGCGGGTTGAGCGCCCAACGGTGTACCAGAGCAGTTACGAGTACAATGAGTATGACGTCAACCACTGCGTCGAAGTGTTGGAAGTATGCCCATTGCCGCCGGCGCTGGCAGCCAGGCGTTGGATGCGCTTCTTGCGTAACTCAGCAAAGTACCGCCAACTGTTTCTCAAAGCTCAGCAAGAGCACACGGCCCAAATTGAACGGGCGGTAGGGCACATGTACCTGTACGAAACCTTGTACTCACCTAACCGCGATGCATTTGGCGGTCCATATGGGGTCTCGCTAAGGCTACAGACCGATTTGCGCCTATGGCCACGGGCGGCGGCGGCGGGCAGTGTAGGCACTACAGGCAGTGACGACGGTGGTAAACGAGAAGCTGCGCTCAAAAGACTCATCGAGAAGGCCTGCAAGATCAACCCTTACCTCAGCCCCGAGCTGATCCAAGAGATGGAGATACGACGATGAGCGTGAACTCTGTGAATCTACTGAAGGAGCGTGTGCTGCGTGCCGCCTTTGCAGCTGCTGATGAGCTCGAGGCCTCATCTGGGCTTCCAACCAAAGCTGGGCGCGAGTTGACTCGTGCGGTGAAAGCGCTGCGCGAAGAGACATGGCGCACCGACGAGGCTCCAAGCCTTATCAAAGAATTGTTGCATCTCGTTGAGCTCAATCCCGAACCCACCAGCATGCTTGGAGCAGCGATACGTCAGGGCAAACATGAGACGGTGCTGCGCGCCAAGGCTTTTCTAGGCGAGCGCAAGGTCGACGACAACACACAGCCCACCGCCCGCCCAAGACGCGGCATCCTTCGTCGCCATGAAAAAGGCTAAGGTCCGCAGCAAACGTGCGCGCCTCAACGTCCGCTACTTGGTGCAGCAAGCAGACGCGATGGAGAAGCTGCTCACACCGCCGCGTATGGTGGCCATCGACTTAGAGACCAAAGGTCTGGGCGTCGATCTTGGTACTGGCCCAAGCTACACAGGCCTTATTCGGGCCGACTACTCTAGCCTCGAGGCACACCTCTTGGCCCAGCACCAAAAACCCCCGTACAAATTCCTCTACGGCGAAGGAGCTTGGATTGCGACGTGGTTCAGTCCGCCATGCAATGTGGCAATGGCGAGTTACGGAACGTCTAATAGCGCAGCGGAAGGAGAAGGAATCCTTAGCCGACTCGATGGAGACGGCGATCTTGCGGATGTCTGGCCGCGGCGCAAATCTGCGTTTACTTGGGAGGTGGGGTTCGACACAGCGGGTCGAAGTAGTCTACGTCCACGCCCGCCTTACTGCGACTATATCGGGGCAGTCCCATGCGGAGCTTAATGCCAGCTTTGAATGGGAGGGTGCTACCGGTTTCGTGGTGCATGCCTGCTGCATCTTTCACCCATGGTTCTCGCATAAGGCGGGCTCTGGTGAGAGTGGCTGGAGTACATACATCGAGCTAGCTACGGCACTCACCATGCAGTCGAGCTCGCAGGTGATCCTTAAGGCAACGGCGCAGAACATATGAGCAAACGCAAGAAGCTGCTCTACAAGCGCTCACTTCAGCCATGGGTGGGCAAGACTCCGATCGGAAACATGGAACGTGCCCTTGAGGCGTTGACGGTAAAGCCGAAGCCTTCGCCAAAAAAGTGGCGTGCACTCAAGCCCAAATGAACAAGCAACAAAAGCGAGCGTTGCTCAAGAAGCGGCATCAACGCCAGCAGTACTTGAAGCTACTTAACCGTTTAGAAGCCCTGCTGCGCGGACTAGGCGCTACGGATCAGTGCGAACATGTGCGCAACGGTACCAACGGCAACGCTACAACTATCAGTAGGCTCTACCGCTGCATCAAGACGCACGGGCATGCTGGAATACACGAAGCCCGCAACGATCGCGACTTCCCAATGTTTTGGAGTAGTGAATGACCGACAACGAACAGAAGTTACTGCGCGCCGTGCGCATCATGCTGCGCTGGGCAGAGCGGAATGACGGGATCACCGCACCCTTCCCTGTCTACCAGTCTTTCCTCAACGGCACACGATGGAGGGCTACACTGCAGCCCGCGCCTGGCCGCATTGAGCTCACGCCATTTACTGATGGCGAGACAGCACTCATCGCCACGGTAGACAGCCTCGTGCTCGAGGACTACACGCTCGACCCTGACTACAGGGCGGTTAACGTTCAGCTGTGGCTCATCAAGATCGTTAACTACGGTGAGTTCGGCTTCGTTGGTACTGAAGATGATGCTGAATACATGCGCAAATACAAAGCGCATTCAGAGCGTAGTGTAGGTACCAAGGTGCGCATACGGGCTGCGAACGCAGAAGAGCTAGGTATGTACAGCATCGACGGCGCTTACTCCGTTGATATAGACGATGAGTAAGCTCACCTCAGTCGATTGCGAAAAATCTAGATGAACAAGCATAACTTGAAGGTCGGGCAGCGTGTGTTCATCGACCACAGCTACAACCGAGGTAAAACCTCCGAATACGAGATTACAAAAATTGGCCGCAAGTGGGCGGAGTTCGGTCTTGTCGGAAGCAGCCGAGGACTACGGCGCTTCGACCTGGAGACGTTACGCACCGAGGGAAACAAAGACCAGGTATGGTTTAGCTTGGAAGTGAGAGATCAGGGCATTGCGGTGAACAAGGCTTGGTCTGAGTTTCGACACAAGGTCGATCGCCTCTACCACAAGCCTGAGCACGTCACGCTCGAACTCATCCAAGAGCTTCAAGAGAAGCTACGCGTCTGAGGTAACTCATGTTCATTCGAGTACTACTCAAGGCGGGCGTCGTACGCAGGCGAGAAAACGGTACGCTGCGCTGGCCCGTTCACGTATCGCCCTGGTGGGTTTGGAAGATCATCCTTCGCAACTTCGTCAGGTTGCATTGGCGTGACAGCACCGTGCCGTGCTTTGGCATATTCAGGAACGACCCTCGTTTCATCCGCGACGTAGGGACCTGGCTCCCTCGTCGTTGGGGCGTGCAAATCTTGGGGCTCGAGCTTGGCCAAAGAGGCTGACGCTCTGCTAGGTTGGCCGTCATCCGTGAAGCCGTACAGAAGCCACATGCGCTACATCATCCCCATCTACAA
>JACCDR012456310.1_pt1 | contig 18320 bp, 20 predicted proteins | sample 7446431 | NCBI WGS metagenome assembly JACCDR01 (sample SAMN15323443, study PRJNA562643) | freshwater metagenome | isolation source: river surface water | place: USA:Blue River Watershed | collected 2017-08-17
CACCAGATGCAGGAGCGATGCCACCCGCAGCACCGCCACCCGCCGCACCGCCAACCGAATCACCTGCCGCGCCGCCCGCCGCCGACGCAGCCCCACCAACGGAACCGCCGATGCCAGCCGCACCCGACAAAAAAGACGACAAGCCAGTTTCTTACAAGAAGGAACTGGACCAACTTCGAGCCGAAGTCGTGCAGCTTCGCGGCGAACTTAGCACCCGCAACGCCGCCGACGCCACCGCACAACGCAAGGCACTCCGCTATTCGAAACTCGAAAACGTCGCCAATCAAGGTTTCGTTGTTGATATCGAAAGCGAACTTGAACTCACCGACGAACTGTCCGACGCGAAGTTTGACAAGTACGTCGAACTCGGCCCGCAACGATACCAAAAGGGCAAGACGATCTTGCCGATGAGCAAGCCGGACCGCCCGACGTTGCAATATTCGAAGCTCGACATGGCCCGCCGCAGCGAGTTATCAGCCAAGGCCCGCGAGGCTTCGAAGGCGAATCCGAAAACGTCGTACAACGAGAACCTGAAAAACATCTGCAACGAGAACGGAATCGATTTCGATTCCAAGAATCTCTAGCAGATTGCAATAGATCGATCCGCACCGCACCGACCGAACACGCAGCCGCAATTTTACCGTTTCAGTTTTTTAGCCAGGACAATCACACATGGACCGCCTTACTTTCGTTGCAAACGGCGACATTGCCCGCGCCCGATTTGTTGCCCCGACCAGCGTTGCAAATCGCGTCGTTCAGGCCGGAGCCGGAGCGGTTTGTATCGGCGTCGGCGATGAATTCGCCCAAGACGCACCGCTCACTGGAGCATCGGACTTGGCCGCGAGCGTTGATCGTCCAATTGGCGTCTTTTTCGACGGCCAAATCTGCTATCTCACCGCAGGAGCAGCAATCACCGCCGGAGCCGAACTCAAGTCCGACTCCACTGGACGCGGCACACCCGCATCGTCCACGAACTCGTTTTACGCCATCGCGTTGCAAGCGGCCGGAGCGGCTGGCGAGCTAATCAAAGTCCTCGTCATGCGTGGCACGAAGGTCTAGTCAAACCGGGGCAAGTTAGTTAGCCACAGCAGCAAGTTTCGCAGTTTCGCAGTTTCACAATTCGTTTTGGGTACGGAATCACCGACCCGCGTTGAAGCCAATTTTGGCTTTGTCGCGGGTCTTTTTTTGTTCATAGACACAGGGAATTCAGCACATGGCTACGACTCCAGGCGGTTCGAATACTTACGTGCCAGAACTGACCGACAGCGTTGTCGCCAGCTTCTCGGCGAACCCCAACAGCTTCCCGTTGAACAAGTACGTTCAACTCATTCCGGTTGACAAAGACACCGGGTACTACACTCGCATCGGCCGTGCCGAAGCCGGTCGCTTGCAAGACAGTGACGTTTATGGCGATTGGGCAGACGGAGCCGACGCCCCAACGTTCGGCGGCGAACTCGAAGAACACAGCTTCGTTGCTTATCGCACGCAACGCAAGCCGTTCAACTATCGCCTTGGCTTCAAGGGCAAGGATCAAGCCGCGTTTGACGTGCGAGCGAAAGCCGCAGCGACCAAGGCCGAACTCGCCATGCGTCGCCGCACGCAAATGGTTATCAATGCCGCGACCACGACGGCCAACTACGATTCGAGCCACGTTTTGACCGTCTCTTCGATCAGCGGCAACGCCGGCAAGCTCGACGAATCGACCACGGCCCGCAGCGATATCAAGCGGACTTTGAACTACATGTTCGAGCTGCTGCAAAAGGACACGCTGAACGCGATCAAGCCCGAAGACGTGATTTTCGTTGTCTCCGGCGGTTGCGCCCGCAAGATGGCCCAGTCGCAAGAACTGATCGACCATCTCAAGGGCAGCCCGGACGCCTATGCAATGTTCAAGGGCGAACTGAAGAACGCCGGCTTGTACGGCATGCCGTTGAGTCTCTACGGCTTCCCCGTTGTCATCGAGAACACTTACAAGAACGCGAACATCAAGGGGGCTTCGAGCCAGGCGGTAACGTCGATCCTTAGCGACACCACGCCGTTTATGTGCTCGCGTGTCGGCGGTTTGTCCGATGGCAAACTCGGCACTCCAAGCTTCTCGACTCTCGGCCTGCTTGTCTACGAAGACATGACCGTCGAAGAAGAGAGCGACACTTGGAATCGCGTGCTGAAAGGCCGCGTCACCGACGACGTGCAAGCTCAAGTCATCGCCCCGGTTTCCGGCATCTTGCTGCAAAGTGCGGTTGCCGCATAAGCCAGCGAACTGAACTGATTGACAACGAACAGAAGCCGGACCGGACAATCCCGGCCCGGCTTTTTTGATCGAGACAACGACGGAAACAACGACAAAGACAACGGAAGCTTGTAAATGGCCGCCTACGCATCTATCGCCGACATGCTGAAACGTTACGACGTTCGCACGATTGGCGATTTGATTAACGACGACGGCACGGCAGCCAGTTCCGCAGAAGTTTTGGCCGATGCGGACGGGATCATTGCCGCGGCACTGGAAACGGCGTCAGGCGAAGTTGAGTCGGCTTGTTTTCGAGGGAAGCGATACACCGTTACCGATTTGCAAGGACTGACCGGCAACCAATCGGCATTGCTCAAAAGTCTTGTATGCAAATTGGCATTTTGGTTTTTGTGGGAACGCCGGCCGGTATGGGACCAAGACCAATACGAACAAGCCAAGAACGCTCCGCGGGGAATGCTTGATCGTCTCAAGAGAGGCGAGGACGTTTTCGACATTGAAGCAGTCAAGACAGCCGGCAATCCCAGCGTGACCGGCCCGACGCGAGCGGATTTGACAAATCTGAATTTGATCCGCGATCGGTTGTACAAGTACTACCCCGACCGGCACTTGCCGGGGGAATAAGGATAACAGTTATGGCAGTGACAATCCAAGTCGATCAAGCCAGCAATATCTGGATTGCCGCGAACGCAGCCGGAACGCTGGAAGAGCTGGGATACACCACGGACGGCAGTAGCGTCACCGAGCAGATTTTTACCAAGGAAGTTCACAGCGACGAATACGGCGGCGAAGAAGGTCCGCCCGCCGACATTCAGTACCTCGGCGAGATGCACATCATTCGCTTGAGATTGTCGCGATATGACGAATCAATCGCTAACAAGATCCGAGCATCGACCGCTGGCGGCACGGCCGGAACGCCCGCGACTCGAGGAACGTTGTACAAGCAAGACGCGAAAACGTGGCGATTGCTGATCAAAACAGCGAACCGCCCGCGGAACTATCTTTGTGCGATTTTCCGCGAGCCGCGGGAATTTAACAAAGGAACCAAGTACAGCGAATTGCAGGTTACAGCCCATTGCTTTGAACCAACATTGGGCGCGGCACTTTACAACACGACGACGACGTAACAACGACCACGACAACGGGAAAACCGAATCATGCTGAATTTTTGGAACTGGATTTTGACGTTGTTTTCGTTTCGAGCAAAGCCAAATCGTCAATCGATTTATCGCTACTGGGACGGCTTGAAATGGAGTTTTGCCGATCCAATTGCCGTTCTGCGAACAATCAACAACGATCCAGATTTTTCATTCGATAAACACTGGCTAGCGGCAGTTCAGGGAAATGTAAACGACGTCGGCATCGTCGCGAAAGCCGTTTATCGAGCATTCAACGCACTACCGCTCGACGGCAAAGGCAATGGCTTGACCGAAGCCGAGTGCGTCAATCTTTTGGCCGACTTCTTGTACTACTGCGAAGAAGTAAAAAAAAACATCAGCACGCCGCAGACAACGACGCCATCTACGGACGCGACCAAACCCGAGGAGGCGACCACGAGTACCAGCTAGGGCTTTGGTTGAATCTAAATCGCATCATGCACCGGCAAGCGTGGATCGTAAGTGCCGGAACCCGAGACGCAAAAGCCAAGTCGCCGAATAAAGATATTGTGTTAGCTATGGCACAAGATGAGGAAGCCGGAAACATTCAGTACAACGTTGCAATCGCCCAACAACAAGAATTCGAACGCGGCAATCAATAGAAAGGATGCGAAGAAATAATGCCGCTTCCACTTGCAGCACTAGCGGGATGGGCAATCAAAGCCGGAGGCACTTACGTTGCCGGAAAAGTTATTGAATGGGGAATTGATAAAGCAAAGAGCGTTGTAAACCAATCCATTAACAACGTTGGCCCAGTTGCCCCGGACTTAGTTCGCGGAGCAGCGATTGCACGCGGGCAAGGTGGAGCGGTTCTCGATTCCGAGCTTCGCGGAAGGCAACTTTCGTTTTCCAACACCGTCGCGGACTGGACGCGATCGTTGGTTGCATCGCAGCAGCAAATCGTTCAGTACAACGGCGTGATGCGATCCGCTCAAATGTCACTCGAAGCCGAACGAATCGGCCGTGACATGCGAAAGGGAGCATTAACCCAAGGCAGCTATTCAGAACTCGCCCGCAGTCAAGATCGACTTGAACGAGCGAGATTGCCGCTCGATATCGCAAAGCAAAATGCCGACAACAAAATCGCAGCGGAAGCCAACAACGCCGCAGCAGCAGCTCTTGAACTGCAAATTGAAATGAGCGAAACGCTCAAAGAAATCCGCGATCAACTAAAAAAAGAAGCCGCCGATCCGTTCCTAAATCAAATCGCATTGCAGCTTGCCCGTCAGGCAGGTCCGCCACGAGCCGCACCGCCACAACGCGGAAAAAACGGAGGGGCATTCTAAATGGGAACGCACATTATTTACGGCGACGTTGTACTACAAAACGTCATGACGCGCGAATTTGACGTTCAGCCCGTCAAAGATCCGAGCGGTACGGATATCTGGTATTGGAAACACACGATCAAAGTATCGGCAATCGTTCACCGCGATACGTCAATCACTACAACGTCAATCGGCAACATCAACAACGTTACCGGAATGGGGGTTTTGACGGCAAACAACGGCACGATCCGTACAAGCACCGATCATCCAGCACTTCAAATCAAAAGACTCAAAGAAGAACTTCTCACACACCGAAAGCAGTTTTTCTACGTTGTTGATAGCTACATTTTGCTTGAAGCGTTGCCGAATACCGATCCGATTTTTGCCGATCAAAAATCCGGATATCAGGACAACGGCAACAACAAAAACATGGATGTGAACAACGGCCCGAAACCGTTGGATTGCCGAATCGTTCACGTCGGTTCAAGTACTTTTAACGTCGAATGGGAAATTGAAGTCTGCAAGCCATGCGACGGCGAAGGGGCGGCAAATGGCATTCTTGGCAATCGTTGGTCGTGTGTTGACGATATTGACGAGACGCTGAAAACGACTCGCACATGGAACGGTCGATTGCGGACGATTGGATCATTGTCGCCTAAGACGATGGTTCATCAGTTCCGCTGGCTGTGTGTTCCACCAATGATAAACGGCTTTCGCCGTAAAGGAATGAAGTTCGCAGGCGATGCGGCAGGATGCGAACTCGAATATACGTTTATTGACGAACAGATCGTCGGCGACGCGACGCCAAGTCCCGCCGTAATGATGTACGGAACACACACCGAGAGCGTCGGCATGACGGCACTCGCGGGAATTACTGGGACAGTCCGGCTATCTCTCGACGGCATTCCCGGCACACCAAAAAACAAACTCATCGAACTAGCGATGAGCATTGCAAATCACAAGTTAGGAGTACGGCAGGGACAAGGCGAATCGCACATCGTCCAGAACCTTAGCGTTACCGATTGGATTAGTGCTCAAAATAATCGCATCGAAATCTCAATGACGGTTTTGCATAACCCGGCAAACGTCGGGCAAGCAGGCGTTAGTGCGTGGGGCGCGGCGATCATCGGGCGAGTCGGCGAGCCATTATCGGCAATCGTTACGCTTGGGCCAAACTACGAATACGCAAAACCGACTGGCTCTGTCGGATGCGATTTGGCGAACGCTATGTTTTGCTATTTGCAAAGTCCGTGCGACTACGACCACGACATTGACGACTCGGAGGGCGAACTTAGTTTTCAGCCGACACAAGAAGCGGAACCAGACTACAACAGCGACTCCGAAAGCACGCCAAGACCAGACGGGCAATTCCAGCAAACAATCGCTCTTGGACCGTGGGCGGGAATCACGGCCGGAATCGCTAACGGAGCATACGAAGGAGCGAGCAGTTTTCCTTGGCAATACTCGCAAGTTGACGTTGTAGACAAGACGCACGGCGGAAAAATAGCCTTGCCGATTTCAGGCGGATCGAGCAGCGATGCAAGTTTGGCCTTGATCCAACTGCATCGGCCAACCGGAACGCGAGTCTTGAAAATCAGTGCCGAACGAGTTGGCTATCACCCACAATTGCCCGAGCCAACAAACGTAACCATCGACAGCGTAACGATGACTTATTTGCGTCACGACACGAACATCAGACACGGAAAACTATCGGGCGACGGCAATCGCTGGATTTACGCCATCGACGCGGAATATTACTACGCATTACCGAACCCGTGGACTTCACAAATCCCAATCGGAGCAAGCCCAGACACGCCACCAAACGACAATCTGCTGGCATTGTTTAACAACTACACAACCGCATCGAACTGGTTTACCAAGTAACGAGAGTGCATCATGGCCGTCAACATTTCAACGCTGTTCACGAAACTCGGCAAGATCTTCCGCGACCAGGAAGCCGTCAACACGTTTCGTTCGTCCACAACAACGATCAGCGACGTTTACACGCAATTCGACGGAACTTCCCTAAACGTCCGCCGTGCGTTGACGAATTTTCAAAACGCCGACACAGCGCGGCAAAACTCTCTATCCGCGTCGATCCAATCGGCCCGCATTGTTGCCCAGCAACTTGTTATTGAAACCGTTGCCGACGATGTAGCATTGCCGCGAAAGACTTTAGAACTAGCATTAGCCGAACTAATCCGCCAAATGATTACGGCCGGCGACGACGTTGACGAATCAACAACGTCCGCGAGCGTCGGCAGTATCAGCGGCAGCAGTAACGTTGCCGTTGTCGCCTATATGTACGACGAACGCGGCAAGGTACTGCAATACAACGTTGCCGAGGCGATCCGCGTTGAATGCACCACGGCGACGAGCTTGGCAGCGACCACGTTCACCTTGACCGGCGAACCGGCCGTTTCTGATCAACTCTCGCAAGATTGGCCCGGCGGTTCAGGAATCAATCGGGCAATCACCGCTTCGACTCCGGAAACGTCGTTGTTGACCAATTCCGGCTTCGACGATGAAACCGACTTAGCGAACATGCCCGATGGATGGTACGCCAGCGTCGGAACCGTCGGCACTACGATCAAGCTAACCGATTACGAAATCCAAACAATCACCGTCACCGGCCCGCCGAGCGCCGGAACCTACCGAATCAGTTGGGCAAACGCCGCGGGCAAAGTCCAAGTCACCGAGGCACTGGCCTACGACGCCGATGGCGACACAGTACAAGACGCCCTAAACGCCCTTGTCGGCCTAGAAACCGTCGAGGTTACAACAACCGGCACGTCGCCGTTGTACACGCACACGATTACATTCACCGGAATCGCGGGTAACGTTGCCCAGTTCACGATTATCAACAATACAACGGGCGGAACTTACACGCCCGCCACGTCGTCAGCGGGATCGGCGAACGCATTTAGCGGGAAAGCCGTCGAATTCGACAGCGACGGTTCGCAGCTTACAACGCTGAATCAGGCAGTGACGTTGTCGCCGTTGACCCGCTACGCTTTCTCGATTCGGATGCTGGCGGACGTTGTGCCAGCGGCCGGCGTTATCACGTTCGACCTCGTAGACGGGATTGGCGGAAGCGTTGTTGCCGACGAAGCGGGAACGAATATTAGCTCGACAGTGACATGCAGCGGATTAACAACGTCATTTGCCGCTCGGTCGATGACCTTCACGACGCCGCAAACGCTACCGCCGATTACCTATTGGCGAATCCGCATCAGCACCGCGGTTAGCGGCGGCACGTCGATCTATCTTGACCACGCTTGCCTTATCGCCATGACCGAGCTTTACGCCGGCGGACCGTGCGTTGCGATCTTCGGCGGGAACATCTTGCCCGAGGCGAAGAACGGCACGAGTGACGGCGATTACTTAACGTTGACCATCGCCAACAACTACGCGGGCGAATTTCAATTGTACTTCGAGCGAAATTTCCAGATGGCCGCGAAACGGTTGCGGTTGCCGAGCGACAGCGGCGGAACCGAGACGATTAACGATTCGCTCATTGGGTAAGACAACGACGTATAAAAGACCATGCCAAGACGATACGGAAAACTCGAAGTAATCCTGCAATCCATCGTTGATCGGATCATTGATCAATTAGTCGAGGCGACGACCGCAAACACCTACATCAACTTCGACCCCGACGTAACAAGCAACCCCGGCAAATTTGTTTTCGTCGTTGCACCCGCAGGCGGAACGTTCGATGAATCTATGATCGACGGCGGCGGACTGGATCAAGTCACATCGACCACGAATATTGTCGTGAAGATCCATTCACCGGACCAACGCGACCAACCGGGACGCGGCAAAACATCGTTAATCGGTTCAACAACCGGCCTTGTTCTGATCCATCGCAAGCTACTCCGGGCACTCGTTGCATTCGATCCAGTTGACGAAGACGGCAACGAACAATGCCGCAATCCGCTCATGCCCGGCCAGTTTACTTACCAGCGAGCCACGCAAGCCGGACAAGGACCGCGAAGCTATTCCGCCGTTGAGCAAGTTTTTGTCGCGGACTTCGATTGGAACATGCAAGAAACAATCGTCTTTTTAGATGGCGAAACAGAAACAGAAATGGTCGTTTCGGACGACGGAACAACTACCGAAGAATTGGAGATCGACGATGGCTAAAAGAATTGCAGAATTGTCCAACTCGTTGCTAGGAACTCAGCTTGCAACGACTGACTACGTTCCAATCTCGCGACCCGACGGAGCCGATTACAAGATGCTCTATGAGGAGTTGATTGCGGCATTGTCGGATTACTTTCCGGAGTTGAACGATAGCGGTCAAATCGTCGGTCCGATCATTGTTTCAAACTACGCGAACAACGCGGCAGCCGGGACGCCAGCGACGGGAGTTATTTTCCTTGTTGCCGGAGAACTTCGTGTAGGCGACGGAGCAACAGCAGGCGGCTTGCCCTATCTACCGAGCACGCCAGAATTCACGGCCTACAGTGCCGATACTAGCGTTGCACTAGACGTCAACAAAAGCGGCATAACTTCATTTTTCCTAGAGGGAGCGGGAACCGATTTAACAATCACGAACATCAACGACTTGCCATTGGGCTATAAGTTCGATGTTGTGATTTACGCCGAAACAGGGCAGACACTCAAAGTTAAAATCGGCGGCGGATTCTCTTACGATCAGGTCAGCGTGACCGCCGGAGCGACCGGCTACTACGCCTACACGTTTATCAAAGTGCTGCAAGGAACCGGACAAGGCGATTTGTGCGAACTCAATTACCGATTCACCGCACTGTAACAGCAATCGAAACGAACAATGCCAACAACTCGTGTTGTATCACCGAGCGGAACAACGTCACGCGGACCAACCGCGGCCGACGCGGGTTTTGACGCAACGTTGCAGGTCCGCGACACGACCATTACGCCCGGCAGTTCTGTAACTTCGACCGTTGACGACCGGAACATAACAACGACTTCGACTTCGACGATTGACCGAGCCGGAGACATTGACGTTGTGGAAACCGTGCTAGGGACGTTCACGCCGTACTTGCGTTTTGAATCGCTTAATGAAGACATTGCGACCGTAGACGACGTTGGCTATGTCACGCGAGTAAGCGACGGAACTGCAACGATCTTGGTTAAGACCAAGCTGCTAAACAAACCCGTCAGCGTTCCCGTCTCGAGATTGACCGGGCAAACCGTTGTTGTATTGAATAACTACATCGCCGGATCGTTGGCCCGCGATTGCTCGACGGCGGTTGACGACAGAATTTCAGGCCAAACACCCGCGACCGCGAAGCCGATCTTCACGACCGCCGACCACGACACATCAACCTACGTTCGCAACGTTAGTAATTGGGCGGCGGATGTTGATTTGTCGTGCGTATCGCCGTGGAATTCAAGCGGAGGAGCGAGTTACGCCGGAACCGCAATCAGCCCGCGGCACGTCATCTTTGCGCGGCACTTCCCGATTCCAAACGGGGCAACAGTTCGATTCGTCACGGCCGATAACGTTGTTGTGAATCGGATAATGACGACTTCGCAGGCACTAGCTGGCGACGGCTACACTTACGATTTGACCATCGGCAAACTCGATTCCGATTTGCCCGAGACAATCACGCCCGCAACCGTTCTACCGTCGAACGTGCTGAATTATCTGCCGTCACTCAGCAACGAATATTCCTTGCCGTGCTTGGCGTTTGACCGCGAAGAAAAAGCGTTAGTCACCGATCTTTATTCGTTGTCGGGAAGCTTCGTGTCATGCCATCAGCCCGCCGACGCCACGCGATTGACGTTTTTCGAGCAGTTAATTTCCGGCGACTCGGGCAATCCTTGTTTCCTGATTATCGACGACGTTGCTGTTTTAATCACAACGTGGACCTACGGCGGACCAGGAGCAGGCCCGCGAATCCACGCCTTGCACACTGAGATCAATGCGGCCATGACAACATTAGGCGGCGGGTATCAGTTGACCGACGTTGACTTGAGCGACTTTACAGATTTCAGCTAAAGATTAAATGATTACCCTTGCCGGCCAACCGCTACTGCTTCCCGATTCCGACGGCGAATTGCTTCGCTGGCAGGAAGCGTTTCAGGCTGCGCGGCAATACGATTTGTTTGCGGAACCGGCGACAATACGATCAAGCCACAACGCCACGAACTACGAATCTACCGGCGTTGGCTTGCCGATTGGGAATTACGCCGATCCGCCCGAGCCGCGGATTAATACGCTGTACTGGCCGACCGGGGCGACTCGCTGGGCGCGGGGTTATTTCATGGCGACTGGATTGCAGTTGCCCGCGATCATCAAAAAATCAAGCAGTTATTCCACCGCCGTTGATTTGAAGATTGCTAACATCGACGGGACTAGCGGGTTGACGATCAAGGTTTTCGTCCTGCCGCCCCGGCCTATCGCCGTTCCCGGCAGCACCGCAGTTTCGAATCTTTATCTAATCCCCGTTGTTGATGAGCGGTACTTCTGGAATCACCAATACGGCATCGTCGATCTATCCGGCGATCCAGCCGTGACGTGGAGCGAGTTATTTGACGACCTAATGACAAACAGCGGAGCCAGTGCGGCCAATAGCGGCAGCATTGCCCCCGAGGATGCGTATCTCGTTCCCGACAAGATCGAGCTACAACGTCGATACGAGAATGTCGCGTTATTGCTGGACGCCGTTTGTCTTTCAACGGGATATCGTTTTGTAACGAAGTTCGACGGCAAGCACACGCCCGAGAAGCCCGCCGATTCGCAAGCGATCATTGACGACCGAAACGACACAACGTTTGAGTCAATCGCAGGCGGACAGGCATTTTCGTCTTTCGCCGCAGCGGCGACGTTGACGACGTTCAATAAGTATAAGCATGGCCGACCGCTAGAATCCCGCGACGTTTACACCAAGTCCGTTGCATTGTCGGTTTCTGGGATCAAAAGCAGAGCCGGAACGGTTCACGTCGTTCAATCTTCATTGCTTGCCGATTATTCAACGGGCAGTCTCGGGAACGGGTCAGCATGCGACGATCTAGCAACCCAGATCGAAGCCGATTACGCCGCATGGGCGAAGAATTCTTACGACACGACAATCGCCGGGGTCAGCGATAGTCTAATCCCTTGCGGCCATGACGATTCGATTTTAATTACGTTCGGAGCACAACGATACAACGACGAAAAGGGAGAGTATGAATATGAAGCGACGACTCGGGTTAAGTCTTATCCACTGAACTTCGGCGTTGAGCAGCAATTATCGCAAGACCCATACATTCGCGTTGTCTCTCACTTCCAAGACGCCATTCCTGCCGAGGACGTAGACGCTGGAACATCGGGCGATTTTTACTTCTACGACGAAACCGGAACGGCGTTGATTCTTGATGAGAACGACGATCCGAAGCGGTTCGAAGTTCACAACGAATGGGGGCCGGACTTAAAGGAAGATCCGTTGAGCGGCACCGGAGCGAACTACGACCGGGTAAGGGTTCACTGGCAGGAAGAAACTGAAAAATGGGAGATCGTGAAGGTTAAGAATTTGCCGAGGAGGGGGAAGACAAGCGGGGCGGTTACTGGCGGAAGCGGAACAGTCAAAGTCTATGACGACAGCACAGAGATAACCGGCTACACCGTCGGCGTTACTTCATTTGGCGACGTCGATGATGACAAGTGGGTTATCTACGACTGGATTAACGGCCACTGGGAAATTGTATCGGCGGAATGCTAAGGAAAGCAGAAAGGAGAAACGCCGATGCCAATGATTAAATTCAGTCCCGGTAATTGCTGCTGTCAAGACCCGTTTACATGCGACACGGAATGCTGCGAGAGCGGCAGCGTTACGAACACAGTTGAACTTGACTTCGGCGGCAGCATTTTAACCGATAATGAATGCAATACATGCGATGAAATTGGAGGGGTATTTGAATTAGAAGGCAATGGCGATTGCTCATGGTACGCGGAATTCGATTACGAGTGCGGCGGCGAATTTACTATTGATTGCGGTTCTGATCCGTCAAGAAATTACAACGGTTATCGGCTGATTTTTTTGATGACTATGAACGCAACGTTCTGCAACATAGGCATCAGTGTTAGCGTTGTGCCGTTAATGGATGGCATTGAAGTCGCGCTGTCCGATTCGTGCGAGTTTGGCGGCGGAGCTGCCTATTTCCGAAATGGCGGAGCCGGAACCATTAAGATCCCGTGCGATGAACCTTTTAGTGTCGATTTAACGTCGTCTGGCGGTTGGGGCAATTTTTGTTCTGACTCTTTTCCTGCAACGGTTTTAGTGACGTTCGTTTAATGAAACGATGCAACCCAATAGACCAAAGCGGCCAGCTTGTTTGCAAAGATTGCAACAGACCGATGAAGCCGCGTTTAACTCGAATGTGCAAAGCAAGTGGACCGAGAATCAAATCGCCACCCGCCGACCTTACTTGCCTCCACCGCTCCCCGACTCACACCCGCCTAGAACTCTGCCCCTCATGCAGCGGCACGGTCAAAGTCAAAGTATTCGAGTGTGCTATCCACAAAGAATGCACGTTGTCGAAGAAGATTGACGGGATCAAGGCGTGCAGCGGATGCGGAGATAGAGCGAAAGAACCGCCGAAAGCCACGCCTGAAAACAGCGTATAAATCTATTCACGGTACAACGTCATACAAGGATTAACGACAATGAAATTCGACGATCCATTTTCTATGCTAGGGCCAAGTTTTGGCGGATTTCCGTTAATGGGAAGTCGCGGCAAAGCAAGGACGCTCGTTGTGATCGGCGGCGATTCGATCAGCGTCGTCAATAGTCCGACGTGGCCGAGCATTTTAGGAACCTATCTCGGTTCGGATTACACGGTTACAAATCACTCGACGAGCGGCCACACCATCGCCGATGGCAATACGGCGTTTGCGGCCGGAGTAGGGGCTACTCTTTCAGCGTCAACTGCTTCAAACAAAATCGCAATTTGCCAACTATCGACAAACAGTCTCGCCGCGAACGTCTCGGTGGCAACGTGCAAAAGCCAGCTGACGACGTGGGTGAATGCAGCCAAGGCAGCGGGCGCGGATCGTGTGTTGGTTTGTACGACACTGGCGCGTGGCGACTTGGCAAGCCAGCCGATTGGCAGCGTGGCGACGTTTGTTTCACGGGCCGATGAGTTGGCGGCCTGGATTCGCAATGACACAGATAGTTTGGGAATTGAGGAACTGGACTTCCGCGCTGATTATCGGCTTAGCGATTACAGCAACACAACCGCCTTTGACGTTGATACTGTTCATCAAACGCAAGCGGGTAATCGCTGGCTGGCACAAGATGCCTACGCCCAAATCGTTGGAGTCTCTGACTCCGATGGCACAACGTGGAATAGCCGCATCTCGGCAGCAGGTGGGACGCAATCGGCGGGACGGCAAACGGCGAATATCCGCTTGATGCAGCGACTGAATCTGTCGAGCATCAAGAGCAAGGTTTGCATCGGCACATTCGACACGGCGAACGCGGGCGGGAATGCCATCTTGTCTGACCGGGCAACGCCGGGAACATTCAGCGGATCGAATACGCACGGCGCGAATGACGTGACGTTTGGGGCCGGGAATTACTTTGATAGCGGATATAACCCGTCTGTCAGTGGCTATGGCGGACTCGGGGTTATGCTTCCCGATACGATTTCAACGTCACTATCGTTCGATATTGGCTGTTTCCTTGACGCTGGATACAGCATCGGGATGTCCCTGAATTTGACCGGGCCAACCCTGCGGGCAGACTACGGCAACAACACAGCAGCCGTAGCTGGGGCTTTAGTGAGTGGCACTGCCCAGACAGCGGCGGGGCTGTACATGCAATACCTCGGTAGCAGCACCAACGGCAAACTGGACCGCTATCTAAGTTCCGGCAACACGGCGATCCTCAATAGCACAATCGGCGGCGTGACGAATGGAACGTCACTGGACAAGAGCCTCTATGTTGGCGGTCTCAATGGAACAGGCGGACCGTTTGCCAGCGCTCGCAAGTACGGCTATTGGTTTGCCATCAAATCGACGCTGACAGCGGCGGAAGTTGTGGACCTGAAAGCGGCTCTTGAGGCGTGGAAGCGTGAACGGCTGGCAAGTTAACCCACCGTCACCCCAACACAACAAGGGGTACAGTCAGGGGTACAGTCGATGTAATTCCGTTCACTGCCGAATTCTTCCACTCTTCACAAAACCCCGTAAAAACCGATTCCGGATGGCGGGGATCGAACCCGCACGAGGGTTACCCCTCAAGGGATTTTAAGTCCTAACTGGCCTTGCGTTGTGACTTCGCAGCCTGCTTTTTCCCGGCAAAGGCGGTTCACCACTAATCAGGCAGCCACGAATGCCGTCTTTGATTAAGTCTTTGGACGGCGATTTGTTTGCGGCTTTCTTCATAGACAAATCTTTGTCCAAATATTTTCCAAAATCAATAACCATTTATCACAGAAAGACTTAGGACTACCAAATAGACACATGATTAGAAAATCTTTGGACAAACTATAGACACTCTTTTGCCGACAGCGTATAAATCCCACGTCAAGCAAATCACGGCACGGAAGCAAAAGACCCACCCTCTTTTCTTCCCACCGATGGACCCCTTTAAACTCCCCGGATTCGAAGAAATGGCAACGCGAGAACTAGGAGTTCAACGTCGCGTCGAGAAACGAGTGAAGGCGGGAATCTGCCTGAACCCGGATTGTCGAAGCCAAGCCCGAGAAGCCGAGCGAATCGCAGCGGCGAAAGCAGCGGGATTGACTCACTATCAGCCTTTGCGAATTTGCGGACTGTGCGAAGCGTGCAGCCGTCGTACCCGGAACTACATCAAGACGTTGCCCAAAGCCAAACGCCAAGCCTACCGCGAGACGTTGGTTCAAAAAGGTTTGATGCTGGAGCGGGATGAAGTCAGAGGGATCAAGCAACCAGACGCAATGAAGAACGCAGGGTAAATCGGGACAGAGCGAGAAACACCAATGCCAATTTTCGACAACGCCACCTACACCGCCGAGGAGCTTTCCCGCGAGAAGATCGGGCGAGTTCTCTTGGACCAAATGATCGAATCGGGCGAAGTAACGCCGTTTGAGAACCCAGGGAAACCAAGTCATTACCACGGCGATGAAGTGAATCGATACATGCGAATGCATCGGACGAAGAACAAGAAACAACGAGGAACAAGAGTTATTGCCGGGTGAGACTGGCTTGGTTATGTCGCGGCTGGTAGAGAACCACAACGTCCTGCCCCCGTTTTGGTCTATCAGCCGCGACTCCTAATGCGGGCGTAGTAGGAACAGCGAAGCCTCATAAGCTTCGACAGCGGAGTGCGACTCTCCGGCCCGCCATTTTCAGATTTTTAATCCCATCGTAAGGAGCAAGCTTGCCATGTCTAAGACAACGCACAAGCCGCAGTTGCAATGTCACATTCGCTGGATGATACGCCGCGACCTTGACGACGTGATCCGCATCGAGCGAGCGGCATTCTCTGAATTCAACTGGCAAGAAGAGGATTTCGTCCGCCATCTACGCCAGCGAAATTGCATCGGCATGACCACGGAAGTTGATTTTGCCGGGCAACCTAAAGTTGTCGGCTTCATGCTCTACGAGCTTCATCGTGATCGACTCGTTGTTCTTAACTTCGCCGTCGATCCGCGATTCCATCGCAATGGCATCGGCACGGCAATGGTCGAAAAACTCAAGTACAAAATGAGTCCGGGCCGTCGCGGCTGCATCGCTCTCGAATGCCGCGAATCGAATCTTGAAGCATTGAATTTCTTCAAAGCTCAGGGATTCCAGGCCGTAAAGCTGATGCGTGAATACTACGAAGAATGCAACGAGGACGCTGTTTTGATGCGGTTCCAGTTGCAACGTCAGCCGGAACGTGAATTGGATAGATTTGGAAACGCCTACTAGCCCCGCTCCCTTGCGGGATTCGTGCAGACGTGTTGTTGCCCGCCTAATTCAATCGTGACTCGTTGTTGCGGGATGAATTGAAGGAGGGGTCGGGGCTAGAGGGTGTTAAGCCAGTAAAGGACAACGCAATGACGTTTATGCAATGCCTGATGGAATGTTCAAAAGACAAGAACTTAGTCAAGGCATTTGATGACCTTGCTGGATGCAACTTGAGTTTCAGCGGCCACTCAATAGATCGGATGATCGACGAGTCAACGGGCAAACTGGCCGATGACTTGCAGAAGTTTATTAAGTTCGTTTGGGATTGCGTTTGGACTCGGATTGAATGGTAAGCAGTCAGGATCGTAGGCAGGAGCCGCATCGACGCGGCAATGAGGTTTGAAACGGAAGTCGAACAGATGGACCGAGAACCAGGGCCAGCACGTCGCTTGCCCTGCGGTTCACCAACTCACAAAGGAGAAGATGCAATGTTGATTCTTAGTCGAAAGTTGAACGAACGAATTGTCATCGCGGGGAATATCACGATTACCGTTGTCGAGATACGAGGCGACAAAATTCGCCTTGGCATCGAGGCACCAAACAGCGTACCAGTCCACCGCGAAGAAGTTTACCAACACATTCAAGAACACGGACCACAACGGAAAACGGCCTAGTTCACGATTTTACGGAGATCACTCCCAATGCCTCTCGAATACACAGCCCGCGGCAAGTACGCCAACAACGCCATTGAAATCGACTGCGAAATCGGAGCGGTCAATCGCGACGAAGCCGTTGAAATAATGCAATTGAACGAAGTCCGTTTGATGCGTCCGCACCGATCCGGCGAGCTTGACACGATTACGTTGTCGGTTGAATCGATGGATTCGGCCGACGAGCGGTACTGGACCGGCATTGCCCGCAAACTGCTCGACACAACGCCGAATTATCGCGTTGCCGAAGCGGTCCGCGAGGATATCGCACAACGGCGAGCGGAGTTTGATCCGGCCGCGAGCGCCAACCGAGATCCGATTGCGGACCGTCGCGGAAATTGGCCTGTCGATCAGTCGATTAAGACGGGATGCGCGGGACGTTGCAAGCGGATCGGCGTATAAGACTTTTGCATTTTGCAACGTTGTATTTATCGAATCACTTCCACGGAATTACCGAAAGGACCATGAGCAAATGAGCACCGCCACCGCATCGCCAAACGGCACGACAACGAAAAAGGAATCGCCCCCGAGCACGGCGATTATCTTCGATATTGAAACCGCCCCGTTGTCGGTTGACGATCTTCTCCTCGTAGAACCGTTTGCACCGCCTGCCCGCCCCGGCGACTTCGATCCTTCGACCGTGAAATATGGCAATGCCACAAAAGCCGAAACGCGAGCGTTGAAATTGGCCGAGGCGAAAGCAGCACACGACCAATTCGCAGCGAACTACGACGCCGCCTGCATTGCGGCACGCGACGAACACATCGCCAAATTGCTCGACTCCGCAGCCCTCTCGCCAATCACCGGCAAAGTCTTGGCAATCGGTTTGAAGCGAGCCGGCGGCGAGCGAGTTCTAGTTGTCGATTGCAGTGACGAAGCGAACGCACTAGCAACGTTCTGGCAGCAGTACCAACGTTGTCGCAAGTCCGGCGAAACAATGATCGGTTTCAACATCTTCGGATTCGATTTGCCGTTCCTAATCCGCCGTTCGTGGATCAACAGCGTCGATGTTCCGAAAACGCTGCTCGACAAAGGCCGCTACTGGGATTCGGTATTTGTGGACTTGATGCAAGTTTGGTCGTGCGGAGCTTACGG
>JACCDR012456841.1_pt1 | contig 18318 bp, 17 predicted proteins | sample 7446431 | NCBI WGS metagenome assembly JACCDR01 (sample SAMN15323443, study PRJNA562643) | freshwater metagenome | isolation source: river surface water | place: USA:Blue River Watershed | collected 2017-08-17
GAGCTGGGCGTCGGCTCCCCTCCCTGCACCCTCCCCTTCCTTAGTCCTAGACATTGGTAATACCTGTTCTAGAGAAGAAGTAGAAGAAGACACGGGCGCGGGCGGGTGCGCGCTCGCGTGAGGGGTGAGCGGCTGGTGAGGCGCTGGTGAGGCGCTGGTGAGCGGCTGGTGAGGCGCTGGTGAGGCGCTGGTGAACTCGGCGACGCTGCTGCCATCGCTGGTGAGCGACTGGTGAGCGTCTGGTGAGGCGCTGGTGAGCGTCTGGTGAGGCGCTGGTGAGGCGCTGGTGAGCGTCTGGTGAGGCGCTGGTGAGAGATCGGCCTCCAGCTTATTGATATGGCCGTTTTGCTGGTGAGCGGCTGGTGAGCGGCTGGTGAGCGACTGGTGAGCGACTGGTGAGCGACTGGTGAGCGGCTGGTGAGCGGCTGGTGAGGCGCTGGCGTCTACGGCCTTCTGACGCAGCCCCAACTCGTCATGCACCCGCATGATCACGAGCCGAGCCTCATGGGGCGTACAACGCCAGCGCGCTGCCAGCTCACCGCGACCGGGCACAGGCACGCCGGTGATCTCGCTTCTCACAAGCATCACCTCATAGTCTTGCAGCGCGATCACCTCCGGCCACGGGCCTGTGATCTGAGCCAGCACCTCCGCCACCGCATCCCAAACGGTTGGCCTCGGGTCAACCACGGGGTCTTGTGGACTGCGCAGCGAACGTGCGGGGGCACGCCGTTGACGTGTGTTCTCAGGCATTGACGACGCCCATGCACAAACCAGCCCGGCTCGGGAGAGCGGGTGGCGGCGGACAGTTGTTGCGATCTTGCCTTGCGCACAGGCTCAGAGCAGAGCTATTAAGTGCGCGAGGCAGCATGATGTGTGAGATCATGTTGACGTTCCTCAGCGGCCCGCCGGTTGCACGGTGGGCCGCCTCGTTTTTGGGGGTACTGTGAGAGAGCGAGCAAGCCCCTTACCACGGGGGCTCGACAGGGGCCACCCGCTACGGGCTGGGTTGCTCACCCCCATGAATCGGGCACACCGAGCCGAAGAGGGTTGCGTGCTCACAGCCCCGGCAGTCGCCGTCGATGGGGTTGGTCCACTGGTAGCCATCGGGCTCGGTGATCACCCGCTCGATGGTCTTGCAGTCGCAGGGCTTCCGGTGCTCCGGCAGCACGGGGAGAATCAGGTTGCGCGTCTTGCCGGGCATGTGGTTGTCCTCTTCGGCGCCCTCGATGTCGAACGCGCGCCGCACAAGCGCCACGTCGGCGTCGGTGGCCCGCTCGCCGCGTCGGGTGACGCTGAGATGCCACTCCCAGCGCGCCGACTGCGCCGGGTCGGTGGGCTGCACCCACTGGAGCGCGGAGAGCACCGTGAGGCGCTCGCGCTGCCACCATGAGGCCTTCGCCATGAGGGCATCGAGCACCATCGGGCGCGAGCGCAAGGCCTTGGGCGACTTCCAGCGGTTCGACTTGGGCTTGCGCTCGCTGAGGCCGTCACACGACGGCGGCTCGCGCAGGGGAATGGGGATCTGGCTCATCGGCGGGCCTTCGTTTTGGCGGGGTCTTTGGGCTTGGTGCCGACCTTTTCAGGGGGCAACACGTCGGGTCTGATCTCTTCGGGGGACACGCTCTGCGGCGGGTCGATGACAATCACCCGCGCGCCGCCACGGTTGAGAAGGTGGGCGCGCTGGGCCGCAGCGATCTGGGCCTCGGTGACCCGCACCCGGCGGAGCAAGGCGATCAGGTCGTCGTTGAAGACGTACTGCCGCTCCCGACTGCGCAGCGCCTTGTATTCGTGCGTCCACCACTCGATGTCTTTGGGCATCATGCGAGCGCCGATCTGAAACTGAGCGAAGCCTCTCGGGTCGTGAACCAGCACACGCGCCGCGCCGATGATCGCGACCATCATGAAGGTGCTGTAGGCGTTCAGCCGGTAGCTCAGGCCGTAGAGCGGCATGTCGCGCTCCATCGCATCCGAGGCCTCGGTGATCTCCCGGCGGATCGTCGCCCACACGGTCGCCAGCGCGGGCTTGCTGGGGCACATCTTGGGCAGCACGGTCCAGTTACGCACTACCTTGGGCCAGTCCCGCCGGTTGTAGTACCGCACCGCGTGACGCAGCGCGAGAAGCCACGCGAAGGGGGTGTGCTCGCCGTCCGTGCGGTGTGAGTTGTGGCCCAGCACGCGCAGGCACAGATCGATGAGATCGCACACCATCGGGGCGTCGATATCCTCGATGGTGTCGCCGATCTTGAAGAGGGGGTAGTCGCTGCGCAGGGGCACATACGTCACGGTCGGCGGCTTGAGCTGGCGAGGCCAGGCCACGCGCTCCGCTCGCCGCAGCTCGTAGGGCGTCGGGTCGTTGGTGCGCGGGAGCTTGAACTTTTTGGGCCGGAACAGCTTGTAGTGCGGGCGGCACACGGGGAACGTGGGCTTGGGCAAGACCTCGGTGAGCGTGGGCTGGCGCTTGGGCCTTGGGCGTGGCTCGGGCTTCACCTTGCGGGGGCGCGCTGGCTTCGGGTTGAACGCGCGCTTGGGCGGGAGCAGCACGAACCGCCGGGCAGAGATGTGAAGCACACGCACATCGGCGGAGCCGATCAGGTCGGCGTCGTCCAGCTCTACATCGTCGTCGTCGTCCAAAAACAGATCGGCGTCGATGTCGATGTCGGAGGCGCGGCTCATGCCCCGGCCTCCCGCTGGGCAATGAGGCGCCGCACGGCGGGAAGCCAAGAGCCCCCCTTGTCGAAGGGCACGCCAAGCCGTTGCAGGTCGTCATGGCTCAAGCTCTTGGCGCCGGGCGCCGCCGGGCCGCCGACCATCGCCAGCTCCCATTGCCGCCGCAGCGAGGCCCAAGGCAGCACCCAGCGCCGGGCCTCGCTGTCCATCAAGACGATGAAGGCGAAGCCCCCGGCGCGGTCCATCGCCGTGAGCATGGCCCCCTGATGGTGGGCGACCTCCGACAAGGCCCAGCGAGCCTGCGAGCACGTCTTGGCGTCGAACAGCACCGCCACGCCATCGACAACGCCGCCGTAGTCGGGGGGGCCGATGCCGGTGAGCTTCGCCGACCCCTTCACGATGGTCACCTCCGGGTGACACCGGTACACGAAGACCTCGGAGGGCATGAGCGCGTGAAGGTGGTCTAAGAAGTCCTCAAAGGCTGCCCCTTGGGCCTGCGCCAGCCGCCCGGCGTTCTGGCGCTTCGTGGGCGCGGGCGGGGCTTGGGCCTCGTCACCGCCCAGCACGTCGGGAACACCGCCCCAGGGGGAGGGGCGGCGGGGCTGGGCGAGGCGGCGGGGCGGGGTAGTCATGGGGCGAAGCTCCACCCTTGTCTTAGCCCCCGGCGCACGCCCCGCCGGAGCGCCGCGCTCACATTGAGGTATGTCGCCCGTGGCGCCCGGTCATTCGCTGGCCGCACGCGCCGCCACGCAACCCGCGCGAGCCGACCGGCAGGGCTAAGGGGACTCCGATGATCATCGACCGCGACCCATCCGACCTCGCCGGGTTTGAGCCTGACGCGACGCGCCGCAACTTCGTGGGCGCGTCCGAGGCCGCCGCGTTGATCCCCGACTACTCGCTCTTGGGCGAGGGGGAGCGGCCCGTGCGTTGCCTGAGCCCCTACGCGGGGCCGCTGGCCGTATGGGAGGCCAAGGTGGGCCTGCGGCTGCCTACGGCGCCGTCGATGCCGATGAGGATCGGGCTGGCGCTGGAGCCCGTGATCATCGATCGGTTGCAGCTACTCATTGACGAGCCGTTCACGGTCTACGCCGACATCACCCAGCCCCCGTTTCTGCGGGGCCACGTCGGCGCGCACCCCGACCTCGTGATGAGCAGCGGCTTTCCCGGTGACGTGAAGGTGGTCACCAACACGGGGCCGGGCTGGGGCTCAGCGTGGAACCCAAGCATCCCCCGGCACTACCACGTCCAGCTCGCCGCACAGGCTGCGGCGCTCGGCATCGATCAAGACTGCGAGGGCCTGTTGGCGAGCCTGCACCTTGATCGGCGGCTGGAACTGCGCGTGGTCAAGGTGCCGATCCTGCGTGTCGAGATTGAGATGGTGGTGCGCCATGTCGAGCTATTCTGGCGGCGGCACGTCACCACGGGCATACCACCGCGCTCGCTCTACACCTGCGGCGAGCATGAGAGCCCGGTCTACCCTCTGCCCAACTGCCAGCACCGCGTCGCCACGCTTCACGAGCGCGCGCTGGTGTCTGAGCTTCGGGGCGTCCGCGCCACGCTCGCGGCCTTGAAGCGAGAGGAGGCCCGCCTTGCTGACGAGCTCAAAAACAGCATCGCCGACACCGAGCGCGTGAACCTGCCCAGCGGCGAGCCCATCGCCACGTTCAAGCCTTCAACGCGGGCGACCATCAACCCCGCACGGGTGAAGGCCCTCTCCCGAGAGATCGCTGACGCCGCCACGATCACAGTCGAGACACGCACGCTTCGCCTCAAGGGCGACGATGAGGAGTGAGAGAAGATGCCCCGCACCCCCAAAGAGAAGCCCCCGCCCAAGCCCGTCGCCCAGCCGGAGGCGCAAGAGACGCGCCCGGCGTTCGCGCTGCACCCGCTGAGCATCGGGCTCGATGCGGTGATCAAAAAGCAGACCGATCTACCAGAGGCTCAGCGCGCCCAGATCGCCAGCTCGATGCGCAGCGCGCTCTATGCGCTGTACTCCAAGGGCACGCTGCCCCACGGCGTGCCGATCAGCGACCTCGTGAACGCCGTGCGGATCAGCGCCTCGTTGAACCTGCACATCGGCACCGTGGGCCGCGCTGAGCTTTGGCTTCTGCCCCGGCGCACCAAAGAGAAGATCAACGGCATCGAGCGGGTGAGCAACCACCTCGTCACGCAGATCGGCGTGCAGGGCTTCATCAAGCTCGCGGCGCGAAGCCATCGGCTCGCCGCCGCCTATCAGGTCACGCATGAAGACATCGCCACCGGGCGCTTCGTGTGGGATCCGCTGGGTCAGTCCCGATTCTCCCCTGACCCCGTGCAGTATTACCTCTACGGCCCCGAAGACATCGGGCGGCTCGCTGGCTTTGCCGTCGTCGTCAAGGGCGCCAACCTGCCCACGGTGCTGCGCTGGGTGAACATGAAGGAGCTGGACCGCCACCGAGCGTTCAGCGCGGGCCGGGGCTGGAGCCCGTGGGACACGAACCCAGAGGCCATGTACCGCAACACCGCGCTGCGGATCGCGTTGCGGGATGAGCCCCTGTGCTTTGACAACACGACGGTCAACCCGTTCGATGAGGAACTGCATCTCGATGACCTCTCCGTTGATGACTACGACGACGCCCCGCCGCCGGAGCCCGATGGGGCGGTGACCATCGTTGATGAGCAGGGCAACTTCATCACGCCGCCGCAGCCCGAAGACGTGATCTCCCCGCAGCCCGATGAGGCGCTGAGCGCACCGCCGGAGATGACGATCACGCTCACACCCACCCCGTCACTCGCCAACGGCGAGACATGGGGACGCACCGCTGAGCAAGAGCACGCCGATCTGCTGAGCGAGGAGCCGCCGCTCGTGTCGGCGCCCGTCGCTGAGCAAGAGCCGCCGAAGCGGCGAGGGCGACCCTCCCGCAAGAGCAAGGAGACGCTGATCGCAGACTAAGCGCGGCTACCCAGCGCGCAGGCGGCGGCGCACGATGACCGCCGCCTGCCGCTCTTGGGCGTCATCCAGGCCAGGCAAGTTGGCCGCGACGCGCGACAACGGGCGCTGCTGCTCCCTCGCCGCGACAACGGCGGGGGCCTCTGGTCGGGGCGGCGCCGGGGGCACCGAGGCGAAGCTCACCGGCACCCCAGCGGCCTCCAAAAGACGCGCTGCCACGGTAAGGCTCACCGGCTCCGGGGCGAGCAGACACCCCGCGCCGTACTCGACCTCGTAGGCGGCGCGGCGCCGGGGCCATTGCCGATCGTACTCGCCGCCGTGAATCAACTCGACCATGATCGGATCGGCGCCATCGAGGCGCAGCAGCCGCCCAGCGCGCTGCTTCGTGATCCCCTGCTTGCGCCCCGACATGCAGTTGATGCCGAAGTCGAGCGGCTTGATGTCGAGGCCCTCATCGGCGAAGGTAGTGGCGATGAGAGCTCGGTACGCTGAGCGCCGCATCACCTCCAGCGCGGCGCGGCGCTGATCCTTGCGGGTGTGAGATGAGACCCCCACGGCTGGGATGCCCTTCTGCCGAAGGTGCCCCGCCACGGCCTTGGTGGCGCTGCGCCGGGGCACCAACACGAGCACCATGCGCCCCGCGTCGGCGGCGTGCTGGGTGAGCGCGACGACGATCCCCATGACGCGCGGTGAGCTGATGAGCGCCGACTGCGCCGCGTTGTAGTCGAGGGGGCCAACGCGGGCCTTGTCGAAAGGCAACACGGCTTCACACCGCTTGCACCGGGCCTCACCAGCGCGGAGCAGGGGCCACGGGCGCCGGTTGCTGGTGAGGCAGTCGTCTACCTCACACCGCACGAGGCCCAAGCGGTGCTCGATGGTCGGCGCCCAGCCCGTAGCGATGGGCAGCACGCGGGGGTTGCGCAGGATGCCCCGCTCGATGAGCTGCGACGTGCGCACCTTGAACACCGTGGGGCCGAACAGCAGATCGGCAAAGGCCCCGCGCCCGTCCTCTGCTTTGGTGGCGCTCAGCCCCCAGCGGTAACGAGCTGGGCACGCGCCAACGACTGCGGCCCAGGTGGTTGCCTGGCTGTGCTGGGCCTCATCGACGACGACGCACCCGGCGGAGGTGAGCAGGGGCATCACGGCCTCGATGCACCGGGAGATCGTCGGGATCATGGCGACGGCGATCTCACCGGGACGCAAAGGCGTGAAGTTTGACGAGGCCCCGGCGATGACGCGGGGCTCTACCTTCAACCCCCTGAACGCCTCCACCCACTGAGCCAGTAGGTCGTCGGTGTGGGTGAAGACGATGGTGGGCTCACCGAGGGCCACCGCAGCGGCGGAGGCCGTGCGCGTCTTGCCTGCGCCGGTCGGAAGCTCGGCGACGCCTTGCCCCGCCTTCACCAGCGCCGCCGCGCAGCCGCGCTGGTAGTCCCGCAGCATCGGGTCCACAACGCTCAGCGGGCGGGCGCGGAGTGACCGGCTCACCATGCCGCCGCCGCGCTCTACCAGCGTGACGCCGCTTTGCTGGCACAGGTCGCGCAGCACGCTGAGCCCTCCCCGTGGCAGGCGCAGAAAGGCCTTGCCGGAGAGGAACTGGTAACACTCGATGAACTCCGGGCTGGGGCTACCGGGCCTCCAGTCGGGGTCGCGCACGGTGAAAGCGTTGAGCACCTTGCGGTACAAGCCATCGACGGCGCGTAGGTCAGCACACGCGACGACGGCGGCGGCATGGAGCTGGACGGTGACGCTGCTCATGAGGCGGTGTGCTCACCGAGCCCAAGCGAGCGCAGCGCCGACACGGGCATGAATCCCCAGCCCTTCGGCGTCATGACGACGGCGTGGCCGCCGAGCGCCGCCGCCTTGAGCACCGAGGCCCACGGCGGGGGGCTCATGCCCTCCGCGCCTTTGCCCAGGGTGCGCCATGAGCTGTAGTGCTGACGCCTCACGCCGATTTCGTCGGCCAAGGTGCCGCGCATGGCGCCGGGCTGCGCGTCGGCGTGCTTCTGTGCGGCCACACAGAACAGCAGCACGGCATCGAAGGCGCCGGGCTCGCACACCAGCTTCACCGACGCGCGGCGCAGCGCCGAAGCCTTCATGACGTGCCAGCTCTCGGCGGTGAACACCACCGCGCGCTGGGTGAGCGCGGCCATGCGTTGCAACACCACCCAGCTCGGGTGATGCCGCTGGCCCCCATGCCGCCACCGACTGATCGCCGCCTCATCAAAGCCGAGCACGTCAGCGAGGTGTTGCTGGGTGGCCCGCCGGTCGGCGGTGAGCTGTAGCTCAACCCACACGAGGTAGAGGCGCTCAAACAGCCGACAGCGCCTCAATCCTGCCACGGTGCGTGGCGAGGGCTCATGGGGCGGCTTGATGCTGTGTGCGGCGTTGCTCATGGCGGCCCCCTTTAGCGCCGGGCTCGTCTACGGCTGCTCGGCGTCGGCGCTGCGGCGCCGGAGCGGTGACCGGAGCTTCACCACCGGGGGCATGTCGAGCGGCACCGTCGCGCGCCACTTCGCGTCCTCATCCGAGGCGGCGTCGGTGTCGATGAGCGGCACGGTGAAGGTAGGGCGCTCCACGTCGATGTCTGCCGAAGGCTCCCCCTTCCCCCGCCGCTTGCCCTTGCTGCCCAAGCCCTCGCCTGTCTCGGTGAGGTGGTGAACGTGGACGGCGGCGGTGGGGGCTGAGCAGGCCGGGCCGTCGATGTTCATCGGCGCCGGGGCCGCGTGGGCGCGCTGCGCCGCCGGGCTGGGCGAGGACGTGGCAGGCGCCACGTCGCCGCCGAAGCACAACGCCAACTGCGTGGTGGGCCGCACGTCCACAGCGCGGCTGAGGCGGCGCGGCGCGGCGGTGCGAGGCCTCGGCGCCGGAGCGTCGCCAGCGCGGGGGCCATCGACGTTCGTGGCGTGCGTCACGAGGGCCACGCGCTCCATCTCCCCCTTCCCCCGCCGCTTGCCCTTGCTGCCCAAGCCCTCGCCTGTCTCGGTGAGGTGGTGAACGTGGACGGCGGCGGTGGGGGCCGTGGCGAGCACGGCCTCGTCTACCAGCTTCGGGGCCACGTCAACGGCGCGGTCCATCGGCACGATGATGTAAGGGTCGCGCACCTTGGGCCGCGCGACGCCGCGCTCTGTCTCCGCCATCGCCATCGCGGCGATGGTCTGCCCCGTGGCGTTGATCGCCCGCCGCTGACGCGCGTTGGCCGCCGACACACCTTCATCGGGCGTGTAGGCCGGGTGATGTTGCGACAGCATCGTGGTGAGGCTCACGCTCGTCTCCGCGACGTGCGCCAGCGCCTCCAGCTTGCGGCGCGCGTGAATGCGCTCGATGGCGCCGTGCTCACCCGCGTAGGCTGCGGCGCGGCTGCTCTCACCCATCGGGCTCATCATGCTGGCCGCCGATGAGGAGGGCCTCATGCCCATGTCGCCGACGTTGAAGTCTTTGTCCATCGCGTCGGCGGCGGCGACCATGCGATCCGTCGTTGCGTGATCGATGACCTTGCTTTCCGCCTTGTAGCGGCGCGCAGAGTCGCGGAATCGAGCCTTCATGGCCCACTGCATCAAGGTCTTGAATGTGGCCTTGGACGGATCCCACACCTTGCCAGTGTCAATGTACTGCTCACACAGGTCTTGCACGGTTTCGTCGATATCGACATTGAGGCCGAGCTTCATCACCGAGGTGGCCACCATCCTGCGGACCATTTCGTAGTTGGCGCCAATGTCGGCAGAGCGACGGGCGCGACCCCCAGCGATGCCCAGCCCTGCATCCGGGTCTACCCGGCACTTGCTCATCCCGTTGGGGCGCAGGCGCCGTATCTCGGTAGGGGCGCTGACAAGCTCATTGGGCTGCACCTGCGCCTCGTCTTGGGCCTCACCCCCATCATTGGCGCTGGGCGCTTCCGAGGCCCCGTCGTCGGGTGCCACGTCCGCGCCGTCGTCATCAGCGCCCGCGTCGTCGAGCGCGTCTACGGGCTGGCTTGGCGCGACCATCGGGGCGGCTTGATGCTGCTCAACGCCTCGCCCATCATGGTCGCGGCGTAGGTCGATGCCCGCGTAGTCGAGGAAGAGGCAGAGGGTCAGCGGGTTGAAGGTCCGGCGTGCCATGTTGAAGCTCCTGTGACTCCACAAGAGTAACACGACGGCGCAACCATGCCGCGACATTTTTAGTACACGAAGTACGTTTCTGCGTAGTTGAGGTACGGCACGGGCTATGCGGCGCTTGGCGCGGCCTCCTCGGCGGTGCGCCAGCCGCCTTCATGCAGGCGCCGGAAGGTGAACGGCGTCTTCTCTTTGGGGCCAAGGCCGTACCGCGCCTTGTACCGGCTGATGAGCGCCCCGCGCTGTAGATGGTCCAGCGGCACGCGCTTGGGGTAGCGGTCGCTGTCGAGCACGCGCAGGATGGCGGCGTCGATGAGCCCTGCGTGTGAGGGCTGGGCGTGGACCTCTGCCAGCTCGGCGAGCAGGAAGGCCTTGAGCTGCGGGTGGGCATCCTCCCAGCGGTAGGCCCAGCGGATCAAGCGGCTGATCTCGCCGTCGGTTGTCGAGCCCACGCCCCAGATCATCGCGGGCAGCTCCTCCAACACCGCGCCCACGGGCTCCCATTGGAGCAGGGGGAGCAGCGGCGCCGTGTCTTGCAGCACGCCTTTGACGGCCTCTATGCGCCGCTCCAGCTCTTTGGCCTGCCGGATCTGGAGCTTGAGCAGGTTCGTTAGGCGGCGCTCGGCGTTGGCTTGCTGCCTGGCCTCGCCGTCGTCACCCTGCCACCATGAGCCGCCGATAGGGTCGGCGTTGGTGGGCAACACGGCGCAGGCCCAGCCGTCCGCGCCGTAGCTCTCGCTCCACGCCAGCGGGGGGAACAGCACCATGCGGTCGGAGAGCTCCGCGTCCTCTTCGCGCCGATCCGCCGCCCACTGGAGCGCGCGTTGCACGCGCAGCGCGCGGCGCTGAGCATCGACCATGCCCCGCTCTACCGGGTCACCGATCATCACAGCACCTCGCCGTGCTGGGCGTGCAGGCTGCGCGCCTTGCGGGCCTCGGTGGCGAAGGCGCTGCGCCCCTCCGGCGCGAGCCACACCGGGCCAACGGCCCGCCCGTCTACCACCTGCGAGGCCGCCCGCGCGCACCCGGTGGACGTGTGGACCTCCAACACCGTGAACGCGCCGCTGGGTGGCAGCGTGACGCCCGTATCGGGCAGGCCCAGCTCAGCGGCGGGCGCCCCCGACGCGCCGACGACGGCGCCGCGCTCATCAAGCGCCACCATGTAGACCGAGGTGGGCATCTTGAGCGGCGCGGCGCCTTGGGTGACCACGGTGTAGTGAATGACGAGCATGTCGAGGCCCGTCGTCTGCGCCAGCATGAGGCCCGTGCGCATGGCCTCACTGACGATCGGCGCGTTCAGCCGATGAGGCCCGCGCAGCAAGAACAGCGTGGCCCCGTCCACGATCTCCCCGTCGCTCAGGGGGCCGCTACGCTCGGCGGTCATCGCCCAGATGCTCGTGAACGCGCGCTCACTGATCTCCAGCATCCAGCGCGGCGGCGTGGTGATCCGCCGGAGGCCCTGCATGAACCGCAAGGCGAACTCCTCCGGCGGGTTGGCGTCAAGATGCGCCTCCATCGCCCCATCCGGCGCCACGGCGAGGGCGGAGAACAGGTCAAGGGGCGCGGCTACGTCGGCGTGTTCATTCATGCTGGGCTCCTGTGCTCGTCTTAGCCGATCTTGACGGCCTTGCCGGGCGTGGCGCGGTCATTTGCTGGCATATATGCCGCAAAAAGTGTTGCGGCGCGTATTATGGCGGCATAAGATAAGGGGGTGAGCAGCGATGGCGCTGCCCCCAACCCACCGAGGCCAACATGAACGCCACCGACGACACCCAGCCCCTCGACTCTGACGACCTCGCCGCGCCTGTTGAGGAAGGGCGCCTTGAGGTGTGGGTGGCCCAAGACCGGGTGTGGGCGCTGCGCAAGCGGTTTGAGAAGCTCGCCGACAAGGCGGGCAAGTACGGCGTGGCCGTGCCTGAGATCGCGCTGGGCGAGCGCAAGACCGTCAAGGTGACCGATCCCCTTGATGGCAGCGTGTTCATGGTGGCCGTGGTCAAGGTCACGCTGAACGTGAGCGCGGTGATCAGCCTCTCCGGCGGCTGGGCGTTCGCTGGGGCCATCGAGCACCAGCTCACCAGCGCGGTCATGGCCGATGAGGGCGACGGCGCCCACAAGGCGGCCCTGCCGCCCGGCGCTCCCCGCTACACCAACCTCCTCACGGGCGGCGCCCCCGCCGCGCTCCGCCACGCGGAGCCCCTGTGCGAGCATTGCGGCATGGTCCGCGCCCGCAAGCAGACCTTCCTGATCCGCAGCGCCGATGGCACGGTCAAGCGGGTGGGCCGCTCTTGCCTTCACGACTACTTGGGCCGCGACCCCCGCGACGTGTTGGCCGCGTTCGGTTTCTTGGCGGACGCCGCGCAGGCCCTCGGCGCTGAGCAGTTCATGGGCCACGCGGGCAGCGACCGCGACCGGGCGTTCAGCCTGATCCGCGTGTTGGAGTTGGCCGCGCTCGGCGCGCGCGTCAGCCCGATCGGCTTTGTCAGCCGGAAGAAGGCCCGTGAGACGGGCGAGCAGGCGACGGCGGATCGTGTGCTCGTGACGATCCTCAAGGGCGTGAGCGTCGATATTGAGCCCGAAGACACCGACCTTGCGGAGCGGGCGCTGGAGTGGGCCAAGGGCTTGCCGCTCACCGAGGGCGAGGAGAAGGGCGATGACTTCCTGGGCAACCTGCGGGTGATCGCCAGCGCGGCGATGGTGCCCGCCCGGCGCTTTGGTTTGGTGTGCGCCATGATCGCCGCATACCAGCGCGCGGTGCGTGAGGCCGCCCGCATCCCGAGCACGCACTTTGGCACCGTGGGCGTGCGCTACGGCGCGGGCAAGGGCGCCAAGGCCGTGCCGCCGATCCGGGCCACGCTGCGTAAGGTGACCGGATACGAGAGCTTCGATCACGGCTTCATCAGCATCCTGATCTTCGCGACAGCGGAGGGGCAAGAGCTGGTGTGGAAAACGGGCAGCCCCGGCGATGTTGTTGAGGGCGCCGAGTACATCCTCTCGGCGTCGGTGACCGCTCACGAGGTGAGCAAGTACACCGGGGAGCCCGTCACCAAGGTGTCCCGCTGCAAACTGGAGCGCGTGAAGGCGTAGCGGCGCCCCGCAGCGAGGGGGGCGCTCAGCCCCCCGATCGCCCCCTCAACTTTCTCACGTCATGCGCGCAAAAAATGTTGCGTCGTGTGTGGCGTTGCAGTATGTTGTGGGTGTGAGGAGCGAATGCGCTCCTCCGAACCGGGAGCCTCCAATGTCCAACGCCGCCGCCGACACGAACGCCACCATCGACACCGCCGACCGTGGCTACCGTGGGCCGAAGTGGTGCCGCACCGACAAGCGTTTGGCCATTTACTTGCGCGACGGGATGGCCTGTGCCTATTGCGGCGCGGGCGTTGAGGACGGCGCGATTCTGAGCCTCGACCACTTGCTGCCCAACAGCAAGGGCGGCGGCAACCACGAGGGCAACCTCGTCACCTGTTGCCACGCCTGCAACAGCAAGCGGGGCAACATGGACCTTGGCGCGTGGCTTGAGATCGCCTGCGGCGCCAACGCCGCCAAGATCGCCGCGCTCATCGTCAAGCACACCGCGCTCAACCTCGCTCCGTACCGCGCTGAGGCCAAGGCCATCATCGCCCGGCGCATCGCCGCCTGAGCTTGTGCAGCTACACCCCCCTGACCTTGGAGCCCTCGCCATGCCCGTCGCCCAGCTCACCGACCCCGAAGAGGCCGCGTTCATCTCCCGCTGCGAGAGCCTGCCGCCCGTTGAGTGGCCACCCGCGCCGCCGATGCGCCTGTGGGCCGCGCTCGATGAGCGGACGCCGCAGGGGCGCAAGGGGCTGCGTGTTCTGCTCAACGCGATTTCCAGACATCGCCCAAGGGGCAACGCCTATTGGATTGAGCGCACCTATGAATGGGCTGATGCGGCTGATGATCACCTCCGGCGTCTGCAACCGTTGTTTGATGCCGATTGGAAACGTGAACGGGCGGCGCTGCGGTCAAAACAAGGCTGAGAGGGGCCGTGTGCCTGGCTAACGTGACCTTGAGCAATGGCGCTCAGGTCACGAGGCCCACGATGCACACCGACTGCAACCCCGACGACGCCCAGCCCACCCCCGTCGCCCCAAAGGCGCCCTATGAGGGCTGCCCCACCTTGGCGCAGCTCGCCCAGCCCACCGACGACGGCGCCACGGTCTTCGCGCCGAGCCTCGGTGAGCTGCGCCGGTGCGGCGCCCCACCGATGCCCATCGGCACCCAGCGGTTCGTGCTGCCCTATGGGCTCCAGCCGTGGGGTAAGCTCCTGTCCGCCCAGCCGGGCCTTGGCCGCTTCCGCCGCATGGCCGTGCCCGCCATCGGCGTCGATGCTGTGGACCGCAAGCGGCCCAACGTGCTCTTGCTCACTCTCACCGTGAGCTACGACGTGGTGCCCGTCGCCGGGGCTGGGCGCGTCGTCGTGACCCTGAGCGTTGACAAGGGGGACACGCCCGCGCGCCCTGACCGCCGAGGCGACTGGCACGGCCTCACGCAAGAGCTGGAGGCGGCGCTGGCAAGGCAGGGCCTCACGATAGGGCACGTCACCATCATCGTGGAGCCCGTGGGCACCCAGCGCGCCGAGAGCATCGACGCCGCCGGGTTGGCCCTGCCGATGCTCATGGCGATCTTCGATGGGCTGTGCGGCGGCGCGCGGCGAGGCCGTGTGATGCCAACCCCAGACGAGCGGCGTTGGGCGCGCTTCATGCCGCCGGGCGGCTTCTTGCTCCCTGTGGGCGATCTCGTCTACGGTGACAAGTGCGACCCGGCGCCGTCGCTGCGCGCCATGCTGGCGCCGGGCAGCCCCGTTTACCGGATCAGCGCCGCGTTCAGCACGGCGGGGCTTGTGCCCGTGCTCATGGTGCCGCCGGAGGATGTGCAGGCGGTGCTTGATGCTGGCGTTCACGCCATCGGCTGCGACGTGGTGAGCGATCTGCGGCTCTTTGTCACGGGCGACAAGCGCCGGGCGCCGCTGCCCCGCGTGCCCAAGGGATGAGGCGCTGGCGATCATTCTGTTCACGACGCATCATTATGTCTATAAAAAATGTTGCGTCGTGTATGCACGTCGTGTAGATTGACGGGGTGAGGAGCGCGGTTGCTTCTCCGCCCTCGGAGTAGAGCAACATGGACAACAACAGCCTTGCCACCATCATCGCGACGATCATCACCGGGGTCGCAACCATTCTGACCTCCTACGGGGTCATGCGTCGGGAGATCGCGACGGCCTCGGCGACGGTGAGCGCGGCGGCGACGGCCAGCAACGCGCCGGATCTGGAGCGCCTGCGGCAAGAGCTGCGGGCGGAGATGGCCGCCGAGATGACCGGCCTGCGCGCCGAGCTGGCGGGCCTGCGGGCGCAGGCTGAGAACCCCGGCCTCATGGTGCGCGCCCGCACCTCGGTGTTGGTGGTCCACGATGGCAGCGCCGACCCCGCCGACCTCGTGACGGTCCTACAGGCGGAGGGCTGGCCCACCATCGCCAGCGTGGGCCTCGATGACCCGCGCTGCTTGGCGCTGTGCCGGGAGGCGGGGCAGGTGGTGTTTCACCTCCTGACCAACGCGCAGGTGGGCAAGATTGAGGCCGCCGTGCGCTCGGCGGTGTGGTTCACGCGGGACAGCGTGAACCTCGCGCCGCTCGGCGGGCGGGTCATCGCCGCCAACATGCCCGCGACGGTGGCGGGGCACCTCCTCACCCGCGCGAGCGCGAGCCTCGGCGTGCGGGCGGCGCTGGCGGTCTACCCTGTCGCTGAGGCCAAGGTGCTCACCGCGCCGACCGTGGAGCAGTTCGCCGTGGCGACCGCGAAGGCCGTGGCGACGGCGGAGGCGTGGCGCCCAGAGGGGGCCGCTTCGGACATGGCGGGCGCGGCTCCGGCCCGCTTGCCCACGGTGCTCGGCGCCGTGCGTGAGGTGGTGTTGTAATGCCAGCGCCGGGGGCGTGTACCCCGCGCGCTATAGGTGGGCCTCTAACCCCGTGAGGCTCACCCATGACCGTTCAGCCCGAAGCACAGCCCTCCTCCGCCGCCGATGAGACGCCCGCCAAGCGCCAGCGGCGCCCGCGCGTCAGCCCTGCCACCCCCGACGACACGCGCCCCGTGGTGCTGGTGACCGGCGCCGCTGGGTTCATCGGGCGCTACGTCGTCGCGGAGCTCGTGCGCATCATGCCGGAGGTGCGCATCGTCGCCGTGGACTGCATGGACCGCCAAGCTCACCCCGACGTGTGGGATGCGGCGCTGTCCAACGCGCAGATCGATGACGGCGGCACGGTGATCGGCCTCACCGAGCGCCTGTACGCCGCCATGAAGGCGCAGCCCGTGCCGGTGGCGGGCAAGCCCGGCGTCACGCTGGGCGACGTGGCCTCGTGTCACCTCATCGACGTGCGAGACATGGCCGATGGTGTGGGGCTCCCCACCGAGGTGCAGGCCATCATTCACCTCGCCGCCCGCGTCGGCGTGGGCCAGTCGGCTTACGAGCCCGCGAAGTACGCGAGCCACAACCTCGCAGGCACGGGCGCCGTGCTGGAGTACGCCCAGCGCGCTCGCTGTAAGCGCCTCATCGTAGCCAGCTCGATGAGCTGCTACGGCGAGGGCCTGTACTCGGTGAGCGGCTGCGGGCGCTACCGCCCCGACGTGCGGCGCGGCGCTGGCATGGCGGAGCGCGGCACCTATGACCCGTGCGCGCTCCAGGGGATGACGGGCCAGGCCACGCCGATCCCGATTGATGAGGGCTCGGCGCTGATGCCCACGTCCATCTACGCCGAGAGCAAGGCTGGCACCGAGCGGCTGGCGCTGATCTGGGGCGCCACCCACAACGTGCCGACGACGGCGCTCCGCTTCTTCAACGTCTTCGGGGTGGGCCAGTCGCCCCGCAACCCCTACACCGGGGGGGTCGCCATGTTCGCCACCGCCATCCTGCGCGGCGAGCCCGCGACGGTCTACGAGGATGGGGAGCAGTCGCGCGACTTCATCCACGTCACCGACGTAGCGCGGGCCGTGGTGCTGGCGGTGAAGAACCCCGGCCTCACCGGCCCGGTGAACGTCGGCTCTGGCGAGACGTGTTCGATCATCCGAGTGGCGGAGACGATCAAGAGCGCGGCGTGGGCGAACGGCGTCAACATCCCCGACAAGGCCGCCGTCATCACCGGGCAGTTCCGCCCCGGTGACGTGAGGCACATCTTCGCCGACACGACATTGCTGCGGCGCTACGGCTGGAAGCCCTTGACCAGCTTCGCCGCTGGCGTGAGCGAGCTTGTGCAAGAGCTGGTGCGCAGCGGGGCGAACCTCACGCCGGTCGGCGACGCGCACCGGGAGCTGGAGCAACGCGGCCTGCTCAAGACGGTGAGCTGACAACAACGTGTGCGCGGAGCCCGCGCTGGGTGCGAGGCGCGGCTAATCAGAGGCGAGCACAACAATTCGACGTGCTCGCCTCACCTCACCCAACACCCAACACGACAGGACGCCGCCATGCCCAACGCCGACTGCGACAACGACGACGTGACCACCAAGAGCAACCCCGCGCTCACCGACGACTGCGAGGGCCAACTCGCGCTGAGCCCCCGTGCGGCGGCGGCGGAGATGGCGCGCAGCCCCGTGGTTCACGTTATGGAGTCGGCGGTGGCGGTGCCCATCGACGACTACAAGGCGCTGCCCGTGCTCGCTTTCGATGATCCCGACTTTCCCGATGAGTTGCGCGCCTTCGGCGTGGTCAACGGCGTCCCGATGCTGGAGTGGCGCCAATGCCCGTGGAACCCCGACGTGCTGTTGGCGATCGTGTACAGCGACCGTGACGTGATCCTCAAAACCAAACCCCAAAGCGTCGGCGTGCTGGTGTACCACCGCTGGGACGGCTTCGGCGTCAGCAAAGACACCTTGCTCGTCGAATCCAACCCCGTAGGCATGATGGACCTCCGGCTGACCCTTAAGGGCATGGAGATCGTAGGCGTTGACAAGTTCGGCCTCACGAAGTCGGACTACGACGCTGTGACGCGCCAATACGCCAGCGGACGCACGGTGTTCAAGGACATGGTGTTCAGCCGCGCCGCGATCGTGGGCGAGGCGTTCACCAACTCGCTTGGCATCCAGCGCCAAGAGCACGTCGGGACCGATCTGCTTTACGCCACGCGGCGCAAGTGCGGGACGTGCCTGCCTTGGGCCACGTTCCGGCAGTTGTTCTCCAACGACAACTACGCCGAGTCGCGTTCGTGGAGTGTTCCCGAGTAAGGGCCTGTTGTGCGCTCTCTCCCCCTCACCTTCTACAACTTCAACTCCCGGCTGGCCCGCTGGGGAGGGAAGGGAGAGCGCACCCCCTCACCGGGGCAATAATGCCGCCCCGTTGAGTGTGTATTTAACGCATAGTCAGAAAATCATAACCGCACTTGGGTATGTATTTCTGGCATTAAATCAGCCCAACGCCCCGCGCAAGGCACCCTCCACCATGCCCAAGCCCGCCGCCCTCTCGCTGTTCCCAGAGATGGAGCCCGCCGCTCTGGCCGCGCAGGCGATGGTGAACGCGGCGGAGGCGCTGGAGCGCGGCGCGGGGATCTGCGTCCACGTCAGCGGGGGCGGTGACTCGCAGGCCATGACCGATCTGCTCTGCGAGCTTTGCGATAGCGTCGGCGTCTCC
>JACCDR012266382.1_pt1 | contig 18317 bp, 21 predicted proteins | sample 7446431 | NCBI WGS metagenome assembly JACCDR01 (sample SAMN15323443, study PRJNA562643) | freshwater metagenome | isolation source: river surface water | place: USA:Blue River Watershed | collected 2017-08-17
ATGGCCGTGGGGCTCGTGCTCCATGTGGACGGCTGTGTTCATGTCGTGATTCAGGCACGTGGTGTTGTTGCCAAGAACAATCATGTCATCAAGCGTCGCGATGTGAGCATCTTGCGACTTGAAGGACCGGCGATCCCCGTTCTCAATGAGCAGCAAAAGGATGAAGTGCGTGCCAAAACGCCATCTCCGGATCCGGTCAATTTGGATTTCGGTCATTCACCTGGTGGCCGGTAATTCTAAGAAGTTTTGCTAACACAACACCCCGCAAGTAGCGGGGTGTTTTTTGTGGACCGTACCAGACACTCCGATTACCGCGGCTGGTGCTTTTCCATCTCAAGGATTCGATAAGGAAAAGCCTTTCGATCCCGGCCCGCAGCCAAGCAGTTGGCTACTACGGTGGACCGCACCGGAATCGATCCGGTTGCCTCATCCATGCCATGGATGCGCTCTACCAAGTGAGCTAGCGGCCCGCACAAACGATTCTAGCAAAGAGGCCTTGATTGACCAAGATTTTCCTGCTATCCTACTTTGGTTAGCTTATTTGGGCCCTTAGCTTAGTTGGTAGAGCGCCTCATTTGCAATGAGGAGGTCATCGGTTCGAATCCGATAGGGTCCACAAAAAACACCCCGCGCTTTGCGGGGTGCTGTGTTAGAGAAACTTGGTGGATTACCGTCCGGGTGAATGGAAGGAATCCAAACTGACTGGATCCGGAGATGGCGTCTTTTGACGCACCTCGTCCTTTTGCTGCTCATTGAGAACGGGGATCGCCGGTCCTTCGAGCCGCAGGATGCTCACATCCCGACGCTTGATGACATGATTGTTCTTGGCAACAACACCACGTGCCTGAATCACGACATGAACACAGCCGTCCACATGGAGCACGAGCCCCACGGCCATACCAGCGAACCCAGTGTTCTTCTCAGTCACCTCGGTGCCGATCACCTCAAGTGGTGGATTGTATTCCATCAAATCACTCTCAGAACCAATCGCCCTCGACGGTTCCAAATGGTAGTGCGGCACGGGATGGCCGTCCTCAGGATCGAGCAGTTTGGGTTGAAAGATGTAACTCGGTCGCCCATCACAGTCATAGACAAGATGAGTTGGTGACCCTTTAACTCCGGTTGCTTTGTCCTCTACTACACTATTCAGTTTATACAGTTTCATTACACCGTCTTTCTTGGGTTGATTTTTCAACGCAAAAAATATGCGTTCTTTTTATAATATAGAACAAATATTAACTTTTGTAAATAACGGGCGTTTCTTTTTTCAAATCCTAGTGCTAAGGTAACGGCAGAAGAGAAAGGATTAAGATGAATATTGATGTTGGACTAATTGTTCAAGTAGCCATTGCACTAGGTGGTGGCGCCGCCATATACCTCATCGCAAAGAAAAAGCGCTTCGGCTTCATGCTCGGGACTGTTGACTCAGCCGTTTTGGCTCTACTCCAGCTACACAGCTAAGCAGTGGGGTATTCTCGCGCTCTGCGTATGGTACACCTACAGCTACTGGATTGGTTGGAGGGACTGGAACAAAGCTGTAGCAACAGCCAAATAAATTTGCCCGGGTACCGCAAGGTGCCCGGGCTTTCTCTTTCTAGGAGTTTCAAGCTTCAAGCTATAAGTTTCATTCTCGACTTCTAGTCGAGAATCGCAATATGCGTCACATGAGCCAAGAAGTCTTCGAGCTTGGTGCCACCGGCCAAAAGCGCTTTCGGAACGAGTGAATGCTCAGTAAGCCCTGGCAACGTGTTTACTTCAAGGAAAAAGATGCCGCGTGTTGGATGAATAATAAAGTCCGAGCGAGAGTAGTGGCGGAGTCCGAGCGAGCTGTGCACCAAGCGAGCGAGCTCTTCGAGCTTTGCTTTCTCTTCTTCGGCAAAGCAGCCAGGGCAGACTTCCTCGACTTCCCCGCCATACTTCGACTCATAATCAAAGAAAAGTTTGTTGCGCGGAATGCGAATCTCCACAGGCATCAGTGAGTGATGCTTTTCACCACGCAATCCATCAACCACGCCGACGGTCGCCTCCTTACCGCCAATATATTCTTCCACCAAAACAGATTTTGCCGCATCGAACGCTGACACCAAGCCGTCGTGGAGCTCAGACATATTTCGTGCCACAAAAAGCCCAACAGATGACCCTCCAAAAAGTGGCTTCACCACCATCGGGAACCCGAGTTTTTCGAAAAGCATACGCGCAGTTTCGCCGATTGACTTGCCCCGGTCGAGGACAATACCGCGTGGCGACTTTATACCATACGGCGAGAGCACACTCTTGGTGAGCTGTTTGTTCATTGCTACCGCAGAGGCGGCTGCCCCGGAGCCGGTATAGCGCTTACCCATTGAGTCGAGGAGTTTTTGTACTTCGCCACCCTCACCGTACTCACCATGAAGTCCGTTCCAGACAAGGTCGACATCACGCAGCGCACGCATTGGCTCCATAGGCATTCCCTCGCGGTGCCACACGCCATCTTTATCGATAAAAATATCGATTACTTTATGAATCCCAGGGAGATACTTCAAAATCGTAGCGCCTGTTTTGAGTGACACTTCATATTCAGTGCCCGGACCGCCACGTAGTACGCCGATAGTGAGCTTCATTGCTAGAAGTATAGCAAGGGTGCTTGGTGACTTATCCCACCTTTACACTTTTGCTTTCGACACCTTGCGCTTCTTTGTTTTGACCTGCTTGCTACGCAGAGAGCGATGATACTTCACCGCAAATCGGTGTGCCTCACCGTTGACCCGTACAATCGCTCTTTTGTATGAGCGCACGAGCTGTGCAGGACCGACAAGTCTGCTCGGGCGATGCTTGTCGTTTTTGACCACACCGACCACCTCAGGTGGGTGCTCAAGCTTCATGCCTTCAAGAATTTCAAATACGACATTACGCTGAGCAACTGACCCGTCGTAGACCACCACATCAGGCATTCCCCACTCTTTATGTTCAAACCGGCGGGAAAGGAGCTCGCGAAGTGCGGTAGTATCGCTTCCCTTTGCATCAACTTGAATCTTAAACTTTCGGTATGCAGACTTTTTTGGTGCGCCATCTTCCCAGACAGTCATGACACCCACAGTATCGGTACCGGAAATATGTGCTATATCAAAAGCCTCAAATCGAAGTGGCGCGAGTACCCGCTCTCCTTCTTTTGGTCTTCGGAAGTCTTGTGGCTCTTCTTCGCGAATGAGTGATACGTCATTGACGTGCTCAAGTGCAAAAATTGAGCGTTTGACCTCACCCGCAGCTTCGAAAAGCTCCTCTTTCGCGAGGCGCATCATCTCACGCTTAAGCGTCTCGACAAGCTTGCCTTTGCGACCTGAGAAAAGAATGCCGATATGACGAATGATTTTTGCATACTCATCTTTAGAAATCTCCCCCGTACAGACACCCGGACAGAGGCCAAGTTGGCGGTTGAAACACGGCCGACCTTGGTTGGGTTCGCATTTGTCGCGATACGGAAAGATGCGTCGAACAATACGGAGCGCCTCTACAAGCGCAGTACCGTTGGGATACGGACCGAAAGTATGTCGATAGAGCTTTGCGTCTTGGAGCTCAAGCTCACGAGCGCGGATTACAAGTACCCGAGGAAAATCTTCTTCGGTAATAGCAACATAATTAAAACTCTTGTTGTCTTTCTCCTTAGTGTTGTAGTCGGGTAGATATTGCTTGATAAGGTTTGCCTCCAGAATAAGCGCTTCGAGCACTGAGTCACACGCCTCATAGGTGACTGTTTCTGCACTACTAACCATATCTACCAAGAGTGGCCCACGAGTTGAGATAAGGTCGTCATTGAAATAGCTCCTCACACGGTCACGAAGTGAGGTTGCTCGGCCGATATACAAAACCGACTTCCCTTTTCGGAAGAAATACACACCAGGGACATCCGGCAGGTCGAGTTGTTTGAAGTCTTTCAGAGTCATATTGACGCTAATGCCTATGCACTGTACTGTATCAACAGAAACGGCGCAAATTCAACTAAACAAAAGCCGTGCAAACGAGAAAGTTCATTGACTATGGGAAAAAATGGATCGACAAAGCACTTCGAACACCAGCCCGATAAAGTGGTTCATGTGCAGCATGTAGTGCACCTCCACTTCAGCCCCCAAGAAGTTATCAAGCTCTTGAGGCGGATCCTTGACCCGCTGGAACAGGCGGTGAAGGGTCTCAAGATCTACACTTACGGAGATATGAGCGACAAGCAGATTCGTTCGCAGTATCAGATGCTGAGTATCTACTACTGCCCCAAACAGCCCTACGGGTGGATGATTGCGCAACTCCGGGGTATTCTCGCTTACGACGCCGGACAGTTAACACTCTGCTATGGTGATGTCACCGAGCTGATTGTTCACGCACGCTATGTGCTCGATGAGCTGGAGCGCACGGAAATCAAGATGGTGTTTGATGAGCTAGAACAACAGAAAGCCACTGCAGCTCTCGGCTTGCCGAGAAAAAAGTTTGGTAAGAGTGGTCAGTCCAACACTCTTCGCTTCAAGCAACGACACCTACGCCGGTCTAAGGGCAAGCCCTCAATGATTGGTGTGAGCACTGGTCGTGGCGGTTGATCCACGTCTCCCTTCAAAACAAAAGCCCGCAACCGGAAGGTTGCGGGCTTTTTCATACCCTAAATCTCGCCTACCACGCAAAGATAATAAAGAGTGCGAAAAATATTGATGCGAGCACGACGTTGACCGCAATACCCACCGCAGCGCCAGCAAGTGAACCTGCAGCTGCTTTAATCGCTTTGTCGCTCGCCTTCTTTTGTGCGAGCTCAGCAATAAGCACACCTATAGCGAGTCCTGCGATACCACCAAAGGGAAAGAAAACGATGCTACCGATGATTAACCCCACAAAACCCCAGAGAATTGATTTCTTTGAAGCACCGCCGTATTTTGCACCGAGGATTCCGGCTGAATAATCTACGAGAGCGGAAATAGCTGCAATCGCTGCCAAAATACCAAGTTCACCGAAAGTAATAACACTAAATCCTCCAATAAGTGCAAAGAGTGCCGCCATAGCAAAGAGATACAGCAACGCCGGAAGTGCGGGTACCATTGCCATCGCAATACCCGGAAGAAGTAGCACAGCAAAACCGATAAAGAGAATTGTTTCCATAAAGAATTTTATATCTTATTTCGAGCGAGCGTGAGATACAGTATCGCATGAATAACAAGTGCCACGCCAACTATCGACGCCAGCGTGAGTACAAGTTTTTTGAGATCATCGAAACCAACCATCAGCTCCGAGAGAAAGTCGTGCCCCCAGTAGCCTGCCATAATTACCAGTGGTGTGTAGGCGATCATGCCAATAAAGTTGTACTTTTGGAACTCAGCCTTTGGTAAGTACAGTGACCCTGCCATCACCGGCCCCACAAAACGCAAAAACGGCAACATACGGGTGACAAGCACCACCATACGCACATGCTTTTCGAGATATGCTCGGTGCGCTTTGATATAGCGCATTCCGTACACACGCGCACGCACACGTTCAGCCCACGGGTATGGGAGCTGTGCAAGGCGATACATAATATTGTCACCAATCAAAAGCGCTACCACCGTTACCGCCATCGCAATCGGAAGCTGGAGTACGCCATCGGCAGACAGGTAGCCCACCACAAGGAGGATTACTTCCTCTGGAATAGGGAGAAAGTGCCCTGCAAAGACAAGGAAAAGAAAAATGCCGAGATATGAGAAGTGCTCTATATACTGTATGAAGAACTCGGTGGGAGCCATAGCGGGATAATTGTAACCTAGGAAGCCTTATGCAGATAGAGCAACCACTCTTCATTACCCGAACCACCTTCTATCGGCGAACGCATTTTTCCTTTAATTAAAAAGCCAGCGGTTACAAAGGTTGCCTTGGCGTTTTCGAGTGATTTTGCTTTTGCTACTTCATCGCGCACCACCCCGTCTTTGTCGGCAACACCTTTCCCCACTTCAAACTGAGGCTTCACAAGAACCACAACTTCCGCATTTGGAGCTGCAAGCGCAGTAACCTTTGGCACGATATGCACCAGCGAGATAAACGAAACGTCAATCACGATAAGCGCGAAGGTGCGGGTATCATTGTATGCACGAATATCAGTCGACTCATGAAGCTCGACACGTGGGTCGGCTCGCAGTGACGCAGCAAGCTGACCGGTGCCTACATCAACCGCCACCACCAAGGCAGCACCCCGAGAAAGCAGACAGTCGGTGAAGCCTCCCGTCGAGGAGCCGACGTCGAGCACCACAAGACCTTTCGGGTCGACAGAAAAAGCAGTGAGAGCGGCGGCGAGTTTCTCGCCGCCGCGTCCGACAAAGCGCTCGCGTGATGCGAGCTGCGGTGTCTCACCCACCTTTACCTCATAGGCAGGCTTGGCTACTACTTTTGAGCCCACGGTCACCTCACCACGACGAATATAGTCCGCTGCCTGTGAGCGAGACGGGGCAAGGCCTTGTTGTACGAGGTATTCATCAAGTCGCATGAAGAGGATTATACGCTATGCTAAAATACACGCCATGCAGCCCGTCGTATCACCCATCACGCTTTCACTTCTTATGATCGCTATCGCAGGAGCAAGTCTTTTCTCTGTTCGACAGCATGCCGAGCGCGCAACCGAGCTTGAGCAAGAGCTTATCGAACAGCGTGAAATTGTTGCCTCGCTTGAAACAAAACTTTCCGCTATCGGGGAAAGTGTTTCTGAGCTTGCAGGGGAAAATTCTAAAGTAGCTGCCAAGCTCGCAGACGCACTCGCTCGACCGACTGTCACAGCGGCTCCCTCGCAGGAAGACCAGCTCATCGCCGCGGTAGCAAAAGTCGCACCGGCAGTTGTTTCGATTGTGATCACTAAAGACGTACCACAACTCTCGATTGTCTATGAGAATCCCTTTGGTGATAACCCTTTGTTTAAAGATTCCCCTATTCGCATTCCTCGCTATATTCAAAGTGGCACTGAGGTAAAGAAGGTTGGCTCAGGTACGGGCTTTATTATTACTCCAAGCGGGTATATTGTGACCAACCGCCACGTAGTGAGCGACCAGTCGGCAAGCTACACCGCACTGCTTGCTGATGGAGCTCAGAAACAAGCAACAGTCGTATATCGTGATACTGAAAGCGATATCGCATTTCTCAAGATTGAAGGCTCGAGCTTCCCCACCGCTTCAATTAGCTCAACTATACCTGCTCGCCTTGGCCAAAGTGTTGTAGCAATAGGTAACGCACTTGGTGAGTACAGCAACTCAGTCTCCACCGGTATTATTTCTGGCCTCAACCGCACAATTGTTGCCAACTCGCCTGATGGCACGATTCGTATGGAAGGTGTCATCCAGACAGACGCAGCGATCAACCCTGGCAACTCTGGCGGTCCACTCCTCTCACTCTCCGGCGAAGTGCTTGGCGTCAATGTTGCCACCGCTATCGGCTCCGAAAATATTAGTTTCTCAATTCCGATTGATAAAGTACGTAAAGCACTCGCGGCGTTCATCCGAATTTAGGGGAAGTTGTAAGTTGCTAGTTGTGAGTTGTTAGCAAGACATAGGAAGAATGGTAATGAAAAGGAAGAAGAAAACCGCCCAACATGTTGTTGTGGCGGTTTTCTGTACTTATTTCCCACTTATTCTCTTCACTCCCTCCGAAAGCTAAAAGCTGACAGCTCTCAGCTCTAAGCTACCTTGAAGCTCTGCTTATCGTCTTCCACCAACCAATCAAAAAGTGTCGTACCTACGGGCATACCTGCCTTTGCTACTTCACCTGCAAGCCACGCTGCTTTGTCAGCATTATCAGAATAGTTATTTGCAGAAACAATCTTATTCCACTCTGCAATCTCAGCATCTGTCTTTGGTGTACCATGCGCCTTCACCCAGTCGGCAATCTCTTCGTCTGTATGACCTTCAGCAACAAATGCTTTGAAGTCATCCCCCTTTATCCCCTTGAAAGAGAAAAGCTGGTTGTCGAGTGGGCAGTCGAAGTGATATTCACCGATGTTGCCCCAGAGCTTGGCACGGCACTTGTCGATCGTGCGTGCGATAATTTTCATTCCGCCAATCATCTCGTGTGGGCTGCGAGGCGCTTCCTTCGTGAGATCTTTTCCTGTTTTCATAGTTGTAAAACTTAGTTAGTACTGCACACAGTGTACCACGAATACATTGATAATTGTCAATGTATTCTTTGCCCCTTTTTGAGCCAATCACTCAACACTTACCACTAATCACTTCCTTTAAACAATTCCGCCAAATTTTTCAACTGCTTCCCCGCTGTTGGGTTCAATGATAGGCGCAAGCACCGTCCATCCTTCTCTCCATTCACAAGACCAGCGTCTATGAGCGTATTGATATGGTGCGACACAGTAGGCTGAGAAAGCTTTACAAGCTCCTGCACCTCAACACAAGTCATCACCCCACGCTTTCCAAGCGCGTCAACAATAGTCGCTCGATTTTCATCGGAGAGTGCCTTACCAAGTTCGCCGAGCTGCTTTGGATTCATAAAGGGATTGTACCTGAAGCGCGACAAAAGCGAAAAGGATATAATACTGACATGAAGAAAAACCCTCAGAAAGTTGCCATTTTCGACATAGACGGTACACTTTTTCGCTCAAGTCTCTTGGTAGAGCTTGTCGAGACCTTGATCGACCAAGGCGCCTTCCCCAAAAGCGCACGCCTCGCGTATGAACGTGAGTATAAGCAGTGGCTTTCACGCAAAGGCCCCTACCAAGAGTATCTCGACGCGCTTGTCGCAGTCTTTATGAAAAATATCAAGGGCTTGCCGTACTCAGCCTTTCTTGAAGCATCAAAAATTGTTGTTGCTCGCAATAAGCACCAGCTTTACAAATACACCGCTGATCTTGTGCGTCAGTGCAAGAAAAAGGGTTACTTCTTGCTCGCAATATCACAGTCACCGAAAAGCTTGCTTGACCCGTTTTGTAAGGAGCTTGGCTTTGATAAAGTCTACGGTCGTATCTACGAGACGCGTGGCGAAGACGAGCTCACAGGAGAAGTAGTAGACCTCCACCTTATAGCCAACAAGGCAAACATTGTCAGACGTGCCGTTGAAAAAGAAAACCTCACACTCAAGGGCTCAATTGGTGTCGGCGATACTGAGGGCGATGTCCCCATGCTCGAGCTAGTCGAGACAGCAATCTGCTTTAACCCCAACAAAAAGCTCTACCGTATGGCCAAGCTCAATGGATGGAAGGTGGTGGTTGAGAGAAAGGATATGGTGTACGAACTTTAGTTCAAAGTTAAAAGTTCAAAGTGCAAAGTTAACCTCCCCCGCAAAGCTTTGCTTTGCGGGGGAGGTTTAAAAGAGTTAAGAGAAGAAGGCTTTGAGGTGGTACGCAGCGAGGCCGAGGAGTCCTGAGAGTACGCCGCCCCAGAGTGTATCAACAAGCACGACTACGAGAGGCCAGCCTGTAAAGAGCGAGTGGTTCGTAAACTCGTAAATGGCGTAGATCAAAATACCGAGCAGTGCGGACCAGAGAAATGCAGATGTAGCACTCGTAGCTTTCGGAAGCGCAAAGAGTACGACCGCAAGAGGAATAGCGAGGTAGACAACAGCGGCAGATGCCCAGAGTGGTTGCGGTCGCATCAAAAAGCCGAGGTGTTGTTTGTAAAAATTAACCGCAATAACACCGAGCCAGAGAAGGTCGAGAGCGAGCGCAAGTGGGACGAGTGAAAGAAATACTTTAATCATAGGTGAAATAAAGGTTATAGCACCATTATACTCTTTTACGAGCACTCATGTAGCGAGCTCGGTCACGCGCGCCGTAGTGCTCGAGTGCATAGCGAAGCATGGTGCGTGGCATTGCCACCGCATAAGTATCGAGGAATCGTGAAAGTGCACGGCGATCTTTTTTACCGGCTTCACGTAGCATCCAGCCACAGGCTTTGTGCATCAAATCCTCTTTATCTTCCATGAGTACAGCTGAGATGCGAAACGTGTCGCCAAGCTCTCCGACTTCGATATAGGCATGGGTTGCCACAATAGCAATGCGGCGGTCCCAGAGCGACTTCGAGCGCGCGAGTTTGTCGAGTATGAGGCGTGAGCGCTTTGACTCAAGGAGTTCATTCCCCAATAAATCACGCGCCGAAGAATCTACCAAATCCCAGTTGTTGGCACGAGTACGGTGCGCCAAGAAGAACTTTGCGATCGCCGCGCGCTCCGCGCGCGGCGCCTTCTCACGCTTTTCGCCAAGTATCAAAAGCGCCGTGAGACGATGTTCGTGAATTTTAGACTCGAGCAGCTTTTTAATTTCACCAAGTGGTAGTGCTTTGTACTTTTTTGCTATCGCTCGCTGTTCAGGCACCGTCACGCCGATAAAGATATCTCCCTCGCCATACTGTCCTTTCCCTGCTTTGAAAAAGCGCATCGAGGATTGCGCTTTTTTCGGTGATGCTTTGCTTTTCAATTCTAAAATAACATCCTTTGCCTTCATCTCTTTCTGTATTTGAATCCTAAAAACTGACAGCTCTCAGCCCCCAGCTCTAAGCTTCCCCGACCGGCCAAGCCGACACGATCAACAACTTCCCACTTGAGAACGGCATCATGCTCCAAAGCTCTTCGGTCACGAACGGCATAAATGGGTGGAGCATCGAGAGAAGCTCACGAAGTGTCGAAAGGAGGAACTGTGCGCGAGAAACCTTGTCGTCTTCAGTTCCCTCTTTAAAGATTTTTTTACTATCTTCGAGGATCACGTCAGCAAGCGTATGCCATGCATAGTGATAGAGCTTTTCTGCTGCCAAGTAGAAGCGGTACGCGTCCATATCCGATGATATGTCGGCGATGAGTGCATTGCGTTCTGCAATTAGTTTTGTGTCCGCCTCGACAAACTTTGAGAAACCAGCGTCAAACGTATGGCCTGCTGTGCTTTCCAAAATAAAGCGACTAATATTCCAGAGCTTGTTTGCAAAGTTTTTGTAACCACGAATCTTATCTTCGGAAACACGTGAGTCATTACCCGGTGCAGTACCGATAATGAGTGACATGCGAACTGCGTCAGCGCCATACTTTTCAGACATCTCGAGCGGGTCGAGTGCATTACCGAGCGACTTAGACATTTTCTGCCCCTTACCATCGCGCACCAAGCCGTGGAGATAGACCGTCTTAAATGGTACTTCGCCAAGAAGATAGCCAGACATCAAAATCATACGAGCCACCCAGAAGAAAAGAATATCGTAACCCGTCTCAAGTACTGAAGTCGGGTGGTAGCGCTTGAGCTCGTCGGTCATTTCTGGCCAACCAAGAGTCGAAAACGTCCACAGTCCTGATGAGAACCATGTGTCGAGCGTGTCTTCATCCTGTATCCATCCCTCACCTGTCGGAGCATCTACTCCGCAGTAAATCTCCTCAGTTGCCCCCTTCTCTTCAACTTCTAATTTTGAACTTTGAACTTTGAACTGATTTTTGTACCAAACAGGGATTCGGTGTCCATACCAAATCTGACGACTAATACACCAATCGCGGAGATTCTCGATCCAGTGGTAATACACACGCTCAAAACGCTCAGGAATAATTTCAATTCCCTTGTTGCGCACTGCGGCAAGCATCAGCTCTTTGAGTGTTACTTCTGCACCCGACTCGACACCGGGGATAGTTGAGCGCTCGAGTGTAAACTTTTTATTTACAGCCACGAACCACTGATTCATAATTTGTGGCTCGACAATACCGTCCGTGCGCTCAGCGGTAGCAATATTATGCGTATAGTCCTCTTCTTTTACGAGCAATCCTTTCTCGCGTAGTCGCTCGACAATCTTAGTGCGCGCGTCAGTAATCTTTGTGCCCGCGAATTCTCCTGCGACAGGCAAAAGCTTGCCGTAGCGGTCGATAATCTGCTCGCGATCAAGCTTATGGCGCTCGGCGATTTCAAAGTCGACAGTCGAGTGCCACGGCGTGATGGTCATGACACCCGTACCAAACTCCATATCAATAGACTCGTCCTTGACCACCGTTGCTGTAATCGGACCGTTTATCCATTCGACTTCAATCTTCTGTCCGTGCTTGTAGTCAGCGTAGCGTTTATCCTCCGGATGCATCACCACATACTTGTCTCCAAACTTTGTTTCAGGGCGCGCCGTGCCAATCACAAAAGGTCCGTACTTAATGTGGTAAAACTTTGTTTTCTCCTCCTTATACACAATCTCGTCGTCCGAAATAGTGGTCTGACCTTTTGGATCCCAGTTCACAATACGGTGGCCACGGTATATCAAACCGTCGTCGTACATTTTCTTGAACGCAGTGCGTACTGCAAGATTGCGCTTTTCATCGAGTGTGTACGCTTCGCGGCTCCAGTCGACCGATGAACCCATCGCACGGACTTGACTCACTATCGTATCGTGGCTTTCCTGCGCAAATGCCTCGACACGCTTCAAAAGCTCTTCGCGACCGAGGTCTTGGCGGCGCTTCCCTTCTTTTTTGTAAATCTCCTTTTCAACTTTCGACTGCGTGGCAATAGCAGCGTGGTCGGTACCGGGGAGCCAGAGTGTCCTGCGACCACTCATACGCGCATGGCGCGCCATAATATCTTCAATCGTCAGCATCGCCGCATGACCAACGTGAAGTACACCTGTTACGTTTGGCGGGGGGAGCACCATTGAAAACGGCGGTTTACTTTCATCAACAACGCCCTGCTTTGCATTTTCTTCAGGATTAAAATAACCACCCTCTTCCCACGCTTTATACAGACGACCTTCGGTCGCTTGGGGGTTGTACGGCGAGAGAAGCTTCTCGTTGATACCTGCAGGGTTGGCTTTTTTGCCGTCCATAATGAAAGCATAATAACAAAAAGAGTGTATTTTAGCCACGAAAAAAGGCGGCTCACTTCGTGTGCCGCCTTTCTAGCTAATACCTGACTACACTCCGATGAGTGTCGCGGCCGCATCGATAGTTTCTTCGAGCGTTGGATAGACTGGAAACTTAGTCCTCGACTTCGAAGACAGGCTTCTCTGAATCTCTGAGAGCCCAGAGAAACCTTCTTGCGCACCTACCACCACTTGTATTTTAGTAGTGGGCGACCACCGGTGCGCGCCCTCCATAAGCCCTATCACACAGCCCAGCTCACGGCGGGTGTTTACTGCATAGGGCAAACTCCAGCCAGCCGGTGGTAAGGGCAACCAGAAAATGATGCACCCCGACTCTCCGATTGCAGGAAGTCCAGCGCGGGTCAAATAGTAGTCTTCCCAATCGAGCTGGCGCTCAAAGTGAAGCTCACTCGTGAAATGTGGCGGATATTCGTACTCGCGAATAGGACTGTCGGGTGCGTAGTGGCTCGGGTCAGCCACTACAAACTCCCGAATTTGCCCTTCGAGGCGTTTACGAAGAAGTCCAAAACCTTTCTCTTGCCAGCCTTGACTACCACCCATCGGACCAGCCATGAAAAACAAGGGGTATCCGGAAGTTTCGCTTGTATAGATATGCCTATTAGGCAATATAAGATGTGCTGTCGTGTTCAAACCGTAATCCTTTGTTGAGGTTCTACCCCTACCCTAACAAAGAATCTTTAGACTGCAAGCTAGAGCTTGCGACTGTCGTATGCCCAGTGAAGGAGCGCTTGGCGTTGGACAGGTCGACAGTGTAGGTTGCGTGGCGCACAGTTGGCAAGCACTTGGGTGACATGGCGACGAATCGCCTTCCAGCGTTTGATTTGCCGCGAGTCCTCGAGCGGCGTGCGGCGACCCATCCAGTAGCGGCAGTACCACTGAAACCATCCGCGAGGGTCATCGCGATGTATCCACCCTTTTGCTTTCCAGACTTCAAGCGACTGACTTGCATTCACTCCGTAAAAATTAAGTTTCGGGTCACGGCACTCGGTGGAAAGCTTTGCCTCAGTAAACCAATCAGCGGGAAACTCATCTTGGCAGTCGGCCATATACCAGCCACCAAAAACTCCCAGTTTCAACATTTCTTTTGGTGAAAGCTCAGGCTTAAATTCAGGATCGAAATCTTTGCCCATCGGAGCCACAAGTTCATACTCATATCCGTCCTGCATTTCATCGTGTACAACTATCTTTTTCATGCACCAAGCATAACCGAGAAGTGAGTGTGGCACCACAGGCAAGAAAAGACCCCACGACAAACTTGTCGGGGAGTCTTGAATGAACTAGGTTAGCGAACGAGTAACCGCTTGTCACTCGCTCGTGGACCAAAAGACAGGTAGCGTATCGGAGTACGCCCTTCCTGCTCGATATAACCAAGGAGTCGGCCGGGGTCATCGAACGTCCCCGTCCGCACCGGCGTCGCACTTGCGAGCAACTTCGTGAGTCGCTCCTGATGCTCGAGGTCTTGTTTGTCGTTGCCAACAAGCACCCGAGCGGTGAGTCTCCCATGCCGATTGGCATGTGTATCAACAATCACGATGTCTGGCTCGTCGGGAAGCAGATACTCGTCCGTAAACGGTATAACTCCCCTCTCAAATGCATCCAGATGCGTAAGCGCGATGTTATCGATACCACCATCCATCCTCGCCATAGCGAGAGCGTAGCGTAGCATCACTCCATCGAAACCGCCTGCGCGGAAGCTGCCCTGCCAGTCATTGATCCGGTTGTGTTCACCGGGCCAAAGCGCAAGCAATGCATTGTCTTCCGTCACAAACGGCCCTGCGCCGTGTCGAGTCATGAAAGAACGAATGACGCCTGTCGTCTCGATACCATCCTCGACACCTGCTTCACCGAGCAATGCGAGTGCATTGCGAGGCGTAGTCGTGCTCCATGTCGTGAAGGGGTGAAAGCCGTGCCACTCATCGAGCAGCACACCTTGTGCACCCTCCCACACCGAGACATGTCCGCGAATCATTCGCTTCGCATAATCCGCTTTGACGATATTGAACTCCCCAACAATTTTCCGGTATTCGCCGGCCAGTCGTAGTGGCTCGCCAACATCAAAGAGAAGTTGCTTCATGCCTGCAAGCCCGGGAGGGGCTTGCTCGAGCTCTGCAGCTCTTGGTGCAAGCTCTGCACGCTTGCGAGCTTGGATGCGGATAAGCTTTCGCGTCACCGTATCTATGTCTGTCAGTTCGCCTGCAATAATTACATCACCGGGGTGATACATGAGGTCGTAGGCGGTTTCGCCGACGCCCTTCCCGCAAGAACCATGTCGCTCTTTACCACGCAGCCACTCTTTCAAGCGGTTCGTGGCAATATGGAACATAGTGATCACTGGCGCGCGCTCGTCGATATGATGCCGGTCGAGTGCATGCACTCCGATCTTGGGAGAAAGCTCTGCTGCTTCGAGTGCCAGCAGAAACGGGTCCCACAGCATATACTTGGAGAGCAGTGTCCGTACACCTGGTACGAATGCCGCGCTGCCAATCTGGGAGAAGGTGTGATGCTTTCCATCCTCGAGCACCACATTGTGCGCCGCCTGAGATCCGCCGTTGAAGCGAACCACGAGCGTTGCATTGTGATGCCGAGCGAGGAAGTCTACCATCGTGCCTTTGCCTTCATCACCATAGCCGAGTCCGAATACGATATGAGCTTTAGTCTTTTTCATAGTTTTACCTTTCAGAAAATGAAAAGGACCTGAGCGCAGAGCGCCCAGGTCCTTGGGTTTATCCAACTTCAGGAACTTAGCGCCGCTTGCGCCCCGCTGCACCGCCGGTTGCGAGTGCTGCCGTAGCAGTACCCGTTTTGGCGACCGGTCCCGTATTCACGAGTACCAGAGCAGTGGTTGCAGCATTGGCCGCATCCACACCTGCCGTACCTTTGGCACGCAACACATCGACGAGGTCGTCGCGTTCTGCACCGAGTGCCGTACCGACGCACAGCGCCATCGTGGCGACAATCGCGTTAGTCTCAGCAACCTGCAGTACATGTTGCGGATTCTCACCTGCCTTGCGGAGCATGTCCTGCCACTGCTTAGCAATCTTTGGATTGCGACCGTGAGCAGTATGCTCGGGGCGGATGATGAAGACGTGGTAGCGCTTGCACAGCTCCTTGAGGGAGTCGAGCATCGTTTCCTCGGCTTGCAACTTGTCGCCAAACACTTCGAGCGCGACCGCGGGGGTCGTGCCGTGCTTTGCTGGATCCTTGTCATCGTAGTAGGGCTCTTCATCGCAGACCAGAAAGAAGAACCCCTTCTTCCCGTCGCGATCAAAGCTCTCGAGCTTCGTGTGACGAGCTGCTGCGTATATGGCCAAGTGATACGCTTCGCCTCGATTGCCACCACCGTTGCCGGGGATGATCATCTCGTTGAGGGCTGTCAGGAGCTCGGGTGCCGCGGTTTCGAATTGTCCCATTTGGAACTTTGCGTCCGGCGGTGTCGCATAGACATCATCAAACATCTCGAACATCACGTTCGGGCGGTCGGTGACACCTTGCTCCTTGAGCAGTGTAATCAGCTTCGGTAGCTCCTTCTGGAGCTCACCGGGAACATCCTGCATAGAACCAGTGCCGTCGAGCGCCACCACGATTGCCGTGGCGTCGTCGAAGCCTGGAGCAAAGCAGCATTCTCGGATACCGTTCTTGAGTTTCCTCGGATCGAGGATGTCGGCGATCCCCACATGAGGATCGTATGCAGCTGCCGCGGAACGCGCAAATGTCGCGCCCGTGGCCGCTAAGTGTCGTGTTGCTGCGTCATAGGCGCCAGCATCAAAGCTACCATTTCCCATAGGTTTCTTCTTTCCTTTCGATTGTTACGGTTGTTCAGAAGCCTCCAGCACTCGCTTTCGGCATACGGAATTCGACGAATTTTGGAGGGCCAAAGAGGTCCTCGCGCACTCGGCGAAATTTGTTGTACACTTCGAGCGCCGCACCTGGTCGGTTTGTACGCTTTGGTTGCAAACAACGGTTGAGAAGCTCTTTGAAGGGGTCCTCGACCGTGCTTGGTAGTGTCATATCCTTGGGGTCACCCCCGAGAATGTAGACAATCAACGCTGCTACCATGTAGATGTCACTAGCAGGACTCGGCATGCCCGCTGGGTCGATGATTTCCGCTGGGTGAAACCCAGGGAATCGCTCAGTCTCAGCATAAGGCGGTGCCTCTCCAGTACCCATCGTGCAGGCTGCAGTCCAGTCGATAATCCTCCCTGCATGCGACTGTGCATGCACGAGAACGTGATTGGGCGTCAGCGCGCCATGAATAATGCCAGCAGAATGTGCGAAGATCAGACCTTCGAGCATCCGATTCCAGATAAAGGCAGCGACCCGTGTCGACACCCCGTCTGGATACGCAGCGCGTACTTCCTCAAGTGTGCTCCAGCCCTGTTCGAGCTTCGGCGTCTTTTGGAATACATTCGCTACTCGCTTGCCTTTCTTGCCGGGCTCAGCGAATGCTATCGAAGCGATAAGAGTCGGAATGTAGAAGAGTGCTTGTTCAGCAAGCTTCTTTCCCGTAGCATCGGCGGCCCCCGCCTTTGCTTTCTTTATCATCGCCTTGAGTGCCTTGGCTTCCCGCTCGAGCAGGTCATTGTCGCGGTCAGTGCTGACCACTTTGACGAGCACTGCTTGTGCGGGTGCGCCCTGGAGCTGAGCAGAACCATCGTAGATTGCCGTAGTCGCTCCCTTGTGGAGCAGGTCTCCCACCACCACCGAGAGCTTGCCAGAGACAATGACAATCGGTGCCGCTTTCTTGGGGGCTGGTGGAGTAGTCTTCGTCGGGCTGCCATAGAGGCCAACCTTGACTCGATCCTCCATCACCACCCGTAGCTCACCGAGGAGCTTGAATGCTTCCGTGGCGACCGCGCGTTCTGCTGCGTCGATGTACTTGTCGCTGTGCGCAATTTTTGCCAGTTGTCGGAAGACGATTTTCGCAGATGCGAGTCGCTCTTCCATTGTCGTGCCCTTGAGCTTTCCAAAAGCATCTTCGGGTCGACCGATGGCAGCCGCGGCCTTGAGCCGCTTATAGACCGTTTCAAGTCGTGCGTTCATACGTTTCCTTGGTTAGATTTTCAAAGAACAGAAGAGCGTTTCCGCTACTTGTGTATTTATTACACTATTTATCTGTTGTCATCATAGCGCTCGGGGTTTAATATTGTCAAACTTACAATATATATCTGAAACAAATTATTTATTATGTCAATACTTGTCAAGGCCTTGTTGCTTGCTTTTTACACACTATAGGGCTAGACTTATTGTACATATGACAACTATCAAAAAAGCAGATACGCATGTGAAGTTCTCAGTACTTGCGACAGATATCGTTCTAATTGCTTTCCGTGATGGCAAGCTCTTCTTCCGTCTCTTTAAGACACACCGTATCCCGCATTTTCCGGGCTCCCCTTCCCTGCCGGGTGGACTGGTACTTCCGCACGAGACAGCTGAAGATGCTGCTGCGAGGATTCTCTTGGAACGTGGAGGAGTATCACCGAAACATGCGCATTTTGAACAGCTAAAAACGTATAGCGCACTCGACCG